>Ga0209922_100175_pt1 | contig 162849 bp, 149 predicted proteins | sample ThiBiot_500_biof_FD_183946 | JGI IMG/M metagenome (GOLD analysis project Ga0209922, IMG submission 183946) | Wastewater bioreactor microbial communities from Cape Town, South Africa - Thiocy_expt_500_biof (SPAdes) | ecosystem: Engineered > Bioreactor > Thiocyanate-remediating >... | reverse complement strand
GACGGAAACTGCCCGTCATCATATATATTGACTAGAAAATGGACGGCTACCGACCTTTGCGGAAACACTGCCGAGCACACTCAGGTTGTGACCGTAACAGATACCCAGGCTCCTGCATTCGATGGAACACTGCCTTCTGCCGAAGTGGCTGCGTCTTGCGACAGTATCCCGGCTGCGGCTACGCTTACTGCGACCGATGCCTGCGGAAGTGCGACTGTAACGTTCGCTGAGACAAGAACCGATGGTACCTGTGCCGGAAGCTACACCCTTACAAGAAAATGGACGGCTACCGACCTTTGCGGCAACACTGCCGAACACACTCAGGTAGTAAACGTGACCGATACCCAGGCTCCTGCATTCGATGGAACATTGCCTGCTGCCGAAGTGGCTGCGTCTTGCGACAGTATCCCGGCTGCGGCTACGTTAACCGCGACCGATGCCTGCGGAAGTGCGACTGTAACGTTCGCTGAGACAAGAACCGATGGTACCTGTGCCGGAAGCTACACCCTTACAAGAAAATGGACGGCTACAGACCTTTGCGGCAATAATGCCGAACACACTCAGGTAGTGACTGTAACTGATAACCAAGGCCCTACATTCGTAGAAACTGTGCCTACAGATATTATTGTGGCTTGTGGATCTGTTCCAACAGCACCAACACTTACAGCTACTGATAACTGTAGTATGGCTACTGTTACAATGCTTGAAACTATTGAAAATGGTGCTTGTGCTGGAGATAAGATTATCACAAGAACCTGGACAGCGGTTGATTTATGCAACAACATAACTTCTGCAACACAGATAATAACTGTAGAAGATAATATGGCTCCTACTTTGGTTACTCCTATAGAAACGACTATAAATGTTGTTTGTAGTGAGGTTCCTGAAGTCCCTGTTTTAGAATTTACAGACTCTTGTTCTTCAGTAGAAAGTCTTATATTTGATGAACAGATTGAAAATCAGACAGCAACAGGTTATACTATCACCAGATCTTGGTCTGCAACTGACAGCTGTGGAAATTCAAATGTAGTTACGCAAACAATAAATGTTACGATATCAAATCCTACACAAACAATTGCCAGCGAATTATGTGTTGAAGATCTTTCAATCGATCTGTTTACATTACTTGACAATTCTATAGAAAGAACGGGAACATGGATTGACACAAATAACTCTCGAGGATTACTCGGAAGTATTTTCAATCCTGCCAATGTTACGCTTGGAGATTATGTATTGAGCTATGTAATTGCTGACGGCGATTGCCCTAGAACAATTCAAATCAACATGAACGTAAATGATGACTGTGTTGTTTTGGCACCATGTGAAATTATAGTTCATAATGCTATGACACCAAACGGAGATGGTTTGAATGAATTCTTCCAGATCGAGGGGCTTGATTGTTATCCAAACAATACTGTAGAAATATACAATCGTTGGGGAGTATTAGTATTTGATGCCCAAGGCTATGACAATACGACTAAAGTATTTAGAGGAGTATCTGAAGGTCGTGCTACAGTAAAAAAATCAGAAGAATTACCTGATGGAACTTACTACTACGTACTGAAATATGTCGATGCTGAAGGAAGATCCAGAGAAAAAGCAAGTTATCTATATATTAATAGATAAAGTCCAACTTCCAGGGATGCAAATCCCTGGAACTAAACAAATAAATAAATGAAAACAAAATTTTTATTTTTCGCTTTACTGTTGACAGGTTTTGCAGGTTTTGCGCAACAAGATGCCCAGTACACTCAATACATGTACAACACTATTAATATAAACCCGGCCTATGCCGGTTCCAGAGGCGTGATGAGTATTTTCGGCCTTCATAGAACCCAATGGGTTGGTTTGGATGGAGCTCCTGTAACCAATGCAGTTTCTTTAAACACACCTATCAATAATAGTAAATTAGGAATCGGACTTTCTTTTGTCAATGACAGAATTGGCCCGACAGACGAAAACACTATTTCTGCTGATATATCTTATACTGTTCAGACATCGGAAACTTATAAACTTTCGTTTGGTATTAAAGGAACGGCCAATCTTTTTAGCCTGGACGTAAACAAATTAAACCCTGCCGATGCCGGTGACCCTCACCTGCAGAATTTCAACAATAATTTTACTCCAAATTTTGGAGCCGGGGTTTACTTCCATTCCGATAAATTATATGTAGGTCTTTCCGTTCCTAACTTTTTACAGACAACCCGTTATGAAGACAACTCCGTTTCGGTTTATAAAGAAAGGATGAATTTTTATTTCATCGGTGGTTATGTATTTGATTTGAGCCCTAGTATTAAATTTAAGCCTGCATTCCTTATGAAAACCATTCAGGGTGCTCCCCTACAACTTGACGTATCCGGTAATTTCTTATTCAACGATAAATTTACCATTGGAGCAGCCTGGAGATGGGATGCCGCGGTTAGTGCGATGGCTGGTTTCCAGGTTACAGAAGGTTTGTTTGTAGGTTATGGATATGACTTAGAAACAACAAAGCTGTCCAATTATAACTCCGGCTCACACGAAATATTCCTTCGATTTGAGCTTTTCAACAAGTTTAACAAATTAACTTCACCTAGGTTCTTCTAATACTGTGCAATCATGAAAATCAAATTTATATACCTCGCATTTTTAAGTACAGTCTGCTTTAGCGGATATGCGCAAAAATCGGCTGTGGCATCAGCAGATAAGAAATATGAGAAATATGCTTACATTGATGCTATAAAAACCTATGAGCGTGTTGCTGAAAAAGGATACAAGTCGCAAGATATGCTTCAAAAACTTGGAAACTCTTACTACTTTAATGCTGATTTGGAAAATGCTGCCAAATGGTATGGTGAGCTTTTTGCCATGACGCAGGATGTAGAGCCTGAATATTTTTACCGTTATTCACAATCTCTAAAAGGAATTGGAGAATATGATAAGGCTAATGAGATGCTTCAAAAATTCAATCAGAAGTCAGGTACTGATTCTCATGGGAAACTATATGAGGAAAAGAAAAATTATCTGGAAGAAATCAGGAAAAATTCCGGAAGGTATAAAATCGATAATGCCGGGATAAATTCTGAATATTCTGATTATGGAAGTGCTTTCTTTGGAGATAAAGTAGTTTTTACTTCTGCACGGGATACCGGAAACTTTTCAAAGAGACAGCATTCATGGACGAATATGTATTTTACCAATATGTATGTTTCTGATCTGAGTGCAGACGGTGCATTATCGGCTCCACAAAAGTTTGCAAAAAGTCTGAATACCAAATTCCATGAAGCCACTCCGGCTTTTTCCAAAGATGGAAAGACCATGTATTTTACCCGAAATAATTATAACGATGGTAAAAAAGGCAAAAGTAGCGATAAGGTAACTTTATTAAAAATCTACAAGGCAACTTTAGAAGGTGACAAATGGACAAATGTTACGGAACTTCCTTTCAACAATAACAATTACAGTGTGGCCCACCCTGCTTTGAGTCCGGATGGAAAAACAATGTATTTTGCTTCTGATATGCCGGGAACTTTAGGACAATCTGATATTTTTAAAGTCAGCATTAATGCCGATGGAAGTTTCGGAACACCGGAAAACCTTGGACCTAAAATCAATACTCCGGGAAGAGAATCTTTTCCTTTTGTATCAGATGAAAATGAGTTGTATTTTGCTTCCGATGGCCAGCTTGGCTTGGGTGGTTTTGATATTTTTGTTTCAAAAATTGGAAACGACGGTAGCATTAAAGAAGTTAAAAACATTGGAGAACCTGCCAATAGCAAAAAAGATGATTTTGCCTATATCATTAACTCTAAAACAAGAATTGGCTTTTTAAGTTCCAACAGAGACGGCGGAAATGGCAATGATGATATCTACAAATTTGTTGAAACCAAAAGATTGGAATTTGAATGTGAACAGCTTTTGGCCGGAACCATAACCGATTTGGAAACCGGAGCGATTCTTCCAAATACAAAAGTGACTTTATTTGATGAAAAATTCAACAAATTAAAAGAAGTAACATCTGATGCTTCCGGAAAATATTCTTTTGAGGATGTACAATGCGGTAAATCGTATTATGTAAGAGCCGAAAAACAAGACTATGTAACCAAGGAATCCCGAATAACCTTACCAAATGAAAACGGTGAAACCGACCTTCCAATTGCTTTGGAAAAAACAGTCAAGAAAGTTAAAGTTGGTGATGACCTTGCAAAAGCATTCGGTATCAAGATAATTTACTTTGACCTTGATAAATGGAATATCCGTCCGGATGCAGCTACTGATCTTGCAAAAATTGTTGATGTGATGAAAGAATACCCAACCATGAAAGTTGACGTAAGATCACATACAGACAGTCGTCAGACACACAAATACAATGAAAGGCTATCTGACAGAAGAGCCAAATCAACTATTGCGTGGATGATTAACGATGGAATACAAGCTTCACGATTAAGCGGAAAAGGTTATGGAGAAACTCAATTGGTAAACAAATGCTCTGATGGGGTTCCATGTTCTGAAGAAGAGCACCAATTGAACAGAAGAAGTGAATTTATTATTACTGAATTATAACATACTTAAATGCCATAAAAAGCAAAAGCATCCTGGACTAGCAGGATGCTTTTTTTGTTATTGACCTATTGTAATATATTTTTAAAATATATCCCCATACAATAGTTTTCACGCAGACCTTAATGAAAGAATAATTCAGAACAAAAGAACAATCTTTAATGAATGTATTTTAAAAAAATAATCCACGAAAATTAAACCCCATCTAATATTAATTATCTAAAAAAATAATTCCTGTCAAATTATTGCAATCAATAGTATGGAAAGGTGAACGTAAATAACAATCTTTTTGGGCTGTCTCAAAAAAAAGACTGCAATACAAACTGCAGTCTTATGATACTGAGCTTTACCCGTTTATTTTTTGATGAACATATTGGTATAATATTTTCGTCCTGATTCCGGACTGATACGGACTGACATTCCAAAATGAGTAAAATCTCCTTCAATATTTGCTTTATGGCTCGGGCTCTCAAGCCAGGCATGTAAAGCCGCTTGTGGAGTGTTATAATTATAAGCCACATTTTCATTGACTTTAACCGCTCCCAATACCTGTATCAGGTTTTGTGACCTTTCTTCGAAATAAGCATGATTGACAACGTTGTTTTCAATCATGTATTCGTTGTGTTCTTCTGATTTGTAAGAAATGTGATTGATTGGTTGTAAAGCCGGTAAATTGAGCGATTGTCTGTGTTCGTTAATAATACGCATCAATTCTAATTCTGTGGGATTGTAATCATAATTTTCTACCAAAGTAGAATTTCCATTTGTCAGGTTACTGTCATCAGATGAATCTGAAGAACAGGATAACATTGTGAACAAAAAAGCCACTGGCATTAATGTTCTTAGCATTATTGCTTTCATAGGTTAAGTGTTTTGGTTCATAATTCGAAAAAGCCTTTGGGAAAACTTCTTCAAATTGTCAGTAAGATTTATGATGGGGCACAACTCTTACTTAACGATTCAATATTACAAAATCATCGTTGAACTGCAAAATAAAATCGACGAAATGCATGTTTTTGTATTTTTCATGCTATTATTCCTATAAATCATGAGGAAAGTCTGTCCTTTTTCCATGTGTTTTCGCGGTATTGGAAACGAATTCTATCATGAAGCCTGTTGGGCCTACCCTGCCAGAATTCCATCTCATAAGGCTTGACCAGATAACCTCCCCAATAAGCCGGACGAGCGATTACTTTTCCTGTAAATTCTTCTTCCAGATTTTTTACCTTAATTTCCAGAACTTCTCTGTTTTCTATGATTTCACTTTGGTGTGAGGCAAGTGCTCCTAATTGGCTTCCAAATGGCCTGGATTGGAAATAAGCATCTGAAATTTCATCAGCTGTTTTTTCAGCTGTCCCTTTAATGATAACCTGTCTTTCTGCGTAAGGCCAAAAGAAAGAAAGACAAACATTCGGGTTTTCAGCTATGGCTTTTCCTTTTTCAGATTCGTAATTGGTAAAGAAAATAAAACCTTCCGGGGTGAGTTGTTTTAAAAGCACGATTCTTGATTTAGGGAAACCGTCTTTCCCGATAGTGGCAATAGTCATTGCATTCACTTCTTCTGTCCCTCCTATAGCTTCGGCTTCCTGAAACCACAAGTCAAATAATTCAAAAGGATTGTCCGGTATGGCAGTTTCTATCAGTCCACTTTTTTCGTATGATTTTCTGTAATCGCTTAAATCTTTCATAGCTTGGTCAATTGGAAAATTTGAATTACAAAGTTACAAACTTTGTGAAGCTGAGATATGATATTTGTCAGGATGTTTTTTTGAGTTGCTAAGCGGCTAAGGTTCTGAGGTACTAAGGCTCTGAGGTTTTGAGTTATTAAGGAAAAAGTACTGAGGTTCTGAGGAAATAAGTTTGTTTGAGGTTCAAAATTTGACCCTAGTTAATAAACCAATCTTAGCATCTTAGCCGCTTAGAATCTTAAAATCTTTTTAAAAAGAAAACACATTATCTTAGTTACTTAGCGACTTCAAAAGAAAACCTTAGTACCTTATCCACTTAGTACCTCAAAAAGAAAAACTTTCCCCGTCATCTCCCAAAAAGACATTCGGGAAAATAGTTTCTGCTTCTTCTTTGAATTTCTGAATCGATTCGTATCGTGTGGAATAATGGCCCAATACCAGATTTTTGGCATTTGCCTTAAGTGCAATCCGGGCAGCTTCTTTAGCCGTTGAGTGCATGGTCTTTTCAGCGAGCAAAACTTCTGATTCCAAAAAGGTAGATTCATGATAAAGAACATCTACGTTTTCAATCAGCGGTAATATATCTTCATTATACACCGTATCCGAACAAAACGCATAGCTTTTTGGAGTATCCGGATCAAAAGTCAGTTCGGCATTAGGAATCACGCGACCATCTTCTAAAGTAATATCTCCGCCATATTTGATTTTTTTATAATAAACCTGGTCGATTTCATATTCCTGTACCGCATCAATATTGAGCTTTCTTTCGCTGAACTTTTCGAGGAATAAATAGCCATTAGTATATATCCTGTGTTTAAGCGGAATTGTCTTTACAATTACCTTATCATCTTCAAAAACGGTTTCGGACACATCCGATTCCAGTTCATGGAAATAAAGATTGTAATTGGTCCACGAATTGGAAAGCTTTAATTGCAGTGTAATAATCTCTTTTATTCCCTTTGGCCCATAAATATGCAGGTCATTGACCCTGTTCAAAAGCATGTAGGTAGAAACCAGACCAACAAGTCCGTAGACATGGTCTCCATGAAGGTGAGAAATAAAAATGTGGTTTATTTTGGAAAATTTGATCTTGTTTTTCCGTAGCTGAACCTGTGTCCCCTCACCACAGTCTATGAGAAACATCCGGTCTCTTATTTCCAAAACCTGCGATGTCGGATTTGTAATAGTTCTGGGTGTAGCGGCATAACAGCCAAGAATCGTCAGCTTCATTTTTTACTCTTAAATCTAAAAATCTTAAATCCGAAATCTTTCCGAAATCTTAAATCAAAAACCTAAAATCCTAAATCTCTTTCAATTTCCTCCATCTCAATAATATCATGGGCTTCAAGAAGAGTCGGAACCACAATCATTTCATCAGGCACTTCGTTAAAGTCAAAATCATTGACAACAATTACAAATGATTTTTTTGCTTTTCGGTGTTTGTTTGACAACGATAGAAAAGAAAGTATCTGGTCCAAGCTCACATCTTTGTCGGATGAGATATCCAAAACCAGGTTATGGTTTTTGAAGCTCCCATATTCATTTGTTACTTTTTCCAGAAAAGAACCTACATTACCCTGCGTATCTTTTATTACTGTTGTATGTCCTTTTTGATCCACTTTCATATTGTCTTATTTTTTAGAAGTAAAGTTTGCTAAGTCCAAAGTTACAAAGGTTTTTGGCTTTTTTATTCCTATTGTTTAATTTTTGATGCCAGAAGATAAATTACTGCCATACGTACTGCCACACCATTTTCAACCTGGTTTAGGATAACAGACTGTTGCGAATCGGCTACATCAGAAGAGATTTCGACACCTCTATTGATTGGTCCTGGGTGCATGATTACGATTTCCTTATTTAGCGAATCTAAAAATGCCTTATCTACTCCGTATTGCTGTGTATATTCTCTTGTGGAAGGGAAATAATTCACATCCATTCTTTCATTTTGTACCCTGAGCATATTGGCCACATCACACCATTCAAGTGCTTTTCTAAGGTTGGGTTCCACACCAACTCCCAAAGATTCGATATATTTTGGAATTAAGGTTTTAGGTCCGCAAACTTTGACTTCGGCTCCTTGCATTTTAAGGGCATAAATATTGGAAAGCGCCACACGTGAATGCAGAATATCACCTACAATCACGACTTTCTTTCCGGCAACTTCGCCTAGTTTTTCTCTTATCGTAAAAGAATCCAATAAACCTTGCGTTGGATGTTCGTGTGCACCATCGCCGGCATTGACAATACTCGCATTGACATTTTGTGAAAGAAAATAAGCCGCTCCCGGATTGGAATGCCTCATGACTACCATATCAACCTTCATTGAAAGGATATTATTGACAGTATCAATTAGGGTTTCTCCCTTTTTAACCGATGACTGCGCTGCTGAAAAGCTGATAACATCAGCCGAAAGGCGTTTTTGTGCCAATTCAAAAGACAGTTTGGTTCTGGTACTGTTTTCAAAAAATATATTAGCTATGGTAATATCTCGAAGCGAAGGAACTTTTTTAATTGGTCGGTTGATGACTTCCTTAAAATGATCGGCTGTTTCAAAAATAAGGTCAATATCCTGTTTGGTGATATATTTTATTCCTAATAAATGATTTACGCTTAATTCGCTCATTTTTATATGTGTTGTTGTGTTGTTATTTTAAGAACTTAATTGGTTACAAGGTAAACCACATCTTCTCCCTCCTGTTCTTTCCAGCATACCTTCACCTTTTCATTGTTTATGGAATCGACCTGTCTGCCTCTGTAATCCGGCTGGATTGGCAAATGGCGGCTAAATCGCCTGTCAATCAAAACCAGCAACTCAATTTCTGATGGCCTCCCAAAGGATTGGATGGCAGTCAAAGCAGAGCGGATGCTTCTTCCTGTATATAAGACATCATCAATGAAAATGACTTTCTTATTTTCTACCAAAAAGTTAATCTGTGTTTTATTGGCTTCCAAAGGCTTTTCTGTCCTGCGGAAATCATCCCTGAAAAAAGTGATATCAAGATAGCCTAAGGCAACATCCTGTACTTTATATTCTTTTAAAAGTAATTCCTTCAGGCGTTCTGCCAAAAAGGTTCCGCGAGGCTGGATTCCTACAAGGATAGTATCTGAAAAATCCAAATGCTTTTCAATTAACTGACAGGCCAAACGATGCAGAATGATATTGACTTCTTTTGAAGTAAGCAATATTTTTTGACTCATAATGAAGTGTTGTGTTTGGTTTGTAAAAGTAGGCAAAATTTACTTCCAAGTAAAATAAAAATACAGTTTTGCCCTAACCTGCTTCCATACTAAAATGATACTTACCAAAAACACGCAAACTCAACATCTCAGAACCTTAACCTTAGCGCCTCTACTTGGTAGCTGCTTTTATTTTGCCACAGATTAGAATGATTTTACAGATTGATAAAGAAAGTACAAAAAACTCGCTTTCAATTAACTTTCTCTTTTAGATATAAAAACACACCAACTTAGCATCTCAGAACCTTAGCAACTTAGCCCCTTATTAAAATTATATAACCAAAAGCATTAATCATGTAATATTTTTCTTCGTAAAAAGAAGACCTTTATCATATACAAATCAAAAACAGAAAAGCCATGAACAAATTATTGAAAATAAACATACTGCTCCTGATACTTTTTACCTTTTCAAGCTGTGAAGTTGTCGAAGGTATTTTTAACTTAGGCGTTGGCGTTGGCGTTTTTATTGTCATTGCCATTATTGCCCTTGTAATTTTTATTATCAGCAGATTTAAAAAATAAAAATAAAACCAAAACCTAACCAACCACCTTTAAACCAAAAAATCCCGTTACCTGCGAGTAACGGGATTTTTTTATGGTGTTCTATTATTAAGAATACATTTTCTTTCTTAGTTCCTGTACTTTTTCATCATCCAGATAATCGTCAAATGTCATATATCTGTCGATTGCTCCTTTAGGCGTCAGTTCAATAACCCTGTTACCCACTGTTTGGGCAAATTCATGGTCATGTGTCGTGAAAATAACCGAACCTTTGTAATTTTTCAATGAGTTGTTGAAAGCTGTAATCGATTCCAAGTCCAAGTGGTTTGTTGGCTCGTCAAGCATCAGTACATTGGCTCTCTGCATCATCATTCTCGAAAGCATGCAACGCACCTTTTCACCTCCAGACAAAACGCGGCTAATTTTCAAAGCTTCTTCACCAGAGAAAATCATTTTTCCTAAGAATCCACGGATATAAACTTCATCACGCTCTTCTTCTGTTTTTGCCCACTGTCTTAACCAATCAACCAGATTCAGGTCGTTGTCAAAGAATTCATGGTTTTCAACCGGAAGATAGGCCTGTGTTGTTGTGATTCCCCATTCAAAAGTTCCGGAATCTGCCTTCTTATTACCATTCAGAATTTCATAAAAGGCTGTTGTAGCACGTGAATCTTTAGAGAAAAGGACAATCTTATCGCCCTTTGCCATATTCAAATCTACACCGGTGAATAACGTTTCGCCATCAATTGAAGCACTCAGATTAGTGATATTCAAAATCTGGTCTCCCGCCTCTCTCTCCTGTTCAAAAATAATGGCAGGATAACGTCGGCTTGATGGTTTGATTTCGGCAATATTCAGTTTGCTAATCATTTTTTTACGCGAAGTAGCCTGTTTGGATTTTGCTACGTTGGCACTGAAACGGCGAATGAATTCTTCCAATTCCTGTTTCTTTTCTTCGGCCTTCTTGTTTTGCTGTGCTCTTTGTTTTGCAGCCAATTGGCTTGATTCGTACCAGAATGTATAGTTCCCTGAATAGTGGTTGATTTTTCCGAAATCAATATCTGAAATATGCGTACAAACCGCATCCAGAAAGTGACGGTCGTGTGATACTACAATTACTGTATTCTCATAATTCGCCAAAAAGTTTTCCAACCATGCAATTGTTTCAAAATCCAGGTCGTTGGTAGGCTCATCCATGATTAATACATCAGGATTTCCAAAAAGCGCCTGTGCCAAAAGCACACGAACCTTTAGTTTTCCTTCCATATCGCCCATTAAAGTATAGTGACTGTCTTCATTGATACCTAAATTCGAAAGCAAAGAAGCTGCATCAGAATCGGCGTTCCATCCGTTCATTTCTTCAAACTGCACCTGAAGCTCACCGATTCTTTCCGCATTTTCATCGGTATAGTCCAGATAAAGTTCATCCATTTCTTTCTTAACAGCATAAAGAACTTTGTTCCCCATCATTACCGTTTCCAAAACCGTATGCTCATCAAACATGTTGTGGTTCTGGTTCAATACGGACATACGTTTGCCCGGCTCCAGGAAGACATGTCCCGAAGTTGGCTCAAAATCTCCCGAAAGTATTTTTAAGAATGTAGATTTTCCAGCACCATTTGCTCCAATGACTCCATAAATATTACCATCTGTAAAGGTTGTATTTACTTCATCAAACAAAACTCTCTTGCCAAATTGTACTGATAAATTATTTACTGTTAACATGAATATAGTTTTAAAAAAGTTTTGCAAAAGTAGAAAAAATACTGCACTTTTGGCACAAGAACAAGATATACTTTAAAACATAGCCTAAACTTCTGATTCAAATAAATCTCTGTTATTTAACGGCATTCTAAATAATTGACATTGTTTACATTTAACTATGCCTTAACAGAGAGTTTGGTTGCGTCTGAATATTTTTGTCTATTAGATTCAAATTAAATGCACAATTTAAAAGTTTTCAAAATCGTATCGCTTTCTTTTCTTTCCATGCTGTCCCTGTGCTCGTGTGAAAAGAAATTCAAAAGCGATAATTTCACTGCTTACTTTGGCGGAGAGGTTTCAAATCCACTAAACCGCTACGTTTTGTTTCTTAAGGACAATAAGGTTATTGACACTATTCCTTTGGACCGAAACAATAGGTTTTTCAAAAAATTTGATTCCCTGGCTCCCGGATTGTATACTTTTAAACATGAGCCGGAATACCAATACGTTTATTTTGATAAGAACGACAGTATCATGGTACGCATGAACTCAAATGATTTTGACGAATCTGTCGTATTTTGCGGACGCGGAGAAGAAAAGAATAATTTCCTGATGGAGATGTATCTTAAGAATGAGGAAGACCGGGACAAGATGTTTACTGTATTTGACTATGACGTCAATAAGTTTACAAAATACATCGATTCTGCCTATCATTCCCGAAAAAGCTACTACAATTCAAAAAAAGAATTATTGAAATGGAGCGACGATTTTGATACCTATGCCCTGGCTTCTCTCGATTTTCCTTACTATACCAAAAAAGAAATTTATCCGGTCATACACGAAATACGAACCGGAGAAAATATCAGCGAAAAACTTCCAAAGAATTTTTACGAATACCGCGATGAGATTGATTACAATAATAAAGGTCTGACAAACTTCTCGCCTTTTGTAAAATATCTTACCTACATGCTGAATAATATGGCAATGGAAAAAGCCGACGATAATGCTTCACCTGAAGACAAGGCTTTAGAAATGAACATCACCAAGCTGAATATTGCCGATACGCTTTTCAAAAATCCGGAAATCAAAAATACCATTCTCGACAATATTGCCTTCGCCTATCTATTGGAAGACCAGCACATACTGAACAACAAAAAATTCCTTGACCGATATAACGAACTGTCAACCGATAAGGGAAACCAGAACGAAATTATCAAAATAGGGAACGCAATTCAGATGTTGAAAAATGACAATGCCTTACCTAATGTAGACCTGATTGACCTTAATGGAGAAACAGTAAACAGCAAAAATATTATTAAAGGCAAAACCGTTATTTTTTTCTGGACTGAAAATGCAAAATCCCATTTCGAAACGGCACACCGTAAAGCTATGGAATTAAAGGCCAAACATCCGGGTTATAATTTTATTGCTATCAATGTTGATGATAACCAGTCAAAATGGAAAAACAATCTTTCGAAATACAAATTTGATAAAATCGAAGAATTCCGGGTAAAGGATTTTGAAGAACTAAAACAGAAATGGGTGATTACGAAAATACACCGTGCCATCATCACAAATGCGGACGGAACTATTAATAATGCTTTTGTAAATCTGTTTGACGTTAAATTTGTTGACTATCTGAAATAACAAATCAGCTCTCAAAGTCGCAGATACACTGGCTATTAATTAGCTCTTTTTCTGGTATCGGCAATATGAATAATTTTCCATAGGCCATTATCTTTAAGTAATTGGAATGAGTTCACCCCTTTATGTGCTAATTTTCCATTTACATAAAATTCATACGGTGTCCAGACATGCGCCAAGGAGCCTTCCACGTTGAAACTATATGAAAGCAGGCGTTCCTCGAATTTCGTATTCTTAGAAATTGCCGCTATAGATTTTGCAAAATCAGAAAACTTTTCAGTTGTTATCTTCCTTGTTATGGTACTTTCAGATATTGAATGTAATATCATATTTGAATAACAGACAGATTTCATTTTTAGGCTGTCTCTTGTATGAAAACCATCAAAAAAGGTTTGTATCGATTGACGGATTTCGGCTTCCTGTGCCATTAGGGACTGAAAGCAAATAAAGAAAACAATGGTTACTAATTTTCGCATTATGCTTTTTTTAATGTTCATGGATAAATTTAGCATAAAATAATTAATAGAACCAAAATTAACAGGTGTCTAATTCAGATACTATGAATATGTTATTTACCAAAACAAAAAAAATCCCGCAAAAGCGGGATTTTTTATATCTGATAAATTCTATTATTTATTTCCTTTTTCAAAATCAGCAACAAACTGTGCCAATCCGATATCTGTCAAAGGGTGTTTCAACAGTCCAGTAATAGCAGAAAGCGGTCCTGTCATTACATCAGCACCTATCTTGGCACAATTAACGATGTGCATTGTATGACGCACAGAAGCAGCCAGGATTTCTGTTTCAAAACCATAATTATCATAAATCTCACGGATTTCCTGAATCAGGTTCAAACCATCTGTAGAAACATCATCCAAACGACCAATAAAAGGAGAAACATAGGTAGCTCCTGCTTTTGCAGCCAAAATAGCCTGTCCTGCAGAAAATACCAGAGTAACGTTTGTTTTGATTCCTTTATCAGAAAAGTATTTTGCAGCCATTACACCTTCTTTAGTCATTGGCAACTTAACAACAATCTGCTCGTGCAATTCGGCCAACTCCTCACCTTCTTTCACCATGCCTTCAAAATCAAGTGCATTTACCTCGGCACTCACATCACCGTCTACAAGATTGCAGATATCTACATAATGCTTTAAAATATTATTTTTTCCTGTGATGCCCTCTTTCGCCATCAATGAAGGGTTTGTAGTTACACCATCCAATACACCAAGTGCTTGTGCTTCTTTGATTTGAGCCAGATTAGCCGTGTCGATAAAAAATTTCATTTGTTATAATTTAATTTGTGTGTTTCTGCTTAAAGTAATGAGTTAAAACTCAAAATTCGGTTGCAAAATTACAATTTATAATGGTTCATCAGCATTTTTTCATAAACTTTATCCGGCAATACCCGTTTTAATATGATGGAAAATTTTTGCATAAAAACCCCCACTTTATAATGGATTTTCGGATTGGGAGTTTCAATAATTTTCGCTACAGCAATTGCCATCATATCGGGGTTGCTTCCTGAATTGACATGCTCGTCCATCATTTTAAGCGTATCTCCATAAGGTTTTTCATAAGCCGAACCTTTAATCAGAGGTGCATGAAATCTTCCTGAAGCAATATTGGTTGCAAAATCTCCGGGAGCAATATTGGTAATTTTTATACCAAAATTTTTGACTTCCATACGCAGGGCTTCGGTAATTAGTTCCAATGCTCCTTTTGAAGCCGAATAAACGCTTCTGTACGGCAATCCCATGTAACCGGCTATAGAAGTCACATTAATGATTAAACCCGATTTCTGGGAACGCATTTGTGGCAATACAGCTTTCATGACTTCAATTGGCCCGAAAAAATTGGTTTCGAAATTGTTTTTGATTTCAGAAGTCGGGATTTCTTCCAAAGGTCCCGTAATTCCAACTCCGGCATTATTGATGACTACATCCAGTCTCCCTGCTTTCTGTATGACTTCTGAAACTGCATTTTTAATACTTTCAGCATCTCTCACATCCAGAGCCACTAAAGGAAATTTAGAATCTGTAATACGCTCCGGATTCCGGCTGCTACCAAAAACTGTATAGCCTTTTTGGGTCAGATAATCCCCTATTGATTTTCCGATTCCTGACGAACCGCCTGTAATTAATATAGTTTTAGACATTTTGACTTCTTAGAAGTTTAGAAATTGAAGCCAAATTTAGTGTTTATTTTTTATCCAAACCCTTTCAGGGTTTAAAACCCTGAAAGGGTTTGGATAAAAAATCCTCCTCAAAGGGAAGATTTAAAAAAAAATGGCAAGCGACCTACATCGCACCGCTACAACCGCTTACCCTTGCTGCGTTCCCACCCTGGGGGAGTCTGCAGGAGCTGGTCGTGTAGGACTTGCCGGTGCAAATATACAAACATTTTATATTTTTGCAAGGCCCTTGGCGGTTATAAAATAAAGGTTGTATATTGTCATAATCAATTTTAAAACAATGAAAAAACATAAACTATTAGCATTCATTTTATTAGGAACTGTACTTGTATCCTGCGGAGATAATGAAAAAGATAAAAAAAATTTATTCAGCATTGAACAATCGGGCTTAAAAGCGACTTATCAGCCTCAGGAATCGCTTTCTTTGGTTCTGAACAACGACAAAAACAAGACTATCGATTCGATAGTCTACTATATAAATGAAAAAAGAGTTGGTGGCGTTAAAGGAAACAATAAGTTCGATTTTCCTTTAGCCGATTCTAAATTGGGGTACCAGCAGATAAAGGCAATCGTCTATTATGAAGGACAAAATGCAGAAACGGATGCCCGTATTGAAGTTGTTTCCAATGTAAAACCAAAATTACTTTCCTATACCATCGTAAACACCTATCCTCATGACGAAACTTCCTATACACAAGGATTGGAATTCTACAGAGATACTTTATTTGAAGGAACCGGACAACGCGGTACTTCCAAATTGCTAAAAACAGACTACAAAACCGGAAAAGCCTACCAGTCTGTTAATCTTGAAGGTAAATATTTTGGAGAAGGAATTACCATCTTAAACAACAAGGTATATCAATTAACCTGGCAGGAAAATACAGGGTTTATCTACAATGCAGATAATCTAAAACAAATCAGGACTTTTAATTACTTTAAAAATATAGAAGGCTGGGGATTGTGTAATGACGGAAAGCAGATTTACCAGTCTGACGGAACAGAGAAAATCTGGGTGTTAGACCCGGAAACTATGAAAGAAACAGATTATATCAATGTATATTCTGAATCCAGCAAAATAAAAGCGGTGAATGAATTGGAATGGGTTAACGGGAAAATCTACGGAAATGTTTACCAAAAAGACGCTGTTGCTGTCATCAATCCAAAAACCGGAGCTGTAGAAGGTATTATTGACCTGAGAGAGCTAAAGACAAAAGTAAATATGATGGGCCACGATTTAGGTAATGACGTATTAAACGGATTAGCCTACAATCCAAAAACCAAAACACTTTTTGTAACCGGAAAAAGATGGAACAAAATGTTTGAAATCAAAGTTTCGGAATAAGCTTGTATGTCCGGCAAAGTCAACATAACAATTCCAAAACCCTGCCATGAAAACTGGCATGAGATGACTCTTGCCGAAAAAGGGCGGTTCTGCAATTCGTGCCAGAAAACGGTATATGATTTTACACGATTTTCTGACAGGCAGCTTATTGACAAAATCAATTCAGAATCCAATATATGCGGACGTTTTTTGGCATCACAACTCAATAAAGACTTGAGGATACCAAAAGAGAAAAGCAGTATCTGGATTGCAGGAATTTCAGGAATATTGAGTTTTTTGAGTTTGGGAAACCAAGAGATTTATGCTCAAGAAAATGTAAAAACAGAACAAACAGAAGAAAAAAGCAATGTTGAAAAAACAATCGACAATTCTTCTGTTCCTGACATAGAAATTACAGGATTTGTATTTGACGAAGGTAAATTACCTTTGCCTGTTGCTTCTGTTACAATAGAGGGCAAATCAATTAGCTCGAAGACAGATTTTGATGGTAAATTTTCAATTATGGCTAGCAAAGGAGATTTATTGAAATTTAATCTTATTGGTTATAAAGAAGTATCAGTTATGGTTAATTCTAAAAAACCGATTATTGTCAAATTAGAAACAACAGAACCAATGTTAATTGGAGAGGTAGCATACCGAAGAACTTTCTTCGGAAGGATTTTCCATTCCATAGGAAATCTTTTCAGATAAAAAATAAAAACCGAGCATGTAGCTCGGTTTTTTTTATACTTGGTTAGGCCTTCTTTTTCTTGGCAGGTGTTGAAGCCGGAGCTACACTTGTTGTTTTTCCGTCAACATATTTTTTTTCAGCCGCATTAAATGTAAACGTATTCTGCTGTGTTTTGTTCTTTTGGACAATATCACCGTCAGGCGTCAGCGAAAATTCAAAACCTTCCCTCCTTACCTTTTCCTGTGTTTCGGAAGCATTTTTCAACCTATCCAAAAATACTTTTTCTGTGATATTGGTAGTCGTTTGCTGATTTGAAAACAGTTTTGTTTTTGTGGTCACATCATATACTTCAGAGAATAACGTACTGCGTACCTCTGTCTTTAAATCAGTTTTAGTTGTCTGCTCTTCTGTCCAGGTCAGCAAGTATAAAGGCGTTCCTTTTGCAGAAAAGGCTTTTAGTGCACAATTCTTAGGCAAACTATTTTCGTCAACAGTTTTGATACCTATGGTGTCCTTTTTAGCTTTATTATTAATGAACAGGTAAAAATTTCCTTTTACGATTTCGGCCGTAAGATTATCTGCTTTTGCCAGTGCTGTAGAAGCCGGTTTGGCAGGAGCTTTCTTTTTGGCTCCTTTTTTCTGTCCATAACTTAAAGATGCCGTTAACAGGATCAGTATTAAAAATAAGGTCTTTTTCATATTTTGTTTTTTAGAAAGCCTAAAATACAAAAAATATAAAACCATAATTGTTAAAAGTGACAAACAAAAAAAGCGCAGGGTTATGAATCCTGCGCTTTTAAAATATAATCTAAAAGTGATTATTTCACTTCTTCGTAGTCAACATCCTGAACGTTGTCACCACCGTTAGCATCACCTTGTGGTTGTGCATCCTGCGGAGCTCCCTGAGCATCACCTTGCTTGTACATTTCTTCAGAAGCATTTTTCCATGCCTCATTCAATTTGTCTAAAGCCGGTTGGATAGCTGCTAAATCCTGGCTTCCGTGAGCTGCTTTCAAATCAGTCAACGCGCTTTCAATAGCTGCTTTGTTACCTTCAGATAGTTTTTCACCAAATTCTTTCAACTGATTTTCAGTTTGGAAAATCATGCTGTCAGCTTCGTTCAATTTTTCAATTTTCTCTTTAGCTGCCTTGTCAGAATCTGCATTAGCTTCTGCCTCTTTTTTCATTCTTTCGATTTCTTCCTGAGTCAATCCTGAAGAAGCCTCAATTCTGATATCGTGTGATTTTCCTGTTCCTTTATCGGTTGCAGAAACTTTGATGATACCGTTAGCATCAATATCAAAAGTTACTTCAATCTGAGGGATTCCTCTTCCTGCCGGCGGAATTCCATCTAAGTGGAAACGTCCGATAGTTTTGTTATCTGCCGCTAAAGCTCTTTCTCCTTGCAAAACGTGGATTTCAACCGATGGCTGGTTATCTGCTGCAGTAGAGAATACTTGTGATTTTTTAGTTGGGATTGTTGTGTTTGACTCAATCAATTTTGTCATAACACCACCCATAGTTTCGATACCCAGAGAAAGTGGCGTAACGTCTAACAACAATACGTCTTTTACATCTCCAGACAAAACTCCACCTTGAATAGCAGCACCAATAGCTACTACCTCATCCGGGTTAACTCCTTTAGATGGTTTTTTGTTGAAGAATTTCTCTACTTCTTCCTGAATTTTAGGAATACGTGTAGAACCTCCTACCAAGATTACCTCATCAATATCTGAAATGCTTAATCCTGCATCTTTTAACGCTTTTGCTACAGGAGCCATAGAACGCTTAACCAAACTATCTGTTAACTGGTCAAATTTAGCTCTGGTCAATGTTTTTACCAAGTGCTTAGGTCCTGTTGCCGTAGCTGTAACATATGGCAGGTTAATTTCTGTTTGTGCAGAAGACGACAATTCAATTTTTGCTTTTTCAGCAGCTTCTTTCAAACGTTGCAATGACATTGGGTCCTGACGCAAATCCAAACCTTCTTCAGCTTTGAATTCTTCTGCCAACCAGTCAATAACAGCCTGGTCAAAGTCATCACCTCCTAAGTGTGTGTCTCCGTTAGTAGACAATACTTCGAAAACTCCATCACCTAATTCAAGGATAGAAATATCAAAAGTACCACCTCCTAAATCGTAAACGGCAATCTTTTGATCTTTCCCTTTTTTATCCAAACCATAAGCCAATGCAGCTGCAGTAGGCTCGTTGATAATACGCATTACTTTCAAACCGGCAATTTCACCAGCTTCTTTTGTTGCCTGACGTTGCGCATCGTTAAAGTAAGCAGGAACTGTAATAACCGCTTCTGTTACAGACTGACCTAAATAATCTTCAGCTGTTTTTTTCATTTTTTGAAGTGTCATTGCAGACAATTCCTGTGGCGTATAAAGACGTCCGTCGATATCCACACGTGGTGTATCGTTATCACCTTTTACTACTTTGTAGGCAACATTTTGAGCTTCTTTATTACTTTCAGAGAATTTATTTCCCATGAAACGCTTGATAGAAGCAATAGTTTTAGTTGGATTGGTCACTGCTTGTCTTTTAGCAGGGTCACCAACTTTGATTTCACCACCATCAACAAATGCAATTACTGACGGCGTTGTTCTTTTTCCTTCAGCATTAGGGATTACAACTGGCTCGCTACCTTCCATTACAGCAACGCAAGAGTTCGTTGTTCCTAAGTCAATTCCGATTATTTTACCCATGTTTTTATATGTATTTTGTTTTTTACTAGTTTTATAAACTCGTGAACTAGTAGACAATCTTTGTGCCAAGCGTTAAAATATTTAAAATTGTCAGTTTTTGTTAAAATTGACATTTTTAAATCTGACAAGATGACATCATTGCTTTTATCTTTCAAAATACTCAAAGGCATCAATAATATCTAAATAGACCCCGTCAAAATTGGCGTCTATAATTTTATTAAGATAGGAATTATTATTCTTATAAATAATCTTCTGCCAGTCTTCATTCCAATATTTTACTTTGAAATTGCCCGGCCAGTCCGGATTTTCGGTAGCCATCCAATCCGGCTTAGAGGTATGCCACGAGGGCTGCCAATAGTAACGGTAGTTTTCAGATTCTCCAATTGACATATAGCAGATAACCATCCGCTTTCCTCCATTGGCTTTATTACGCAATTGATTAATTTCTACGGCTGTAAACTGTTCATCGTTGAAAAACAGGTCCATAATGATTACATCATAATTTGTGGCCTTTACCGCATTGATAAATGCCAGCTTTGAAGTAAAATTCTCTGAATTTATAAGATAAAGAAAGTTTTTCGCCTGTGACAAGTTTGCAACTACTGCATCATTGGAGTTATTGGGAGCCGTGGCCGGAATTGCAGTCAGGTCGCGTTTTGGAGCAGCATAGGAAATATAACCGCTTACAGTATTAACCTGATAGGAGTTACTGGATTTTGAAGGTGAAGAACAATAATCTGTGACCAATATGGTTTTCCTGTTACTTTTGGAGACATTTAAAAAGCCTTTCAGATAGTTTGAAACACTTGTAGGAGTTGCCTGGTCATCGTTATCATATCCGTAAAACAAATCTTCCTGACCGTTTCCGTCAATAGCATTTAAATAATCCTGCGACGGACTGCCATCGGCTTCTCCATTCACAGTAACCAGTTCTATTCCGTTTTGGGGGATGACAGCAAAACCGGGCTTAATACTTTTTGCCTTTTGACTAATTCCGATAACGAAATTACGCATGTCTTGTCTGAAATTACGGTTTTCGATATCAGGAGTCGTTGAGTCATTATCTTTGTCACAACCCAAAAAGGCCAATGCTATTGCCAACAGGACTAACTTTTTCATGTATTTTTTTATATGATAACGGTAGTATCTGTTTTTTAGTCTCAATCAACTAAAAACAAAGCGTTACTGAATAGTAAATTTCCATTTTCCCAAAACCCTCTAAAAAGAGGATTGTCGATCATATAAATTATCTTTCCCCTGCCAACCGGTTCTACGGCAAATGAAACCGTATTCCCGAGTTTCTTTTTCAGGTTGGCACCAATGAATCCGTAACTTTTATAATTTTCCGGAACATAGGCCACATTCCACACATTTTTAAGAACCTTAAAATATTTGTCGGATGTTTTAAGGCTATAATATTTGTCACCCAAACCATAAGAAAGCGGATGTGTTTTGTCCAACACATTTTCTATTATGGCACCCGGAACACCATTTGACACAGAACGTCTTTCCGTTTTTTGGTATTCCTTAAAACGTGATGTCAATGCTTCCTCATCGCTTTGTTTTTTGGCAGCGTCTTTTTCTTCGTTGGTTGCAAACTGTGACAGATTGTAACCTTCCCTGTTTTCAAATAAACTTAAAGCATTTTGAATAGCAATTGTTTTACCTCCTTTTGAGATAAAATCGTCAATACTTTTCCTCTGACTGTCTGACAAATCATACCATCCATCAGCTAAAATCAAGGTATTATAATCGGTCAGATTAATCATTCCTAAATAATCCGCATCCAAAATACTTACCGGATAATCTATAATCTGGTCCATATAAAACCAAACCTGTCCGAAATCTGTCGGACTGACATTTTTCCCACTTAAAAGAAGAATTTTTGGTGCTTTCAGCAATTGGAAGTTTTCGCCACCCAAATCAGTTCCGTCCGTAGAAAAACCACTCTTAATGACACTATAATCATTTTTTTCTGCCAAAAGCCCGGCCATTGTCTTTTCAAATTCGGGAAGCTTTGTATTGTCCGATTTTAAAACAATCAAATCTCCCATGTTTAGCTTTATATCTCCAAAAGCCGAATTTTTTTTCGAATAACGAACCTTAACATTCTTCTTTAGTAAAGAAGCTGCAATTTTTGCAGAAGTCCTGTTGTTCCAGGGGATATAAAAAGCATAAGCCGTTTCAGGAAGCACTTTGGTATTGCTTATTTTGCTTTCTCTTGTTTTTATAACCAAAGCATTTTTAAGAGCATAGCTTTCTATTCCAAAAGCGTGAGGTAAAGCCCAGGCCGTAATATCATAGGTAAGACTGTCTGATAATCTCTGGTAAGGTTCAAATAACACTTGCGTCAGGACAGATTTTGGCTGACTTGCCTGTATAATCATATCTCCCGATTCTACAGAAAATGCTTTTTCTTTGTCTGATTGGTAATGGTAGCCTGAAAGTTTTTTTGTTTCGTCAGCATACGCAAATTGGATGTGATTCTGCTTTAGCATCACGGCAAGCTGTTCGACCTTACCATCATTTTTTATAACATAGGTTTTGTATTTTCCTTTAGGATTTTGCCTGCTGTCTTTAAAGTAAGCCTTGAAATCAGCTATTAGCTTTTCTTTTCTGCCGGAAGCGGTTTCAACGGCAGTCAATACCGCAACTGTATGGTGGTTAATACGGTCCTGCAAGGTCAATATGTTCCCGTTTTGCATTAAAACGGCTCTTCCCGCTCCTATTCCACCCTGCTCATAAGTCATTCCTATCGCACCGTTAAAGCTAGGATAAGTATCGCCATAACTCGGATAGAATAAATCAAAACGTTCTCTGGTATAATAATTCCAACCTTCAGCATCAAACTTTTTAGACGTATTCTCCCCTATTACATTATGGAAATCACGTTGCGGTTTGGTTATAAAATCATGGAATGGTTCCGCAGCCGGAGGAAAAAAATATGGCTCGTTATAGCCCATTTCATGAACATCTACATGCACTTCCGGCATCCAGCGGTTATACAAAACCATTCGCTGCTGGGTTTCAATCTGAGTCTGCCAGGCCCAATCCCTGTTCAGGTCATAGGCATAATGATTCTGTCTTCCTCCCGGCCAGGGCTCTATGTGCTCACGGTCTGTCAATTCGGGATGCAGGTTTTTACCTGATATGTCGCGAAGCCAGTTTCCATATCTTGAAAAACCATCCGGATTCAGACATGGGTCGAGTATCACGATTGTATTTTCAAGCCATTGTTTTGTTGTTGTATTCTGCGGATTCAATAGCTCATAGGCTACTTTCATTGAGCTTTCTGCCGCTCCTATTTCGTTGCCATGTACGTTAAAACTTAACCAGACTATGGCCTTTTCTGTTTCTGCAGCAGGCTTTTTGTCTGTCATACCTATAGAATACAAATGATAGTCGCGTATAGCTTCCAGATTTTTAAGATTTTCAGGTGTAGAAATATAATACACATTTAGGCTTCTTCCCTGCGAAGTAAAACCGTAAGATTCGTGTTTTATATATTCTGAATTTTCTTTTAGGTATTTAAAATAGGCTTCTATTTCATGATAAAAGCTTACCTGTTTCCCGTATTCGGGTAAAAAATCGGCAGGACTTTTAAGTTGGGCATAACCTGAAAGGCTGAAAGCTAGCAAGAAAGCAAAAAGTAGCTTTTTCATAAAACTGTTTAAGTGTTTGTGCTTCAAATGTAGGAAATTAACCTTTAGAACTTAAAAGTTACTAACTTGGATACTAAATTTTGTTAGAAAACGAAGAATTCGCAAAATCGAGTTCTCTTATTTCACTATTTCTGTGAGGTGAGCAATTATGCCCCACCACTATTGTAGATTTAATAAATTTACAACGTTTTCGCAATCGTAAAAAATATATATTTGCATAAAATTGCCTCTCATAATTATGGAAGAATGTATCTCGGTATTTGATATGCTTAAAATTGGCGTCGGACCCTCAAGTTCCCACACTCTTGGGCCTTGGCGTGGTGCAGAACGTTTTTTGAATGAACTTCGTGAAGAAAATATATTAAGCAAAGTAATCCGGATTAAAGTAGATTTGTTTGGCTCGCTTTCCCTAACCGGAAAAGGCCATGCAACTGATTTAGCGGTTATGCTAGGGCTTACCGGCGCAGACCCGGAATACATTCCTATTGACAGTATCGACAAGACCATTTCTGAAATAAGAAAAAACAAGCAGTTGCATTTGGCTGGCGAAAGAATGATTCCGTTCGATATGGATACGGATATCGTATTTAATAAAAACTTCCTGCCTTTCCATTCTAACGGTTTTACATTTACGGCCTATACGCCGGATGGCGAATACGAATCGACATTCTATTCTATTGGTGGCGGTTTCGTAGTTAAGGAAGAAAGAACAAATGCCGCTAAAAAGGAAATCATTAAATGTGCTTTCCCTTTTCCAATACAAAATGCGGTAGAATTACTCGACTATACAGTCAAAGAAAATAAAAGCATTTCCGAAATCGTTTATGAAAACGAAAAATCAATGCGTACTGAGGAAAACATCCACAGCGAATTGATGCGTATTTGGAATACAATGTTAGAGTGTATGTATATTGGTTGCCATTCCGAAGGCATCCTTCCCGGAGGATTAAACGTTCGAAGAAGGGCTTTTGACATGCATCAGAACCTTATCGGGCTGGCAAATTACAGTACACCACAGGAATGGTTGGAAACTATCCGCAAAACGGAAGTAAAATTCCGCCAAATCCTGAAATGGGTAAGCTGTTTTGCTTTGGCTGTCAATGAAGTCAATGCCTCCTTGGGAAGAGTCGTAACGGCTCCTACTAACGGAAGTGCGGGAGTTATTCCAGCCGTGTTGATGTATTATATGGTTATCGAAAACCATCAGGCAGGAGAAAAAGAAATCAAGCAATTCCTTATGGTAGCCGGAGAAATTGGCAGTATTTTCAAAAAAGGAGCTACCATTTCAGCCGCTATGGGAGGTTGCCAGGCAGAAATAGGCGTTTCTTCCGCTATGGCGGCAGGAGCCTTATGCGAGTTAATGGGAGGAAGTCCGGCACAGGTGCTTATGGCCGCAGAAATTGCCATGGAACACCATTTGGGAATGACCTGTGACCCAATTGGGGGATTAGTACAGATTCCGTGTATTGAAAGAAATACGATGGGTGCCATTAAGGCCATCAACGCAGCAGAACTGGCTCTTGAAACTGACCCTAAAAATGCCAAAGTTCCTTTAGACAAGGTAATCAACACTATGTGGGAAACCGCAAAAGACATGAATACGAAATACAAAGAAACATCAGAAGGCGGACTGGCTATTAGTGTGAATATGGCCGACTGCTAAAAAGACAGCAAGATAAAAGTACAGCAACCTGAAATTTCAGGTTGTTTTTATTTATACCCTATTGCAAAACCAATTCCGCAAAACACTAATTTTGCTTAAACTCTTATTCCCTTTTTCGCTTGAAAAAAATTCTCATCATTGACGACGAAGAAAAACTAAGAAGCCTCATGGCCCGGATTATCGGTCTTGAAGGTTTTGAAGTCATTGAAGCCGGCGACTGCAAATCCGGACTAAAAAAGATAGAACAGCATGCTTTTGATGTTGTGCTTTGCGATGTCAAGCTTCCCGATGGAAATGGTGTTGACCTGACCCTAGCTATAAAAGAAAAATCACCGCAAACCGAAGTGATTCTGCTTACCGCATACGGAAACATTCCTGATGGTGTACAGGCCATAAAAAATGGCGCTTTTGATTATATCGTAAAAGGTGATGATAATAATAAAATTATCCCGCTGCTTCATCGGGCTATTGAAAAGGCAAACCTGACAAAACGTATTGCCCAGTTAGAAGCCAAACTCGAAGATAAGCTTTCGTTTGACGGAATTATAGGCGATTCCAAATCGCTGTTGCAATCCATCAATCTGGCTAAAAAAGTAGCACCTACGGATACTACCGTGCTGCTAACCGGAGAAACCGGTACAGGAAAAGAAGTATTTGCAGCTGCTATCCATCAATCAAGTTCAAGAAAACATCAGAATTTTGTGGCCATAAACTGTTCGGCTTTTAGTCATGATTTGCTCGAAAGCGAAATGTTCGGCCATATAGCAGGTTCATTCACCGGAGCTACAAAAGACAAAAAAGGACTGTTTGAGGAAGCCAATGGCGGAACCATATTTTTAGATGAAGTTGGTGAAATGGCATTGGACCTTCAGGCAAAACTGTTACGTGTCATTGAAAATGGCGAATTCCTGAAAGTAGGTGAAAACAAACCTACCAAAGTTGACGTACGGATTATAGCCGCTACCAATAGAGATTTGCCTAAGGAAATAGAATCAGGGCATTTCAGGCAAGATTTGTTCTACCGTCTTTCCGTATTTCAAATCCAATTGCCTGCCTTGCGGGAACGCGTTACTGATATTGAACCGCTTGCCAAACATTTTCTGAATTTCTTTTCACTGAAAACCAATAAAAAAATCAAGGCACTATCTGATGAATTTGTGCAGTTACTAAAATTGCATACCTGGCCGGGAAATATACGTGAACTAAAAAATGTATTGGAACGCAGCGTTATTCTGGAAACAGAAGCCATTCTGACAACCGATTGCCTTCCTATGGAAATACAGCAGTTAAAAACAGCCAATACTTCCGGAGAATCTCCTCTATTGTCAGCTTTTTCTCTGGCTTCTGCCGAAAAAATCCATATCCAGAAAGTATTGAACTATACGAACCATAACAAAACCGAAACCGCAAAACTGCTGAATATTGCTTTGACAACACTATACAGAAAGCTGGAAGAATACAAAATCAGCTAAAAATTATATTACCGGCAAGGTATGCTCCATTTACTTAGCAGCCGTCTTTGCGAGGGGCACGTTTGTAAATTATTTTACCATCTTGTTCTACATAGTCGACCGATACAATTGGATAGTCATACTTAGGTGCGTATGACACAAAATGGCTTCTTATAATTATTTTGTCGTTAGCTTTCAGGCTCCGCAATTGTTGAAATTCATTAGACTTTTCCAACCCAAAACTGAGAATGTAATAATCGTCATTAATCCCGGCCATCACTCCAAAACCTAATCGGGAGCCTGGCGGAAGCGAAAGAGAGGTTATAATAGCTTCCATATTGGCGGAATAACTTATATAGCTTCTTATCTTAGCAGCACTGGCAAACACTTTTTTACCTTCGGGTGACGTTTCCCATTTTTTGTATTGTATACCATCAGGGGAAGCTTCCCATTTTTTCCTTTCGGCTTTCGCTTCAGCAGCAGTAAGTGGCTTTGAGACTGCTTTTTTAGAAGTTTCATTTTTGATTTCGCAATTAGCAAATACGAACCCGCTTACCACAACCAGGGGTAAAATCAGCGCATAAATAACTTTTCTCATTTTTTTGTAATTTTAATTAGCATTCTTTTATTTTTCATATCCTATTGAAATTGTTTCAGCGAAACTACTTTGTTATTTTTGGGTTTGAGGGAGTTAGATTGTAAATTAAAATGTAACCTTTGTAAATAAATCGTAAATAGTATGTCTGATAGCCGAAATCTCTTCTCCGGGAAACGTAAGTATCTGTTTGGATTAATATTACTTTCGTTTATTTCAGTAATCTTCGCAGCTTTCAGCATGGCGGATAAGGACGATTTTAATATCGCCAGAAGGGAAGTTTTGCTTCGCAAAATCGGACATGAACTACTTTTACAATCCGGAGACAGTGTATCGAGAGTTCTTCCGGTAAAAAAGATTGCAGAAAATGAATACCAGATTAGTTTCGAAAAGGAATTTAGTTTTCAACCGGACTCCCTGGCGAATACAACCCGGGGTTTGTTAGCTAATGACCCTTTGACATCCGATTATGTTGTTAATGTCATAAACTGTGGTAATTCCGATGTAGCTTATGGATATGCCATATCCAAAAACAGAAAAGAGGACAACATACCCTGTATAGGCAGAATACAACCCAAAGCATGTTACATAATCAACATTAAATTCAAACCAACAGGTATAAATACAGCAAAGAATGGGTATCTTTTGGCCGGCCTGCCGTTTTTAGCATTGGTTGGTTTTCTTTTTTTAAAATCTGGTACAACCCGAAAGCGAAAAACATTACCGGACAGTAAGGATACCGACACCTTCACTTTAGGTTCGGTTTTGTTCGATGCTAAGAATCGGAAACTGACAACAACGGAAAAGACAATAGACTTAACAGGAACAGAAACCCGTCTACTGCTTATTTTCGCATTATCACCCAATGAAACTATAGAAAGAAGTCGTTTGCAAAAAGAAATATGGGAAGACGAAGGTGTTATTGTGGGGCGCAGTTTGGATATGTTCATATCAAAACTTAGAAAAAAATTGGAATTGGACTCCAACATCAATATCGTTGTTATACGCGGCAAAGGATATAAGCTTGAGATTAGCTCTTAAAGAAATTAAATACCTATCGTTTTGAAAGTACCAACCCTATCGTTTTGATAGGGTTTTTCTTTTTGGTTACAGTCCAAAAAAATATAATTCCTAGATACTAAAGGGTTTACACAGTTTGCCCAAAAATTGGTTCTGAATTTGGCATAAGGCATCAAAAATATCTTAATCATTATGAGAAATTTCAATGATAGCCTAATCAAAAAAATGGAGCGCCTTGCCGAAATAACCATCAGCAGCCTCCAGCTCGGTAAAATGGCACGTACCAAAAGATGCCTTGCACTTGCCGAGGAATTGCTCATCAAGGGCAATAACGAAATGAAAAACGCAATTACCAATGTCTATCTGTTTTCCGTATCGCATTATATGGAAATAAACCGGTTGGAAACATCGAGACTACTGCCAATTGCGCTTCACAAAGAATACGTCAAACAAATTAATGCTTCCGGAGTATGATAGTCGCCATTCTCACCATCACAGGGCTGCTCTGCTTTGCCCTTTTCTATGTTTCCATCTACTATTTCGATAAAATCTAAAATTATGATAGCCTTATTAATTATTGCTCTGGCTGTTTTTGCCTACATCGTTTACGTCTTACTTAAACCTGAAAAATTTTAAACCATGAATACCGAAATTACAGGAATTATAGCCATGTTTGTCCTGACACTGCTTCTGGCAATACCGTTAGGAAAATACATTTCAAAAGTATATTCAGGGCAAAAAACTTTTTTGGACCCAGTTTTTCAGCCCATTGAAAAACTATTTTATAAAATAAGCGGTATCGATTCCAAAAAAGAAATGAACTGGAAACAGCACATGGTTGCGTTGGTTGCCATTAATGTTGTCTGGTTTGTTTTAGGAATGATTGTGCTTCTCTGTCAAGGTTGGTTGCCGTTGAATCCAGATAACAATCCCAACATGACGCCTGACCTGGCTTTCAACACCATTATTTCCTTTTTAGTAAACTGCAACCTGCAGCATTATTCCGGAGAAACCGGAGTCAGTTATTTAAGTCAGTTGTTTTTAATGTTCCTTCAATTCGTTTCTGCGGGAATCGGATTGGCTGCAGCTGCTGTACTTTTCAATGCATTAAAAGAAAGAACAACGGAAACGCTGGGCAATTTTTACAATTACTTTATCAAGTCCTGTACCCGTATTCTTTTGCCTATTTCCGTAATCGTAGCAACTATTTTGCTTTTTAACGGAACTCCAATGACGTTTGAAGGGAAACAGGCAATGACAACGCTTCAGGGGGATTCTGTTGAAGTATCAACCGGACCAGCTGCAGCATTCACCGCCATAAAGCATGTGGGGACAAATGGTGGAGGTTTTTTTGGTACCAATTCAGCCCATCCACTTGAAAATCCTAATTACCTGACCAACATTGTTGAAATGATTGCCCAGATGATTATTCCATTTGCGATGGTGTTTGCTTTAGGATTTTACTTAAACAGAAGAAAACTATCCTGGATGATTTTTGGCGTAATGACAGTCGGATTCCTTGCGTTGACTATTCCAACCGTAATTACAGAAATGAATGGAAATCCTGCCATAGCGCAAATGGGAATTGATACAACCTCCGGCGCTACCGAAGGTAAAGAAGTACGGTTTGGAGCTGCCGCATCCGGATATTGGAGCATTGCTACAACCGTTATCTCAACAGGTTCTGTCAATTCAATGCACGACAGTGCCATGCCTCTATCCGGAATGAACCAGTTACTTGCCATGATGATTAACTGCTTTTATGGAGGATGTGGTGTAGGGATATTAAACTTTTACATTTTTATCATCCTTGCTGTTTTTATAAGCGGACTCATGGTAGGCAGAACTCCTGAATTTCTGGGTAAGAAAATCGAAGCCCGCGAAATGAAAATCGCCATGATTATTGCCTTACTGCATCCTTTCTTAATATTGGTTGGAGTTGCGTTATCAACAGCATTTCCGGAACAAGGTGCCAGCACATTGAACAATCCGGGATTTCATGGATTTAGTGAAATCTTATACGAATTCACCTCATCTGCGGCCAATAACGGAAGTGGTTTTGAAGGTTTGGGCGATAATAATCCGTGGTGGAATATTACAACAGGAATCGTATTGCTGCTTTCCAGATTCCTTCCCATAATAGGTCCTGTGGCAATTGCCGGAATCCTCGCTTCAAAAAAACACATTCCGGAAAGTGCGGGAACTTTAAAAACCGATACTTCAACTTTCGGATTAATGGTATTTGCAGTTATTTTCATCATTGCAGCGCTTTCCTTCTTCCCTTCCCTCACTTTAGGACCTATAGCAGAATATTTCACGCTTTATTAATCAAATGATTTTCAAAAATGAAAACTCAAAATAAATCACTGTTTCAGAAAGAATTGCTCAAAGAAGCATTCGTACAGTCTTTTCTGAAACTCAATCCTGCAACCCTGTTCCGCAATCCGATTATGTTTACGGTTGAAATCGGAACAGTAGTCATGCTCTGCGTTTGTTTGTGGATATTGACCGGTGAAGAATCACAAGGTAGTTTTGTGTACAACTTTACCGTTTTTATAATTTTACTATTCACATTATTGTTTGCCAATTTTGCGGAAGCCATTGCGGAAGCAAGAGGTAAAGCCCAGGCGGACAGCCTTCGAAAAACAAGAGAAGAAACACCTGCCAAAAAAATATTTCCGGTTGGAGAAATGTATGTAGACGAACTTCAGATTGTTCCTTCCTCCAGCCTGGTTAAAGGCGATATCTTTATCTGCGAAGCCGGCGATACTATTCCAACCGACGGAGAAATCATTGAAGGTTTGGCAACTATTGACGAAAGTGCCATAACCGGTGAAAGCGCTCCCGTAATTCGCGAAGCGGGCGGAGATAAAAGTTCCGTAACAGGCGGTACAAAAGTCTTATCAGATAAGATTAAAGTTCGGGTGACAACTGAACCCGGCGAGAGCTTCCTGGACAAAATGATTGCATTGGTTGAAGGGGCGTCAAGACAAAAAACACCTAATGAAATCGCACTGACTATTTTATTAGCAGGCTTTACTTTAGTTTTTATTATTGTTTGTACGACTTTAAAACCGTTTGCTGATTATGCCAATATCACTATAACCATCGCTTCTTTTATTTCTTTATTCGTCTGCTTGATTCCAACAACTATTGGTGGATTGTTATCTGCCATTGGTATTGCCGGAATGGACCGCGCCTTGCGTGCCAACGTCATTACAAAATCAGGTAAAGCCGTAGAAACTGCGGGTGATATTGATGTATTGCTGTTAGACAAAACAGGAACGATTACAATTGGAAATAGAAAAGCAACGCAATTTTATCCTACCGCTGGCATATCCGAACAGGAATTTATAAAGGCCAGTATTCTATCGTCCTTAGCTGACGAAACACCGGAAGGCAAATCAATCATTGAATTGGCAGGAAAAGAGGCTACAAAAAACCTTTCTATAGAAGGTGCCACGCTGATAAAATTTACGGCAGAAACACGCAGCAGCGGTGTCAGACTTCCGGATGGTACCAGAATCCGAAAAGGGGCTTATGACGCTATCCGAAAATTAAGCGAAAAAGCAGGAAATACTTTTCCAAATGACACATCTGATAGAGTTACTGAGATTTCCAGCAACGGGGGTACGCCTCTGGTGGTTTCTGAAAATGATAAGGTTTTAGGAGTAATCGAATTACAGGATATTATCAAACCCGGAATACAGGAACGTTTTGAAAGGCTGCGCAGAATGGGTGTCAAAACCGTAATGGTTACAGGTGACAACCCATTAACAGCCAAATTTATTGCCGAAAAAGCCGGTGTGGATGATTTTATTGCGGAAGCCAAACCCGAAGACAAGATGAATTACATCAAAAATGAGCAAATCAAAGGGAAACTGGTTGCCATGATGGGCGATGGTACAAATGATGCTCCCGCTCTTGCCCAGGCCGATGTGGGCGTTGCCATGAACAGCGGAACACAGGCTGCCAAAGAAGCCGGAAATATGGTGGATTTGGATAACGACCCTACAAAACTGATAGAAATTGTAGAAATCGGAAAACAATTATTAATGACACGCGGAACATTGACCACTTTTAGTATCGCTAATGACGTTGCCAAGTATTTTGCCATCATTCCTGCCCTGTTCATCACCGCAATTCCTGCGCTGCAAGGTTTAAATATCATGCACCTGCATAGTCCGGAAAGCGCTATCCTATCGGCAGTTATCTTTAATGCAGTTGTGATTCCGTTTTTGATTCCGCTGGCTTTAAAAGGAGTCACATATAAACCTATAGGTGCTTCTGCCCTATTAAGACGAAACTTATTGTTTTATGGATTAGGCGGTATCATTGTTCCTTTTATCGGAATAAAAATCATCGACATGATAGTTACATTATTCATCTAAACTAATAGCAAAATGAAAAATTATTTATGGATTGGAGTAAAGTTAACACTGGTTACACTTGTCTTTTTTGCCGGACTCTATACACTGTTTATTTTTGGAATAGCACAAATGGCTCCCAATCAAGGAAAGGGAATCATGACGGAAAGCAATGGAAAAAAATTCTATAGCAATATAGGCCAATCCTTTACTGATGCCCGTTATTTTAACTCAAGACCTTCTGCCGTAAACTATAATGCAGCAGGTTCCGGAGGAAGCAACAAAGGACCAAGCAATCCGGAATACCTGGCCGAAGTCCAAAAAAGGATTGACACTTTCCTTATCCAGAATCCGGAAATCAAAGTTGATGAAATTCCGGCTGATATGGTCACAGCCAGCGGTAGCGGATTAGACCCAAATATCTCCGTACAAGGTGCAAAAGTCCAAATCAAGCGTATTGCAAAAGCAAGAAACATTGAAGAAAAAAAGTTGGAAGACCTTATTGCCCAAAATACTGAAAAGCCACTTTTAGGACTGTTCGGACCAGAAAAAATTAACGTATTACAACTAAACCTCGCTCTCGATAAACTCAAATAACAATGAAAAAATTAGCTACTGCAGCTTTTATCGCAATGGTCTCTCTTGCACAAGCACAGAAAGACACTATAAAAACCCCTGAATCACCACTAAAAATATCAGGCTATGCCGAAATCTATTACCTATACGATTTCGGAGTGCCTGAAAACAATACCAGACCCGGTTTCGTATATTCCCATAACAGGCATAATGAAGTTTCTTTAAATCTTGGATTTGTCAAAGCCAACTATGAAAAAGGAAACGTAAGGGCTAACCTGGCAATCATGGCAGGAACTTATGGCAATGCCAATCTTGCTACCGAAGAAGGCATTATGAAAAACATTTATGAAGCTAATGCCGGTGTAAAACTCTCAAAAACCAAAAATCTTTGGATTGATGCCGGGATTTTTGCCTCACACATTGGTTTTGAAAGTGCCATCAGTAAAGATTGCTGGGCATTGACACGTAGCATCCAGGCAGACAATTCGCCTTATTATGAAAGTGGTGCGAAATTATCCTATACTACAGACAATGGGAAATGGTTTGTGAGCGGACTCCTTTTAAACGGATGGCAAAGAATTAAACGGATTGACGGTAATAAAACATTGGCTTTTGGGCATCAACTAACCTATAAACCAAACGCGGCTATCCTATTGAACAGCAGTTCTTTCATTGGAAATGACAAACCCGATACTGATAAAAGGATGCGTTATTTTCACAATTTATACGGTGTTTTTCAGTTAAATGAAAAATGGGGACTAACTGCCGGTTTTGACCTTGGTGCTGAACAAAAGGAAAAAGGAAGCAACAGTTATAATTCATGGTACTCTCCTATTCTGATTGCGAAATATAAAGTTTCCGACAAAATCCATATCGCAGCACGAGGAGAATATTATGCAGACAAAAATGGGGTCATTATTGCAACAGAAACACCAAACGGATTTAAAACCTTTGGCTATTCTGTCAACTTCGATTACAATATCTATGACAATGTTGTATGGAGAATCGAAGCCAGAAATCTGAACAGCAAGGATGAAATTTTTACTGAAAATGGTAATCCCACCAAACAAAACTTTGCCGCGGCAACTTCGCTCGCCATATCATTCTAAAACCTAAGCCTGTTTATTTTGGAAAGCAAAAGAGAAGATAGCGTACAGCATTTTTTAAACCTGATTCAAAAATCAAGGAGAGGAAAGTTTAAAATCTACATCGGCATGAGTGCCGGTGTAGGTAAAACTTTTCGCATGCTTCAGGAAGCCCATTCCCTCCTAAAAAATGGAATCGATGTCAAAATAGGTTTTATAGAAACACACAATCGCAAAGAAACACACGACCTTTTGGAAGGACTTCCTGTAATTCCAAGACGTTATTTGTTCTACAAAGGCAAAGAACTGGAAGAAATGGATGTTCAGGCCATCATCAGCCTTCGTCCGGAAGTAGTAATCGTTGACGAACTGGCCCATACTAACATCGAGGGAAGCAAAAATGAAAAGCGCTGGCAGGACGTCTTTGAAATCTTAGAAGCCGGAATCAATGTAATCAGTGCAGTGAATATCCAGCATATTGAAAGCCTGAATGAAGAAATAAAACACATCACAGGAATTGAAGTCAAAGAACGAATTCCTGACAGTGTTTTGGCACAGGCGGATGAAGTCGTAAACATAGACCTTACGGCTGACGAACTGATTACAAGGCTAAAAGAAGGAAAAATCTATAAGGCTGAAAAAATAGAAATGGCACTTAAGAATTTTTTCAAGAGTGAACACATCCTGCAATTAAGAGAATTGGCCTTAAAAGAAGTGGCCAGCCAGGTCGAACGAAAAGTCGAAATTGAAGTTCCTAAAAGCAAAAACACCCGTCATGAAAAATTCATGGCTTGTATTAGCAGTAACGAAGCCACCGCAAAAAAGGTAATCCGCAAAACCGCACGTCTCGCCAATTATTACAACAGCAGCAAATGGTATGTCTTATATGTACAGCTTCCACATGAAAGTGCAGACCGGATTGCATTAGACAAACAAAGACATCTAATCAATAATTTTAAACTGGCTACAGAACTGGGCGCCGAAGTCATCAAAATTGAACATACCCGGATTGCCAAGGCCATTATCGAACAGGCTGAAAGCAAAGGTATTACTACGGTATGCATTGGAAAACCAAAAATGAACCTGATGAAAATTATTCTTTCTACAAGTGCTTTCAAACAATTATTAAATAAGCTATCTTCGAGTGAAATTGACCTGATTATTCTTAGTTGATAGTGGATAGTTTTTAGTGGATAGTGTATAGTTAGTTTAAGCCATAAAAAAAAGATTATGAAAAATAGTATTGTTAAGGACAAATCGTTTGTATTTGCCGTAAGAATTGTGAGGTTATACCAACATATTTCAGAAAATAAAAAAGAATTTATACTGTCAAAACAATTGGTTAGAAGCGGAACTTTAATTGGAGCAAATATTTGTGAGGCTTTGCAGGCTCCCTCAAAAAAAGACTTTAGCAACAAGATGAACATATCACTAAAAGAAGCCCAGGAAACCGAATATTGGCTACGTTTGCTTTTTGAAACAAACTATCTATCAGAAAAAGAATACCAATCCGTTCACTCAGACAGTATCGAACTCATCAAAATACTAACCTCAATTGTAAAAACATCCCGAACAAACACAGATGAAAGATGAAAGATGAAAGTCAAAAGTCGAAAGTCGAAAGTCGAAAGTCAAAAGATGAAAGACGAAAGTCAAAAGTCGAAAGTCGAAAGTCGAAAGTCAAAAGATGAAAGACGTTAGACTAACAACTATACACTATCAACTAAAAACTATCCACTATCAATTATCAACTATAAACTATTAACTATCAAACCGTGCGTATAAAAACAAAATTAAGACTGGGCCTCGGGATTCTTTTCTTACTCATCATATTGCTCACTGCTCTGGCGGTAAGACAAGTGCATGCCATTGCCGGTGATACTGAAAATATTCTTGTTGCCAATTACAATTCCTTAGACTATTCCCGGAACATGATGAAAGAGCTCGACAAGATTGAAGGTGAAAAACAATCTTTCGAAAATTTTAATCACTTTCTGGAATTGCAAGGCAAAAACATCACGGAAATAGGCGAAAAAGAACTTACCCAAAATTTAACAGAAGATGTAAAAGCATGGCAATCAAGACCCGAAGAACCATCTATCCTGCTTCAGATTCGGAAAGACCTTAACGATATCATGAAAATTAACATGGATGCTATCCAAAGGAAAAGTATCGTAGCGCAAAAAACAACAGAAAGTGCCATACTCTGGATTTCGATTACAGGGCTTACCTGTTTTTTGATTGCCTTAATCCTGTTGGTCAACCTGCCAAGCGATATTGCAAATCCTATAAAAGACCTCACAGAAAGTATCCGTCAGATTGCCGCAAAAAACTATTCGCAGCGGGTCAATTTTGAAACGCATGACGAATTTGGAAATCTGGCCAGGTCATTCAATACAATGGCAGAAAAGCTTCAGGAATATAGTGACAGTAACCTTGCCAGACTCATGATGGAGAAAAAACGGGTTGAAACGCTAATCAACAATATGCAAGACCCGGTTATTGGACTTGATGACAAAAACCTTATTCTGTTTGCCAATGAAGAAGCCTTAAAAATTTCGGGACTAAAAGCAGAGAATATTATCGGTAAAGCTGCTACCGAAGTTGCTGTTTCTAACGACCTTGTCCGTTCACTATTACAGCATCTTATGGATGAAAATATCGAAAAGTCACAGCAAACACTTAAAATTTATGCAGATAATAAAGAAAGTTACTTCGAAAAACAAATAGTACCTATACTTGTTCTTCCAACTGGCGAAGAAGAAAAAAAACATATTGGTTCATTTATTATACTACGCAATGTCACAGCCTATAAAGAATTGGATTTTGCCAAAACCAACTTCATAGCCATGGTTTCGCATGAATTCAAAACACCAATCGCTTCAATGAAAATGAGCCTGCAATTACTGGAAAACAGCAGTGTCGGTAATTTAAACGATGAGCAGAAACAATTGGTTTCAAGCATTAAGGACGATGCTAAAAGATTACTCCGTACTACAGGAGAACTGCTGGACATCACCCAGGTAGAAACCGGAAAAACACAACTCAAAATAGAAAACTGTAATCCCGATGTAATCATTTCTGATGCAGTAGAAGCTACAAAAATACTGGCAGAACAAAAAAAGATTAGCCTTAACCTGACTGTTCCCGAATTGTTGCCTGAAATAAAAGCCGACCAGGAAAAAACAACCTGGGTCATTACGAACCTCATTTCAAATGCTATCCGCTATTCGTATGAAAACTCAACTATTTTCATTGCCGCAGAAGCCAAAGAAAATGCGCTGATGATAACTGTCAAAGACAACGGAATAGGCATTTCTCCACAGTACAAAAACAAAATCTTTGATAAATATTTCCGGATTCCGGGTTCGGAGAAAGAAGGAACCGGCCTCGGACTCGCCATCAGCAAGGAGTTAATAGAAGCGCAAGGCGGTACAATTTCCGTTGAGAGTAACTTAGGATTCGGAAGTGAATTTGTCGTCACGCTCAAAATCAGCAATGATTAACTCAAATCTTGATTTTACTGTCTCCATAGTAAATAATTTTCCATAGATTTTCCTTCTTAATCAGTTGAATGGAGTTGACGCCTTTATGGGTTAACTCGCCATTGATGTAAAATTCAAAAGGTATCCAGGCGTGAGCCATTCCACCATCAACCTTAATAGTAAAGGAAAGCAGCCGTTCTTCAAATTTGGTTTCCTTAGGAACCGTTGCAACATATCTTTTAAAATCAGCCGCTTTTGTGACTACAAGCTTGTTTCTTCTCGGACTTTGCACTACCGTCTGTAACATCAGGTCTTCATCACTCACAGCATTAATTTTCAGGCTGTCTCTGGCATGTATACCTTCAAAAAAAGTTTGTATCGATTGGCGGATTTCAGCTTCCTGGGCCATTAGCGGTTGAAAGGAAACAAAGAAAATCAATAGTACTAATTTTCGCATTATAATCTTTTTAAAGTTAAGGAAGTAAAATTAGCAGAAAAAATTATAGGTTGTGTGGCAATGGTAAATAAAGCAATTTGTACATTTACATCTTCTAATTCCTACACTATGTCTGTTGCAAAAAAAGATTATAAGAGAATCACAACCAAATCGCTGATTGAAATGAAGGCCAATGGCGAAAAAATTTCAATGCTGACATCCTATGATTTCACTATGGCAAAAATTGTCGATACTGCCGGTGTTGACGTAATTCTGGTTGGCGATTCTGCCTCAAATGTAATGGCGGGTCATGAAACTACCCTGCCAATTACCCTTGACCAGATGATATATCACGCTTCCAGTGTTGTCAGGGCAGCATCACGCGCTTTGATTGTAGTGGATTTGCCTTTTGGAAGCTATCAGTCTGACCCAAAAGAAGCCCTGCGTTCCTCTATCAGAATCATGAAGGAAAGTGGTGCTCATGCCGTAAAATTAGAAGGCGGAAGCGAAATCAAAGATTCCATCAAAAAAATCCTCAATGCCGGTATTCCTGTTATGGGACATTTGGGGCTCACACCACAATCTATATATAAATTCGGAACTTATACGGTTCGTGCCAAAGAAGATGCCGAAGCCGAAAAATTACTGGAAGATGCCAAATTACTTGAAAAACTAGGCTGTTTTGCATTGGTATTAGAAAAGATTCCTGCAAAATTGGCTGAAAAAGTAGCACAAAGCATTACCATCCCTGTAATTGGAATTGGTGCCGGAGGTGGCGTTGACGGGCAGGTTCTGGTTATTCACGATATGCTTGGAATGAATAATGAGTTCAGCCCGAGATTTTTGAGAAGATACATGAATTTATATGATGACATGACCAATGCCATTGGAAAATATGTTACCGACGTGAAGTCACACGATTTCCCTAGCGAAAAAGAACAATACTAATTGTCTTTTGATTATTTGAACTACCAAGTCGCCGAAATCTAATTTTCAAAAAACAATGAAAACCATTTCAACAAAAAATAATCTTCAGGTACTGCACGAAGACAATCATATTATTGTCATCAACAAACGTGTAGGCGACATCGTTCAGGGAGATAAAACAGGCGACAAACCCCTAAGCGATGTAGTAAAAGAATATATCAAGGAAAAATACAATAAGCCGGGCGAAGTTTTTCTGGGTGTTGTCCATCGTCTGGACAGGCCTACAACCGGAATCGTAGTATTCGCCCGCACTTCCAAAGCACTTTCCAGGCTCAATGATTTGTTTAAAAACCGGGAAACGCAAAAAACATACTGGGCTGTTGTCAAAAATAAGCCCGCAGAAGCTTCGGCAAAGCTGGTTCATTATCTGAAAAGAAATGAAAAGAACAACACTTCAAAAGCACATAGCAAAGAGGTTCCTGATAGTAAAATAGCAAGCTTAGATTACACGATAATCCGCGAGCTCAATAACTATTATGCTCTGGAAATTAATTTACATACCGGACGCCATCACCAAATCCGGGCACAACTGGCGGCTATTGGAAGCCCAATCAAAGGTGATCTGAAATATGGTGCCGACAGAAGCAATGTTGATGGTGGCATTCATTTGCATGCCCGCAAACTCACCCTCACCCATCCCGTTACCAAAGAATTATTAGAAATAACCGCACCCGTTCCTAATGACCCTATTTGGAAAGCAATCTGATATTTTTAAGAATAAAGATTCTTTTTTTACGTTAATTTAGTATCCCCAATACAAAAAATCTATACATTTAACTTAAAAAACTTCCCTATGAAATTACCAATCTTATTATGCCTACTGATTGGCACGAGTGCTTTCGCTCAGGACCATTTTTCCGGAATTACCACTTCCAGAAGAGGCGGATTATTAAATGCAAGTACAAACCCCGCCGAACTTGCCAACCTGAAAACAAAATATGAAGTCGGGGTATTTTCCTTGAGTTTTAACCTTTCCAATAACCGATTGGGTTTTGATGACCTCGTTAGCGGTGATGATTTGGAACAAAAGCTATTTGAAGGAAACAAGGATGTCGACCTCCGTTTTGATGGCGAAGTATACGGCCCGGCCTTTGCAATGAAAATAGAAAAATGGGCTTTTTCATTCAGCACTAAAGCTTATGGAAAAGTAAATTTCACCGATGTTGACCCAACAATTGGAGATGCCGTTACCAATGGAGCCCTGAACAGTATTTTTGGCGCCTCAACCATCCAAAGTGATAAAAACCAGCGCGCCAACGGAACCACCTGGGGCGAAGTGGCCTTTGGAGTTGCCAGAAATGTATATGAAACAGAGGAACACAAGTTGAGTGTGGGCGTAACCTTAAAACTCCTCTTTCCCGGCTCCTATGCGAATTTAGGTCTTGACAAATTCTCCGGAACCATCACTAACAATCTTGGAAATGTGAATATGACAGATGCTTCAGCAAGAATGAACATTTCTTATTCAGGAGATTTGGCAGACGATTTTTCAGATTTTGGCAATTATACCAGTTCTCTTTTTGGAAAATTAAATGGCTTTGCTACAGATTTGGGAGTGAACTACCAATGGAAAGACGATAATGACGGCTATAAAATCAATGCCGGAGCAGCCGTACGCAACATTGGAAGCATGACATTTAAATCCGATAACAACAGTAACAACAATTACGAACTAAATATCCCTGCCGGACAGTCGCTCAACCTGAACCAATTTGAAAGCGTAAGCAGCTTTAAGGAAATTGAAGAAATCCTGCTTTCGAGTGGTTATCTGACTGCTACTTCCAATGGCAGCGATTTTAAAGTAAAACTTCCAACCGTTTTTTCTGCTTATGCTGACGTAAAAATTATTCCTGATTTCTACGTTACCGTATTCGGACAGCAAAAATTCAATAAGGATAACAAAGACGACCAGGTTACGGCTCAAAACGTGATTTCGGTTACGCCACGATATTCCAGAGAAAGTTTTGAAGTATTTGCTCCGTTAGCGTCAAATGAAATTTCAGGATTCACAGCAGGATTGGGATTCAGAGCCGGAGGTTTCTTTATAGGGTCAAGTTCAGTGGTTACTGCCTTGATTAATGACGGAGAACAGGCAGATTTTTACCTCGGATTCCGTTTCGGATTACAATAATTTAAAAATTATGAACCATAAAGAAATCAATCAAAGAAAAGAAAAGCTTAAAAAATTCTCTCATGTCATTTCACTTCATGAAAATGATATTATAGAGGCACTGCATAAAGACTTCGGAAAACCGGCTTTTGAAGCCTATCTTACTGAAATAAATGTAGTGCAATCTGACCTGAAAGATACCATAAAAAATATCCATGCCTGGGCTAAACCTAAAAAAGTCCGGGCATCTATTCTTAATTTTCCGTCTTCTGATTATATCTATACAGAACCTTATGGAAAAACACTGATTATTTCTCCGTGGAATTATCCTTTCCAACTGGCTATCTGTCCGTTAATTGCGGCCTATGCGGCTGGTAACTCCATTGTTCTCAAACCTTCTGAATTAACACCCCATACATCAAGCTTAATTTCTAAAATCATACGGGAAACTTTTGATGTTAAGGAAGTCGTGGCCGTTTTAGGAGATGCAGAAATTGCCAAAAGCCAGCTGGCCAAACGTTGGGATTATATCTTTTTTACAGGAAGTCCGGCCGTTGGAAAAGAAATTGCAAAAGCTGCAGCCGGGAATCTTACGCCTGTAACTCTGGAACTGGGCGGTAAAAATCCCTGTATAATTGACAAAAATGCCAATCTTCAAATCGCAGCAAAACGTATTGTCTGGGGGAAATTTATCAATGCCGGACAAACCTGTATTGCTCCTGATTATCTTCTCATACACAAAGGGGTTAAGACAAAATTCATCCGCCTGTTGCAACAGGAAATTATAAATGCTTATGGCGAAGACCCTAAGCTTTCACCTGATTTTACGCGAATCATAAACAAAAAGCATTTCTTCAGACTGGTTGGAATGATAGATGAAGCAAAAACAATCACAGGAGGAATCCACGATGAAGAAAGTCTTTACATTGCGCCAACACTTATTGACGAACCTTCTTTCGACAGTGCCATCATGAAAGATGAAATTTTTGGGCCACTGCTCCCATTGATTTCTTATGAAAATGAAAGCGACCTAGAAAAAATAATTTCAAAATATGAAAAACCGCTGTCGTTATATGTGTTTACAGATGACAAAGCTTTTGCAGAACGCGCTATCCGGAAATTTTCATTTGGTGGCGGATGCATTAACGATACTGTCGTACACTTTTCAAACAAAAGGCTGCCATTTGGAGGTGTTGGCAACAGCGGTATGGGCGCCTATCACGGTAAAAAAAGCTACGATACATTTTCACACCAGAAGGCTATCGTAAAAAAAGCTACATGGCTTGATATACCGCTGCGTTATGCCCCTTATGGAAATAAACTGAAAGTAATCCGAAAACTATTGAAATGGCTCTGATTCAGTTTATAATTCCAAAATATTGATTACTTTCGCGCAATAATTGACAAACTTATTTATGCAAAAAATTACTACGACTAAAGAAAAGATTGAAGAAATCAAGCAACGTGGTTATCCTTTGGAATTTGGAGAAATTCTTTCTCAAGCCTTAAATAATTATCAGAAAATTGTGTGGATTGCCGGAGCCGGAGTATTACTTCTTTCCATCGTATTCTTTGCAATAATAATGGGTCTTGCCGCTATATTCATCGGGTTGAGTACTTTTGGGCGGGATATTGCCGATTTTCAAATCCAGAATTTTTCTGCTGCCGGAATCATTGTTGCTCTTGTTGGGGGTGCAATCGCTGTCGCGCTTATTAAGCCATTTTATGCGGGTATATTGCGGGTTGCCCACCATGCCGATGCAAAAGAAGATTTTGACTTTTCTACGCTTTTCTATTATTACAAAAGCGAATACCTAAAAGAAATTATAATTGCTGGTATTTTAATAGGATTTTGCAGTAACGGTATCAGTACTGCCCTTGAATTAACCGGAAACACAATTCTTGGGTCAGTTATTAGCTATATCATCATTTTATTGACCCTATTCACTACCCCGCTGATTATTTTTGGTAACCTAAAAGCTATTGAAGCGATACAGGCGAGCCTGATGCTGGTTTCAAGAAATTTCTTTATGTTATTGGCTCTCATGATTGTCGCAGTAATTCTGGCCGGTTTAGGAGTTTTTGCTTTCTGTATTGGTATCCTTTTCACTATCCCACTGATTTTTTCTGTACAATACATGATTTATACAAATGTCATTGGTATTGACGAAAAAAATGAACTGGAAGAAATAGGAAATTCGTAGTCAGATTATTAAAAGATTTATACTCTATAAACAAAAAAAGCCCCATCATTTGATGGGGCTTTTTTTGTTTTACACACAAACGATTTTGTTTTTAATCGCATACAAAACCAGTCCGATTCTTGTTTTGATTTCCAGTTTGGCAAAAATACTTTCCCTGTAACCATCTATTGTTTTGGGGCTAAGGCACATTTCATCTGCTATTTCCTTATAGGTTTTCTCACTGCAGGCCCTTTTAATAAAATCGAGTTCTTTTTCCTTAAATTCCAGCTTTTTGTCCTCATTATCGATTCTGTTGACCAAAATACCGGAAACCATTTCTGTAAAAAAGTATCCTTTCTCTATGACTGTTTTTAAGGCATCATAAAAAATCTGCGGTGTTGTGTCTTTTAGCAGGTAGCCTTTGGCTCCGTTTTTAATCATTTGTATGATGATGTCTTCCTCATTATTAACAGAAAGTGCGATGGCTTTATAATCCGGCCGATTTTCCTTTAGCCAGACCATAGTTGCCAATCCGTCAAGAATGGGCATGTTTACATCTAGCAGTATCAAATCAACTTCTATGTCCAGATTTTCCTCTTCCTGAAGAAACTGTATGAACTCTTTGCCGTTTCCAAAATTGTGTGTGACTTCAAAATCGCTGAAACTATTAATCAGAAATTTCAAAGATTGTGAAAACAGCAAATGGTCGTCTACGATGATAACCTTATTTTTTCTATTCGTTTTCATGATTAATTCTTTTAGGATAGGTAAACAGTACCACAGTTCCTGAACTATCAGATGTTACGGAAACAGAAGCTCCGATGAGCTTAGCCCTGACATGTATGTTATTCAATCCCGAACCGCTGCTTTTCTTCTTTGAATTAAAGCCGATTCCGTGGTCAATCAGCTTGATTTTAATATTGTCATGGTCCAGGCAGTCTATTTGAAAATCAATAATCTCACTGTGGGAATGCTTTAAGATATTGAGAATCGCTTCCTGAAAAATCCGATATATAATCAGTTCGTGTTCAACGTTTATTTCAGGAAAATCACCATTTATGCTAAAATTACAATCTATTCTTTTTAATTTCCGGATACGGTCCAGATCCAGCTGTATGGCCTCTAAAAAATTGGATTCCAGTAAATTATCTTTATTTATAATCCTTGATAGGGTTCTGATTTCATCTAACGACTTTCCTAAAATGTTTTTCAGGTCGTCAAGTTCCTCCTTGGTCATGGCTTTCTGATTTTGGATATACATGTTGACCTGCATAATGGCAACAGACAAAATCTGACCAATATTATCGTGAAGTTCCCTGCTGATTTCTGTCAGTGTCTGGTCCTTCATTTCTATCCTTGATTTCACCAATTCTGACTGAAAATGGAGATCGGCTTCCATTTTTTCAATCAAAAAATTGGTTTTTTTCTTGTGGAAATAGAAAAAGAGCACCAAAATTAACACCAGTAAGGTAAAGAAGACAATACTTAATGAAATAACTAGTAATTGTATTTCTTTTCGCTCCATATAAATCCAATTATAAAACAACCATACATCAAGACATTGAGAATGAACAGTACAAGACTGTAAACACTTTCATTACTTTCAATCAGGAACCACTTAATAGCCAGCATAAAAGGCAAATAAGGGACGTGAAGAAGCAGGACGCCTAAGATAAACCAAAAAAAAACCGATTTACTGAAATTCAATATTTTTTTTGAATTAAATATTTCAACCAGATACAGACAGGACATTAGCAAGACAAACAACACTCCCAATGTAAAACTATAGGTAAATGTTTCTGAAATATTTTTTTGGATGAAAATAAAATTAGCGAAATAAAAAAGTATAAAAACAGCCAGGAATACATCAACTAATCTTCTATGGCTGCGTTGGACTAACAGGTATTTTAAAAGAAGTAGATAATAAGAAAGGCTAACGAGCATATAAAAATTATACACACCATAATTAATCCATCCGGTCCATCGGGTGAGATTGCTGCCTACAAACTCTGTCAGGACAGAAAAAAAGATCATACCTAGCAAGGACTTAGCCTTATTACCGGGAAGTTTGTTGTAAAACAACAATCCTACTATTCCCGCTAATAAAGCCAAGTAAATGCAATAAAATCTTAAGTCCTCTAACATTATTTTTTGAAAGGATATGTCATTTTAGGAGGGTTACCCATTGAACCATAATTCATTACTGAAAGATCGGTTATATCATAATGAGGCTCTTCCTGCATAGTCGAAACATTCAGCATCCCGGATTTCTGCATATCGGTTTTGGCACCCGTCGGTGATAAAAATATAGTGGTCATCCCCGCTTTTTCAGCATATTTCGGGTCATCAGGATACCTACCCAGATACAATCTGATTCCATCTACTTTATAACCCTTATTAATTCCTTCTGTCTTGATATAATTGATATACTTTTCCAATTCTTCAACAGAATACCATACTGCATTCGCATCTTCTTTTATACTATCCTCCGCTTTTGAGCGCACCGCTTTTGAATTGTAGTTCATATGCATCTCTGTAGCCAACTCATTAGAAATCAATTGTGTTGGCTTGTCATAAATTCTATCCTCACTACACGATTGAAAGAAAAAAGTTAAACAAAATAATCCAGCTAAAAAAATAGTTTTTGAGCTTTTCATGTTTTTCAAGTTTAAGTTGTTAATAATCGCCAAAACTATCTCAATTAGGAAAATATCGCAAGGGGAAAATTACCCTTTTTTAGCAAGCCATTCTTCCTCTCCCAACCGGGAAAAGCGCTACAATAAATCTACAGGAAATAATCTTAAAAAAATCAGGCAATATGCTCTTTTACAGCTAATTGCCAAATAAGAATTTTACACCGTCGGTTTTTAGCTAAAAGACAAGGTGTAATCTGAAAAACCTTAACAGAGTAAGAATCTAATAATTAAATTTAAAAAAATGTCACAAGTAACCCCTCTTGGCTACCCACACGCTGGAGCCGGAACCGTAGAAATTCTTTTGGAGAAAGAAGATGGAGCAGATTTCGCAGTCCTTTTTTCTCCGGACCCGAACAACATGCTTTTAAGAGATAACGGATTGCCAATGCAGTTCTATTATTATCCGAAGTATCCAAGACTATCCAAACATCCTGACGGAAGATTTAAATTCTCTATGCAGGTATTCAAATCGGAAGCAGACGGTACTACTGTAATTGGTGCCGAAGGACTTGAAGAAGAAGCAGGAGCCTATACAACACTTACCAGTACTATTGACCTGCCGGAAGCATTGCTGAAAAAAGCAATCGACAAATTAAAAATCAAACTGGATGCCGAATACAAAAGCCAGAGAACTTCAAAACTATTCGGACTCTTCTCTTTCCTGAGAGGTGTCGATAAAGATTTTAACGCTACAAACGTAAGGCCGATACAGCTAACGGAAAACACTATTGCCATGCACGTAGTGGGTGAAAAATCCCAAAGCAATCCTTTTGGAGGCTCCAACCCTTGGTCATTTAATATTCAGGGAGAAGGCAGCGGAACCACTTTTGGACTTGGCGATAATGCCCTTTCTATCTTAATGGGAAGAAACAGTGCCTCATTGGTTAGAAGTGCTTTAGAAAATGGTACCAATAATCTGGTTGTTGAAAACAATATTAAGTATAAAGCTTATATGCCAACAACCGAAATCAAGGTTACTGTAAATGCCAAAAAAGTACACAACTATTTCTCTTCCAAATTCAGTGCAGGAATCAGCTGGTTCCGTGTAAACTGGGAACATGAATATGAAAAAATTGTAACAGAAGGCGGTATCACAACCGAAATCATTACAGATAATCAGTTCTCTGATGCCGAAAGAAAAAAAGTGGAAGAACAGCTGATGACAAAGGCCAGAGACTTTGCTTTTGAATTGTTGAGAAAGCAGATATTGGACCCAACCGATAAGAATTTTGGAGGTGAAACTTCAGAATCGGAAAAACTTCTTAATATCTGGAACCAGGGAGCCAGTATGGGATTCAGCTTAAAGTCCGGGCAACAGGTTAGAGAAGTGAATTTCACAGACAGTATCCGATTCTCTTCTATTGAAGTGCTAAGCTCAAAAATCAGCGGTAACCTTACTCCTCTTACATTAAAGTCCGGAACTGAAGCTAAAACAGAACTGAAAAAATACATCTCTGAAATCCAATTGGATGAAGATTTTTCAAAAGTTCAGGTAATTGCTTCTTTGAACGGAGGATTAATCAAATTAGACAAAGACAGCGACATCGTCAATGACAGTCCTGTAAGCCAGGTTTCTATTGAAGTGGGCTATCCGGATTCTAAAGGGAAAATTATCTGGAAAAGTTCCGGAAGAATGATTGCTCCGGAAGGCACTCCGTATGTAAAAACCACAAGCAGAGCCGGCAAAGAAATCGATGCCATCTTTCCTGCCACCTGGAACGACAAATCCAAAGAAAAAAATGCTTTCGTTTTTGACTTCGTAAAAAACAACGGAGCAAGTAAAGTTAAGGTAAGGCAGAATATCATGTATGAAAAAGACAAACGGGTAAAACTGAAAGACACTGTCAATGAATATGAATTTGAAGGTACTAAAATCTTCATTCCGCTATTGGTTCAGAACATGATTAATTACAACCTGTCTACTGAAGAATTGTTTGAATCAGATACGCTGGAAGTCACATTTAAAGCAGACAAAATGGCGACTAAAAAGTTCAAATTCACCGCAGATAACTATGAGGAAATGCTTCCTTATAAGGCCTGGTATGAATTAGACTATAACATCAAGCCTACAGAATACAAAGTAAAATATACCTGTAAGGGCAAGATTGGTAAAAAAGCTAAAAAGGTTACCATTTCAACAGATTACCAAAAAATAGATTATCTGGAAGGTGATATCTTATTTGAAATTCCAACTGGAACCGATGCGCAAAATGCCGACATCGAAAAAATAAGAGCTCCATTCATGGAATAGTATTTTTTAAACAGTTACAAAAGGGACAAATGTCCCTTTTGTTTACTAAAACCCAAAGATTCTCAAAATTAGAAATCATGCCTGACTTAAAAACCTTTAAACTGGAAGGAACAAAACTGGTTCCTACCAATCGATTCAATCTGGAACCCGCAAAGCCGAGTAACTCATTTACTACGGTCGTAAGTCCTGATGCACCTTTCACTGTTATTGAACATCCTATTATCCATTCTATCAATATTGACAGACCTGTCATAGGTATCCTTCCAATCAACAGATATTTTCCTTTACTCGATGGAGATATGGCAATAGATGAAAGTGCCTCTTTTAAAGACTATAGCGATAGCAATATCACCCTGCTTTTCCCCGAAATTGAAATAGCACCAAACAACAATACGCTTTTCTATTATGAAAATGTATTGGATAAATCCGGAAAAAACAGCGGACTTATGGGAAGAGTGACACTCAAATACACCATCAAAAACAAGCCGTTAAAAGCCAATGAAAAGAATATCGCCCTAAACCTGAAGGAAGCTGTATTAAACCTAAAAATAAAAGACGACAGCATCAAGATTAACGGCATAGTAACACCCGAAAAAAATGAAATCCAGTTTGATTTAAAGGATGAAGCTGTCAAAATCGCATTTCTTAACCTGATTACCCAAATCAATAACCTCAAAAGTAGTATCGACCTGTTTTTTGAATTTAAAGGCTATTCCAAATTCAGGAAGAATTTTTTAGTAGCCCGGAATATCGGTTCCATAAAAAACCTGAAATTCTTCGGAAACGAACCAGGAACAGAAAACATCAGGACACCAAAAGCATCCATCCTAAGCAATCCGCTCGTCATCAAATCAAATGCCCCGAATACCATAATCTCAAGGCGTTCGATATTGGAAATTCAAAAGGAAAACCACCTGAATACGGATGTACAGGCAGAACTCGTAAAAAGTACTTTTCTCCTGCGGGTAAACAAAACGTTGAACTATCCTCTGTCATCAGATGCTGCTACAAGCCTTTATAAAACCATTGGTGGCGGTTTTATCAATAACCCATTCAACCTCAATGAAGATTTTTCCCAATTCAGGCAAATCTTTGTTCCGGGAGTCCATTTCAGCAAACTTTCCATCTACAAATCCACATTACAACCCAACACCTTTTTGCTTATCTCAAAAACATACGGGCTATCACGCGACCTCGATACCATGAAACCTTGTATTTCTACCATATTTCATGCTTATGAAGACGGAACGAGTACCCAGGAAGAAATCTCTAAAATCAGCTTTCAGTTTGCCTTAGGTCCTAACCTATCCGAATTTGATTTGGCGAAACTGAAAATTGAATTGCTACAGAATAATTACATAGACGGCGACAAGACCGATTATTTTGAAAAAGTCCAGTTTCTTTTTCCTAATGACATCGAATCCGATTATGAAATCAGTGGTAATTATTTCCTGCAACAGTCCGACATCTCTACAGACGGCAAACATTTCCTGTTCAATCTGTCAACGGAAAACCTTTCGGAAGCCAGTATATTGATTAATGCCCTGAACAATACCATATCCCAATTCGCAAATATCAATTTCAGGCACAAAGAAATCAAAGACACCAGCATTATTGAACTCAATCTCGAAAAAACGATTGGTGAAATGATTGAATCTGTCATTGACAATACCTCCAAAACGATTAAAATCAGTAACAAGTCCATCTCAAAATGCAGGCTTAATTCCGTCTTATTTGTCAATAATGAAAATGCTGCCTATTTCAACAGCACCTATTTCAACAAATTTCCTGACTTAATCAGTAGTGAAAGTAAAATTTTAGATAGTATCGCTTTAAATCCTAATACCAAATCATCTACGGTAAAAAATATTTTTTTTGATTTTGAAAGTATTGAAGATATCAGTTCCGAATTCAGCCAGATTGTTTCCCAATCCACCAGCTACAACCGCTACCTGCAAATTGAAATCAAAAAACAGAAAACTACCACTTCCAAAATCACTATGGAACTGATTGTGGAACAAACCGGAAGCCGATTCACCATTGAAAAATTAAAGGCTGAATTTGCTATTCCGGTATTATTCAATTTTATCGTCAAAAACAGCATTTCAACCAATACGCTGTTATCCTATAAGGTAAACTACTTTGACAAGAATGACAACCTTGTCAAATCGCAAAATCATGTATTCGATTACTCCACCTCATCTAAAATAACCATCAACCAATGAAAACAATTCGATTAGGAACAAAGTCGGCAGAAGTGAATTACCTGAATGAACTCCTGCAAAAATTAGGATATCCGCTGCTGGTATCCAATTACTTCAGTCCGGAAACCGAAAAGGCCGTGAGAGATTTCCAGCTAAGCCATTCTTTGGTTGTGGATGGAATTGTAGGGATTAAAACCTGGTCCAGACTCTTAGAGATTGCCAATGTTGGATATGCTTCCAACAACAAACTGCTTTCTGAACAGAATCTTATGGATTTTGCCAGTTTTCACAATTTGGAACTTACCATTGTAAAAGCAGTCAATGAAGTAGAAAGCGGCGGAAAAGGTTTTCTTGTTGACGGACGCCCAAAGATTTTATTTGAAGGACATGTCTTTTGGAGAGAATTAGACAAGAGGAATATTAATTGTAGTAATTATGTAAATAATGATACTCAAAATATTTTATATCAAAGCTATACTAAAAAATATTATGTGGGTGGTTCAGGTGAATATGACCGTTTGGAAAAAGCCGCCGACCTAAACCCCGATGCTCTTTTTAGGGAAGCGGCTTACTGTTCGGCTTCCTGGGGATTGTACCAAATCATGGGATTCAACGCCCCATCATTAGGCTATGCGAGCATAGACGAATTTGTAGAGAAAATGTACCTGAACGAAGGTGAACACTTAAAAGCTTTCGGACTGTTTCTGGAGCAAAACAATCTTATCCGGCTACTAAAAAACAAGAATTGGGCAGAATTTGCTCTTAAGTACAACGGAAAAGGCTATAAAACCAACAGATATGATGAAAAGCTGATAAAGGCTTATGCCAGATATTCCTCTTGAAACAATAAAAAAATAAAACCGTATACTATGAACCCATCTGTAAACCAAATGATTGCCACTTTATCCAATAGAGTCTTGCGTTTTGAAAAAGCAAACAGCGACAGAGATTATTCCGACGGCGGCTGGTATGAAGAAACAAAATATGCACTTTTTTTATATCCGGACTTTACCGTACTCTATATTCTGGAATCCTTTAGCAGCGTATCTGGCGGAGGACTTTACCTGCCCAATAAGAACACCCAGGAATATAAGGGCACATGGAATGTCTGTGAAGAAAACCAAAAAATATGCCTCCATTTGACATTTGAAGATAATTCCTCTCAAAAAATAGAAACTGAAAATTTAGGTTATGGCATTCAGAAATTAGGAGACCAGGTCTGGAACCGATATCTTATTAGCTGAATAATTAACAAATAAAAAAGATTTCTAATTCCATTCTCATAATTATTTACTTTTTATTCAAAAATGTATTTAATTTGTATAAAAACACAAAATCATGAAATGGCAAGGCAGACGTCAAAGTGACAATATGGAAGACCGAAGAGGTCTGGGTTCAACAGGCAAAGTAGTTGCCGGAGGTGGACTTATTGGAATTATCATTTTATTAATTAACATTTTTGGAGGCGAAAGCGCCCAAAATCTTGCTCCTATTTTAGAACAAATGCAGCAGGGACAGTCGGCACCAACCGAATCCAGAGAACTGACTGCCAAAGAAAAAGAAGAAGGAGAGTTTGTAAATGCACTGCTTGTTGACAATGAAGATGTCTGGACGGAAATTTTTAAAGAAAATGGCTGGACTTACAAAGCTCCAAAATTGGTTTTGTTTAGCGGACAGGTAAGTACTGCCTGCGGTGGTGCCAGTTCTGCTTCCGGCCCATTCTACTGTCCGGGTGACCAAAAGGTATATATGGACATGACTTTCTTTGACGAATTAAAATCAAAATTTGGGGCAAAAGGTGGCGATTTTGCCGTGGCCTATGTAGTGGCTCATGAAATTGGGCATCACGTACAGACGCTTTTAGGAACCTCAGCCAAAATGAGACAGATGCAGCAAGGACTAAGCGAAGCCGAAGCCAATAAGCTTTCCGTAGCCTTAGAACTCCAGGCTGATTTCTATGCCGGTGTATGGACGCACTATAATGAACAAATGAAACAAATCTTAGAACCCGGCGATATTGAAGAAGCCCTAAGTGCCGCAAATGCCGTTGGCGATGATGCCATCCAAAAGAAAATGCAGGGACAGGTTGTTCCCGATTCTTTTACGCACGGCACATCAGAACAGCGGATGTATTGGTTCAACAAAGGATTTAAGACCGGAGATATAAAGCAAGGCGATACTTTTGCTGAGATACGATAAAAATATAAAAGACTCGGTTTCGGGTCTTTTTTTATAAGCATGCATCTCCTACATTTGAAAAATGAGCATGGGACTTACTTTTAGAGAACTAAAAAAAGCTGAACTGATTACCATCAAAGAGATTAATCGTTCAGAAATAATCCACGAAATTTACAAATATGTAAAAGGAGCGCTGATTCTCAAACCCGAATATTGTGTTGTGAAAGCTTTTGACCCTAAAGAACTGGAATATATTATCACTTCACAGAACCGTATTCTTGAAGAAGGAGGAAAAGTTATCGGTGCTTTTGACAACGATACGATTGCAGGTGTAGCTTCCGTTGAAAACAAAAAAAGAGGAATCCGTTCAGAATATTGCAAGATAGACATTCTGTATGTCAGTGCTGATTACAGAGGAAAAAGAATTGGCCACAAACTGATTGAGGAATGTAAAAAAATTGCATTGGATTTTGGAGCAAAAAAACTCTACATTTCTGCTACGCCAACAAAGGCAACCATTGATTTTTATAGAAATGAAGGTGCTGTTATAACCAAAGAAATTGATTCCGATTTATTTAAGCTTGAACCTCTTGATATCCATCTTGAAATAGATTTGACTTAATTCGGCATTATCCCAGCCAACCTTCCCTATCCAAACTCCTGTATTGAATGGCTTCCGCTATATGGTGCGAACTTATGTCGGTAGCATTTTCCAAATCAGCTATTGTACGGGCTACTTTTAATATCCGGTCATAGGCTCTGGCGGAAAGATTCAACCTTTCCATAGCCGATTTTAATAATTCCTTCGAATTCTCGTCTAACGGGCAAAACTCACGAATCAGTCGGGTTGACATCTGGGCATTGTAATTTACTTTTTCATAATCTGAAAAACGCATTACCTGAATTTCTCTTGCCTTGATTACCCGTTCCCGGATACTGGCACTGCTTTCTGCTTTTCTTTCTTCAGAGAGTTTATCAAAAGGAACCGGCGTTACTTCAATATGAATATCAATCCTGTCCAGCAACGGCCCTGAAATTTTATTCAGATAGCGGCTCGTTTCATGAGGCGATGATGAAATGGAAGACTCCGAATTATTAAAAAAACCACTCGGACTTGGATTCATACTTGCAACCAACATAAACGATGACGGATAGGTTATGGTAAATTTTGCCCTTGAAATAGTAACTTCCCTGTCTTCCAAAGGCTGACGCATGACTTCCAATACTTCCCGTTTGAATTCCGGCAATTCGTCCAAAAACAATACGCCGTTATGGGCCATTGAAATTTCTCCTGGCTGTGGGTAACTTCCTCCTCCAACTAATGCCACATTAGAAATGGTGTGGTGCGGACTTCGGAATGGTCGCTGGCTCATCAATCCGGCTTCTTTTATTTTTCCCGCTACACTGTGAATTTTTGTGGTTTCCAATGCTTCCCGTAAAGTCATAGGTGGTAGAATACTGGGCAAACGTTTTGCCAACATTGTTTTATCGGCACCTGGCGGACCAATCAATATAATATTGTGTCCTCCGGCTGCTGCAATTTCCATACAGCGTTTAATGGACTCCTGCCCTTTTACATCGCTAAAATCAGACTCCGGAAATTCTAAAGTCTTATAAAACTCCGCTCTGGTATCAAAAACGGCAGGAACTATATTTCCCTTACCTTCAAAAAAATCAATGACTTCCTGTACATTTTCAACACCATATACTTCCAGGTCCGAAACAATTGCAGCTTCTTTTAAATTCTGCTTTGGCAGAAAAAATCCCTTAAAACCTTCTTCTTTAGCTTTGATTGCAATGGGCAGAGCTCCGCGAATTGGCTGCAGGCTTCCATCTAGCGAAAGTTCTCCCATAATAACATAACGGTCCACCACATCAGATTGTAACTGACCTGATGCCACAAGAATGCCAATGGCCAAAGTCAGGTCGTAAGCAGAACCTTCCTTTCTTAAATCGGCCGGAGCCATGTTAATCGTGATTTTTTTTCCCGGAAGTTGGTAGCCGTTATTTTTTAATGCCGCAGCAATCCGATAGCTGCTTTCCTTTATGGCATTATCCGGCAATCCTACCAGGTGGTAGCCTATGCCTTTATCGATATTTACTTCGATGGTGATTGTTGTGGCTTCTACGCCAAAAACGGCGCTTCCATAAACTTTTACTAACATGGCGTATACTAAATTAATAAAGCTAAAATACTAAATTTCTTATTTGGAAACAGGAAAAATTTCAGGAGCAAATCTGTTAAACTCCATAGTAAATGTCGAACCAAATTAGAAATAGAATATTTTTATTGCGAAAACAAAAACCATTAACCCGTTTTTTTCGTATAAAAAGACATAACCTAATTTTTGCTTCAAATGATTTTCCCTCAAATACCACACAATGAGAAGGAGCGTCTTGATGCCTTATTGGCTTATAAAATATTAGACAGCGCTCCGGAAAAAGATTTCGACGACATAGTCAAACTGGCTTCTGAAATCTGCCACACTCCTATCTCAACCATTACACTGGTTGATAAAGACCGTCAATGGTTCAAATCAAAAATTGGCCTTGAATTTTCAGAAGGAGCCAGAGATACTTCTTTTTGTGCCCATACATTAAATAATCCACGCGAAATGATGATTGTGTCAGATTCGCTTGAAGATGACCGTTTTTATGACAATCCTAATGTTATCGGGCATCCGAATGTTAGGTGTTATGTTGGTGTGCCTTTAGTTGATCCGAACGGCCATGCTTTGGGTTCGTTGTGCGTTATTGACAACCAACCGAGAAATTTGGATAATTTCCAACTACTGGCCTTAGAAAAATTAGCCAATCAGGTTATCAATCTGCTGGAATTAAGGAAAAAGAATTTTCAATTAATGGAAAACCACAACATGCTGCTTTCCAAATATAAAGACCTGGAGCAATTTGCTTCTATCGTTTCACATGATATCAAATCTCCTTTGAACAATATCATGATGTTGACCCGGTTACTTCAGGAAAGCAATCATGACCAGCTTGACGGAGACGGAATGCAGATGCTGGGTTATATTTACAAATCATCTGAAGAGTTGAAAAAACTGGTAGATGCCATTTTGGAGTATTACAAATATGACAACGAACAGGTTATTGCCAATGAAAATATCAGGCTCAATGACTTCATGCAATATCTCATTGATATACTGGATACTAAAAATGAATTTCAGTTCATACTCCCCGATAAGAATCATAAGATTCGTTCCAATAAAATGGCTTTGGGACAGATTTTTTATAACCTAATCAGCAACAGTATAAAATACAACGATAAGCCAAAAGGCATCATCCATATTGATTTTTCTGAAACAGAAGATTTTAATATTATTTCTATCGAAGACAATGGCTGCGGTATCGACAAAGCCAACCATCACAAAATCTTCAACATTTTTGAAACTTTAGGAAAAACAGACCGTTTCGAGGCAAAAGGAACCGGAATAGGTCTTTCAACCGTACAAAAAATGGTACAGAAGTTAAACGGAAAAATAGAAATTGAATCGGAATTAGGGAAAGGAACCCGATTCAAAGTATTCCTCAAAAAGTAATCTCTCCCTATCTTTTTTTATATCAGCCAAAATGTTTACATTTAAGCATCTTGGCTGATTTTATTTTATGAAAAAACAGAAACTTATTATAATTGGCGGCGATGCTGCCGGAATGAGCGCCGCTTCGAAAGTGCGGCGGGAAAACAAAGAAATTGAGATCATCGTATTTGAAAAATCGGAATATACCTCCTATTCCGCTTGTGGCATTCCGTATTTTATTTCAGGAAAAGTAAGTTCTTCCGATGAGCTCATTATAAGGACACCGGAACAATTCAAAAAGAAATATAATATTGATGCGCGTATACTGCATGAAGTACTTGAAGTAGACACAGACCATAACAGAGTTTTGGTTAAAAACAGTCTTGAAAAAACACAATTCTGGGAAAATTATGACAAGCTGCTGATTGCTACCGGAGGAAAAGCCTATTGTCCTGAAGTAGAAAACAGGGATGCTGATGGCGTTTTTGGCGTTTCAACATTAAGAAGCGGTATAAAAATCAATCAATATATAGAAAATAAGAAACCAAAACATGCAGTCATTGTTGGCGGCGGTTATATTGGATTGGAAATGGCAGAAGCCCTTCTTATCAAAGGCCTCAAAGTTTCCTTAATTAATCGTTCCGAAGAAATCATGAATACCCTTGACCCTGACATGGGCAAGACCATTCGTGAAGCTATGGAAAATCTGGGCGTCACTATTTATCTTAAAGAAGAACTCAGGCACTTTGAAGTCAAAGACAATACCGTTTCTGCGGTTGTGACGAATAAGCAAAAACTGAAAGCCGATATGGTTATTTTAGGAATGGGAACAAGCCCAAATACTGCTTTTCTAAAAAATTCAAAGATTGCCCTGTCTGAAAAAGGAGCCGTTAAAGTTTCCAGAAGACAAAGAACCAATATCCGAAATGTGTGGGCTGCGGGTGATTGTGCCGAAACGTACCATCTTGTAAGCAAAAAACCTTTTCATGTAGCTTTAGGAACCGTAGCGAATAAAACCGGTGTAGTTGCCGGAAAAAACATTCTTGGGCAAAAGGCTGCTTTTCCCGGAATTGTAGGAACAGCCGTCTGTAAAATATGCTCCTATGAAGTAGCCCGAACCGGACTACTGGAAAAAGAAGCAAAGACTTTAGGAATAGACTACATAACGGCAACCATACAATCCAAAACCAGAGCCCATTATTATCCGGATGCCAAAGATATCTGCGTAAAACTTATAGCCGAAAAGAACACAGGAAAACTGCTTGGCGGACAGATTATTGGTGAAGAAGGCGCCGCAAAAAGAATTGATGTGCTGGCAGTCGCACTTACGAATAAACTCACTTTAAGAAACATTATCGATTTGGACTTATCGTATGCACCTCCCTTCTCTCCTGTTTGGGATCCTGTGCAGATTGCTGCCCGAAAACTAATTGGTAACCAGGAATAAAAACAGTTGCTCACAAAGACGCAGGTCGCTAAGCAAAAAGTATAACTTATGAAATCTATCTGATATAAAGTTTCGGATAATCGATAAAAAAATTAAAGAAAAAAGGGGGATTTTACAATCCCCCTTTTTTATGTTTTGAAATTCCTGATTTTAACCAGGCTTCATACTCTTCTTTATCTGGAGTGTAACCTACCGGCTCATTTAAATCATTTCCTTCTGAATCCAGAATAATATAATACGGTTGTGCATTTGCCTTATATCTTGTGATTTGAAAATCACTCCATTTGTTACCTTTAGTTTTGATTTTTCTTCCGGTTTCTTTAGAAACATATTTTTCAGCTTCTGCGAGTTCCTGCTTTTCATCCACATATAAGGAAATCAACACTACATCATTTTTTAGAATAGACTGGATGTTATTGTCAGACCATACAAAGTCCTCCATCTTACGGCAATTTTCACAACCAAATCCGGTAAAGTCTAATAAAATTGGCTTATTTACTTTTTTAGCATAGGCAACGCCCTGGTCATAATCTGTAAAAGCGACAATATCGTGAACTGCTAATTTTGCACCTTCGGGAAGTGCTTCACCGGAAGAAGTCCCTCCTCCTTTTGAGTTTCCAACTCCATACGGTGACTCGCTATAAGTTATAGACGGAGGGAAACCGCTAATAATTTTTAACGGGGCACCCCAAAGTCCCGGAATAAGGTAAATCGTAAACGATAATACCAAAAGACCTAAAGAAAACCTGCCCACAGAAATATGGGTTAGCGGACTATCATGCGGCAATGTTATCTTTCCGAATAAATAGAACGCCCAGGCTCCAAACACGGCAATCCATATGGCAAGGAAAACTTCTCTTTCCAGTAAATGAGTCTGCATTACCAAATCTGCCTTTGAAAGGAATTTAAATGCAAAGGCTAACTCTAAGAATCCTAAGGAAACTTTAACCGTATTCAACCATCCGCCTGATTTTGGAAGTGAATTCATCCATCCCGGGAATAAGGCAAAAAGCATAAACGGAAGCGCTAAGGCCAATGAGAATCCCACCATCCCCACAATAGGCGCGATACCGCCTTTAGAAGCAGCTTCGACTAAAAGCGACCCTACAATTGGTCCTGTGCAGGAAAAAGAAACTATTGCCAGGGCTAACGCCATAAAAAAGATTCCGATAAAACCGCCTCTGTCTGCCTGTCTGTCTACTTTATTAGCCCATGAATTCGGCAAAACAATTTCAAAAGCACCTAAAAAGGAAGCAGCAAAAAATACCAGCAGAATAAAGAAAATAATGTTAAACCAAACGTTGGTTGAAAGGGCATTCAATGCATCTGCTCCAAAAATTGCAGTAACCAATGAACCCAATATGACATAAATTAAAATAATTGAAACACCATATAATATAGCATTTCTTATTCCCTGAGATTTGGTTTTGCTTTGTTTTGTAAAGAAACTTACCGTCATCGGTATCATTGGAAAAACGCAAGGTGTCAGTAAGGCTGCAAAACCAGAGAAAAAAGCAATCAGGAAAATAGTCAAAAGTCCTTTTTCAGTTTCCTTTGCCGGTTTTTGAGTGGTTACGGTTTCTGCTTTTTTTTCGGCTTTGGTTGTTACCGGTTCAGAAAACGTCTTTACTTCCTGAGCAGTGAGATTTTTCAGGTCAAACTCAAAATATTTATTTTGTTGGATGCAGACCTTTTTACAGACCTGATACGACAGTTCAATCTGTACAAGGTTATTGTCTTTATTAGTAATCTTAATCTTCTGCTTTAGCTGTACGGTATTTTCGAAAAAGATCTCATCTATTTTAAAAATATCGTTGAATTCAGTACGTGTTTTACTTTCTTCGGCTTTACCTGTTGCCTCAAAATTACCCTCACCATTATTCATCAATACTTCCAATGGATTTACACCACCTTCTGGCGTAAACTGAGAATACATATGCCACTCCGGCTCAATCACGCCGTCAAAAGTCATTTCATATTCTGTATCAGATAGTTTTTCTATTTTGGAAGTCCATTTTACAGGGTCTAAAATCTGCGCATGAGAAGAAACAAGGGCGAAGAAGAAGAACAGCAGGAGGCTTATTTTTTTCATTTCAGGATTTCTATTTTTAATATTTGTTGAGTTGTATTGCTTACATAAAATCTACGGTCTGAACGTTTTCCTATAATCCAGACTATCTTATTGTCAGAAATCAGCAGCCATGTATTTTCTTTTTCGCTTAAAGACATTTTCTCGTCTTTAAAATACTTGCTGACTTTCTTTTTTCCATCGATTCCAGTCGGACAAAAATAGTCACCTTCCCGCCATTTTCTAATATACAACGGAAACTTTAACGTTTCTTTATCTACATAAATCCGGTGAGTATCTGAAGCCTTTATTATTTGGTCTGTTTCTGAGATTTTCAGAGGTATGGGCGTCTTGATTTCATTGCCAATTATTTCATAAATGCCGGAATCTTTTTCTTTGATAGGCTCTAAAATCAGATATTCTCTATCTTTCAGCAGCCTGTAGTTTTCAGAGAGAATTATTTTTCCGGATTGGGCTTCTGTGAGTTCATAAATATCTTCCCACGCTCTGAATCCGAAAGGTTTTAGCCATTCATACAAATAGGCCTTATAATTAGCCAGTCTTTTCAGTTCTGAAATATTGAAATGCTTCTGGTTTTCTTTTTCAGAAACGACCTGCTTATAAACCAAAACCGAAGCATCTTCTGCTAATGATTTTGCCTGTTGGAGATTATTCAGAGTATCCTCAAAAGAATCCAAAAAAGAAGGATTCAGGCTTTTCAGCATTGGAATAATATCATGACGCAGCTTATTCCGGAGGTATTTGTCGGATGCATTACTACTGTCTTCCCTCCATTCAATTTTATTTTCAACGGCAAAATTTCGGATTTCTTCCCGGTTAAAATTCAGAAGCGGACGTACAATCCTGTTGTTTTGGGCAGGGATTCCTGTCAATCCATCCAGTCCTGTGCCTCGTGTCAGATTAATCAGGAAAGTTTCCAGATTGTCATCCAGATGATGTGCCGTGAGTATATAATCGAGCTTATTTTCTTCAAGCAACTGATAAAACCAAATGTAGCGAAGTTGCCGTGCCGCTACTTGAATTGATAGTTTATTATCTGTAGCAAAACTTTCTGTATCAAAACGGGTTACGAATAACTTAATTTTGTTTTGTAAAGCAAAATCTCTGATAAATTTTTCATCCCCATCACTTTCATTTCCGCGAAGTTGAAAATTACAATGTGCCATCGTAAAAGTACAATCCGATTCTTTTAACAGATATGCCAAAACCATGCTGTCAAGACCTCCGCTAAGTGCCAATAACAGTTTTTTTTCTTTTAAGAAAGGAAGGTTTTCAGCTAAATGTTTTTGAAATTTTAAAAGCATTTCCAAAGATATAAAAAGGAAAAATGAATACCTAGCACCTTACGATTCCAATACTTCACGCATGGCCTTTGCTTTCAACAGGCATTCTTCATATTCTTTTTCAGCAACCGATAATGCTGTTATGGCACTGCCTACAGAAAAGGAAACATATCCGTTTTGTTGGTTATACAATATACTACGTATGACAACATTAAAATCAAAATCGTTTTCCGGTGTAAAATACCCCACAGCCCCGCTGTAAAGACCTCGTTTGGTTCCTTCCAGATCTTCAATAATTTTCATTGCAGAGATTTTTGGCGCTCCCGTCATACTTCCCATAGGAAATGTTGTCCTGATAATTTCTACAGCAGATTTTTCTTTATCTGCTTTGGAAATAACTGTTGAAATCAAATGATGCACCTGTTTGAAGGTATAGGCCCCGCAAAGTTCCTCCACTTCTACAGAATTTTTTGCTGCCGTTCTCGACAAATCATTTCTCACCAGGTCAACAATCATGATATTTTCCGAACGTTCTTTTTCATTGGATAATAACCTTTGCTTTATGGCTTCATCTTCCTGAAAATCCGGATGTCTTTTTGCCGTCCCTTTAATAGGTTGCGAAATAATCTTATCCTTCTCTTTTCTTAGGTACCTTTCCGGTGAAGCCGATAAAAGATACTGTTTGTTGTTTTTAAAAAATACGGCAAAAGGCGGTTCCGAAATCTTATTCAGACTTTTATAAGTTGCTATAGGGTTAATTGTTGCGTTTTCTGCAAAAAATTCCATGCAGAAATTGGCTTCATATATGTCTCCCCTATGGATATGCTCCTGCATCTCTGAAATTTTTTGCAAATAGCTCTGTTCAGAAATGCGTTGCTGTATTTTTAATTTTTGTTCAGCGTTAACCGGAGTAACCTGTTTGTTGATTGCTTCCAAATCCTCCTCTATTTCATCATCACACATATTCAGGTAACAAATCTCCAACTGATTGCCCTTCAAAAAGAAAAGTTTTTTAGGTTGGAAGAAAAACAGGTCAGGAAAGTGCAATCCGTCAAAATTGGCAGATACCAAAGCTTCCGTATCATTTTTCAAATCATACGAAAGATAGCCAAAAAGCCAGTCTTTAGTCGTTTGCTGGTATTGTTTCAGGTCTTCAAAAGCATTATGCTCGTCTGTCTGGATTAACGTAAAAGCATCGACGGCAAGCACTGCATCAAAAGACGTATAATTTTGACGGTAGTCATTGCTGTCTAAAAAAAGGGCTTCGCGAAATTGTTCGGACCAGCCTAAAAGCTGCTGTTTAAATTCCTTTGGGTTTTGGACCTCTATAATGATGGATGTTCTCAAGAATGCTTTGTTTGGAGACAAAATTACGATTTAGTTGTGAAAAATAATCGCTATATCAGGCATGAAAAAACCCGCTTCTTTTGAAAGCGGGCTTTTTTATCATAATTAGCGTCTGTTACATATGTATTGACCTGTTGTCTGTTGCAGCAAGTGCCGCTTCTTTTACAGCTTCAGCATAGGTTGGGTGAGCATGGCTCATTCTTGCAATATCTTCAGCAGAAGTCTTAAATTCCATTGCTGTAACTGCCTCCGCAATCAAATCGGCAGTTCTTGCACCAATCATATGGATTCCTAAAACTTCATCTGTTTTAGCATCGGCAAGGATTTTTACAAAACCGTCTGTATCACCGCTAGCACGCGAACGTCCTAAAGCCTTGAATGGGAAACTTCCTGCTTTATATTCTACTCCTGCTTCTTTCAATTGCTCTTCTGTTTTTCCAACAGCGGCAACTTCCGGCCATGTATAAACAACTCCCGGAATCAGGTTGTAATCAATATGCGGTTTTTGTCCGGCAAGAGTTTCTGCAACAAATACACCCTCTTCTTCAGCCTTATGTGCTAACATGGCACCTTTGATTACGTCACCAATTGCATAAATATTCGGAACCGAAGTCTGTAAATGGTCGTTTACTTCAATCTGACCTCTTTCTGTAATTTTCACCCCTGCTTTTTCAGCATTTAATCCGTCAGTGTAAGGACGACGTCCTACTGATACTAAAGAGTAATCTCCATCAAGAGTAATAGTTTCGCCTTTTGCATTTTCAGCCTGAACCTGAACACCATCTCCGTTTCTTTCAACTGATTTTACTTTGTGCGACGTATAGAATTTCATTCCTTGCTTTTTCAATACTTTTGTCAATTCTTTTGACAAACCGGCATCCATACCCGGAATGATTCTGTCCAGATATTCTACTACAGAAACCTGTGCTCCTAAACGCAGGTAAACCTGCCCTAATTCCAAACCAATAACACCACCACCAATAACAATCAGGTGTTTAGGAACTTCTTTTAAATTCAAAGCTTCTGTTGATGTGATGATTCTTTCTTTGTCAATTTTGATAAATGGCAAGGTAGATGGCTTCGAGCCGGTTGCGATAATCGTATATTTTGCTTCAAGAGTTTCAGATGAACCGTCGGCTTTGGCTACATTGATGTGCGTTGCATCTTCAAAAGAACCAACTCCCTGAAAAACAGTAATTTTGTTTTTATCCATAAGGTATTTGATTCCTGAAACGTTCTGGTCTACCACGGTTCCTTTGCGGGCAACCATCTGTTCAATGCTGAATTTTACTTCTCCGGTTATTTCGATTCCGTGTTCCTTGAAATGCGAAACCGCATCATAGTAATGGTGCGAAGAATCAAGCAATGCTTTTGACGGAATACATCCAACGTTCAGGCAAGTTCCTCCTAAAGTACTGTATTTTTCAATGATTGCGGTGTTAAAACCTAATTGTGCAGCTCGGATTGCAGCAACATATCCACCAGGACCTGAACCTATAACGACTACGTCAAATGAACTCATGATATATATTTTTTTGTGTTTTTAAAATTTGTGACACAAAATTAAGGAAGTTTTTTTGTTCTAGGAAACGCTTCGCTGTTTAAAAGTTTTCTTATTGTTTTATTGGTCTTTAAATACCGTAGAAGTCATTTCAGTCCATAAAAAAACTGCCCAGGTTTTATTCCGGACAGCTCTTTTAATTTTTATTATCTGCTATATTGGCGACTGGTCGCAGGTATAGACTTGCGGGCAGGCAATATAATAGACACAATATTTCGGACCTGTCACAGCACCACTACACGAGCAGCCGCATAATGATAAATCAATGGAAGTGTCCAAATCTACCGATCCTTGTCCTTTAATTGCTTTTAAGTTTTCTTTTGAGAGTACTTCTACTCCGGCGATGTTTAAAATGTTTGTTTTCATAACAATTATGTGGTTAAGTTAATAATCTCAAATATAATCATTTACGTTTTTTTATTTTTACGATTTTCCACATATTTCAAAACTTTAACAAAATAAACCTATAATAATCAGGTTATTCCTTATTAAATAGTATAATTAAACATCAACTCTTGTTATTTCGGTTTTAGGCTTTCGATTAAGCAAAAAATACCCTAAAATTCCGGCAATTATAGAAGCGGCAAATATGGCTATCTTAGCTTGTGTAACATGTTGCGGGTTGTCATAAGCAAGTGTTGTTATAAAAAGACACATTGTAAAACCAATACCGGATAAAACACTTATACCCAAAAGATGGCTCACTGTCATTTTCTTTGGAAGCTTTACCAATTTCAGTTTAAGCAACAAAAACGTAATTCCAAAAATACCGAGAAACTTTCCTACTATCAGTCCTGTTACTATACCCAAAAAGATATTATTTGAAAACAAATCACCAAAGTCAATATCAAACACAACTCCGGCATTTGCCAAAGCAAAAATGGGCATGACGATAAATGAAACGACAGGATGCAGGCTATGTTCAAGACGTTGCAAAGGTGGAGTTGCATGTTTTGTCATCGATTTCATTTTTTTTATGATGTTTAACTGTCCTTTCGTCAAGGTAACCCCTGAGAGTGATTCTGTTTTATCCAGTTCACCGGAATACGACCTGATTTTAGACAGAAAACCTTTTTCACTTATTTTAGTAGTAGCAGGAATGGTAAACGCTACTAATACAGCCGCTATTGTGGCATGGACACCTGAAAGTAAAAACGGAATCCATACACCAATAATACCTACAATACCATAAAAAAGTGTGCTCCTTACCCCTATTTTATTGGCTAAAATCAGCAGTAGAAAAAAGAGCAATCCTAATCCCAGACTCCACATCGATATTTCATTAGTATAGACTAAAGCAATCACCAAAACAGCACCAATATCATCTACAATCCCAAAAGCCGTAAAAAAAATCTTCACAGACACCGGAACCCTATCTCCCAATAAGTATAAAATCCCAAGCACAAAAGCAATATCGCACGCCATAGGAATTCCCCATCCATTGATGGCCTGGGTATCAGACCCGTTAAAAAGAAAAAAAATAAGTGCGGGAAAAATCATTCCGGAAATCCCAACTATAATAGGGAGGACTGCATTTCTAAAACCTGACAACTGGCCGTCCACCATTTCCCTTTTCAACTCCAGACCCAAAACAAAAAAGAATATAGAAATCAAACCGTCATTAATCCAATGATGCAAATCATAATCCAAAAAAACAGTATCATTAAATCCAATCGAGATTCTGTTTTTCCAAAATCCTAAAAAAGATTCCGACCAGGGTGAATTGGCTAAAATCATAGCAATAATGGCAGCGCCCAAAAGTACCACACCACCCATAACAGAATTGCTTATAAAAGATTTTAACGGATTGATTATGTATTTGTCAACTGTAGTCTGTTGTAATTGATGCTGCATGTAATTTTTTTTGGTTATTCTCAAAAATAGATTTTTAACATTTAAAAACCAATGATTACAAGCACATTAGCATTTATTTAGCTTTTTGAAATCAAAAGACAAAAGCAGTAGTATTCTTGACTTCTCCAATCATAAACATACTGTGCGTACTGCCAATATGCTGCAGACTTGTAAGCTTTGTAACCATAAATTCCCTGTACTCTTCCATATTTTCCACACAAATTTTAAGTATGTAGTCATAATCACCGCTTACATGAAAACATTCGAGAACTTCATTGAGCTGTACGACCTCTTTTTCAAATTGCGAAATAAATTCTTTAGTGTGCTGCATCAATTTTAAGTGGCAAAAAACAACAAATCCTTTCTGAATAGTGTTCCTGTCGAGAAGAGCTACATATTTTTTTATGATTCCTTCCCTTTCCAGTTTTTTTATACGTTCATAAACAGCTGTAACGGAAAGGTCCAGCTTTAGGGAAAGTTCTTTAGTCGTACGCTTGGAATCCTCCTGCAGCAGTTTTAAAAGTTTTTTGTCAATAGTATCTAATGTCATCATTGATGGATTTTCGGTTGATATAATATTTTACAATACAATTCAGATTAAAAAACTATCAAAATTATAATTTATAGTTTAATATTCTAAATTTTAAATATATAATTGATTTTTTACTTATTTGATTGTTTTTTTGGTTTTTATTTTACTATTAAATAGCACCATATTATGAAAGATTTTAATCCGGCAGACAATATTCAGGACTTACAATATTTTGGAGAATTTGGAGGCGTAAACCCTTCTATCTCTGATTCTTCTACTTATACTTTTTTATCGGCAAAAACAATGTTCGACACTTTTGAAGGCAATGCTGAAGGGTGTTACCTGTATTCACGCCATTCCTCTCCAAGCAACCTGTATCTCGACAAGGCTCTGGCTGCTATGGAAGGTACAGAATCTGCAAATGTGGCGGCTTCTGGTATGGGTGCGATTACACCAACCTTATTGCAATTGTGCGGAAATGGTGACCATATTGTTTCCAGCAGAACTATTTACGGAGGAACTTATGCCTTTTTAAAGAATTTTGCTCCTAAATTTGGTATCAAAACAACTTTTGTAGATATTACAAAGTTGGATGTTGTTGAAGCCTCTATTACACCTGACACTAAAGTTCTTTATTGCGAAACTGTGAGCAACCCACTTCTTGAAGTGGCTGATATTGCCGGTTTAGCTAAGATTGCCAATAAACACAATATCAAGTTGGTAGTCGATAATACTTTTTCGCCATTGTCTGTTGCTCCTGCAAAACTGGGTGCCGATATCGTAATACACAGTTTGACAAAATACATTAATGGTAGTAGTGATACCGTAGGCGGTGTTGTTTGTGCATCACAGGAATTTGTGAATAGCCTGAAAAATGTAAACAATGGTGCGAGTATGCTTTTAGGACCAACAATGGATAGCCTTCGTTCTGCCAGCGTGATGAAAAACCTAAGAACATTGCATATCCGTATTAAACAACATAGTTACAATGCTCTTTATCTTGCTGAAAAGTTTGAGAAAGATGGATTGAAAACAGTCTACCCAGGATTAAAAAGCCATCCGAGCCACGAATTATACAAAAACATGATTAATCCCGAATATGGCTTTGGAGGAATGATGACGATTGATGTGGGTACGTTAGATAAAGCAAATGAGCTGATGGAATTGATGCAACAGCGAAATCTGGGGTATCTGGCCGTGAGTTTAGGATTCTACAAGACTTTGTTCAGTGCTCCGGGAACTTCTACATCAAGCGAAATTCCTTTAGAAGAACAAGCAGAAATGGGATTGACCGATGGATTAATCCGTTTTTCAATCGGATTGGACAATGATATTGAAAGAACTTATTCTATGATGAGAACCTGTATGGAAGACTTAGGAATACTGGATAAGTCTATGGCTTTAGCATAATAACCAACCTAAATAAACCGTGATGCCTTTTTAGTTCCAATCTGGAATTATAAAGGCATTTTTTTCTTTAGAACACTGGCTTCTCTAATTCCTCAGATTTTCACTTATTTTAAAATCTGGGATAATCTAGGTAATCTGTGGCGTATATATTTGATTATTTATAATTTAAGAACGCGGATAACGCTGATTTCACGGATTTCCATCCGTCTCTTAAAAATCTGTGTTAATCTATGCAATCTGTGGCATGCCTTTTTGATTTCAGCATAATCAGGAACGCGGATTACACTCGTTTTTGTATTATCAACTACATCTTAATATTCTGCAATAATCCGTATAATCTTTAGTGTATGTATTCAAAAAATCAAAATCTTATAAGGTCAAAGATGGCATTACTTTTTTAAGGAATATTTGTAACAATCTTTCATTTCCACGACTACTATTTTGAGTAAATTAGCGACTTTAATTTTAACAACATGAAAAAAATATCTTTTTTATCGGCTTTCCTTCTGGCTGGGATTGTCGCTTATGCCCAAAAGAACCTTACTATTGAAGAGGCTACTTTTGGACAATATCGAAACTTTGCCGTTGAAAACCTGGTGGCTCCAAAATGGAGAAAAGACACCAAAGCCATAACCTATCTGGATAATTCTTATTCAAAGCTGGTTTCAAAAAGCGAAGAAGGCAATTGGACAGAAACAATTGTTTTGACAAAAGCCGACCTTCAGACAGCCTTGAAAAACAAATTTTCTACTGATGAATTCCAATTGAGAATGTTCCCGTATTCTTATACGTGGATTGACAAAAGCACATTGGAATTTGAAGTAGACGGAAAGAACTCCAAATATCTTATCCAATTTGATGTTGATAAAAAAGAAGTCAAAAACGGCATTGCTTTTTCTTCAGATGGAAGAAACCAGATTATTTCGTCAGATGGAAAATATGCAGCCTGGCTAGATAACAATAACATTAAGATTACTACCAATTCAGGGCAAACAACTAACGTGACTTCTGATGAAAATGCCGGGATAGTAAACGGAAGCGATTATACACACAGACAGGAATTTGGAATCAACCGCGGAATGTGGTGGAGTCCAAAAAATGACAAGCTGGCTTATTACAGAAAAGATGAAACAATGGTTGCCGATTATCCGCTTACTGATTTTAGTGCGCGAATTGCCGCCAATAAAAACATCAAATACCCAATGGCGGGTATGAAAAGCGAGGAAGTAACTCTTGTGGTTTATGATATAAATACCAAGAAATCGGTAACATTGCAAACCGGAGAACCTAAAGAGCAGTTCCTGACCTGTATTACTTGGGACCCAAGCGGGAAATTCGTTTATATTGGCGTATTAAACAGAGAGCAGAACCATTTGAAATTAAACAAATATGATGCTTCAACGGGAACTTTAGTAAAAACGTTATTTGAAGAAAAAGCTTCTACTTATGTTGAGCCGTTACACGACCTGACTTTCCTTCCAAATTCTGCAACAGAATTTTTATACCGAAGTGAAAAGGACGGTTTTGAGCAATTGTATCTTTACAATACAGATGGCAAACAAGTTCGAAAACTGGGCTATAATGATGTTGTGGTTACCAGCCTATTGGATTTTGATAAAGAAGGAAAGAACGTATTCTACATCGGAACATCAAACAACGGTCTGGACAGACAGTTTTTTAAAGTGGATTTGAAATCAGGCAAAACAACACAATTGACAACTACATCCGGAATGCATGCCGGTAGCATTAGCAGTGACGGAACCTTATTGCTGGATCAATTTACCAATATAACTACTCCTAATGAAGTGGCCATTGTAAATTTAAAAACAAACAAATCAACCAATCTGATTAAAGCAAGCAATCCTTATCTGGGAAAAACAAATCTTCCAAAAATGGAATTGGTAAAAATAACTGCTGCCGATGGTAAAACACCATTGAATGGGCGTTTGATTTATCCTGCTAATTTTGATGCTACTAAAAAATATCCTGTAATGGTATATGTTTATGGCGGACCTCATGCACAGTTGGTACAAAACGAATGGCTTGGTGGAGCGGGTCTGTTTGATTTCTTTATGGCACAAAATGAATTTGTAGTCTTTACGGTCGATAACAGAGGAAGTGATGCCAGAGGAAGAGATTTTGAGCATGTTATTCACAGAAATCTGGGACAAAACGAAATGGCAGACCAGATGAAAGGAATCGAATTCCTGAAATCAAAAAGTTTTGTTGACCAGGACAGAATCGGGGTTTACGGATGGAGCTTTGGAGGTTTTATGACTACTTCTCTCCTTTTGAACCATAATGACGTTTTCAAAGTAGGCGTTGCCGGAGGTCCTGTTTGCGACTGGAAATACTATGAAGTAATGTATGGTGAAAGATATATGGATATGCCGCAGGAAAACCCTGAAGGTTATGAAAAAGCAAGCGTTATCAACAAAGCCAAACAATTGAAAGGACATCTGTTAATGATTCACGGAGCACAGGACCCGGTTGTTGTACAGCAAAACAGCATGGAATTTATCCAGGCCTGCATCAAAGAAGGAAAACAGGTTGATTATTTCTTATACCCTACACACGAACACAATGTTAGCGGTAGAGACAGAATCCACTTGAATCAAAAGATTGCAGATTATTTCTTCCTGTATTTGAAAAAATAATTTCCACTAATAGAAAAGAAAAGCCGGCTGATTAAGCCGGCTTTTCTTTTTATCTTTAATTCTCCTTTATAAAATTCAGTTTGCTGTGTTTTCTGCTATAGCCAAAGTAAATTGCCAATCCAACTAACAGCCAGATAAAGAAGTAAATCCAGTTCCAGACACTTAATTCTGCCATCATATACAAACAGCAAATTAATCCCAATAATGGTATGAGTGATAGATTTTGGCGGAATGCCCACACAGCCAGTCCTACCAAAACGGTAAGGAAAATCCACATTGGTATTTTGTGCTTGAATAAGGCAAAACCTGTTTCATATTTTAATGATTTATCTATGGGAAGCGATTCTACAACGGCAATGTATTCTGTTTCGTTTTCCTGAAAATCGCTTAATATCTGCTCTAAATCCGTAGTCTTATTAAATACCCTTTCTTTATGATTTTCAACCAGGAATTTATATACTTCTTCCGTTTCAGCTTTATTAAGAGAAGTAACGATGGAAGCCGGACTGTTAATCTGCGGTACATTCGTTATAAAATCCATCGTGTTCTTTTTGTTGTAGGTAAACGAATAAACAATACCTGCAAGCAGTAAAACAGGAACGATGTATTTGGAATTGATATAAGGCGTTTTGAACTTCCCTCGCGGAATATTTGGTTTGTTCTGCAATACAAGTACACCCGTACAAACAAGTACAAAAGCAAATAATGTTCCTATACTGCACAAATCCGTAACCATGGTCAGATTTAGGAAAAGAGCCGGAATAGCAACCACGAAACCTGTTACGATGGTTGCAAAAGATGGCGTCTTGAATTTAGGATGCACTCTTGAAAATTTCTGTGGCAACAAACCATCGCGGCTCATGCTCATCCAGATTCTTGGCTGTCCCATCTGAAATACCAACAATACGCTGGCCATAGCTACAACGGCACTTACCGCTATAATTCCTGACATCCACTTCAAATCCAGCTTTTCAAACACAAAAGCCAAAGGGTCACCTACATTCAGGGAATTGTATTTTACCATACCAGTTAATACCAACGCAATAGCAATATACAGAATTGTACATATAATAATAGCCCACATCATCCCTCTAGGAAGGTCGCGTTGCGGATTCTTACATTCTTCGGCCGTAGTAGAAATGGCATCAAAACCAATATAGGCAAAAAACACAGCAGAAACTCCTTTTAGCACGCCATTCACCCCATTTGGTGCAAACGGATTCCAATTTTCCGTATCTACATAAAAAACACCTACAGCAATTACCAAAAGTATGACACATAGCTTGACAACAACCATCAGGTTACTGGCATTTCTGGATTCTTTCATTCCTCTGTATACCAAAGCAGTTATCAAAACGATGATGAATAAGGCAGGAATATCTGTTACCAGATGAAAAGAACCTATTACAGGCGAAGTTGTCCAGGCTGTATAAGCATCCTGTAATCCTGCATCCAGATTGGCGAATGATTTTCCGCCCTGCATTAAGGCAGTTGCTTCTGCATAGCCGTTAGAAGCTGTGAGATAATCCATCTGTATCCATTGCGGCAGATGGAGACCACCGCTTTCGAGCAGTCCGGTGAAATAATCACTCCATGATATGGCTACGGTAATATTCCCGATGGCATATTCCATAATCAGTGCCCAACCAATAATCCAGGCTATCAATTCCCCAAAAGCAACATAAGAATAAGTATAGGCGCTACCTGAAACAGGCACCATTGAAGCAAATTCAGCATAGGCAAAGGCTGCAAAACTACAGGCTAAGGCTGTAAACAAGAATAAAAAGATAACTGCCGGACCACCATCAGCACTGGCTTTTCCAATAGTACTGAAAATTCCGGCACCAACTATGGCTGCAATTCCAAAAGCCGTCAGGTCTCTGGCTGTCAGGTGTTTTCCTAATGAACTGTGTCCGTCTATTTCGTTTTTTTCAACCTGCTTTAAAATATCCTGTACTGTTTTCTTTCTGAATAAACTGGAAAAACTCATATATGGAAGTGCGTATTTAATTGATTTTGTGGAGAATCTATTTCTATGGTTTAAAATTTAACCAAAAACAAATATATAAAACCAAACTTAATAATAGGATTTATGAAAAAGAAAAATGCCAAAACTGCGAATTCAATAAAAATAGAAATCAAAAATTAGAAGATTCTCAGCCTACCCAAAACAATAGCCTTAAACTATCGATAAATAAATATATATAATAATTTTCTATGTGTAAAAGTAAATCATAAGTGTAGTTTTGCATCAGATAAAAAAATAACTTTTAAACCAAATATATTATGTCATTAGTAGGAAAAAAATTCCCAAGCATTGCAGTAGATGCTATCTCAGAAATGGGTGATAATCTAAAAATCAACATTTTTGAAGAAGCAGTAAACAACAACAAAAAAGTATTATTGTTCTGGTATCCAAAAGATTTCACTTTTGTTTGCCCAACAGAACTACACGCCTTCCAGGCTGCATTGCCAGAATTTGAAAAAAGAAACACTATCGTAATCGGAGCTTCTTGTGACACTAACGAAGTACACTTTGCATGGTTGAATACACCAAAAAGCAACGGGGGAATCGAAGGTGTAACCTATCCTATCTTAGCGGATACTAACCGTAACCTTGCTAACATCCTTGGAATCTTAGACATAGAGTCTACTAGCTACAGCGAAGAAACAGATTCAGTAATCATCGAAGGTTCAAACGTAACTTACAGAGCTACTTATTTGATTGATGAGACAGGAAAAATCTTCCACGAAAGCGTAAACGATATGCCGTTGGGAAGAAACGTTGCTGAATACTTAAGACTAGTCGATGCTTATACTCACGTACAAACTAAAGGTGAAGTATGTCCTGCTAACTGGGAAGAAGGAAAAGAAGCGATGTTTGCTACAAGAGAAGGTGTTGCTTCTTACCTGAATAACTAATAACAATTTCGATTGCCGTCTTTAATGTAAAGACGGCAATTTATAAACACAAAAAAGATTGCTATGTTAATTGATTTAAACGAAGACACATTACAGAATTTAGTAAATTCTAACGAAAAAGTTGTCGTGCAATATTCTGCTTCCTGGTGTGGAAACTGCCGTATCATGAAGCCAAAATTCAAAAAACTGGCTTCAGAAAACGAAAATATCACTTTCGTTTTGGTAGATGCTGAAAATTCACCGGAATCCAGAAAATTAGCCAACGTTTCCAATCTGCCTACTTTTGCGACTTTCGTAAACGGACAGTTGGTAAACCAGACGCAAACAAATAAAGCAGAAGTTTTATCAGAATTGGTAAATGAAATAGCTTAATTGAACCATTAAAAATTTAAGAAATCAAATATGAAATTACCCGTTATCAAACATCTGACTCAATTTATTGAAGAAAATGACCAGGATTATATAATTGAAACCATCGAAGTGCTTGAAGCTTTGACCGAAGTCCCGTCACTCAAGGATGAAGAACTGGATGTTATCGGGGAATTGATTTCTAATATGTACGGTGCTCTTGAAGTCAATAAGATGATTAAAGACGGTACAGATAAAAAGGAAGCGCTCAATAAGTTTATGCAGCGGGTTCTTGGCTCCATTGACAAATAAATCCTTTTTGCCTTATAAAATTTGCTCTCTTTACGGGGGCTTTTTTTTTGTTTATTACTTCTGTATTTTCATAAAGTGCTACAATAGTTTTTAAAGTTTGAAATGTTCCTAAAAAACAATATGTTTGTAGGGTAAGCTTAGAAAGTTTCTTTTTTGTTATGACAGGTGAAATGTTTCCAATAAAAAGTTTTTCTATTCTACAGATACCGCATCTTGTAGAGTCTGGCTGTTTGATGGCTGACAAGTCTCTAATCCGCAAATCCAAAATCATCTTCCCGAATTTATAAGCACCCGCGAGTGTGCTTAAAAACCTGAATCTATACCGCTAAATTTTTAGTGGGCATTGCTATGCCCGCCGCTTACTCGCAGGTATATTTTTCTATAGGTTTTATATTCCCCTGATACAAGAATTTTATTTCAAAACATTTAAAAGTTATTATCATGGCTAAAGGAAAAAACTTAAAAGCCCCGACAGTTGATTTAAAAGAAAAGAAACAAGAAAAAATAAAACAAAAATTAGAAGCTAAACAAAATCGTAAGCGCAAATAATAATTCTGTCCAAAGCCCATTGCTGTTGCAATGGGCTTTTTATATTGATTCACTGCTACAAACCTGAATTGAAAGCAGCTCTATATCACCAATTCAAACATTTCAAATCACTTTTCTAGCCGTCACCAAATCCCCGCCGGTTCCATATACCATGAGAGTTTTTTAACATCACTCCTTTTAACAAATATATTTTTCATACTTTTGAACCTTATAAAATTTAAAAAAATGGCAACAGTAACATTAGGAGGAAATCCAATAAAAATAAGCGGTGAGTTACCTAAAGTAGGTTCAAAAGCACCTGATTTCAAATTAGTAAATAAAGATTTAGGCGTTGTATCCCTATCTGATTTTGCAGGAAAAAAATTAGTGCTGAACATTTTCCCTAGTATCGATACGGCCACTTGTGCTACTTCTGTCAGAAGTTTTAATGCTAAGGCAAGCAGTTTGGAGAATACTACTGTACTTTGTATTTCAAGAGACCTTCCATTTGCTCAGAAACGATTCTGTGGTGCTGAAGGACTGGATAATGTAATCTGCCTTTCTGATTTCAGAGATGGAAGTTTTGGAAAAACCTACGGATTGGAAATTGCAGATAGCGCTTTGGCAGGCCTGCATTCCCGTGTGGTTATTGTTCTTGACGAAAACGGTACTGTGCTGCATACAGAACAGGTTTCTGAAATTGCCAACGAGCCGGATTATGAAAGTGCATTGGCCGTACTTTAAATTATAATACAAATATGAAGACAGACCATTCTTTTGTAACCGGGCGGCTAAAAAGTTTTAAGTATGCCATTCGTGGTGCTTACAAACTAATTTCAACCGAACATAGCGTTATGGTCCAATTCTTTCTGGGAATTGCAATCACAATTGCCGGATTCTATTTTAATATTTCCAAAACGGAATGGCTATTCCAGACAATGGCAATTGGGCTGGTCTTAAGTATCGAAGGATTGAATACGGCTGTGGAAAAAATAGCCGATTTTATTCATCCCAATTTTCATGATAAAATTGGTTTTATAAAGGATGTCGCTGCCGGAGCCGTGTTTTTTGCTGCGGTAGCCGCCATCGCTGTCGGCCTCATTATATATATACCGAAATTTCAAAATTTGTAGAAAATTTATTTATTTTTACATCTAATCATCTCCTCTTTTAATGGCTAAAACGACAAAAAAAGAAACTCCCGGCAAAAAGGATTCTCAATCTTCTGAGAAGAAAACATGGAAATTGACAAGACAACACAAAGTAATCTTCGGAGCTTTATTAGTCTTGTTTTCTATTGCCCTTTTGCTGGCTTTTATATCCTTTTTCTTATACGGTCAATATGACCAGAGCGCTGTAGATGCATTGGCAGACCGTTCTGTAGAAGTTCAGAACTGGTTAGGGAAATTTGGTGCTTACCTTGCCAATTTATTCTTATACCAGGGATTTGGTGTAGCCTCATTTCTTTTGGTACGCTTATTCTTCATAACCGGAATGTACCTTATTTTAGATTTGCCTGTAAAAAAACTTAAAAACACCTGGTTTTGGGATTTGTTTGCCATTATCATCATTTCCATATTATTTGGATTCTTTGCCGATTTCCTACCTGAACTGGGAGGTGTTATTGGTTTTGAAATGAATCTTTTCATGCAGGATTATCTTGGAAAAGCAGGTACCCTACTCCTATTGGTTTTTGGATTGCTTGTTTACCTGATTTTCAAAATGAAAGTTTCGCCGGATGCTATCAAAAACTATTTCGAGGAAAAAAAGAGAAAAGCAGAAGAAAGAGCCGTGGCCGAATCTGTTGCAGCTCCTGTAGCCGTTCAGGAACTGACAGACGAAATTTTGGAAGAGGATATTATCGAAGAAGAAGATATTATTGAAGAAGAGGATGAGGAAATTGAAGAACCTACCCTAAAACCGCTTTCCCAATTTGAAATCAATAAGGAAGCGTTAAAACCTACCATCAATAATCCTTCACATATTACCATCGAGCCAATCGTCAAGCCTCCGGTAGCTCCGGTACATTCGCACGAACCGGAAATTATAGAAACGAACGACGACGCTTTCGTCATTGAAAAATTTGCCGATGAAGATACGGTTATAGAAAACCTGGCTTCAAAACTGGTTGCCGATTTCGGAGAATTCGACCCTACTTTAGACCTGTCGAATTACAAATTCCCAACACTGGACCTCCTGAAAGAATATTCAAATGGTGGAATTACAATCAATCAGGAAGAGCTTGAAGAAAACAAAAACAGGATTGTTGAAACCTTACGAAACTATAAAATAGAAATTGCCCAAATCAAAGCTACGGTTGGTCCTTCTGTAACATTATATGAAATTGTTCCGGAAGCCGGTATCCGAATTTCAAAAATCAAAAGTTTGGAAGACGATATTGCCTTATCATTATCTGCTTTGGGAATCCGTATTATTGCGCCTATTCCGGGAAAAGGAACTATTGGTATCGAAGTGCCTAACAAGAATCCTACTATGGTTTCTATGAAAAGCGTTATTGGGGCTGCAAAATTCCAGGAAGCTGAAATGGAACTTCCTATTGCACTTGGTAAAACAATTTCCAACGAAACATTTGTTGTCGATTTGGCAAAAATGCCTCACCTTTTAATGGCGGGTGCTACCGGACAAGGAAAATCTGTCGGTTTAAATGCCGTATTGACGTCATTGCTTTACAAAAAACACCCGGCGGAAGTAAAATTTGTTTTGGTAGACCCTAAAAAAGTCGAGCTTACGCTATTCAATAAAATAGAACGCCATTACCTGGCCAAACTTCCTGATACGGAAGAAGCTATCATAACAGATAATGCCAAAGTAATCAATACGCTAAATTCCCTTTGTGTTGAAATGGATAACCGTTATTCTTTATTAAAAGACGCAATGGTGCGTAATATTAAAGAATACAACGAAAAGTTTAAGTTAAGAAAATTAAATCCTGAAAACGGGCACCGGTTTTTGCCTTATATCGTTTTGGTAGTCGATGAATTTGCCGACCTTATTATGACCGCCGGCAAGGAAGTGGAAACTCCTATTGCAAGACTGGCACAGTTGGCAAGGGCCATCGGAATCCATTTGATTATTGCAACGCAACGACCATCCGTTAACGTTATTACAGGTATAATCAAAGCGAACTTCCCTGCAAGGATTGCTTTCCGTGTTACCTCAAAAATCGATTCCAGAACTATTCTGGACACTCAGGGTGCCGACCAGCTTATTGGCCGTGGAGATTTACTATATACCAACGGAAATGACGTCATCCGTGTGCAGTGTGCCTTTGTAGACACTCCGGAAGTAGAAAAAATAACCGAATTTATAGGCGCACAAAAGGCCTATCCTAACGCATACCTGCTTCCCGAGTACATCGGAGAAGAAAATGGCATTAAACTTGATGTGGATATTAGCGAAAGAGATTCCATGTTCAGGGAAGCTGCCGAAATCATTGTTACAGCACAGCAAGGTTCAGCCTCCTTATTACAGCGCAAGCTGAAACTGGGCTATAACCGTGCCGGAAGATTAATTGACCAATTGGAAGCCGCCGGAATTGTTGGCCCTTTTGAAGGAAGTAAAGCCAGAACCGTTAATATTCCTGACTTGAATTCTCTTGACCAATTCTTTAACAATGAGCAAAATGATTTTTAAAATGAAAAGGTTATTACCCGTTATTGCATTATTTTTTATCTCCCTTACCTTTCAGGCGCAGAACAGCCAAAAAGCCAGAAATCTGCTGGATGAAGTATCCGCCAAAGTAAAAAGCTATGATAATATTGCTATTGACTTTAAATATTCCCTTACCAATCCAAAGGAAAACCTAAATCAGGAAAGCAAAGGGAATGTTATCATGCAGGGCAATAAGTATGTCCTGAACTTCATGGGAGTGACCAAAATCTATGACGGAAAAAAAATATATAATATTGTTCCCGAAGACGAAGAAATAAGCATTTCAAAATTTGACGAAAATGAAGAAGATGCCGTAACGCCATCCAAAATGCTGACATTTTTCAATCACGGATTCAAATATTCCTGGGACATCCTGCAAAACGTTCGCGGTAGAAAAATCCAATATGTGAAACTGGTTCCAACAAGCTCTAAAGACGAAAGAAAAGAAATCTATTTGGGTATTGATGTTCAGACCAAACATATCTACAATCTTATGGAAATAGGAAAGAACGGCTCAAAAACTACAATCACTGTTAATTCTTTTAAAACCAATCAGCCATTATCAAAAAATCAATTTACCTTTGCGGAAAGTAAATACCCTAATTACTATATCAACAAACTAGATTGATACATCGGTGAAAATTCTTGACAGATACATTTTAACGACATTTCTGAAGACATTAGCTACGGTTTTTGTAATCCTCTTTTTCATTTTTATCCTACAGGCAGTTTGGCTTTTTATTGCAGAATTGGCCGGAAAAGATTTGGATGTTCTTCTAATCGTAAAATTCCTTTTGTTCTATTCTCCAAAGATGATTCCTTTGGTATTGCCGCTTTCCATATTACTGGCCTCTATCATGACCTTCGGGAATCTCGCAGAGAACTATGAATTTGCGGCCATGAAATCTTCAGGAATTTCGCTCCAGAGAGCCATGAAAAGCCTGATGGTATTTATTGTCTTTTTAAGTATCATAGCCTTCTTTTTTGCCAACAATATTATTCCGTCAGCAGAATATAAATTCCTGAATCTTCGTAGAGACATTGTCCAGACAAAACCCGCTATGGCTATTGCAGAAGGACAATTTAGTGACGTAGGCGATTACAATATCAAAGTCAACAAAAAATCGGGAGACAAAGGCGAAAAGCTGAGCGGAGTGACTATTCATAAAAAAGCGGCCAACGGCATTGGAAACAATATTGTCATCAAGGCCAAAAATGGCTTATTGGTGAATCAGGAAGAATCTACTATGCTGCAAATGATTTTGTTTGACGGCAATTATTACGAAAATATTATCCCTAAGAAATACGAAGAGCGCAATAGAGTGCCTTTTGTGAAAGCTTCCTTTAAAAAGGACATCATCAACATCGATTTGTCCAAACTGAATACTGTGGAAGACGAATCGAATATTACGAATACCAATGCCATGCTTAATGTAAGTGAGCTTACTTACACTCTGGATTCACTTCATAAAAACTTTAATAAGGATTTGGTTTCCTTTGCAGAAAATATTTACCAGAGAAGCGGAATTATTAATTTTAGAGATCCAAATGCAGCAGCTGCCATCAGCAAACCTAAAAAAGACTCTAACATAACAGATCCGTTAAGCATTTTATCAACAGCCGACAAATCAAGAGCATTGGAAATTGCAATAAGTAACCTTGAAAGCGCTAAATTCTCTATTGAAGGCACAAAACAGGAAATGGAATTAAAGCAAAAAAACATCAATAACCACTGGCTGGCTTTGTATGAAAAATTTGTCATTGCTTTTTCCTGTATATTGATGTTCTTTATCGGAGCTCCTCTTGGTGCGATTATCCGAAAAGGTGGATTAGGATTGCCAATCGTATTTGCCGTCCTCATTTTTATTACCTTCCATTTTATCAATACCTTTGGCCGAAAGCTGGCTCAGGAAAACGGAATCCCACCATTTTTGGGTTCCTGGATGTCCTCATTTATTTTGTCCCCTTTGGCCGTCTTACTGACTTACAGGGCTACAAACGACATCGGATTGATTAATATGGATATTATCCTCTCTCCTATCCAGAAAGGATTCCAAAAATTATTCAGAATTAAAAACAACACACCTAAATAATGTCCGAGAATAAAATTACAAAGCTCAATACTATTGAAGAAGCGATTGAAGACATCCGTCAGGGAAAAATTATCATTGTAGTTGATGATGAAGATCGTGAAAATGAAGGCGACTTTATTGCCGCTGCAGAAAAAGTGACGCCTGAAATGATTAATTTCATGGCAACGCATGGTCGTGGGCTGATTTGCGCCCCGCTAACCGAAGCCCGCTGCAAGGAATTAGACCTCAACCTGATGGTTACCAATAATACGGTATTACACGAAACCCAATTTACGGTTTCTGTTGACTTGATAGGACATGGTTGTACTACGGGAATTTCCGTACATGACCGTGCCAAAACCATACAGTTTTTGGTTGACGACAACACGAAACCTGAAGATTTAGGACGTCCGGGACATATTTTCCCACTAAGGGCAAAACAAGGCGGTGTTTTAAGAAGAACCGGACATACAGAAGCTGCTATCGACCTGGCACGTCTTGCCGGGCTAAAACCGGCCGGAATACTTGTGGAAATCCTAAACGAAGATGGTTCTATGGCACGTTTGCCACAGCTGTTTGAAGTGGCTAAAAAATTCGACCTGAAAATCATTTCAATCGAAGATTTGGTAGCTTACAGAATGCAGCACGACAGTCTTATCCAAAAGAAAGAAGATTTCGAAATTGAAACCCGTTTTGGCACATTCAGACTTAGAGCTTATGTACAAACCACAAATAAGCAAGTCCATCTTGCCCTTACCAAAGGAAGCTGGAATACAGGAGAATCAATATTGACCCGTATTAATTCCACACAAGTCAATAATGACATCTTAGGGACGCTTACAAACGATCCGGATCAAAAACTGGAAAGAATGTTCCAACGTATCAATGAAGAAGGCAAAGGTGCCATTCTGTTCATCAATCAGGAAATCCAGCCTATTGAACTCCTGAATCGTATCACAGAACTAAAAGGATTACAGGAAAAAGGAGTTTTTAAGGCGCCACAGGTGAAAATGGACAACAAAGATTTTGGTATTGGCGCACAAATATTGCATGATATTGACGTTACCAACATCCGTTTATTATCCAATTCAGAGCAGACAAAACGTGTCGGTATGATTGGATATGGCTTAGAAATCATGGAATACGTCGAATTCTAAAAAAATAAATGAATTTTATTTTTGGTGTAAACACTAGAAAATGAAATAATTAAAAATGTTGCTGAAAAATGTTTTGAATTTTACCTTCAAAATGTTTTGAAACTCAAAAAAGGTTTCTATATTTGCACTCGCAATCAGGAAATGATAGCAACATACTGGAGAAATGGCAGAGTGGTCGATTGCGGCAGTCTTGAAAACTGTTGACTGTAACAGGTCCGGGGGTTCGAATCCCTCTTTCTCCGCGAAACGGCGAAAATGTTAAAATAAGCTTTAACGAATTCAGGCCAAAAAAAACTCTCAAACCGCATGAAGTCTATAGTTTTAACCAACTATGGACTTTTTTGTTTTTGGCCCCTTATACACAAAATTTACAAAAATGCCCAAAAAGTTTGTGGCACATTCGTGGCACAGCGGACAATTTAAAAAAGTGTGCCACAGATTTACACATAATAAACTGTATATCAACAAGTAAAGCACGTTTACATCTTGATTTAAGAACGATATTATCCGACATTTATTAACCTTAAAAAATTTTATTATGTTGGAAAACAGCTATGGGCTCACCTTCTTTTTGAAGACCCCAAGAAAATTAAAAGATGTGAGAATGGTTTATGCTAGGGTAACAGTTGATGGAGTGCCCAAAGAAAAATCAACGAATGAGCAGTGGGATATTAATCGATGGGACCAAAAACTTGGACGCGCAATTGGTCACAAGGAAGATGCCAAGGTACTCAATAACTTTCTTGACTCTTTAGAAACGAAGATTATCAATAGAAAAACTGAACTATTAAATCTTGGTAAAGCTATAACTGCTGAGAAATTAATCATGGTAATCAATGGGCGAATCGAGAAACGTAATAAGCTATTGGAAGAGTTTAAGGAACATAATGATGAAATAAAAGCCTTATCTGATGTGGGAGAGCTTTCAAAAGCGACATATGCAAAATATGAAAAAGCCAAAGGTCACATCAGCGATTTCCTGATGTTCCAATATGAGGTTGAAGATATGGAATTTGTCGATCTCGATTTTGCATTTATAAACAAATATGACCTATACCTCAGGACTGAGAAAAAATGTAATAATAATACAACTTTAAAATACATATCGAACTTTAAAAAAGTAGTGTTACGTGCAATTGACAAGGAAATCATAAAAATGGACCCGTTCAGACGTTTTAAGAGAAAACGCACCAAGGCAAATAAAAGACCTATTTCGAGCGAGCAGCTACGAACCTTGGAAAACAAAAAATTCTCCACGGAGAGATTAGAAGTGGTCCGAGATATATTTGTTTTCCAATGTTATACAGGCTTGGCTTATATCGATGTTTTCCAGTTACAGAAGAACGACATTCAAGTGGGAATCGATGGTGAATGGTGGATTATTTCAAATAGACAGAAAACAACTGCCGAGACTAAAATCCCATTACTACCAAAAGCAATCGATTTAATCAAGAAATATGAAAATCATCCCACCTGTCTTAAAAGAAATTCTGTTCTACCAGTACGATCGAACCAGAAATGTAATGAATATCTCAAAGAGATTGCCGATCTATGCAATTTTAATTTCAAATTAGAAACGCATAAGGCAAGAAGAACTTTTGCGTCTACTGTTACCCTTAAAAATGGCGTACCCATGAATATTGTTAAGGAAATGCTTGGACATGCCTCTATTTCCCAAACTGAAGAATATGCTATCACGGAAGAAGTAAGTATTGGACTGGAAATGCAAAACCTTAAGCAAAAATTGATGGAACAAGAATCAGGTAAGGAGAACAATTTGCAAATAATTGCAAGGCTTAAAAAGGAACTAGCTGCCATTGAGAATAATATATGCCAGAAAGAAAATGGTTTCGATATTGACATCAGCGTATTAAATGACCTTGAATTGCAGATTATCTCCTTAAAGGACAGGCTACTTTCAAAGACCGCATAATCAAATCAAAAAGCCTCCCATTTTTTTTGGGAGGCTTCTAATTACCTATAGGATTTGACAGCTATTTCTTTCCATTCGCTTTTGCCTCCTTCTCTTTTGCTTCCCATTCCTTTGCAAGTTTTTTATCCTTCTTAACCCCATATTCTCCATATCGTAATATATAATGAAGCATTCCCATTGCATACGAATCTCCTTTCTCTGCCGCTTTGGTATACCATTTAATCATCTCATCTGGATTGCTAATTTTTGATTCTTTATAAAGCTTTGCAAGAGAGAGCATGGCTTGAATGTCGTCCTTTTCTGCTGCCATTTCATACCATGTCACTGCATTCTTATAATCATCCCTATTATATGAGATGTCTCCCAATAAACGCATAGCTGATTTGTCATTTTTGCGGGCACCTTTTTTCAATAAAGCCTCTGCTTTTTTTTCATCCTTCGTTACTCCTGTTCCAGAATAATAGAATGCTCCAACAGTTGATATTGCCATCGGATCATCCTTGAGGGCTGCTCTTTCATACCATAATAAACTTTCCGAAAGGTTCTTTGTGACGCCTTGTCCACGGTAATACATCGACCCTAGATAAGACATAGCGCTAGTACATCCCAAATCTGCCGCTTTTTTTGACCATTTAAAAGCTTCGGAGTAATCCTGCACCACTCCATGTCCATAATTGTAGAGAGCGCCTACGCAGTACATGGCGTAAACATTTCCTTTATTGGCAGCATGCTGGTAGGAAACCATGGCTTTTTCATAATCACCCTTGTCATAATATATGTTTCCTAACATACATAGTGCCGCGGCATTTCCTTTGTCTGCCGTTTTTTGAAAATGGGACATGCCTTTATCAGGACCATTTTTCTCAAAGAGTTCCAAGCCCTTTAAAAAATCGGGATCGCTTTTATCTTTGATCCGCTGTTCCTGGTGCTTTATGATTTCCTCAACGGCATAGGCATCTTTAAATTTCTCAATAGGAACGATACTCTTGTTGCTGCCTGCAAATTTCATATACTGGTTCACCTGTGAACGTAGTGTTTTTAAAATTTCCTTATCAGGTTCAAATGGCATTGTCTTGTTAAGGGATACTATAATAATATAACTTATCTTATGGCTCCATTTGCCTAGCAGCCTTTCAGTTTCGAGGGCTTTTGTCGCGGCAGTTTGATAATCACCGGCGGCAAAGGCTTCTTCAGCTTCTTCAAACTGTATTCGTGCCTTGAGGTCGTTTTGCGCCCACACCTGGATTGAGGATAGGATTAGTACTAAAATTGTAATTAGTTTGTGCTTCATTATGTCTGTTTTAATCAATTATTCCAAAAATCATCCGCTTTTTTTGCTGCACCTTTTATTGGCTTGTCGGTTTTTCCAGATTCCCAAAAATCCGCGTTCTTGCTGTTTTTGACTGCATCGGCTGTACTTCCCTTATACTCCATAGTTACCGGAGTCAATTGTGCTTTTGGAGAAAGGCTGACCAGGCTGTTCCGCATCTGCTCTGCCGATTTTTTTTGTGTATAATAGCCCATCAGTACTATATCCTGCCTGCTGGTTTTCTTCTTAATATCGGCCACCAGCATATTTTTGAAAGGCCAGGTACCATCATTGTACTTCGCTACAGGAAAAACATTGCTGATGTAGATATTTGGCTTGTCAGCCGCATTAAAGGAATACGCAAAACAATACACTTCGGGAGTCTGGATACCGTGCTTGGAAAGGGGGGTACCTCCGTCTGTGAACTGTTCAAAAATCTTCTGCCTTAAATCAATAATCGCGTTCCATCTCTTTCTGTTGAGCTCTTCCAGAGCCTTTTCCTTTTCCCGCTCCAACGCTTCTTTGCGTTCCCTCTCTTCCCTTTCAGAACTATTAAATAAGGAGGCTACCGTTCCCACAAATTCTGCCGTGGCCTGTCCCGAAGCCGTACCGTCGTTAAAGAGAAGATTCGTTCCTGCACGGGTGGATTCATCCGCAGCCTGTTTCCAGTTTTGTGCATCTTGGCTAAGGGCATTGTATTTCTGGTTAAATTCCGCTTCCAATTCTTCGACTGTTCTATAGTTTCCCGACAGTTTTGAGTTCTGCTCCATCTTTTGGTAACCTTCAGATGCCGCCTGGGCAGCATAAAATGTAGTATTCAGGTTATTGGACCACTGGTTTACTTTTCTTTCCGTCTCCTGCCGATTCTTCTCATTTTCCGCCAATATTTTATTCGTCCTTTCTATTGCCTGTTGCGCTTCCCTTGTCTTTTTTTCCTGCGCCGTTTCTGTCTTGGATGATCTTGAAACATTGGATTTACTGCTGCTGTTTCCATCCGCACTGTCCCAAAAATCACTTGTTTTCGAGCTTTTTGACGTGTTTTGTTCTATTTTTGAGACTACCATTTCCTTCCGGTTTTCTTCCTCTTTCTGTGCTGAGTCGACCTTCCTATACCAATTCTGCAGTGCCTGTCTGTCATTGGCATCAAGATCCAGTTCATTTGCCTTATCAAGAGCTATCTTGGCACCGTTATAGTTTTTCTGCTTAAGGTATTTTTGCACATTTCCTAAAGTTGCCTGCCATTGCTGTTTGGCCTTTCTTTTGTCCATGGAGTGGTTTTTGGTGACGAGCCCCAGATAGCTAACCCCGACGATCGTATTTTTTGTTCCATCAACTTCGGTTTTTATACATTCCTTATCGGTCGTTTCCTTCAGCCAATCGCTTGAGATAATTTGCTCCATTCCCCTTATGTAGTAGTTGATCGAGTTTTTTTGGACCCTTCCGCAGGTATAGGTTATGGCTACCTCGAATTTGACATCAACATCGTCGCCCGTTTTGTTTGTGATAATGAACCGGGTCGTTTGGTAGCCGGTCATAGTAGAAAAGGAGCTGAATGCCTCTACGGTAAAAGCATTATCGCCTTGGAAACTACCAAAGATTGCGATACGGTTTTGTGCACTACTTATGTTGCACAATAAAATAAGGCAAGGCAGTAGAAAGTTTATCTTCATTGTTTCTCTATTACTGTTAGACGCTTTTGATTCGGGGGACAGCTAACTGTAAGGATGCAGGCTTACGATAGCCTATTTGTTAGAAATAAACTGGGACGAAGGCCCCTGACTTTGTTACGGAGATAAAATTAGGCACTTTAAACCATCAAAAAAATACCGCGTATGCGGTATTTTTTTTAAGAAATGCATTATTTTTGAATCAAGCACTACCAAATATGAAGCCGATCAGACACGTTTTAAATAAGGTCTGGGAGAAGTATCCCCAGGCAATGGAGAACAAGCATAAGGAAGTCAATGTGCCTATCAACATTGGGGCGCTAGTTTCAGAAATGTTCGCTGTGGGAGAATTTTACTACTATGTGATTAACATTACAGATAGCACGATTTCCAATTTCCATTCCAACATTTTAAGCATCCACGGTCTTTCAGCTTTTCCAAAACACTTAAGTGAAATCATTGCACTGATTCATCCTGATGATGTGAGTTTTGTAATCGATGCGGAAAATTGGACATTGGTCAAACTCGCCGAAATAGGTTTTGAACACCAGCTCAACATCAAGTCGGGCTATTGTTTCCGTATGAAAACTGCCGACGGAACTTATAGACTATTTCACCATCAGGCCATACATACGGCAAAGGATGAGAACGGAAAACTGGTACAGTCTGCCAATATCCATACCGACATTAGCCATCTGAGTTCGCAAAACAACCATATTGTGACACTGTCCGGCATAGGAGGAAGAAGTGATTTTTATCAGATACAGCTCTCGGCCGACCCTTGCTTCACCTATCCTAGCCCAAACCTTACAAGAAGGGAAATCGAAATTTTAAAATTTCTTGGACAAGGATATACCTGCAAAGAAATCGCCAGCCACCTCTTCCTTTCGTACCATACGGTACGCAGCCACCATAAAAATATCCTGAAAAAGACCGAATGCAATAATACTGCCGGATTAATCAAAAAAGCAATAGAATACGGCTATCTGTGATTCAGCTTCCGCTAGGCAATGGCTATTAGCGTACAATCGAAATCACAATTTAACAACTTTCACCTTGAGTAAAAGTTCAACTTCACTTCTGTACCTGGGATCAAAAGAAGGACGGTAGATTATATAGCCCATTTCCTGTAGCTCCTTAAAATATTTATGGTAAGTTGGTAAGGTGGCAATGTGGGAAAGAGCCATAAGCCTGCGCCTGCTTACACGAATGACCTTGTACTGATTTTGCAGACAGGCAAGGTGTAGAATCGCATTCATCAGCGCATGGTGCCAGACATTCAGTTTACGGTCATTTTCAAGCAACCTCATATAACCTTTTAAAACATCAAAAGTCATTTCTTTCCTCCTTTTATTTCAAATAGCGCCCTGAGATCAGTTTCATTGTAATAATATGAGCCAAGCACCTTTTTGTATCGGACCTTTCCACTAATTCTAAGATTCTGTAATGTTCCCGCCGACATATCGAGCATGCTTCTCACCTTCCTGCTTTTAATCCATCCCGGATAAATTTCGGTGTGCTCTGTTTGGGTACTATTTTGTATCTCTAACATTTTACGTATTTCATTTTTAAGCACTAATCCAAATTGCCTAAGGTCGTCTTTTGTTATTCCTCCTTCCATAATTCCTTCTCCTTTTAAATTTCTTACCGATCTAGCTGTTAAAAAACACCTTGCTACCCTGATTATTCTTATAAGATGGGATATATTTTATATATCCGTAATCATTCAATTCCCTGATACATTTATAGTATGTTTTTACAGCAGATATTTTCGCTATTCCCATTATATCATGGCTGAATAAAACGACAGGATTAATAAAATTATTTCTCATCCTGTATTCCAACAATGCCGCGTAAATTCCGATATGGGTAATGCTTATCCTTCCATCCTTTTCAATTGCAGCAAAGAAATCATTCAACGCTTTTACCTGTTCCATCATTTTAATTAATCTTTTTTGAAGCCTTTCTATTGATAGGCTTTTCTCCTATCCAATTTACCATGCTGCGCACGGCACTCAAGTCATTTGGCTCTACCGGCTTGTTTATTGTAATGTTTTTGGAATGTTCATCGTAAATGGTAAGCGTCCTGAACTGTGGATTAGCCTCAATAAAAATCTTTACCTCCTTACCATTAAATATTAGCGTTGCCTCTCTACGTTCGCCTGCTTTTAGGGCATCTACCAGCTTTTGCTGGTTATCAAAACCAAAATCCTTCAGTGGCAAATTTTTCAATTTTTCCCGCAGATCGTACTCTTGGCCCGTGCGGTAATCTTTTAGGAGATAGTTTCCATTTTCGTCCCTGTCATTAAAATCCAGTTGGCACCATTTGCCGTTCATTTCCACCGAGCGGCCTGAAAGCAGATGGAACGCCTGAATGGCATCCACACTATTTATTTGTCCCTGTTCAAAGAACCGCCCTTTAATGTCAGCCGTTTTTCTACGATCAAACAAAGCCGCCTCGAAACCTTTTACATGGTAACTACCATTTCCGTGAGCAACTACAGCAATCTTGTAGTCCATTCTCCTCTGGTCATCCATAAAGTGCGATACCGGAACACTGAATTGGCTATGCCCCTCCCCAATCTTTTCCTGCACTTTCTCGAATACGTCTGAAAAGCCCATACGTTGGAGTCTTTCTTGCAACGCACGGGTATTTGCTTCCATATTTTTTTCTTCAATTTTTGCCACTGCACTTGTTAGTATAGGCGCTGTCAACACACGGCGAAAGAGTCTTATCAGCAGGTTCGGATAAAGCTGCCTTTCGATGTTACGCCTTTCAGCCGCAACAATAGCCAAAGTATATCTTTCGCTTAAATTGGACGTCGCCTTGTATTTGCTGACCAATAGGTTATACCGTCCCAACTTCTGCTGTAATACAACCCTATTGGCAGAAGGCGTATTGGAAAATAGTTTCCCAATACGTGCCTCCATTTCCAGCCATCTGGCTAATTCCGTTTCAACCCTGTTGCTATCCATCGTTTACCTGTCTTCTAAAATTACCTAGACTGCCTTGCCGCCCTTTTTTTACTCTTTTGCTCTGGAATATCGGGCGCATCGTCATGGTCATTTGCCTGCCTTTCGGAACGCTTCTGCGATTGGCCGTTTTCCTGTCCTTCCTTTTCCTGTTTTGCTTGTCGCTGTCCTTCACGCTTCATATTTGCATCGTAGACATTGATCGACTTGAATTGCGGGCTGGCTTCAATGAACTTTTTGATTTCCTGGCCATCTTTTTGAAAGGTCGCCGATTGAAGATTTCCCTTCTTAAGGGATTTCAACAGATTCGCTTTGTGCTCAACATTTGACAGTTCTTTTATCGCATGTTTGCCAAGCGCATCTTCAAGGTCATAACCGTACTTTTCGCTGTAGTATTTTGTCTTGAAGTTTCCGTGTTCGTTGGTTTGTGTGAAATCCAACTGTAGCCATGAGTTGTACATCTCTCCCTCGCGGTTGATTAAATCCTTATTGACACATCTTCCGCACAGTAGGTTGTAGGCTTCCTTCAGATAAATATTGTTCTGCCTGTTCTCGAAACCGTTAATGAAAAAGGTCTGTGAAACCTTTTCCTCATTTCCTTCCTTTTGCACTTCGGCCTTATAGGAATTGAAGAAATACATGTCTGTGGACTTTGACCTGCTAAAACTCAATTCAGCATTCACCTCATCGTTTCCAAACTTCGTTTGAAAGTCCAACTTGAAATCTGCGGGTCCCCCTGATATTGCATTAGCAATTTTTTCAGTCAATTGGTCTCCAAATCCGGTCTTTTTGACCTGCTCTTGCAGGTATTCTAAATTTGCCATGTTCATCGCTTTTAGTTTTATGTTATCGATTATTTCGTTTTTTTTTTTTTTGCACTGGTAAGGTAGTTTGTAACCATACCCCCAATGTCCACGATTCCGTTGCTATGCATTAGCTTGTCCAGATCGTTCTTGGCGTCTGACATTAACCTGTATGCCATTCTAATGGCGATGTAATCGAAACGGGCCACGTCGGTAGTCATTTCATAACAGAACTCTGCCGCTGCCTCTGCTGTGGAAAAGGTGTGCATTCCCTGCCTGTCAACGGGCGAGTTGCTGTCACAGAATGCAATTAATTCGTCCCCGCCCTCCCACCGTTGTTTCATTAGATACTCCAGGACTTCTTCATAGTCCTCTATCCTAATCTTCATATTTATTTAAATTTTGCTTTCGATTTCTATCGAATTCTTGACTTCGAACCCGAATACATCCCATCCCTTAAAAATTTCGCCATGTCCTGCATCCGGCCTGTCCCTTGCGAAAAGTTCCACCCGTGGGAGAGCTCCGAAAAGCTTGGTAATGCGTTCCCGCACAGCGTCCGGTTTTTGGGAGTGTCGGCTTCTGGGCTCCATAATTACCTGTCTGACATCCTTCGCCTTTCTTTCCAATGCCTTCCCCTTGGTAAAAAGGAGTACCATTTCGGCATTCGCCCTGGTGTAGTGGCCAAGCCCGACAAACAGTCCGCCGCTTTTAGGATTGGTCTTGACCCATACGAAGGCAACGGTCTTGTACCTGAATCCCCAACTGCCTGCCAATTCCAGTCCTTCCCTAAGATTGGGAAAGGTTACCCAAAGGAACAGGACGCAGTCAGCGGCACATATCTGTGGCACATTCAGTTTTTTAAGGGATTCGAGGCTTAGCGTCAGATAGTGGCTTGCGGCTGTCCTACCCTTTCCCTTCTTCTTCCAAACATTATATTCCCAGGGAGGGTCTGCATATATGATACTATATTTCTTCACAAGCCTTCCTTCTATCTGGTTGTAGGGATATTGATCTGGTTGACCTTGAAAAGTATCCTGTTTTTTATACGCAGTTCCAAATGCCTGCCTCCGTTGCCTTCCATTAGCTGTATGGCCAGAAACTTCTTTTCCGGGATGGTAAATTTTGGCAGTGCTACGACCATGGTGCTTCTCTCACGCGGAAGTATCCTGGTAAGGCCATTAAATAAATTTACGGGTGTAACCTCCACCTCCTGGCTGGCAGTCCTCTTGGCCTTCTTCTGGTCGAGTATATAGAATCGCAGCTGGTCAACATCATAACCGATATTGGACCTGTTTTCTACCCTCATTCTGAAGTACATTAGTTTTTTGTGTATAAATATCCCGTCCAGCCTAAAACCGATCCCGAAGTTTTTTTCATGGATGCCGCCCAGCCTCTTTCGCGAGTGAAATGCCTGTTTCGAGCAGGCCAGAATTTCGGCATGGTCGATCTGGTCCGCCGAAAGGAAAATGGCACCCTTTCTGGCATCATCTCCAAGCGATACGTTCAACTGGGCCGGTTGCTTTGCATAGGTGACAATGAAGGAATTGAGCTTGCCATCGGAAGTAATAACGCTAAGGTTACTTTCCCTGATGCTGTCGTTGGCGGCCTTCACCTGCAAAATGTTCTCGGCCCCTTTCGCCTTTTGTACCAGGATATGCCTATCGCCCCTATCCACACTGACTATTCCAAAGGGAAAAATGATGTTGGTGGTCTTGTCAGTGCTTATCTGTATTCGATAAGCCTCTATCGTTCCCAATACCTTCTCCTGCGCCATGCCCTTTAAAGGCATTACAAATAGGGCCACAGCCCAAAAAATCTTGCTTATTGTTTTCATTTCTCTGTGTTTTGTTCATTAATAGGATTGTTTCTGTTTTTCGTCCCTCAGAAGGACCTTGTAGCCGGCCTTTACCATCACCTTTACCAGTTTTATTTTTCTGCTGACCAGCGATTTCACGGCCTCGATTCCCGCTCCCGCGGCCTGCGCTTCTACCGACGGGTCGAGCGAGGTCATTCCTATGGCCTGAAGGGAACGGTCAACAGACTGTTTGGCAACATCCCTGGTAATCGCCCCCGGAATACGGATACCGTCCATTCCGTCAAGGTCGAAGACTGCAAGCTCAACCGGATAGAGGGAATTTCTGTACCGGATACTGGCAATTTTGATTGTCAGCCTTTCGCCTTCGAGCGATGCCTTACCGAACACAAAATTGTCCTTGGGGATGAGCGTGCCGTTCACCGTGATGTCGTTCAAAAGCCTTAGCTTTATGGTTGAACCTGTCACGATCGTCTGGTTCTCGTGTACAGCTGCCTGTATGGCATTCTGCCCTATCGTTTCGGCATTCTCCTCGAGAGCGAAGAAACCGGCTTCATTTCCTGTTCTTCCAGCTGTTAAAACTGTAATGTTATTCTCCTTTTGTGCTCCGGTAACGGCATAGACCTGCCCGCGCTTTGCATCACTACCGTCTTTCAGCTTTTGCCTAACCCTGTCGGGATGTTGGATGTCAAGGATTTTCTCCAGCATGCCGTTAAGCTGGCGCATTTCCGGATCATCGCCTTCCGGCTGGCTCATCATGTTCATCATCTGCTCCAAGCGGTCGACCTCCGAACCTTTCAGGGCATTGGCTCCCCTTTGTCCCATCGCATACGGATCCTGGTATGGATTTCCGCTGCCAGGTCTTGCCAGTTCCCTGTTGAGCATGGAGAGGCGTTCATAGACCTTTTGGGTATTCGGGTCATTGTAGCCGGAGCCATACAGGGAATTGTTCATGCCCGTACCGGCTGGCGGGTAGCCGTTAAATTGCTGGGCCTGTCCTTCCATCGGCCCTGCGTCCCGATAGGAAGGGTCGTTCCTTAGCATCTCCTGGAATTTGATGGAGTCCTTTTTGGCCTTGGTATAGTAGCCCATTTTATCAAGGTCCGCTTCCTCGGATATCTGCGCATCCGGTAACCTGAAGTTAACTCCGGGTATCTTTTTTTCGGATGATTCTGTTCCGTAGGTTCGCCCACCGCCCAATGCCCAAAAAATGAGGGTAATAAACGGCAGTACAAGCACGGGGAGAATCAACATCAGCTTTCGCTTTCTTTCTCGTTTCAATTGATTTTCCATTTTTATCTATTTTTAATTTGTGATTGGTAATATTTGATGATCCTGCCTAGGCTATCGGGAATACCGGGATGTCTGCTGACTATCTTCAGGTATCTTACCCGCCCTTCCGGGCTTTTCTGGAGGCTATCGAGAAAGGCCCTATATTCCACCAGCCTATCAAATTCCGCTTTGGTCAGCTGATCCCGATTTGCACCTTCATTTTCGGCCGGCGGACTGCTAATCGTTCTTGTGATCCGTTCAAGGCTAAAGGCTTTTTCAAGCTCTCCTGTCAGCCCGCCGATGAGCAGTAATCCTGATACTGCACCTCCGAGCATGATGAAGATTGCCAATAAAATTCCCCATGTCCTCCTGTTGTAATGTCTGGTAGATTTTTCGAGCCAGTCGGCGCCTCGCCTCTCGGCCTGTCGGATTTTTGCGGACAGTCCCCTCTTCGCGAATCCCTCTTCTTTTGACTTATCCATAATCATTATTTTTAGTGGTTTCTATTCGTGCTTTTGATATCCCTGTTATCCAATGTGTTCCATCGTTCGATGAGAAAACCGTGCGGGTTATTATCGCTTCTGGATATGCTACGTAGGCTGCCTTCCGTTAGGAGGCTCCTGGTAGTTACCGTGGTCGGCCTTATAATGGTTTGGGTGGCATAGCACCGGAAACGGTAGGGATGTGAATTGATGTCAATCATTACGCTGTCAATGGCGATGGTCTGGTTTACATTCCCGCTGATCAGCCCCGCATAGTACCCGTTTTCCTTCAGGTCATCATAGGCCCTTTTTGCGCTACCGTCGGCCAGATATAGGGCTTTGGCGATATTTGCCTGTATCGCCTTATCGTCGGGGTCGAGGGTAAAAAACAGCTTGTGAAAGGTTTTTACGTGGTCTCGGGCCTCAACAGGGATATTTTCCTTACGGTCTGAGGAATAGGCTTCCAGCGCCTTCCCGTTAGCCAGGATGTAGATGCGGGCCTGCATTTCACTTACCAGCCTAAAGCTGTGGTACACCGCAAAACATGTGGCCAGTATGCTGCCGCATACTACCGCCAACGTAAACTTTCTGACTTGGGCAAACGCGGTATCTATATTTTTCATTTTTGTAAACATGCTGATGTCTTTAAGAATTTCCCTTTAACCTTTCATTCTGGTAGCCTGCCGGCTTCCCGTTACCGTCATCGAAATACGGTGCGCTGTTTCCGTTTGCGGCCATGCTCTGTGACATCTGTCCTGCAACTTTTCCCATCGCGTCAGCAGCCATGCCCACGCCTGCTGTAGTGGAGCTGACCACGGTCTGCGTGCTTCGTCCGAACATGCCCGTAATTTTCTGGCCCAGGGCTCCGCCTCCCCCTGCATGGACGATATAGTTCGCCACGGACGGTACGGTGAAATAGCCCACGATTCCGATTATCATAAAGACCAGGTAGGCCGCATCCGTACGGCTGAAAAAGGTATCACCAGTGGCATTGATCTGGGAAATGTCATAGGCCAGCATCTTTTCCTGGATTTTGCCTATAATGCTTCCAAATATGTTTGCTACCGGAAGCCATAGGAAGATGTTGATGTACCTTGCAAGCCACACAGTGAGCGTATGTTGGAAGCCGTCAAAGACTGCCAATCCAAATACCAATGGGCCAAGTATGGAGAGCACGACAAGTTGGAAGGTCCTGAGGGTATCTATGCAAAGTGCCGCAGCTTCAAACAGTATACGGAGGACTTCGCTCATCCACTCCTTGACGGAGTTCCTGAAATTGTAGGACAGCTTGGACATGGCAAACTTGATGTCATTGCCTATGCCTTCAAACATTCCTTCGTCATCAGGGCTTGCGTTATCGTGCGTGTATTTGTACCAACGGTCGCGGTCCCCGCTGCCGCTTTCTCCCACGTACATCTGCCACGCATTTGTGGTTTTGATGGCTTCCTCCTTTTTTTTCAACAGGACGGCAATGGCCTTGTTGCTTCCCTCGACCATTTTGGCGGTTCCGGTAACGGTGGGTTTCATCACGCCGTTGATGATTGCCATCACGGACGGGAAGAGCAGGATGCACAGGCCGATGGCAAATGGCCTCATCAGGGGATAAAAGTCTATGGGCTCGGCATTGGCAAGATGGCGCCAGACCCTCGAGGCAATGTACCATAGTGCTGCAAATCCGGCCAGGCCCTGGCCGACCCCGATCAGCTGGCTGCATAATGGCATCATTTCATTGTAGAGCTGGTCCAAGACACCATGCAGCCCGTTCATTTCATCGGCAAGCCCCTGTGCCCTTCCTAAAATGGGAAGAAGTAGCATCAGCATTGCCAAGGCTATTTTTTTCGTTGTTTTCATGTGATTATTAGTTTGGATTTATTCCGTGCAGCCTGCCGACGGTTTGCGCGTCTTTTCTTTCTTTTGCCCTTTGCAGTGCCAGCACCGATGTGTTGTTATTAAAGTTTCGCAGGAACAGCACCTTGTCCTCCATATCCGCGAAAATGCGGTCAATCTCCCTAAGGCGTTCATCGTCGCTCATACGTGCCCTGCCTGCGGTGATTATGGTAGCCAGGTCATCGAGGTTCCTTAGGCTGTCGTCGAACAGCCTACCGTAGACCGTGGAAAGGTATTGGATTTCCTGGGGCGTGAAATTGCCCTCCCTCCTGAAGCGTCCGAATGCGCTCCTGTATTCATCGACCAGGGTAATCTGGTAGTTTACGATGCCCGCCACCTTGCGGTAGTTCCTGACTGTGGGACTTACCTGGAGAAGGCCATCAAGGAAAGTTTTGTGCAGGCTGAAATTCCCTTGGGAGATATCCTTGACCGTATTGTAGCCATAGGTCAGTATCTCGTAGCCTTTTTTCATATCCTTTAGCAATTGCTTGAACTGGGACAGTTTTTCCACGTTCAGCAGTAGCTGCTGCGCCTCATGTGACTGCGCTCGTGCCGATCCTCCTAAAAGGACCACGCATAAAATGGAGGTCAAGATGCTTTTCATGGTTCCTGGTTTATGCCATACATTGCACGGCTGGTTTTAACATCGGTCTCTTCGTACTTTCTGGAAAGGGCCATTACTTTGGTATCGTTGGTAAGCCCTTGCAGAAAAGTGTATTTCTGCTGCATGTCATTGTGAAGGGCGTCAATGCGCGATAGCCGCTGGTCGTCGGTCATTTCCAATGCGCCGCTTGTAGTCACATCAATCAGCGCATCGATCGTTTGGGAACAGTCTACCATCAGCCGGCCAAATACCCTACTGAGATATTCCAGCTCATCGATGGACAGCATACCGCCATCACGCAGCTGCCTTACCGTCCTGTTATAGTCCCGCACCATCCTCAGCTGCAGTTCAATGGTCTGGCCCACCTTTACCGAGCGTCTCACTTTCGGGTTTACCGTTTTCAGGGAATTGAAAAAATCGGTGTGCAGGCTGAACTCGCCACGTTTGAAACTGCCGATGGTAGTCAGTCCTTTCTTGGCAATACTGTAGCCTTCCCTTACATATCCCGCATATACTTTCAGTGCTGCGATCTGCTGCACGAGGTACTTGCGCTGTGTCTTTTTCTGCTTGGTCCATTCGCTCCACGTTTGTGCCTGGGAGGTGTGTATTGCTGCTATCAGCAGGAATAAAATGATGAATGTCTTTTTCATGTTCAAATCTTTAGGGTAGTCCATATAGTTTCTTTACGGCCGCTATTTCCTGGGCGGTCTTGGCACGATGCAGGCTTAAAACCATGTTCTGCCGGTTAAAGCGGCGTAGGTCATCGTACGTAATGTCGATCTTATCTGCGGCATCATTGATGAGCTGCAACCTTTTGGCATCGCCCATATGAAGGGCAAAGGACTCGATGATTAGCGTAATCTGGTCTATATTGTCTATAGTGGCCTCCAAAATGCCGCTATACACCTTTTCCATATAGGCCAGCTCGTTGGCGGTAAAGTTCCGGTCGCTACGGATGAGTGCCCAAGCCCTGCTGTACTCGTTGACCATCGCAACCTGCTTTTGGGCCACTTCACGGATACGCTGGTAATAGGTAATCATGGCCTTTACCTTAGCGAGCTCCTCATAGTATTTCCGATATTGTTCCTTTTGCTTTTCGGTCCATTCCGCTATTTCTTTGAGCTTCAGTTTTGACAGGGCATTTTCGAGTGTCTTTTGCGCGTTCTGCAACCATATCGTTTTGTTCTGGAGCCTTTGTATCTTCAGGTCAACGGCACGGATTACGCGCTTGATGCCCTGTTGTATTACTGCCATAATGCCGGCCTGGGCCCTAGCTTCATGGACTGGCACCGAGGCAATGGACAGTGCAAGTGCAGCCAACAGTATTTTTAGGTATTTCTTCATGGTTTTTGATTTTTAGGTTTTACTCCTGATTTCTTCGGCCATCGCCATGATGCCTTTCTGGATATTGCAGCCGAACCTTTCTGCATATTCGGCCAGTTTTACCTTTTCGCTCTGCTCGGTCGTATAGGCGAGATATTCTTCCAGGCTAACCTCTGTACGGTACACCTTGCTCAGCATACCACCGAGGCTGATAAAGACCTCCTTGTATTTTTTGGAAGGGTCATTGGCTTTGTTGACGGATAGCACCAATGCCTTCTCCTTTTCGGTAAGTCCCAATAGTTCCTGGATCTGGTCGAATTTGTTCTGGTACTTGCTCTGGTCGAGCAGTATCTTGCAGTCTGAATTGTTAATAATGGCCTGTTTTACGATAGGCGATGAAATGATATCCTCAACCTCCTGTGTCACGACAATGGCCTCCCCAAAAAACTTCCTAACGGTTTTGAAAAGGTATTTGATGTATTCGGCAAAACCCTCCTTCATCAACGCCTTCCACGCCTCCTCTATCAGGATCATCTTCCGGATACCCTTCATCTTTCGCATCTTATTGATGAAGACCTCCATGATGATGATCGTTACGACCGGAAAAAGAATGGGATGGTCCTTGATATTATCCAGCTCAAACACAATAAACCTTTCCGTGAGCAGGTTTAGGTTCTCGGTGGCATTAAGGAGATAGTCGAATTCCCCTCCCTCATAGTACGGACGGAGTACATAGAGGAAGTTGTCAATGTCGAAATCCTTCTCCTTTACCCTGTCGCCTTCCAGTACCTTTGTATACTTCTCACGCAGAAAGGCATAAAAAGAATTGAAGCACGGAAATACCTCGGGATGGTTTTCAAGATGTTCGTAGTACCCGCCGATGGCGTTGGAAAGCGCCACATACTCGCTGCGCCTGAACTGCTCGTCGTGCTTCTTCCAAAGTGCGAGAAGTAGGGTTTTGATACTTTCCTTTTTCTCGGTGTCCAAACTGTCGCCCTCCCCGATATAGAAGGGATTGAAACGGATGGGGTTCTGCTCGCTATAGGTAAAGTAATATCCATTTACCATGTCACAGAGTCCCCTGTAGCTATGTCCGACGTCTACCAGCACGATATGCGTTCCCTGTTCGTAGTAGCTACGTACCATGTGGTTGGTGAAAAAGGATTTTCCGCTGCCCGATGGGCCAAGGATAAACTTGTTCCTGTTGGTACAGACGCCCAAGTCCATCGGCTCGTCCGATATGTCCACATGTACGGGCTTTCCCGTCAGCCTGTCACCCAAACGGATGCCGAACGGACTGAGCGAGGTGCGGTATCCAGTTTCGAGATTTAGGAAACAGGTGGCCTGTTCGGCAAACGTATCAAAGGTGTCGTTCATCGGAAAGTCGGCCGCGTTGCCTGGAATGCCCGCCCAAAAGATCTGTGCTGCGCCGACTGTTTCCTGCTTTGCCACGGCATCCATCTGCGCCAGTGCGGATGAGACCATATTCTTGAGCTGCTTCAGTTCCTCCCTGTCATCGCACCATACCATTACGTTGAAATGTGCCTTTACGGGCAGCCTCTGCTGAGAGATGGCTTCATTCAGGAAGGCATTGGTCGAGTCGCGGGCAATAAGGTTCTCGCGGCTGTAGGCGGAAAGGGACTGGAGACGGAGGCGTTTGGCTTCCAGCCGCTGGATGGCCTTCTGTGCATCGTCGATAAATATAAATTGGTTATAGATGTGGTTGCAGGGCAAAAGCTGTCCAAGAGTCGAGGCAAAGCCGATGCTGAACTTGGTCCTGTCGGTGGAATACCTGTCATAATTGATTCGGCTTCCGCACAGGGCCGGCAGATCTGCTGCATCTCCCAAAGTATAAAGCTGGCAGTAGCGGTCTCCAACCCTGAGTCCTTCGTCAAAGCTGATATCGTTGATGATATGGCTGCTTTCCCTTTCGCTCAGGTAGACATACCTTTCAATAAGCCCTTTGGTCCGCCTGTTGCTTTTCAGGAAATAGTCCGTCATTCTTTGCAGTTTGACAAAACCGCTGTCTTCCATGATGCGGCGGAACTGCCCCGAGCTGTCGACGAAGTCCTGCAGGGCCTGTTTGGACAGGGTCTCCTCCGGTACGATATTCCTTCTTAGCAGGTTAGAAAAAAGCGAGCTTGCGCCTTTCCTGTTCGCGGGCTTTTTGGTGAGCATGATGTAGCACGAGTGGTCCAGAAAGGGACGTTCGTTGAAGAACCTGTCACTGCTCCTGCTTAAAAAGCTATTATCCGGTCCCGAGAAATCGGGACTGAAGGTACTGTCCAAAAACCAGTCCTGCTTATGCAGTACCGTGTGTTTTGGCAGAATCTTGATTGCCTTTATCCACGTCTGGTGGAATGCCTCATATTCCTGGTCCGAAAGGGTGAATATCTCTGGCAGCTCGGCCCTAAATACTATCGTTACATCGCCATTTTTACTGAGTATGCAGTCGTGCTGCACATCCATGATAGGGAATATATCCTCCAACATCTTTTCCATCTCACTATTCCTTTATGGTTCATCTTCTTTTATATCTTCCTGGGTCCCTGTTTTGGCCTGCGCCCCCTGCTTTCCTTTTTTTCCAGTCTGCCCCGGTTACGGTCCATAATCCTTTGGAATATTGTGCCCTTCAGGTCAACTGCCCTTGCCGAGAAATGCGTCTTTACGGGAGTTTTTTTCAACCCATGCAGTTTGTCATATCCGGCCTTCCTGTTGCATCCGATAGGGTCAAGAAATCGCTCGTGGGGGAAGCCCACCAGTATGAGGTCTTTGGGAAACTCGACCATATTATGAAGATCGACATCTTCAAATTCACGCCTCCCTGGATGGTATGGTATAATGTATTCCCCCGTACCTTCATTGTCATAATAGATTTCGAGGTCTTCGAAACGAATACCTTTGGATTGAAAGTCATCGTGTGGCCTGAGCATATCCATGTGGATGTCAACATAAAAGACATGTCCTGCAATCTCCATCGTCGGAAGCCTTCCCTTTAACCTCAGTTCCAGCGCCTCTTTGTCAACCATCACATCCAAGTCCCTCTTTCCTTTTAGGTCGGACAATGGAAGGCCGTACTTCGCCGCCATCCCTTCGGGGTCCATCTCTACCAGTTCAGGGAGGTGAACCCGTACCAAATCAGGCCTTTGCCAACCGGGACCCTGTATGGTCTTATTATTCCGGCAATAGTTGAAGCTGTAACCATTGCCGTCGTCGTCCATTTCAAAGATTGAAATGGTGTTGGCGGGGTTCCCTCTTTGCACCAACTGTAAATTTTCAACCTCTATCAGGAACTCGGTTCCCGAAATGGTGATAAATGGCAGTTCTCTTTCCATTCCACTGTCCCTTTCGCTTTAAAAAATCATTAGTTTACTTATCCTTTATGGGCGGCATTAAATACGCCTGCCCTTCTTGCGTAACCTTTCCGACCTTGGGTCGTCATCTTCAAAATCCTTGTTTTTGCGTTCCAGGTTTTTTGCTATGTAGATTGGCACGTCCGTTTCTGCCAGCGGGTATATCCTGGCCTTCAAATCATGCTGGAGCGGAAATGAGCCGAGCAGAGAAAGCTCGTACGTGCCTTCCTTTCTGGCCGCACCAATTGGATCGAGCCAAAGGTCATGCGGCAGTTCCACCAGCACTGTGTTTTCGGGCTCCTTCTCTATGTTGTCAAGATCTGCATGGATGACATTGTGTCTTTCGTGGTCGTACAGAAAAATGTAGTTTCCCGCGTCGTTTATCTCTAGCGCTTTTAACTGGATCCTACTGTGTGGCTCTGTGCTGTCCCGAAGCTCACCGACTCGGATATCTATATGGTATTTTCTGCCTGCAATGTCGATTTTTGGCAGGATTCCCTGCAACCGCTCCTCGATTAATCGGGGGTCGCACCGCAAATCATTATCGTCCTTGGGCAGGCTGTCCTTTTCAAGCCCATACTTGATACAGATACCCTCGGGATCAAGGTCCACCATCTGCCCTATGATATGTTTTGAATAGTACGGATGCGGCGTCACGGAAAGTCCCTGTAGCTCGGGCTCGATGTAAACCGCATAGCCGTTTCCTTCCCTCTCCATTTCATTAAAGCTTGCCCTGCACGCGCGAAATTCCTTGTGCCTGACATCGGCAAATGCTACATCTACGATGAGGGTGATATCGCCGACAACGATTTCGGGTAATACTCTTTGTAGTTCCATAGTTATAGTTTTATAAATAGATTCCTTGTTCGAGATCGCAGGGCCTTGGGCAGCCGCTTTTTTGCCAGTGCCTTCATTAGGCCATGTTCGCCGTACTTGTGGCTCATTTTGTAGATCTTGATGACCATTACGGTTCCGATAGCGGCAATGATTCCTACGCACAGGTAGGAAGGCAGTCCAAAGAAATACAGGATTGCGAACATTACCATCAGGATTACAATACCTCCTCCCAGGTACCATATGTACTGCGCCTTTAGTCCCTTGAACTCAATACTTTGGTTGATTCCCTTATTGATCTTGTATACGCTATTTGCCATCTGTGATTTTATTTTATGATCTTATCTGAATTTCATCCTATTGTTCCTGCGCATGGCCGCATAGGTCTGCTGCATCAAATTATGCGTAGGAATCTGTTCCGTTTTTTCAGGCTCTATGATTTCTGCCATTTCCACTTCCTCCGGTTCGCAAACCCCTTCGTTATCCGCTTCGGCATTTCCGTCCCTGTCCATCTGTTTCTCCCCAAGCTTTTTGGCTATGTCGGCTTCCAGCCCGGCCAATTCGCTTTTCATGCTTTTAAGTTCTTCTTCCTGCGCGAAGGCTTTTCCGGCAAGCCTTTCCAATTGCGGCCTTTCGTTTTCAAATTCGAGGAGCTCCTTTTCGTACCGCTGTTTAAGCGTGACAGTCCTGTCAATGGCATTCAAAAAATGGCGGGCGGAAAGTTTTGGATTGTCGATATTCGGAAAACCGTCGTTATAGGTATATTTTATCCCAGAGTTGGCCGTTGTTGCATAGAAATTATTGTAGCTCCTGTATTGTACGAGCCCGTCGTCTATGCGGTAGGGTTCCCGTTCCTGCCTGATGTAAAGGTCGAAACCGTATAGGCTTCCTATCTTTTGCTCCGTGCTGCCTTCATTCTGCGGTTTCCAAGCTTTGTACAGGTTGATGATATGGTTTCCTACCGCCTCGGCATCGCTGCCTTTAAACCCGGTCAACTGGATGTGATTGGATTTTGTTCCGTCTGGTTCAAGTACCAGCCTGCTCTGGTACAGTTCGCAATCGCCCTTCAGCTTTGCGAGTAATGTGGCATTGCGCTCGGCTTTTTCTGTTTTTTCCCTCAGTGCAGACTTGTTCCTGCTTACTTCCCGGTAATGGGCGGTCCTCAGGCTTTCCATCACGGCTATCCTTTTTTCCAACTTGGATTTTTCCAGCAGGGAATTATCGCCTGAAAGGATGGCAATGTATTCTGAAAAGTTCATACCGCTCTTTTCGTCCATTGCGCCTTCATCCAGCGTCCTTACCTGAAGTTCGTTGTTTTTCATCTGCGAGATGAAAAGCTGCTTGTTCTTCAGAAGATTGAACTTGTAGTTATCCAGTGATCTCTCTTTGGCATAAATGAAGTTCTTTACCTTGTTGTTGCAAAATTCCTTGGCGATGAGATTACCCTGGCGTGCCCCCCGACCATTCCGCTGTTCAAGATCTTTTGGTGTCCATGGAATATCCAGGTGGTGCATGGCAACGATCCTCTTTTGCACGTTAAGGCCCGTACCTGCCATTTCGGTACTTCCTATCAGGATGCGGACATCCCCGTTGTTCATCAGCTTGCAGAGCTGTGGTTTTTTGCGATCCTGCCAGTCATGGATAAAGGCAATTTCGTGTGCCGGAATATCAAAATCATTTACCAGCTTGTCTTTCAGGGCCTGATATAGGTTAAAGCCCTTACTGCTCGGTGTACCCAAATCGCAGAAAATAATCTGCGTTCCCTTATGCGGCGTGCTCTCGGCATAAACTTCGGCAACGTTCCTGCTGCACACATTGGACTTTTCATTTGGATGGTCGGAGTACTGGTCTCCGACAAGCCTCATGTCCAACGCCATTTTCTTGGCATAGTTGGTCGCTATCAGCATTCTGGCATTATCCTCCGATGGGGTAAGGGGCGGCCTGTCGATCAATAGGCCGTTTCCTGTACGGGCAAACTCCATAAGCCTTTGGGAAAATTCCTCCTGGTCCGGTGTCAGGGGAATATTTACCAGTACCTCCTCAATTTCCGGTTTGTCGAGATTGATGTGCTTGGCAGTCTTATAGTCCGTAATCTCGTTATAGAACAGGGCCAGTTCCGGTACCTTGATAAAATGCCTGTACCGTTCCTTGGCTACAATCTCATTGGTGATATTGAATTCATAATCGGTAGTCTTTTTTGCGAATACGGCAGCCCAGCCATCAAAATTTTCGATATGCTGCCTGGCCATTTCCCTGGGCCTCATATACTTGAAAATAAGGTACATCTCCGTAAGGCTGTTGCTAATGGGAGTACCTGACAGGAATGTGGCGCAGAGGTCGGCATCGAATTTCTCCTGAAGGGTCCTCACGGCAAAAAGCATGTTCAGCGCCCTCATGCTGCCTTCCGTATTTCCAAGTCCCGCGACGCGGTTGTGCCTTGTCGTAAAAGTGAGGTTCTTGAACTTGTGCGACTCGTCAACGAATAGGTGGTCAATGCCCAGGTCCTTAAAGGTAATGCCGGCATCTTTTCTTTCTTCGATGTTCCTGACAATGCTTTTGAGCTTGTTCCCCAGGTTGTTTTTGCGGATTTCGAGCCCCTTTAATATCTTCTTGCTGATTTCGGTTCCAAGCTCCTCGGCAGTTTCCAGATCTTGTTCCACTGCCAGCAGTTCTGTTTCCAGGATCTCCCTTTGTATCTCATAGGATTGTGGGATTTTCTCAAACTGTTCATGGGTCATTATAATGCAGTCCCAATTGTTGTTCTTGATCTCGTGCAGAAGTTGCAGCCGTTTGGCAGGCGTAAAATCTTCCTTGCCGGGAAACAGGATACGCGCTGTTGGATAGGCCTTCTGGTAGGTTTCCGCAATCTGGTCGATATTGGCCTTCAGCGCAAGTATTGCCGGTTTGTTGACAATGGAAAGCCTTTTAAGTTCCTGTGCCCCTACCACCATCGTAAGCGTTTTACCAAGTCCGACCTCGTGGTCTACCAGCGCTCCGCGATTTTGTACGATACGCCATACCGCGTTCTTCTGCGAGCCGTAAAGGTCAGCGATGCCCAAAGATTTCTTATCGAGACCTGGAAATGTCAGATGCGTACCGTCATATTCCCGTAGTACATAGCAGTTGAAGATTTCGTTGTAATGGTCGGCAATTTCATCTTTGTCCCCCTCCGACAGCCCTTCAAGGTAATCCGTAAAAGAGGAGCGGATCTGCTCTATCTTCTGGCTGGCCAGCTGTATGGCTTCATTGTCGGGTTTGCGGATTGTACTCCCGTCAATTCCGGTTACTTCATAGGTAAAAAAAGGCGCCGTATTCTCCAGCGCATGTTCCAGCAGTGTATAGCCATACATCGTGCGCCCGCTTTTTGGAGTTACCGCAAATTCCCTGTCCACCTTTGCATTATGCTTGGCCGTGACCTTAAAGGTATCCACGGATGGGAAATAGACCACTTCGGTTTCCTGCTCGAACAGTTTTTTGGCGAACTCCTTGAAGTGCCTTTCCGGCATCCACCTTTCACCCAGGTTAAAGTCCAACAGCTCAAAGGGAATGGGTTCGGGCTGTACTTTTTCCAAAGCGTCCCTACTTGCGGCAAAAAAAGGATTGTCGGGATGTTCAAGGCAGTACTTTCTTGCCGTTTTTAGCTTATCAACAACGTTTCCGCTCAGGTAGGCATCCGCGGTCTGCCATTCATTCCATGAAGGATTGATATAGACGTGCCCGTGCAGAGACTTGATTGTGGCAGCGGCATCCGTTCCCAAGATGGTCGATATAAATTCAATGTCCACTTTTCCCCTTTCATTCAGGCAGTGGGCCAGTGCATCCAAGGGACTTTCGGTCCTGAACAGTTCTTCCTTTTTGGCTATGGACTGCGTAAGGATGTCGGACTTGACATGGGCCTTACCTTCCCTGCGTTCCAGAGAGGAAAGCAGGGTAACGCCATAGCCGTCTGCTAGGATAAGCCTGCGGTTGTCCATACCGTTCAGCTGTCCGTACCTGGCCACAAAAACATCATACATCCTGTTCACCACTTCCCTGTCCCTTTCTGCAACAGCCATTCCCGATATTTCAGACGCGGAAAGCTTCAGGTATGCATCCCGCAATGCCACATAGCCCTCATAGAATTGCTTTTGCCTTTGGTCGGCCATAGCTTCAAAATGTACCACATCGGTGCTTTTGTCGATTGTGGAAACGTGGCCTATTTTTTCGTTATGGATTGCAAGCATTCCTTCCGTATAGAAAGCTGGCAGTTCCCGCACAATCTTTTCCGCTTCCTGCCTGAACTTAAAATGTCCCGCAAAGGTCTGGTCGCCTTCAAAATGGAAGCTGTGCTGGTATGTGGCCAGCACGTTCTTGATTTCGGACAGCTGGGCTGCCAATTGCAGCCCGCCCATCCAATTCGTTACGCCTGGCTGTACTTCCCGTACGTTGGAACGTAGTTTATAGAGATAGTTGCTGCTTTTTTTATGTTTGGCCGTGAGCAGTACGACCACTTCATGTTCCGGCCTGTCCTCCGTACGTATGGTTCCGATGATGCGGGCTGTCTCTTGCAGCACAATGGTGTCGGCTTCGCTCACATACGCAGAGGCCCTTCCAATATTTTCGGCAGGCAGGCTGTCAAACAGGCCAAGTTGGACAGGAGCGATGTTCTCCCTGCTCCTTGGCATGCTCAGGTAGGTCAGCTTTCCGACCGCACCAAGTTCTGGAACTGTTTCCGGAACGCTTTGTTCGAGATTGGGATAAAGATCCCTTTTAAGATTGGCGCCAATCGCCTTTGTCAATACCTCCTTTAGCCTCTCGGCAGCCTGATTGATGTCGTCCGATACCCAGACCTTGTCATGGATATGCCCATACTGGTTTTTGCCGGCACTGACCTCCCCGATTATGATTTCAGGATGCTCCTGGATATAGCTGTTCTGGAAAAAGGAGCCGAAATCGTTCTCTTTCCTATCGGTTACCGCCAACAGCTGCTCATCCTGCGAAAGCTCCTTTTTCGCACTGTTTTTCTGGACAATTAGCAGGTGGTTGGGAGCTTCCGTATTGCCTGAGTCTTTCATCAGGTTGTCGGGCATCACTGCCAATGCGACAAAATCGGCCCGATCAAAAAGATAGCGCCTTGCCTCCATGTTTGAAGGACTGTTCAAAAAGCCATCTGTAGTGATATAGGCCATGATGCCGCCCTCTGCCAGCTTGTCCAATCCCTTGGCAAAAAAATAGTTGTGGATTTTTCCAGTAATCGCCGAATTCCTGTACCCGGGATCATAGACTGAGAAATTACCGAATGGTATATTGCTGGCCACCAGATCAAACCCGCCATTTTCATCAATTGAAGTCTCTTCCAATCCCTTTATTTTCGTAGTGGTTTTTACGTGGTTTGTACTGTTTAGGGCAGTCAGTACCATTCCAGTCAAAAGGTCCTTTTCAACAGACGTAATATTCGTAAGGCTTGGAAATGCCTTGATGGCTTCGGAAATGAATATTCCCGAACCTGCTGAGGGCTCATATAGCTTTTTGGGCTGGATGCCGTTGTCCTTAAGTACCTGGTATATGGTTTCCGGGACAAAACTTGGGGTATAGAAGGCAGTAAGGACACTGTTTTTAAGTGAGGATAGGGCTTCTTCATACGCCTTTCCGTCCAGATTTTCGCGCAGCAGCCTGTGCAGCTTTTGCACGTGGGGATGCAGGTTGAGATCGGCATTGGATGCGCCGCTCTTTATCCATGAGGTAAGGTCGCCTTCTGGGTAAAGGATAGCTTTTAGGCCTCCAAACCCGGCATATTCTTTCAGGGCAAGGGCACCGTCATCAGGTAGCAATCCCGATTTCTGGTAACCCAAAGCCACCGAAAGGGCACGGATGTTTTTGTTAAGCGTATCGACTGTACTGTAGGCCATCTTCTCTCCCTCTTTTTCTCTCTCACTTTCAATACCCAGCCTGTTATTTCAGGTATTCGTCAATTTGCGCTATCACCGCGTACCGCAGGAAGCCGTACTCCCCGTTTTCCCTAAATCCCAGCTCACCGAATAGTGGCTGGCATTCCCTGATAAGGTTTATAATTTCGTAGGTCAGTGTCCCGCTTTCCTGTAGGGCCTCAAACTGTACCGGAAATTCTTCTTCGAATATTTCCCGGATGTATAGGAACCTGGAAGGTCTAAGCTCTGCGGTCATTGCCTGAAGGCAGGCTTCCTCAATGATGTATGGTGGCTTCCGTTCTGCCTTCATCGCTTCAATTAGCTGGCTGACGGCACTGACCTTTTCAGTCAGATAGGATTTCACCGAAAACTCATCCTGAAGGCCAAGTATGAGTTCCGGATTATGGGATACGATGTAGTCCCAAAGCTTTTCACGTAGTATCTGCTGCATCCTGCTCCGTTTAGACTCCGAAAAATGACTGGATTACGGTTGCGACTACTACAAGGAATACGCATGAGCCGAACCAGGCGGCGGCAACCTTTCCGGTATCTTGGTCGCCCGCATTCCATTTCTGGTAAACCTTGACCGCTCCTATCAGCCCAAGGATTGCACCTATCGCATACATCAGCTGGGTTCCCGCAGCGAAATAGCTTCTAACCTTTTGGTTGGCCTCGTTGATGCCGGCAAGCCCGTCCTGCCCGTAGGCCTGATACTGTGCAACCAACATTAGTAGCAGTGCCGCAAGCATTGCCAACCTTGTAATTTTTTTGTCTCTTGATTTCTGTACGTTCGTTTTCATATACATGATTTATGATAAGGTTTGGTTTACTTAATTAAGCGAAAGGGTTTCGCCGCCGCAATGCCCACTTTTCTCCGTCACATTTGCCATATCGCATCGGGATGGGCGGGGAAACTGCCTCCGCTTGTGGTCTGGTTCCTCAGCTGCCTACCACAACTGATCCACTTCACTTTTGCCAAGGAAACCGATACCATTTTTTTCGCACTCGGAAACGACCAGCTCACTGATCGATTCGCGGAGCCCTGATGTCTTTAGGGTCGGGTAGTCCCTGAAGAGTTGCCCGATGTATACCTGTAGTTGCTCTTTGTTTGGATTGGTTTTACCTGAAAGGGTATTGCTAAGCTTTTCCGCAAGGTCTTCTATAAGGTCAATTTCATTGCCTATTTCTAAAGGTTCCTGAACTTCCATTGCCATGGCTAGCGGACCTGTATCTCCCGTATCTTCGTACACGAACATTTCCCGGCTGTTGCCCCGTTTACGGTTAAGTGCTTTCTTTAGGTCGTTACGGAAATACGTAAATCCGATAATGATGTAGTAAAGAATGGTGGCCGCTCCCATGATCCCCAGGTAGTCTTGCCATGAAATGTTGTTTAGCATATCTGTCCTTTTTTTGTTGTTTCCCGCAGGGCTGTCTGCCGTGCTTTTCAATCAAATTTCTTGGACAAAGAAAGCCTGGATTTCAAGGGCTTACAAGTACAACATTTTGCTGGTACCCTTTCTGTAACCTTAGAAACCCTCACTTTTACAGGCACATACGGTGGCTTAAATTCTCAGAAGAAAAGTAAATGCCTAATACCTTATTATTATTTTTTAGAGCTGTTGACTTCAAATAATTATGGGCAATCCTGTAAATTTGCTTTAAACCATCGATATAAAATTCTCATGAAGGAAATTGTTATCAATCTTATTGAAAACGAAAGCGAAAACACCAAACTGGATTTTAAACAGGAGCAGTACCCTATAGATAAGGGTAATGCCAAGAAAGGTGAGTTTTTGAAAGATATGTGTGCTTTTGCCAACCTGACCAGCAAAGAGGACAAGTACATTATTATAGGAATTGAAGAAAAAGGTGGTACTGCGGTAGGTTTAAAACCTATCGATGGGTTGCAGGATCAGGCATCCTATCAACAATTCCTAAATCAATATATTGAGCCAGAGATAAATTTTGAATACAGGGAATTTGTATATAAGGATAGCCGATTGGCCTATTTTAGGATATTTGACAATGACAAAGGACCCTACTTATTTAAAAATGAATATAGGGACAACCTGCCGAAAAGTCCCACATACCGAGCGGGAACCGGCTTTGTGAGGAGCGGAAGTTCCACACGGGAACTGAGACGTGATGACTTTGAAAAGATCTATGCGGAACGTTCCAGTATTGAAGACCGTAGCAACGACATTGATTTTGATTTCTCAATATGGGGTTTCACGTCTCAGGAGCTAAAGTATAAGGGTTACATAAAACACTTACGGGTTGACGTCATCAACCTGTCAAACCGTTCGATAGATTTGGACATCGAGGCTAAAATTTACAACAAAAAAAATGTTAGGGCAAAGTGCACCCAAGATTTGGCATATATTTTTTTCAGGGAAGACCAGGAGAAAAGTTTGTTGGCTTATCAATCTTTTCAAGGTAAGGTAACTCCCCAATTCAATTTTAGGGAGACGAACGTGAGGTTTGAAAATTATAAGGAATACTCCATCTACGAAATCACCCCTAGTAAAGGTACACATACTGCTCTTCGCGCCAAACAGAAGGGTAAGCAAATCGACATCTTTAACGGCCAGATTGCTTTGGTTTTTTCGCGACCGACGGAAATAAATATAGAAATTACAGTGAGAAGTAATGATTTTCCGAATGGCCCAAAGACATTTGAGTATGAAATTCCGCAGGAGGAGATTAGCGAATTTTTAGATCCACGTGACCTGTAGCAAGCCGTTTCCTTATTACCTGTTCTTAACCAGTAGCCATTTTTGGCCATCATACCTGAATGTAGCCGATAAATCCTTTGGCTTGTCTAAGTTTTTAACAAGCACCGCAAAAGGAGTGGCATTCCTAAAACTTGTCACATAAGAAACCATTACCGTACCTGAACTTTTATCCTCAGTAATACTTCTAATTTCAACCACATCTTCATCAGCAATCCTTACCTTTTGCACTGCCATCTTTTCATCTTCAGCAGTAGCAGGTAGCAGGAAAGGTTTTGCCCTTTCCGTAAAACCTATCAGTGGATTTCCAATTTCACCAAGTTTCTGCGTCTTCTGAACGGTCACATAGCCTTTACTTTCCAGGTTGGCATCCAAAAGCTTTTTAGCATATTCGGGATCAGCTGTAAATATGTCAAAGTCCATGCTTCGCGGATAACCCTTTTCCTTTGCCAGTAGTTCGATCGCCTCATCTTTGGTCAGTTCCTTCTCGCTGCATGCAGTTAGAAAAATGCAGAACAGCATAATCAATGCATTTGGTTTCATAGTCAATTGATTTATATGGTTAGTAATCTCGAATCTTCTTAATCATCCGCTCCAGCGCTTCGATAGCCTTTTCCTTGTCCCTTTCTTCCGGCACATACGATTTGCTCCGCATTCCGTTATATGAAAGGTTATCGCTATGGGGCGTTGACAGATAGGGCACAATACTCCTGAAAACTTCAGTCATGGACCGTGCCTCTAATATCCTTGCTTCATCCGCTGCCCTTAAAATCAATCCGGTCTGGTCACTGGAAAGGGCACATCTTATCTTATCCTCTGCCTTGACTTCGGGTGCCTTGACCTTTTGTCTTACCTGTCCCTGCCCGATGGCACTTTCATCAAGTTTGGCTTTCTCTTCCACGTATTTGATTTCACTGTCAATCCATTTCTCGAGTACCGTTTCCAAATCATGATAGTCGGGGTCGAGCATGATCCCTGGCCTCCTGTGCGATTGCTTAAAGAACTTGCTGTAATAATGCAACATCCGGAGCTGGCCTGTCGGTGTCTTATCATCTGCCAACTTTGAACGAACCATTTCAATAATGTAGTCAATATATCCCCTACTATTGAAGTTCATCAGGAACAGAATTTCATTGAGCTGGTCCAACACCTCCGATTCCTTTCTCTCCCACCTTACGGTTTCCAATCGTCTAACCAGTTCCTTGTTGTAAAAAAGTGAACGGAAAGTAATTTCAAAATTACGATTGGCGGGTATTGTAAATTTATAAAGGATTTCGAAAACAATTCCCTTCAATGGCCTTAAATTTTCGTATGTGTCAGCTGTCTCCTTCAACCTGTCAATCTTTTTCATCAGGTCCAGCCTGCTTGAAGCCATATAGCTCGAAGGGACAACGAGGTCCATGTGCAGGTACTTCAGATAGTTTATTTCCAAAAATGAAAGCAGGTTCTCGATAGTCGCCGAAAGCGTCCTAAATACTTTTCTTAGTTGCGGATATTTCTTTGCCGTGTTTATATCATTCTCATGTGAAGTATTTAACAGCGTGAGTAAAGAAGAGTGGTAGCGCCAGACCGTAAGCCTTATACTTTCCTCGTCGGCAACCTCGAAAGTCTGCTTCTTGATAAGCAGCTGGAGCTTGGTCTCCTCCAGCGACAGTACCTCCAACATCCTGGCTATCTGCTCTTCATCAATCAGGGCTATCTTTGATTTTACTGGGTTTAACGTGAGATTGACGAACAGGTCAAGCCATTCCAGCGGATAGGCAAAATAATCGGCACTTGGCAGGTCGGAAAAGTTATCGGATATTTCCATATACGAGCAATTCTTAGTTGGCGTTTAACCTAATGCTTTTTTTAAAGATAGGATTTACGGGCCAAAAATTAAAGGACACATGAAAAAAACACGATTACAATCGTGGCTTTGCGCCATCACTGTGGGGGAAATTGTGTTGTTGGATATACTCAATAGAAATCATTATGAGTTGAAAATCTCACATCCTTTGCAGATGAAAACCGTGCGTACAACAAGTACTATCCTGGCCAGATATTGCTGTCGGTTTCCGAATAGATGGGAATACGGTTTTAACCTTGTCAGAAAGATACAAATAAACTTACAAACTTTTACGCTCCCTCCACAACTTTCACCACATTTCAACGCAATTTCACTGATTTTTATAATCGGGGCATCAACCTGCGCTTGGTTTTCGTCCAATTTCTTTGTAATTTTAAGATACTTTTCAATGAAAACCCAGAAACTATATGACGAGCAGGAACTTTTGCGAAGGCTAAAGTCTGGGGACCATAATGCCTTTGAAAAAATATTCCACAGGTACAAATCAAAGATGGCACAAAATGCAGTGCGGGTCCTAAGATCGTCTGCACTTTCCCAAGATCTGGTACAGGAGCTTTTTATCAGGCTATGGGAGCAGCGGTCCAAAATAGATACCGATAAGACTCTTGGGGCCTACCTATACAAGATCGCATCAAACCTTGCGCACGATTACTTTAGAAAAGCAGGCCGTGATCAGAAATTAAGGGAGCAGCTTCTGGCGATATCACCAGTAACCTACGATCCTATTGAGAAAGTGATCTATAACAAAGAAGATAAGCTGTTACTCGATAAGGCTTTGTCCATGCTACCGGAGCAGCAGCGAGCCGTCTTTACGCTATGCAAGGTTGAGGAAAGAAGCTATCAGGAAGTGGCCGAGCTGCTGAACATAAGTATTGGCACCGTCAACAATCACCTGACAAGGGCAAACCGTTCGTTACGGGCGCTTTTACAGAAGGCCCAGAGTCCGGCACCCCTGCTGGCTGCACTCCTTTTGCAGGGAATCCTGTAGTTTTTTTTATTTTTTTCCGTTTTCCACTGTTTGGTTTTCCTTTCCCGAGCGTATTAACAATAAAAACAAGCCGTGGAGAGAGACGAACATATACGCCGACTATTTGAAAGGTACATTTCCGGAAACTGTACCGAAGTGGAATTTGACCAGCTCCTATCTTATTTGGAAGACCCCGATGGGGACAGTGAACTATTGGAACTCATCTCTGCCGAAATGCAAAGGGACGGGAGTATCGCATATAGCAATGAGGTTCTTGCCATTACGCAAAATGCCGAAAGGCATATTTTCGAGAGGACACGTCCGAAGCCCTTCTACCAGACTACACTGTTCAGGATTGCCATTGCTGCATTACTGTTAGTAGGAATGGCAGTTCTCGTTATTATCGGGGATAAAAAGAAACAGGTCGAGATTATTGCGGATGCCCAGATTAGCCTGCCCGCGGGAACTGAAAAGGCCACACTGTCCCTATCCAACGGCCGGAAGGTTGAACTCGGCAATACCGCCAATCCTGAGGTAGCCAAAGAAAGTGGCGCCAGCATCAGCCAGCAGGATGGCGAAATCGTCTATAATGTGAATAAACTGGAAAGTAGTGCCACCAACCAACTGGAAGTCCCCAATGGCGGTAAATATTCGGTTACCATTTCTGACGGAACAAAGATCTGGCTGAATGCCGGAACCAAGATTATTTATCCCGTAAGCTTTGCAGGAAAAGGCCGCCGTGAAATCAGGCTTGATGGCGAAGCATACTTTGAAGTGGCAAAGGACAGGGATAAGCCGTTTATCGTTCGGACCGAACGCCAGAAGATTGAGGTTTTGGGAACGCATTTCAACATCAACAGCTACATTGATGAACCGCAGGCCGTTACTACCCTGACTGAAGGCTCCGTGAGGATTACAGAGACAATAGGGAAACAACAGACCTTTACTTTACGTCCCGGCGAAATGGCAGCAACTTCCAAAGACCGGACTAATGTCGGCACGGCAGATATGGAGTCAGTCATGGCTTGGCAGAAAGGACTCTTCTATTTCAAAAAAGCCCCGCTTAGGACCATCATGCGTCAGGTTTCCAGATGGTATGACGTACAGGTCGAATTTAAGGGTAACGTAGAGGAAAGATATTTTACAGGTGGCGTACATCGGGATGCTGACCTTTCAGAACTACTTAAGATACTAATGCTCAACGATATTCATTTCACACTGATGAATGACCACAAGAACAGAAAACTGATTGTTGAACCCTAAACCCCGTGCCTATGCCGTAAAAATTTAATGGATAGTTAAATAAGTTAATTAGGCCCCAGTAATAAAAATGCCAGCAATACTGTGACGAGTAATTGCTGGCTAAGTTGGGGCTAACAAAACCACTACACAAGTAATTCATCAACTAACCCAACAACACAAAAGTATGATTTTTTCCCAATGCTTTTGGCTGCGCCGTCTGCGTAACCGGAAGCAATCGGATATTCTTATCCGAAATCCTGAATCCCACGCCTCCTTTAGGAGGCAGATACATCGCCAATTTGCCTGGCTTATGGCTGCGTTGTGCCTCTCCATTTGCTATTTACCAAAAACCTACGGACAAAAGGTAAACCTTAATGCAAACCAACAGCCTCTCGAGCGTGTTTTTGAAACGCTCCAAAAACAGACGGGATACCTTTTCTTCCACGAGGAAGGCACACTGAAGAACAGTACAAAAGTGACCATTGACGTACAGAACAGAAATTTAAAGGAAGTCCTTGACCTGCTCTTTAAAAACCAGCCTCTTACTTATGAAATGGTGGGAAAGACCATCGTCATTAAAAAAAAGGAAAATACACCAACACTTCCCGGCAAAAGTCGGAAGGATAAAATTACGGTTAGCGGTACCGTAACTAGCGAGGAAGGCTTACCATTGCCCGGAGCATCCGTAAAAGTTGTAAAGAACAATAGAACTGCCGTTGCCGATAGAGAAGGCAAGTTTACACTTATAGAGGTAGATGAGGGCGATATACTTATGGTTTCATACATCGGTTTTGAGACAACAGAAGTGAAGGCCGCCAGTGACATTAGTGCTAAACTGCACCCAGTTCCCACAAGCCTTACGGAAGTCTCAATTGTTTCCACAGGCTATCAGACAATTCCAAGGGAAAGGGCCACCGGGTCATTTGTCGTGATAGGCAATGAAATGTTAAATAGAAGGATAAGCACAAATATATTAGACCGGCTAGAAAATATTACCAGCGGTATGGTGTTTAACAAAAATACACTTGGAAGAAACGAACAGACTGGAATCGCTATTCGGGGACGAAGTACTCTTGACATTAACGTAAACGCAAATCCATTAATCGTTGTGGACAATTTTCCATACGAGGGAGATCTATCTAACATAAATCCAAATGATATCGAAAGCATCTCGATACTTAAAGATGCAGCCGCAGCTTCTATTTGGGGATCCAGAGCTGGAAATGGCGTTATAGTTCTTACGACTAAACGAGCCAAGTACAACCAGCCGGTATTAATTACACTAAATGCAAATGCAACATTCGGTGCCAAACCTGACATATTCCAATCGAGAGACTTTGTGGAAGCACCAGAATATATTGATGTAGAAAAAAACCTTTTCTCACAGGGCTTCTACGATGCAGACATAAATAATACTATTCAATACCCTGTCCTGTCTCCAGCAGTTGAAATTTTTTTGAAACAAAGAAATGGTACAATTTCAGCAATTGACGCAGAAATGCAGCTACGCCGCCTCAAGGAGTTGGATGTCAGGAATGATTACAGTAAGTATTTCTACAGGAAAAGCGTCAATCAGCAATATGCGTTAAATATATTGGGTGGGAATTCCACTTCGAGCTATACCTTCTCTGCAGGGCTTGACAATAACCTAGCTAACTTGACTAAAAATAGTACCGAACGTCTTACACTACGGGCAGCAGGAAATTTTATTGTGCTAAAAAACATTACACTAACAACGGGCTTGAGTTACCTCCAAAACAATGCGGTCAACAGCTCATCCTTTTTAACCTTTAACAGAATTACTTCGGACCCTTCAAAACCACTATATCCCTACGCAGAATTTGCGGACGAACATGGCAATCCATTAGTAATTCCGAAGCTGTTTAGAAATGACTATATTAATAATGCAGCAGGGTTAGGCTTTTTGGATTGGACCTATCGCCCTTTGGATGAGTTGGAGCTTGCAGATATAACTTCGAAAATATCTGAAGTAATCTTGCGTTCGTCGCTGGACTATAAGTTTTTGAAGGTTTTTGGTGTTTCGCTTCAATACCAATTCGAAAAGCAGCAGAGCAATTCTAGGAATCATCAGCCTATGCAGGCCTTTGAAACGAGAAACCTGATCAATAGGTTTTCTGTCCGTAGTCCGGCAGGCGCTTTTTCTTATCCAGTCCCAAGAGGAAGCATTCTTGATTTGGGTACCAATAATCTTGAAGCTCAAAATTTTCGTGGGCAACTAAACTATAATCACGTAATAAGCCCACGCCACCAGATTGATGGAATTGCAGGTTTTGAGGTAAGGCAAGTTAGTACTGAATCATTTACAAGAAGATCATATGGCTACGACAACGAATTAGGGACCGCAGCAAGCAATATTAACTTCGCAGATTTCTTACCGGTTAATCCATCAGGCAGCCAGCGAATCCAGTCTACTCCATCTGAAGTCACCGGAACTTTGAACAGGTTTGTTTCCTATTTTGCTAATTTCGCTTATACTTTCAATAACAGGTACATTCTTTCTGCCAGTGGCAGAAAAGACGGAGCAAATATCTTTGGAACAAGAGCTAACGATAAAATCACTCCCTTATGGTCTGCTGGGTTGGGATGGATTATTGACAAGGAGCCATTTTACAATTTCCCGTTGATCCCGCAACTTAAATTGAGGGCTACTTATGGCTATAATGGGAATGTTTACAATGCCTCCTCCTACCTCACCGCCCAATATATGACCAGCGTAAGGACGGGCTCACGATATGCGCTTATAACAAGGCCACCGAATGATCTGCTAAGGTGGGAAAGGGTAAAAAATTTAAACTTAGGCATAGACTTTTCTGCCAAGGAAAATAGAGTTTCTGGCACAATTGAATTATATCAGAAAAAAGGCATGGATCTCATCGAGAACATCGTGCTTGCCCCTTCCGCTGGCTTTTTATCCTATAAAGGTAATTCTGCCTCAACTAAAACTGAGGGGATTGACATACAGCTTAACTCAGAGAACTTTAAAGGCAATTTCAAATGGAACACGAGTCTGCTGTTCAGCTATCTTTCGGATAAGGTTACGTCTTTTGACCTTAAGTACACTTCGACCGCCCTGGTGGGGAATTCCGCCACCGAGGGACTGATTGAAGGTACTGGACTGTTTGCAATCGTCGGAAGACCCCTTTATGGAGTTTACAGTTATAAGTGGGCTGGCCTTGACCCCAGCAATGGCGATCCTCAAGGCTTTTTGAATGGGGAAGTGAGCAAAGACTATTTAGCAATCATCCAAAATTCGAACGTTGACAATATTACTTTTCATGGCTCATCAAGACCTAAAAAATTCGGTAGTATCATAAATACTTTTAAATGGAAATCTATTACAGTTTCAGCAAACGTCAGCTACAAGTTTGATTATTACTTTCGCAAGACAACGGCTAGCGGAAACCTTGCAGATGCCTTAAACGCTTTGGGCACCAATTCGGATTTTTCCCGACGTTGGAAAATTCCAGGTGATGAAAATGTCACAAATGTGCCATCAGCTATTTATCCAAGTAATGCAAATCGAACAGCATTTTTCAAAGCTTCGGAAGCAAATGTACTTGAAGCCGACCATGTAAGGTTGCAAGACATTACAATTGGCTATGACATCAATAAGGCAAATTTCAGAAAATTGCCGGTAGAAAGGCTGCATATCTACGCCTATATCAATAATGTCGGAATATTGTGGCGGGCAAACAAGGAAGGCATTGATCCAGACTTTATAACAAGGTATGCGCTTCCAAATCCAAGAACTTTTGCGGTAGGCATCAGAACCTCTTTCTAAAACTATAATTATGAAAAAAACACATATATTACTTATTGCGGGGTTCATGATGGCATCCTGCGAAAAACAAGAAAAATGGCTCGATGTTAAATCAAATAAAAGCGATGTTGTTCCCACGACGTTACAGGATTATCGGGCTCTTCTGGACAACGACCAGACTTTGAACGAAAGCGAGCCGGCACTCGGCTTTATCGGAAGTGATAATTATTATATTACTGATGCCGTATATACATCTCTTTCAGGAGCTTACTTAAGAAATTCATATACTTGGTCAAAAGAAATTTATGAAGGCGGGATCGGTTTCGACTGGAGGGCTTCCTATCAGCATGTCGGCATTGCAAATGTAGTCCTTGACGGACTCAAAAAAATCGACAAGGCACAAAATACTAGCGAATACAATTCTATTAAGGGCGATGCCTTATTTATAAGGGCTAAAGCCTTTTTCAATCTGGCATCACAATTTGCAAAACAATATGACAAGGAAACTGCTGATACGGATCTTGGAATTGTGCTAAAAATGACTTCAGCGGTACAAGAAAAAGTTTCTAGATCTACTGTACTGCAAACTTACCAGCAGATTATCGATGATTTATTAGAAGCTGAATCTATCCTGCCCAGCATTGCGGTGTACAAGACCAGAGCGTCAAAATCTGCCGCCCGAGGCCTCCTTGCAAAAGTCTATCTTTCAATCGGCGACTATGTGCGTGCACTCAAATATTCTAATGCCGTGCTCGAGCAAGATAATGTCCTTATCGACTTCAATAACCTGAACGCAGCACTCGCTTTTCCATTTCCAACATTCGCAGCCGGAAACCCAGAAGTGGTGTATCATTGCATTATGACCGGTGTCACTATATCGACAAATTCAAGAATGCTGGTACCGGATTTTCTTTACCAGATGTATGATACCGATGATCTCCGCAAGACGCTATTCTTCAACACTTCCATTCCTTCGCAGATAAAATTTAAAGGATACTACACTGGTGAGAACTCTGCTATCTTCTGCGGAATTGCCCTAAATGAAATGTACCTGATAAGTGCTGAATGCGAAGCACGTAACGGAAATAAAGATGCTTCTCTCCAGCATTTAAATAAACTTCTGAACAAAAGATATCGCACAGGAAGTTTTACAGCCCTAAGCGCCGCAGATGCTAAACAGGCATTGGCGATTGTTCTCAGAGAACGCAGGAAGGAAATTCCCTTTAATGGCATTAGCAGATGGATAGACTTGCGGAGGCTGAACAAGGAACGTGACTTTGCGGTAGAACTATCTCGAACGGTAAGAGGCACGGTATATTCTATTCCCCCTAATGACCCTAGATATATCTATCCAATACCTCCGGAAGAGATAAGAGTTACTGGTATCCAACAAAACATCCGATAGCATGAAAATCTCTAAGATATATTTGCCCTTGCTCATGCTCGTATTTGCATTTGGGAATACCAATTTAGCTAAAGCTAGTTCATTTGCTTCGATTTCGGGAACTGTATGGATAAATGGTTTGCCTGCCGATTCCATATCATTTAGGATAACGCCAGAGTTTATATATAACAAGATCAATAGCAATACCGTTACGGTCAAATGCGACAACCAAGGGCGCTTCAGCTTCAGGAGAGATGTGAGGTCCGACATGGAACGTTTGGATATTACCATATGGGGTAACGGCACCAGATTTATCACTAACCAGCTCATAAATGCTGGTGATAGAATATACCTTTCCTACAGTGAAACATCATACGCTGCAGCCGTGAAATTTACAGGCAACGGATCTCCTAAGTATAACTGTAGCTACGCGATACAGAATGTACTGTATCCACTTGCAGGTTCCGAACATGAATTGCTCCCACTTGTACATTCTAAAGACCTGAACGGTATGATTTTCTTCAACAGATTAATTCCGAGAACCGACAAAAGAGAAAAACTGGCTGAAAAAATAATTGATCTCGCAAAAGATAGTATTCCACCTCTATTTGCAAAAATGATTAAAGCTGATGTGAAAGGTTATTTTGCTGAAGCTAGAATGCGATGGTTCATCTATGATTTTGCTTATTCGAAAGGGAGTGCCGAGGTTAGGCAATTGTTCGAAACAGAATCCAGGAGATACTTGGATACAGCCGATGCTGCAATAATATCCCGTAGTCCAAACCAGATCAAATTCTTGTACAGGTTGGCAGTTGCAAAATTAATGTTTGATAAAGGATCCGAAAGCAAAACAATATACGAAATCTGCCAAAAGATAAGTTCCGAATATTCTGGTACTTTAAGGGAGAAGGTTCTGACATTCTATCTGCTAGCGTCGCCTGATGGAGACAGCGAAGAGTATGAAGGATGCCTTAAAAATGCAGCCAATAGCTTTAAGTCAAAAACATCCGTTCACTTTCTAAGGGAACGGCTCATTTCTTCATACTCGAAGCGACCTTTAATGGATTTTGCCATGCCCGACAGCACTGGAAAAATAAGAAAGATATCTGAGTTTAAGGGAAAGGTAGTTGTTATCGATTTCTGGTTTACTAATTGTGTCCCGTGCGTAGAACTATCTAAGAATTTAAAGGAAAATATTCTGCCACTGTATAAAAGTGAAAAAGAAATAGTTTTTATCACCATCAACCTCGATAAGTATAAAAAGACATGGATGAAGAGCTTAAAGTCTGGTTTATATACCAGCTATCGTTCAATTGATTTATTCAGCGGCGGAGTGGCGTTTGAGCATCCGTTTGTTAAGCATTATGGGCTTCAAGGGGCACCTTACCTTTTTCTGGTTAACAGGCAGGGTATTTTGCTTGATTCTAACCTGTCGAAAGAAAATAAAAATATGGTTGATCAAATTAATAAAGCGCTTTACCAAGAAAAGTAAAAATGGGATGTAAAACTACATCCCATTCTATTTTAAAGTGATTCCCAAGCGCGGTCAACGTCACCCGGAACCGGCTGATAGTTATTCGGCGAAACAAGGGTGTATTGGCAATGGTCATTATCCTGATCGATACATCTTCCTGAGCCAGCCTCATCTTGAGGTGTAAACACTCCATCAACTTTTACATAAATTGTAGTTGAATCCTCTTTAATTGTTGTAAACGCGCTGCCTGCACCTAGCACAATGGCCAAAGCAAGCAATAATTTAAAATTTTTCATAATCGTAAAGTTTTATTGGTTTGCCTACTCTTTTTTGAAGGTTTTCGGCTTCCCCTTTCTATTCCGGCCAGGAATATCCTTTTGTATGGTTAGGTCCGTTCAAAACGGAACGACTTGCTTCTATTCAAAACAATTGCGATACTGATAATCACGACAAAAAACAGATTGAAGAAAAAGTGCTGCGCCCAAGTCAGGTAGCTCACAACTCCCCCACAACTGCAAGGGACATAGGCAAAAACATCAAGCAACACCAAACAGGTGTAAACTGTGAAAGCCGACATCAAAACAAGGGAAGCATACAATCCCGCCAATCTCGTCTTCTCAAAAAGGAGGAAGCAGACAATGACCAATTCCGTAAGCGGAATTAACCATGCCAAATATGGCGTGAAGCTATTGGGGAACGGCTGGTTGTTCAGGTCATAAACGAAACCCTTAAAGTCCAAAAATTTACTGATGGCCGTATGCAGGAAAAGAACAACCAGAAGCGCTACGGTAACTTCGACAAACAATTTTCTCGCTCTCATCACAATTACAGATTTGGTTATACAATCGCCGAATGCGAACAACACAAATGTATTCACGTAACACAATGCGAAACAAGAGGGTACCGATCCATTGGGCACGAAACCGACAGGATTGGGAATGAAACCGACAAAAAATGGTCATGAAACCGACAGAAAAAAGTACTGGCCTATAATTCCTGTAGTCCTTCTTTGAACTGCTTCAAAAATTCCTTTGTAACCACAAATTCGTGACTTTGCCAATCTTTGATATATGGCTGGTAATCGGGTCTGATAATTAGCTCCGCTGTATTTCTTTTTGTTCCCGCATTATAGCCCTTGACCATTTTGTAGTTGATAATGGTTGACCTGCTTATACGGCAAAGTCGGGTGCCTGTAAAACGTTCTTCCAAATCCGAGATGGAAGCATTCACAGGATACCGGTTCCCATGGAAGGTCGTACATTTAACGCGCTTGCCTTCCCTGTAAAAAAACATGATGTCATTCTCCACATTGAAAAAAAGATGCTGGCCATTATAATGGATATTCAACGAAGTTGGCAGCGTGCCTTTATCATCTCCTTTCGCTAAAGAAAACAAAGGATATCCCTTCGCTCTGTCTTCCAAAGGCTTCCCCTCTGTAAGCAACAGATAATGGATTAGGTAGTACAGGTTTAAAAATATTATCAGGCAGATGATGACTGGGAAATCGATAAGGAGAAAACCATTTTCCATTACGCTTTCACCCAGAAATCCGAAGTATACCGATACTAATAGCAGATCTATTAATGCCGGTACGACTACTCCAAAAATCAACTGTAAACCGCCCCGTTCAAATGGACGCAGACGCCAGGGACATCTTTTGTCAAGCCATACGGTAACGGTATGTACGGTATTTACCAAAAGCAGCGAAATCGTAAAGCTGACGGCCACCGCCACATAAAAAGCAGGGGAAGAAAATGCCCTGACAAGGTCTACGGGAATGCCGTGGAATACGATGTAAATGGACGCAATTGCAGCTGAGAGCAGACGGAGCCTCCTATTGTTGTACGAGACCGATTCCATAAAGTTTGCTGTTTTTATTTTGCGTAGTGGCAAAAGATTGTTGAAAGAATAAAGGTACAAAAAATGTTTTAGTTATATTTGTGTACACCACTCCCACTCACTAGCACGTAACCTTAATTTTTTATAATATGCCGTTATTTCCGTTTACACCGCAAGGGGTGCAGGATCTGCTCGACCAATTGTATGCACTTCCGGACCCAGACCTAGCTGTCGAAGCTGATGCGATTGCCAACAACTTCAAGTCGTGGATGGCCAGTCATTTTTCATTTACTGTTGCCCAGCTGGCCTATCTGGATTACATAAGCAATACTGTAACCAACTACTATGGGCAGCAATGTTCCTTCGGTTTTAACAACCGTTTGCAAATCAACCTGAACTATCCGGACAAGCCAGGTAACCCAGGCTATTCCAAATGGAATTCTTCAACCAATACGATTACCGTTCAGGCTGATGGCACGGGCCTGTCAAAAGTGTCAGGCGAGCTAACTTTCAGTCTGACGTATGTCTAAAAAAATAAAGCTGCCATAGTCAAATATGGCAGCTTTTCATCATGTCCTCTATTGCTCTCACTTACAGCTTTCCAATTGATAATGCGGAAAGCTTCTCACTTAACTCAACAAGTCCCGCTTTCTGCAAGCAGTCCTCTGAAATAGTTTTTAAATCGGAAAGGTTTTCTTTTGGCACAATTGCTAGAAGGTTGCTTGTCTTATCGTCTCCTTTGGCTGCCAATCCACGTTCGATAACATGGTTGAGCAACAGTACATTTTTTCGAGAAATTTTAAGGTCAATCTTCACCACCTCACTCATGCCCGGGATACTCAAAATGGTATCAAACACTTGGGCCACTTCACTTGACGTCATCATAAACTCTGTGTTTTAAATTAATAAAAGTTACAGTCACAAAAGTAATCCTTAAAACCATTGGCACCCTAAGTAAAATATACCTAGGATAGGTAAATCCCAAACATGCTTTCTAATTTCGTAATGTAGTGTATAGGCCTGGAGGCAAAAAAAGGAAACTTGCAGAATCAGGTTTTCCCTGTCACAACAGGAGTTTTTATCAGGTGCAGGAACGTTGGAAATTCTTAAAATCTTGATAGGAAACTGGCAGTTTGCCTCTTTGGTGCAAACGGCAAGATGAACGGTTGTGGACACAACCGACATCTTGCCACCCTTTACTCGGAACTCGTGGGTGGATAGCGACCACCATGTATTTAGTGGATTGATAAGTGAAAACGATAAGTGATGGAAGAGAAAAAATCAAACCGAATCCGCATTATTAAATGCAGGTTGACATTGCAGGAATACCAGCTTTTGGAAAAAAAATGGAAGGCAACTGCCTGCCGAAAATTAAGTGACTACATACGCAGGCACCTCTTTGACAAGCCTATCATAACCATTTACAGAAGCAAAACCGAGGACGAAGCCATTGCCGAATTAGGCAGGTTACGGACGGAATTAAACCATATCGGAAACAACTTCAACCAGGCCGTAAAGCGACTGAACACTATCGAAAATTCAGATGAATTTAAGGACTGGTTCACGGCATACGAACTTGAAAAAAGGACCCTTTCCAACAAGGTTGACGAGATAAGATTGCACATGAAAAAAATGGCGGAAAGATGGTTGCTGTAATCAAAACAGGGCACTCAATCCACCGTATTTTCAACTATAACGAAAACAAGGTCGCAGAGGGCGCCGCTTCAATAATTGGTGCCGAAAATTATCCATTGGATCCCGAAAATCTGAGCCTCAAAATGAAACTTTCCCTACAGGAAAGGCATTTGGCCCTTAACACCAACGTTAGCAGAAACAGCGTCCATATTTCGCTCAATTTTGCCCCCTCCGAAGAAGGATTGGGAAAGGACACGCTTAGGGAAATAGCTACTAAGTACATGCGGGAAATTGGATTCGGGGAACAGCCCTTCTTGGTCTACCAGCACTTTGATTCGGGCCACCCCCACCTGCATATCGTAACCAATAATATCAGGCGGGATGGCAGCCGAATAGACCTCCATCATCTAGGCATCAGAAAGTCAGAACCGGCAAGAAAGGCCATTGAAAAAGAGTACAATCTGGTCAGGGCGGAAGACCAAAAAAGACAACGGTATATTGCGCAACCTGTAAGTCCTCAAGTCGTGCACTATGGCAAAATACAGTCAAAGAGGGCCATCCAAAATGTACTGGATTTTGTAATCGGAAATTACCGTTATGCCTCCCTTCCTGAACTCAATGCAGTCCTGCGGCTGTTCAATGTTCAGGCCGAACGCGGTACCGAAGATTCAAGGACCTTTCGGCACAACGGGCTATTGTACCGTATCATCGACAGCCACCAGAATCCGGTGGGTGTCCCAATAAAGGCAAGCAGCTTTTATAGCACACCAACATTACAAAACTTGGCCAACAGGTATGCCGAAAACGATAAGAAAAGACAGCCATTTAAGCAGAGGATAAGAAACGCTATCGACCTATTGCTAAAAGACAGAAAAATACCATTCAGGGAACTTTCTGCACAACTACAAAGGCAGGGCATCATCATATGCGAGCGCAGAAGTAACGAAGGGCAGCTTTACGGTATTACCTATATCGACCATACGACCAAATGTGTATTTAACGGCAGTGTCTTGGGCAAGGCTTATAGCGCAAAGGGAATGCTGGAAAGATGCCATGCCCAAACTGCTACTGGGCAAGATTTGCAAACCAAGCAGCTAAATCCAACGCAGGCAGAAATCAGGCCGCTCCAATTGCCGCAAACTCCTGCTTTTGACATCACTCCCAAAGTTACCATGCATCCTGAGACCTCTATCGCAAAAGAGGCGCTTGGCAAGGACATCATAGAAACCCTTATGCACCCCGTCCACACCGCAGACCATGTTTCAGGGCAGTTCAAAAAAAAGAAGAAAAGGAGAAAAAGAAGAAATAAACCAGACGGAAATCAGTAACCGCTAAAATCTATAATTATGAGTACAGGAGAGAACGAACAGGCGCTGAGGAAGATACTCGACATGACTAGACTGATAAGTATCATCTTATTGGTAATACACTTCTATTATTGTTGCTATGCAGCATTCCATCTCTGGGGGCTGGCCAGCGGTTTCAGCGACCGCATTTTGGAAAATATTTACCGTACAGGCCTACTCAAAAATTTTGTGACGGCCAAACTTATTTCACTTGGCTTTCTTTTTATATCCCTGTTGGGAGCCAAGGGCCGAAAGGATGAAAAATTGGACCACCGCACAGCTTTCGCCTATATAATTTCCGGACTGGTATTGTATTTTATTTCCTATCTGATAATGCTGGTACAACTACCCAGAAATATAATTGCCATCCTATATATTACCGTTACTACTACAGGTTTCCTTTTGGTACTGACGGGTGGTACGTTGCTTTCCAGAATTATAAAGGACGGGCTAAACGGCAAAGATATATTCAACAGGGAAAATGAGACCTTCCCTCAGGAAGAAAGGCTTTTGGAAAATGAATATTCGGTGAACCTTCCCGCAAGATATAGATTAAAGCACAAGTACAGGCAAAGTTGGGTGAATCTAATAAACCCGCATCGCGGGACGCTTGTGATGGGTACACCTGGAGCCGGGAAAAGTTACTTCGTTATCAGGCATTTTATTACCCAACACATCGCCAAAGGCCACGCGATGTTCGTCTACGATTTCAAGTTCGACGACCTTTCACGCATCGCCTATAACACATGGCTACAGCACAGGCACGCTTACCCTATTCCACCTAAATTCTACGTCATCAATTTTGACGACCTGGCACGGACAAACCGCTGCAATGCATTGGAACCTTCCGCAATGACCGATATCACGGACGCCGCCGAATCGGCGAGAACTATCTTGCTGGGCTTGAACCGCGAGTGGATTAAGAAACAGGGAGACTTTTTCGTAGAGTCCCCTATCAACTTTTTGACCGCTGTGATATGGTACCTTAGAAAATTTAATGATGGTGAGTTCTGTACGCTCCCGCATGTTATAGAACTGATGCAGGCCGACTATGATAGCCTCTTCACCCTGCTTCGTACCGAAAAAGAAATAGAAGTACTTATCAACCCATTTGTAACGGCTTATCTCAATGACGTAATGGAACAGCTAGAAGGACAGATTGCCAGTGCCAAAATCGCGATGGCAAGGCTGGCCTCACCGCAGTTATACTACGTGCTTTCTGGCAATGATTTTAATCTGGACATCAACAATCCACACGATCCGAAGATTGTATGCATGGGAAACAATCCCCAAAAGATACAAATTTACGGAGCCGTCCTCTCCCTATATGTAAACCGCTTAGTAAAGCAGGTAAATAAAAAAGGAAAGGTCAAAAGCAGCCTTATTTTTGACGAGTTTCCCACCATTTACCTGAATGGTATCGACTCGCTGATTGCCACAGCACGTTCCAATAAAGTAGCCACCTGCCTGGGAATTCAGGACTTTAGCCAGCTACGAAAAGACTACGGACGTGAACAGGCCGACGTCATTATGAATATCACGGGAAATATCATCTCAGGTCAGGTTACGGGAGATACCGCCAAACAGTTAAGCGAAAGATTTGGGAAAATTATGCAGGACAGGGAAAGCCTTTCCATTAACCGGAACGATACCTCTATCAGCCGTTCCAAACAATTGGAAGCAGCCATTCCGCCCTCAAAAATTTCAAGCCTTTCCAGTGGCGAATTTGTAGGGATGGTCGCTGATGATCCCGATAACAAAATCGAGCTGAAGACCTTCCACTGCGAAATCCAGAACGACCATGCCTCGCTTAAAAAAGAGGAAGCAGCTTATAAGGAAATACAAGTAATCCGAAAAATTGATAATTCAATGGTTCAGAGAAATTTTATACAGGTCAAACAGGACATAAAAGACATTATTGACGCAGAAATCGGCCGTATGCTCAATAGTCCTGAAATGAGACATCTTGTAATAAAAAAATAATGCCCGAAACAAAACTTAACTGATCGTATGCCTATACGACAAGCAGAAAGGTTTCGTGGCTTAGTTCCGAAGCATGGTACTGCCAGTTGGTTTTCATCACCTTACCAATGACATCCTTAAGACAACCAAAACTGCTAGGTTTTTTGATATAGATATTGGCGCCTTCGATAAGTGCTTTTTCTATATCTGTTTCGGCAGAGGAGGTGGAATATATGGCAACGGAAAGGGACTTCCAGCAGTCGTTCTCACGTATTCTCCTAAGGGTTTCAAAACCGGACATTACCGGCATGTTTAGGTCCAGAAAGACAATGTCGGGAATCTGTCCGCAGCGGTTGAGGTAATCTAGTAGTTCCAAACCACCATCGAATGTCATAAGCTCATTTCCAGACACGAGTTCATCGAATGCATCCTTAAACAGTTCCCTGTCTTCGTGGTCATCGTCGACCAGACAAATTTTTAAATTTTCCATAGGCTATCTTATTACTCGCCTGAGGGATAGAACGGAGGGAAATTTGCAAAAATTCAGACTAGGCAGAAGTGAACCGCAAAAATATGATAAACAATTGACAAACAGACATTAATAAAAAACTTTAACTAAAAAACATCACGTTTTGAGATTATTAGTGCCGGCGAAACAGCAAATTATTTCTGCGAATATGGTACGTTAACGCCCGCAAAAAATTCTTCAAGGGTAACATCAAGAAGCCTGCATACCTTAATAAGGGTCTTCAGCTCGAAGTTGGCTCCCGACTCCAATTTCCAGTAGGCGCTCCTGCTCATGCCAAGGTCAAAGGCAATGTGCTCGTAGTTGGAATACCCCTTAGCCTTCCTTAGCACGCGGAGCCTTTCGGCTATGTGCCCGAACTCGGGAAACTCATTATTTACTTTGGGCTTTTCCATAGCACCAAATGTCAAAAAAAAGCACCTGATAAAATACTCTATTATATAGTGTACTTTTAAATAGAATTTATATATTTGTCATGTACAATACTTATCAGCTGCCTATGCATAGAAAATCAACCCATTTACCCCTATAGCATTTGCTATTAAAGAACGAACGCCACACCAAATACCACAATATGGCGCCCCGCTTAGCAATCTGCTGGTCCAGACTACAGGGTGCAACCAACTTTGTTAATAACTTTCTGACAGCCAGCAGAGAAGCTAAGGAAAAGTTTACTACTTTTCGTACATCATTTACTACCGCAACACACCCCGCCGGTAGGATTTTCCACTAAGAAAAGCATCTGGCTACGGGCCAGATCCGAGTGTCGTATTCTAACTTAAATTACATTTATTATGCAAACAAGACTTTGCCTGGCATTGCCCTGCGCATTGCTATTTGGGGGAGTCCTGCAGGCGCAGGATATCCTCTGGGAGAAATCCTACGGCGGGAAGCATTCGGATTACCTCTTCGATGCCCAGCCCACGCCCGACTACGGCTTTATCCTGGCCGGAAGCTCGCTCTCAAAAAAGACCGGAAACAAGACCGATGACGGTAACGGGGACCTTGACTATTTCCTCTGGAAGATGGACGAAAAGGGAGAGATGGACTGGCAGAAATCCATCGGGGGAACCGGTGCGGACCTGCTACAGTCAGTAAGGCTCACGCGTGACGGCGGCTTTATCCTAGCGGGTACCTCGGACTCGCCAAAAGGCGAACACAAAAAAGACGAGGGTTTCGGTAAGGAAGACTTCTGGATCATAAAACTGAATGCCAAGGGAGGCGAGCAGTGGCAGCGGACCATCGGAGGTTCCGGACAGGAAATATTGCAGAGTGCCGTGCCGACTTCCGACGGCGGATACCTTCTTGCCGGTTCCTCCAGCTCCTATAGGAGCGAGAAGCTTGCCGCAGGAAAGCCCGACCCGTTCGGGAAATCCGAAACTGGGTTCGGGAGCCTGGACTATTGGGTGGTAAAGCTCGACAGCGAGGGTAATATCGAATGGCAGAAGACCTTTGGGGGCAGGTATGCAGACCAGCTCCGGAGCGCCGTGCAGACCAGAGACGGGGGCTATTTGTTAGGCGGCTCATCCAATTCGCCTGAATCGGGCAACAAGACCGAGAAATGTTACGGCATGTCGGATTACTGGGCCATCAAACTGGATTCGAAGGGTGAACCGGAATGGCAGAAAGTCTACGGCGGGGAGGGTGACGACCAGCTTCAGGCCGTCCTTCAATCAAGGGATGGGAACTTCCTGCTGGCTGGCAGCTCGGCTTCCGGTACATCGGGAAACAAAAACGCCTCCAACGGCAAGGGAACGGATTTCTGGCTGCTGAAAATCGACCCTGCCGGGGAAATCATTTGGCAGAAGACCTATGATGTAGGGAAAACGGACCTCCTCACCTCCTTGGAGGAAAATAACGACGGTTCCCTGCTCCTGGGCGGACACGCACAGAGCGAAGCCCACGTGACCAAGAAAAAGGACAGGGAAGGAATCAACGACTACATAGCCATAAAAACCGACAGCAAGGGCGAGGAACAGTGGACCCGTACACTGGGAAGTAATGGCGAGGACATTCTACGAAAAGTAATAGAGACCAGGGATGGCGGCTATATATTGGCCGGAACCTCTATGGGAAGCCCTTCCCGTGACCGATACTCGGTACAGGGCCGCAACGACTTCTGGGTCGTGAAGCTGAAGGACAAAAAAAAGAAGGAGGAAAAAAAGAATCCTATCGAGGCCTACCCCAACCCTACCCTGCATTACACCAACGTACTGGTAGGCTACGAGTTCCAGAAGGGAACCGCAACCGTGTACGACCTCTCGGGAAGGCAGTTGCAACATTTCGAGATTAAGGAGCGTACCGTTCCCGTTGATCTGGGAGGAATGCCGGAAGGCATCTATATCGTTGAAATCCGTACAAACGTACAGGATGATTCCGTAAAGGTCGTTAAGGCCATCAGCAAAAACCAATAAAGATTCTAATATGAAAAGATTATTGACAATCATAATATTTCTTGCCGTGAACTTCCTGACGGATGCCCAGGAACAGCCGGCTACACTGGAATATGGCCAGGGGGCCATTTCGAACACTGCGGCAAGCGTGTTCAGGTTTGACAATGTGCCTGTCAACCTTTCGACAGGCGTGCCGGACATCAGCATACCGCTGCTGTCCCTACCAACACGCAGCAAAAACATTGGGATAGGTATGGAAATGTCATACCACCCCAGCAGCATATCTTCCGAAGGGGCGGTGCATGACGACATCAGGCAGCCCGGCTGGTCAATAAACAGGGGCGGCAGTATCGTAAGGACAATTGAAAATGCCTGGTACAGTTACGTAAGTGAAGAGACTGCTACCGAAACAAGATACTACAGCGACCGCTACCAGTTCAATTTTATGGGACATTCCGGAATCTTCTATCTTATTACGGATGCCAACAACAATCTCGTCCCTTCCCTATATTCCGGAAAGGGGGAAACACTTAAGGTAACCCTTGATTATGAACCTTCGACTTTCAGGGTAAATTCCTTTACAATTTATGATTCCCATAACTATAAGTACGTCTTCGATGTGGTAGACAGAAATTTGGGCTATATTACCCCCGGCTCTATCAGCAAGAACATACCTAAAAGTTTCAACCTGTCAGCAGTCTATGACAGCAATGGCAAGAAGCTGCTCACCTTTACCTATAATGAATTGAGGACTTTGGACCGGCAAACCGTAGCAATGCACGAGTATTCGACCATCAACAAGCTGACCTCCATACAATCCGAAGGTGTAGGGAAAATAAACTTTTCCCATACTTTTGGAACGAGCTCGGCAAATTCTGTCTCTGCAACCCTGGATGAAATTACCCTGACCGACCCCAACTCCAATATCCTGAAAAGAATCGACCTCAGGCAATGGGACAGGCTGACATTCCGCGATGCGGCACAAACAAAAGGAGATGAGTACCAATTCAGCTACAGCGACGGAACTTACGGAAATTACAGTACGGACAACGGCATTTTCGGAATAGATCCCTACGGGTACCCGACCTTTATCCGCTCCGAACAGCATGAGGACCTTCAGGTACTTGTAGACTATGCGGTAAATCCGAAGTTCTGTACCAAGGGCGTACTCGAAAAAATCTTGCTCCCTACGGGCGGAAGCGTCCTGTACGAATACGAGTCAAACACCTATTCGTACTTTAAGGGGAGCTCAATTTCTGAAATCTCTGTTCCCGGTGGAGGGCATGCAGAAGACCCTGAAAGCTATTATACCTACTACCCGGGAGAAACTACCTATCCCTACAACCATATTGTGGAAGAACTTTACAACGGCAGGATATCGAACCATTCCTTCTTCACTATCAGCGGCGCTCCAAAGGAGGTGTGCATCTTCATAAGGGAAGACCCATATTTCAGCGAACTGAGCAACACCTGGGTAACCCCCTCAATTACAATTGCAGGACAGGAACTGCCCCAAACAGAAAAACAGTTCCCCTTTTACAGGACCTACAATCCCGAAAACTTCGGCTATGGAAGGAGCTATATCCTTAACCCCGGAACCTACACCATCCAGTTGGGTCATATCTCCCAAAGCAATATTCCGATGGGCGCAACCCGGGTACTGCATTCCATACGTCGCAATCCCGACCTGAAGAAATGGAAATATGGCGGGGGGATACGTATCAAGAGGATTGCGCATTTTGATGCCGACGTGCCTGCCGACTATTTCAGGAAGAAGGACTATTACGGATATCCTGAATATACGCCCGTGAAGGAAACGCGCTACGACTACAACCTGTTTGACGAACCGAACCGCAGCAGCGGCAATCTGGTTTCCAGCGACAGGCATAATTTTAGGGAAGCATACGGGCACCTGGAGTTCGTAAGCTACCGCAACGTAACGGTAACCGATAGCGGAAACAACGGAAAGTCACAGTATACCTTTACCACATCGGCCGATTATCCCGGATTGGACCTCGACTACGATGGCCATATCAGCCTGTCACAGGATTTCAGGAGAGGCCTGCTCAAAAACAGGAAAGACTACGACAGAAACAACGTCCTTGTCAAGAACACCGACTATACATACCGCTTTTATGACGGTACCCGCTGGCAGAACTATTACATGGACAGGACAGTCGTTGACCGTACGGCCAAGGTAAGGACCGAAAGTGAGACCGTTACGGTCTACTCCGCAGGCTCCGCCCCTATCACGCAGACTACCCAATACAAATACCATCGTGACGCCAACCGCAGCCTTGAATCGGAAGAGACTACCAATTCGGCAGGAGAGGCAATCAAGAGCGTCTACTATTACAATACGATGGGACTGCCATTGAGCGAACACAAGTTTGCGCTGCTCGAAAAGAGCGAGGACTACTACAACGGCAGCATGGTTTCCACAAAGTGGACCAGACACTCCAATGCCTGGTCCGGAAATGCCTCATGGCTGCCATCCGAACTCGCCTATTCAAAAGGGGGCGGTCAGGAAGTTGTACAGACTAAATACAACCTTTACGATGAGTTTGGGAACCTGCTGGAAAGCGAACAGCCAAATGGCAGGAAGACCAGCTATATATGGGGCTATAACAAGACGGTTCTGGTAGCACAGATAGAAAACATGTCCTATTCCGCCATACCTGCCAGCATTATTACGGATATCCAGACGGCTACCGACAGCGGGGCAGAAACAACCGTATTGCAGAAACTGGAACTGTTACGCAGCAACGTAGTGCTGGCCAATGCCATGCCTACCACCTATACGTATAAACCGCTTGTCGGCATCTCGACCGTGACAGACCAGAAGGGCGACAGGATATCGTACGAATACGATTCCTTCGGGCGCCAAAAGGCGCTAAGGGACACGAACGGCAAGCTGATTTCGGAAACCAGCTACATTTTAACAAACTAAAACAGGCCAAAATGAAAAAAATATCATTCATCACAATGCTCCTAATGGCCGCCATGGGGCAGGCACAGCAAAAGAGCCATATAAAAACCACCATATACAAGACAGAAACATCGGTCTCGATAGCCGAACCTTCCGTGTCGCAGGCCATCCAGAACTATTCCTACTTTGACAGGTTGGGAAGGCCGGTCCAGCACCGGGCACACATGCAGTCAGATACCGGAAAGGACATCGTTACGCATATCGAGTACGATGCCTCCGGAAGGCAGTCAAAGGGGTTCCTGCCCTATGTGAGCTCTTCGGCCACAAAACAGTATGACGCCAATGCGGCTGCCGAAGTCCTTTCCTTCTACGCTTCGCCAACATTGGCAAGGACAGGGAACCCCGATTTTGAGGCAACTGCTAACCCGTACTCCGAAAAACAGTTCGAGGCTTCGCCCTTTGGAAGGGTTTCCAAACAGGCTTCGCCGGGAAGCAGGTGGCTCCTGCCCCCTTCCCCAGCCGGTAGCGACCACACCGTCAGGATGGAATATCTAACCAATGCCACGGCAGACCAGATAAGGCTATACAGGGCCGTTGCTGGAACACCGAGCGGCGGATATTATCCTATCACGCTTATGCATGACGGCTTTTATGGCGAAGGTACCCTTTACAAGTACCTGATGAAAGACGAGAACTGGACTGCCGGAAACGCCAACACGGTACAGGAATACAAGAACAAGAAGGGACAGGTCATCCTGAAAAGAAAGTACGGCATGTCAAGTGTCAACGGCGTACCGGCCGAAGGATGGCACGACACCTATTATGTCTATGACCAGTTCGGAAACCTTGCCTACGTGCTGCCGCCAATGTCAGACGGCAGCGGTTCGGCGGCGGATTTGGATGGGCTCTGCTACCAATACCGGTATGACGGGCGCAACAGGCTGGTAGAAAAGAAGGAACCTGGCAAGGATTGGGAGTTCATCATCTATGACAACCTGGGCCGGCCAGTCGCGACCGGGCCAGCCTATTCCCCGTTTTCCGACAGCGTCGAGCCGAATAATATAGGATGGCTGTTTACCAAATATGATGTGCATGGCCGAATAGCATACACGGGATGGATGCAGGCCAGCGTCAGCTCAGCGGACAGGCATACGCTCCAGACGGCCCGCGATACCCAGACTGCAAACCTCAATGAGAATAAAACGGTTACGGACAGCAACGTAAATGGCGTGGCAATCCGTTACTCCAACCAGGCATGGCCGACTGGTCCCACATGCCATATCCTGTCGGTCAACTACTACGATGATTACAATTTTCCCGGGGCACCTGCAAGTTTTCCCGATATTGAGGGGCAGCCCGTACATTATAACCTGTCGGTAAAGCCAAAGGGACTTCCGACGGGCTCATGGATCAGGGTACTTGAAACCGTGGCTGCCACCGGTGGGGAAACAGGCTATATCCTGTACGACTATAAGGCAAGGCCCATCCGTACGTGGTCGTCCAACTATCTCGGCGGCTATACGCAGCAGGACGCTAAGTTCGACTTTAGTGGCAAAACGCTTTACACCACCCTCGAACACAGGAAGACGGCAACGGGTAGCCCACTTGCCGTAAGGGAGGACTACACCTATAGCGGCCAGGGGCGCCTGCTGACCCATACGCACAAGATTGGCAGCAGGCCAACGGAACTTCTGGCCATGAACGGTTATGACGAGATGGGCCAGCTTGTTTCAAAAAGGACAGGGGGAACCGACCTGACGGGAAACACGCCCTTGCAGAAAATCGACTATTCCTACACCGTGAGGGGCTGGTTGAAGGAAATCAACAAGGTTGCCTCCCTGGCACAGCCCGGAGAACCTGCGGACCTTTTTGCCTACAAGATTGTATATGACTCCCCCGAAGCGGGCCAGGCACAGTTCAACGGGAACATCTCCGAAACCTACTGGAGGACGGCAAACGACAATATCCTGCGTAGGCATGCCTACCAGTTCGACGGCATGGGCAGGCTTACCTCCACTTCCTACCATAAGCCCGAAAGCGTTTCGGCACCAGACTCCTATAAGGAAAGCCAGGAATATGACAAGAACGGGAATATCAGGAAGCTGCAACGCTACGGTGAGTTCGACGACGTCGTAACGGCAATGATGATAGACGACCTGGTATATGCCTACCAGCCCAACACAAACCGCATCGCCAAGGTGACCGACCTTACTGGAAAGCCTGCCGGCTTTCGGGATGACAGTGACGGTTTCAACGACAATGCGGACGATTATACCTATGACATCAATGGAAATATAAAATCGGACCAGAACAAGAACATTGACAGGATTGCCTACAACCATCTTAACCAGCCGATAAAAATCATCTTCTCCACGGGGGCGACCATCGAATACCTGTACAACGCCGCCGGTGAAAAGTTAAGGAAGGTGGTTACGGAATCCCCCCGTCCGGTAAAGGTGGTGGAATATCTTGACGGGTTCGATTATGTGAACGGTACGTTGGAGGCCATCGCCACGACCGAAGGGTATGTCAAGTGCTCGCCTGCAGGTGGGGCCAGGCCCGCTACCTTCAACTACGTATACAATTATCATGACCACCTTGGCAATGTAAGGCTGAGCTATACCAGGGACCCTGCCACCGGAGAGGTAGCCATCATGCAGGAGAACAACTACTATTCACTTGGCCTTTCCCATAGGAACTACAATATGACAAAGAGGATGTATGACAGGGAGGGCACAGAGCTGATAGAATTCTGTCCGACCTGCCCAATCCCATACGTATACAACTACGGGTTTAACGGACAGGAGTTTCAGGAAGAACTGGGACTTAATCTTTACGATATGCCTTCTAGGGACTACGACCCGGCCATAGGAAGGTGGACCGGTATTGACCCGGTCGTGCATCACGAAAGGTCGCCTTACAACGGCCACGACAACAATCCAGCCTACTGGTCCGATCCCAGCGGTGCCGATGTCTACAATTGGGGCTGGGGTGTTGAAGCAGATGGTGAAGAAGCGAAGGATATTTACAAGTTCATTAATGCCCTGCTTAGCGGAAATTCAGCCCAATTAAAGATAAAGAAATCCAAGATACACGACTTCACGCACGTTATAACCCTTCAACAGGTTACTATTGAAATTATCGACAATAACTATAATTCGGCTTCCTACCTTGCCCAAGACTGGGTTTACAGGAAAAGCGGCTACTATGAATACCATTTCAAGGAATTGCGTGAAAAGCGATGGACGGATTTCCAGCGCACGATGGACTATATGGGTACCGTACCGGGTATCGGAGAACCTTTTGATGCCATCAGCGGTATCATGTCCGCGATAGACGGGGACTGGACAGGTGTAGCATTGAGTACGGCCGCCATTATGCCGATAGGCGGACAGGTGGCTACAGCTATCAAGATACAGCGCCACCATATCATACCGAAGGCGGTGTATAAAAACGCGGACAAAGCTGTAAGGGAAGCATTAGAATTGAACGGAGGTTTCAATCTGAAAAAAATACCAGCTCCTTTCCACGGCAATCACCCGCAGTACAGCGAATACGTAACACGTCGTTTAAATAATTTAGAAGATGTTAGTCCAGGCTCAATAAGGGCTTTACAAAAGGAGTTAAGCGGGATGATAAATAAAGCATACGATAATTATAAGGCAACAAATGGTCAGGAAAATTTAAATGATTACTTTAGAAAGCTAAATTCAAACTAACTATGAAATATTATCAGATATTTAGAAGTGCAGAACCAAAAGTAATTGGAATCAAAGATGGGACTTCGCAGGTCGAACTTATTACAAAAGATATGCTTAGCGAAAGTAGTTTCATCGATTTTGACAATCACTTTAGTGGCTCAAATAAGGTATTTTTTCAAAATCAGGATAAAATTGATTCTCTTTTGCCTCCTATTTTCAGAGGAGTTTTGCGAAAAAGAGCCTTTGTTACAGATTTGATGCAGTATGGACAAGTATTTCGTCATTTATATTACCTTTACAGTGAGAGATATATTAATATCTTAAAGACCCATAATATAGGTGAGTTCAATTTGTTTCCATTTAAAATTGAAAACGTCGAAAATCTGTACTATCTCTTATTTGTGAAAGCAATACCTCGAGAGGAAATTATTTTCAAAGACTCATTACTCTATACAGGGCAGAAAGTATTAGAGAATGTAAAATATTACGATGTAAACAACTTGCAACAGTACACAGATTTGGTAGCAACAACGCCCCTAGCGACTTTTGAAAAAATTGCTATTTCGAAAGAACATTCAGGAAAAGATTTGATTTCTATTCAAGGAGCTGCAAACTATTTTTATTCTGAAAAACTTGTTGATTTCTTATTAGATTGCGGCATTACGGGTTTACAGGTTGGTTATAACAATTCTGTTCAGTTGGAATTTGTATAATTTAATTTAAGGCATCTCCTAATCAGGGATGCCCCTTTTTATTAGTACTATCAACATTACAAGAACTAAAGGAACTCCATCCTTAGCAGAAATAATTATGAAAAAGATAATTTATGGTTTTATCCTATTATTTTCAATTTCGGCCTTTTCACAGGATTACAAATTCGGCTTTTCGAGCCGTTATCCCATAACTTATGACTCCAAGGGAGATTATATTAGGGGGGCCGAGGAAAAGGTTGAGGGTTCATTTTTCTTTGTCCTGACTTCCGTAGATTTTGAACTCAAAGGAGATGTCTATAAAAAACTAACTGCCTCAGGGACTAGTTTTGACGACAGACATCCTGACCTTTATGAGATGGTAACTATCACTTCAATCCAAACCCCCGAGCGGCAAGTGCGAAATCAAGCTCTATCAGTTTCTTGACCGTAGAATGCAGGTATTCTCATCCTGTGAAGGGAAGGATTATCTCTATGTTATTGATAAAGCTATTGCAGAAGACGGTACGGTATATGGCGTGAAAATATAAATAGAAAAACTCTTTCTGAAAATGAGAATAGTTTTGGTGCACATATGCTAGGTATTGTTAATGGCATAAATAATGTGATAATGGGAACTGTAAATGCAGTAACCCAACCAAAGGAAACTTTAGAAGGTCTTGGAAATTTGATGATCCCTAGTCCTTTCCCTGGTGGAGGTTTCTCCATAGACGCTACATTTGGGACAAATTCAATGGGGGCGAAAATGAATGCTGTAAATTCGTTGGTCAATAGTGCTGATAATCTTGCTAATGGGAGTGGATTTGAAAGAGGAACGGTTATTGGCGAAATTGCAGGATCATTTGTTGCGGCAAAAGGACTTAACTATTCATCAAAAGCGCTTGGTGGATTTGTTGAAGGTAACAAGACGACAAATGTCTTTAGGGTTTTTGGTGGAGACGCAAAGGCAAAAGGTTTTTCTTGGACACCTGATAATCCTAATTCAGTTCCTGATTTTAGGGAAGCTGCTGGTCTACCATCGGGAGGAGCTAGCGGAGCAACTAATACAGGACAGTTTGTAATAGAAGGAACTGTCAAAAATAAAAATATTATGAAAAAGAAAATGGCAGATCCTTTAGATGGAAAAGCTGGGAATGGGGTGAGAGAATATATAATAGATCCAAATAATGTGGAGATAAAGAGAGTATCAGGAGCTAACCCAACATTTTAATTATGAAAAAAGATAAATATATCCTTTCGTCCTTAGACAGTTACGAGTTTGAAGAACCTAGAATAATAGAAATCATTAAATCAATCTTTATACAGTCAGACGTAAAACGCAAAGAAGGTTGGCTTGTAAAGATTGAGCCTAGTTTAATAGGGCAAAGCTATGGATTAGGCGCAGAGAATATTGATTATTTAATCTTAAGCCCAAGACATTTGGATGTGATAATATCTGATATTAAAGAGTTTCCTTGTTTTGTTTACATAATTAGAATTAAAGATAATAAAGTGCCTTCCGTAGATATACTAGATGTTAATGATACAGAAGTAATTGCTTGGGGAGAAATATATCTTAAGGATAGGTAATATTAGGAGCCTTACGATATAATCTCAGATAGGTTTAAGCAGTATTGTTTTATAATTAGCATTATTAAAACAGATTAGGGCTATTTATTCAAATAGTCCCTATTTTTAATATTATGGGAAATGATTTAGAAAACTTACAAAGAGAAATTTGCTCAAATTATGGGTTAGAATTTCAAAGATCAGATTTGAGTCTTAAAGTTGGTGTTTCTTTAAGCGTTAAAGACAATCAACAACCTATACATGCTTTAAGGCATCAAAAAGGTGAGGATACAACAGGCTGGTACATATGGGCTGGCGAATATTCCGAAGAGGAAGACTTCTTTAAACCATTACATACAGTTCATCTTGATGAATGGTGCCCTGTAATTATGCCTTATTTAGGTTTGCCAGCTGGAACAAGAGTTTTAATTGCTGAAGATGGTAAATATGTTGATGTATGGACAGACCCTACATTATTAGAAATTTAATAGTCAATAAGTCTCTGTAATAATAAAAAATGGGGCTATCTATTTTAAATAGCCCCTATTTAACATTATACAAATATTATCGCTATTCGATAGACCAAAAATATGTTAGAAGTATTTAAAGGAAAGGTTATAAAGTTTGTAGATCCTTATTACATTACTGAAGGATTAAGCAATGATATGGTTTCAGAAGTAAGGGTTAAAAAGGGAAGTTTTAAGGAGGAGGATTACATTTATGTATTAAAGTACATCATTGAGTATGTAACGCAAGAAAATGCCAAAATCCTTCCTGACCAAACTATTGGCTTCAACTCATGGATTTTAAATTTTATACTCAAACAAAACGAATATCTCGAAATTTATGAGACGCATCCAGTAACCCACGAACTTGTGCAAGGCTGCGATTATTCATTAGAAGTAATGAATAATCAGATTAAAGTCTGTGACAAACACTCTTCGAAATACCTGTTCACACGGGTTAATCAAAACATAGCTATTTCCGATGGTGTTTTCGAAGGAGTCGCAGTTGAAGGGGTAAGATATGAGGCTCCTGAACATATGTCGGGCCGGTATCTTACGACTGATCTTTATAACGATGATATCAATTCACTTAAACAAATTAGACTTCCTGATTTGGCCCGTAGAAGACCTGAATTAATAAAATACCTAGCATTGGATAATGGTTTCAGATTTTTTGCCGACTCAAAAAATGATGAAGTCTGGTTTGATGAAGAAGTATTGGATTAATCTTATAATCTAACAATTCTAAATGATGGGACTATTCTCTTAAAAGTTCTAGCCACAAAAAAGCCAATCTTAAGGATTGGCTTTTTTATTTCTCTTTAGTTCAATAATCTCATTTCTCAACTGCCCAAACATTTCCCTAATGGTCTGCGGGCTCAGGTCATCAGGTTCAAATTCATGGGTAGAAATACTTGCGGCATAGGCCCAAACTTCAATAATGCTTTCGGCAGTAATCTCATAGGGCGTATAAAAATCATTGTCAGAAGACAATACAAAACGCCCCTCCCCGTTCCTACGCACCCTTTTATACACCACTCCATTATCTTTGGTTAAAAGTACATAGGTTTTGCCATTGGAAATATCCGAAAGGCTTTCCAGATAACGCCCGACAACCAGCGAGCCGTCTCGATGCGGAGGCATCGAATCCCCATTTATAGGAAAGGCCCTAAACTTCCCATTTCTTAAAAAAGGCAGCGAAACATGTTCAAGTGCTTCTATAAACTCAGGATCGGCATAGCCCGTCAAATAACCTGCCTTTACCTTTTGGGTAACCACCTCGATTCGGTTTTCCCCCTGGCTGTCCACCATAATCGGAAGTACCAGCCTGTTGTCCTCAAGCTTCAATAGGTCGTCCGTTGGAATCTTGCGTATATCCACGGAAAGCAGCAGGTCGATGCTGATATGGTGAAAGTGTGCGATGCGCTTCAGTATGTCATAAGGGGCCTCAGAGGTACCGTATTCATATTTAACATAGCGCTCTCGCGTAATTTCAAGGCTTGTGGCGATACTTTCCTGAGAAATACCCTTTTTAACCCTTAGTGTCCTGATGTTGTCGGAAAACAGTGACATATTGATTTTGTTGCTATTTGGAACACCAAAATTAAACAAAATTGTTCTAATCAGTACTAATTTTGTTTCACTAAACTTTTGATGATGATGGAGCGTGCGATAGTCCATATGGATTTGGATACCTTTTTTGTATCCTGTGAGCGGTTGGTGAATTCCCAATTAAAGGGCATTCCGCTGATTATTGGTGGTGGCGACCGTGGGGTGGTTTCCTCCTGTTCCTATGAGGCAAGGGCCTTTGGCGTACGCTCGGCCATGCCTATGAAGATGGCGCTGCGCCTTTGTCCGCAGGCAAAAGTGGTCAAAGGCGACATGGAACTCTACTCCAAGCTATCGCATACCGTTACTGAAATTATTGAGGAAAAGGCACCAGTGGTAGAAAAGGCATCGATAGACGAGTTTTATCTCGACCTCACGGGAATGGACAAGTTTTTCGGCACCTATAAGTGGACCAACGAGCTGGGCGCAAGGATCGAAAAAGAAACGGGACTGCCGATCAGTTATGCACTGTCTGTCAACAAGACTGTTTCAAAAATAGGCACGGGCGAATCCAAGCCGAACGGCCATCGGGAAATTCCGAATACCGACGTAAAACCCTTTCTCGACCCGCTTTCCATCCGCAAAATACCTGGACTTGGCGAGGTTACCTTTACCCTGCTCTCCCGCATCGGCATCAGGCAGATCAGGACGCTTTCCGAAATGCCCGCCGAAGTCCTTCAGCAGATGATTGGAAAAAACGGAATAGAGCTTTGGAAAAAGGCCAATGGCATCGATTTTGCCCCAGTAGAACCCTACAGGGAAAGAAAATCGCTATCGACCGAACATACCTTTACACAAGACACCATCGATATACCCAAACTCAGGGCATTGCTATCGGGTATGGTTGAGAAACTTGCCTTCCAGTTACGCGATGAGGAATGGCTTACCTGCACGGTAACGGTCAAGATCCGCTACAGCAATTTCGATACGGAAACCAAACAGTGCCGCATCCCCTATACCTCAGCCGACCATATGCTTACCAAAACAGCCTTGGAGCTTTTCGAAAAGCTCTACCAACGCAGGATGAGGCTCAGGCTGGTGGGCATACAGTTTAGCGGACTGGTTAGGGGCAGCTACCAGATCAACCTTTTTGAAGACACGCAGGAAATGATGGCCCTTTATCAGGCAATGGACAAAATGAAAAAACGCTACGGCTTCGATGCCGTTGCCCGCTGTGCGGGAGCAAGATTAAAAAACGGATAGCATGTACCTCAACTCCCACTCCTACCACAGCCTGAGATACGGCACCATTCCGCTGGACGAGCTTGTAGACCTGGCCGCCCAATCGGGCGTTACCGCCATGGCCCTCACCGACATCAATACTGTTACGGGGATATACGATTTTGTAAAATATTGCAATGCCAAAAACATCAAACCTTTGGTTGGCATGGAGTTCCGCTGCAATGGAAAGTGCCGTTATATCGGCATCGCCAAAAACCAAAAGGGCATTGCGGAAATGAACCGCTTCCTGACCAGCCACAATTTTGAGGGTAAGCCGCTCCCGCTTGCCGCACCTTCCTTTAGTGATACCTTCGTCATCTATCCGTTTGGTAAAGCACCGCAAAAACTGGCCGAAAATGAATTTATCGGCATCAGGGAAGACCAGCTATTGCAACTCTTTAGCAAAGAAAGGAAATTACAAATGGGCAAATACGTCATACTCCAGCCAGTAACCGTACGTAACGATGAGGAGTATTTCCTTCATAAGGTATTGCGTTGCATAGACCACAATACACTGCTTTCCAAACTGGCTCCTGAAGACCACTGCCTGCGTTCCGAAGTACTGTACCCGCAAGGTAAGCTGCTTGAAAAGTTTAAGGACTATCCCGAAATCATTGCCAATACTTTCAGGCTTATCGAACATTGCGATTTCCAATTTTCGTTCGATGTCCCACGGAATAGGAAATATTATACCAACAACAAGGCTTCCGACATGCGGCTGCTCACAACCCTTGCCTATCAGGGATTGGAAAAACGCTACGGAAAGGATGCCGAAGCCAGGCGAAGGGTTGAGAAGGAACTTCGGGTCATCGACGAACTGGGGTTCAGCGGCTACTTCCTCATCACGTGGGACATTGTGCGTTACAGCAACAGTATGGGGTTCTTACACATTGGTCGTGGTTCTGGTGCAAACAGCATCGTCAGCTACTGCCTTGGCATTACGGCCATCTGTCCTATCGAACTTGACTTGTATTTTGAACGCTTCCTCAACGAAAGCCGCAAGACCCCGCCCGACTTTGACATTGATTGGAGCTGGAAGGAAAGGGACGTCATCCTGGAATATATCTTTAACCGATACGGACGGGAACATGTGGCCTTTTGCGGTACCAACGTCGAGTTCAAGTACCGCTCGATTTTTAGAGAAGTCGGCAAGGTATTCGGGCTTCCAAAGGAAGAACTGGACCAACTGGCAAAAAACCCGATGGATATGCACGACGGAAACGAAGTGGTGCGCAAGGTGCAGCATTATGGCCTGATGCTTGAAAAGTATCCCAACCAGCGGAGTATGCACGCATGCGGGATTATCATCTCCGAAGAGCCGATCACCAACTTCTCCACGCTGGAGATGCCGCCAAAAGGTTTCCCTATCGTGCAGTTCGACATGCACGTGGCCGAAGACATCGGCTTTGACAAGTTCGACATCCTGAGCCAGCGTGGCATCGGGCATATTGACGATTCCGTAAAGCTTATCCAAAAGAACAGGGGCATCAGGGTCGACATCAGGGACAACAGCCTATCAAAGGACGAGAAGGCCGCAAATGATTACCTCCAGATTGGGAAGACCATAGGCTGTTTCTATATCGAAAGCCCTGCCATGAGGGGACTGTTGAGGCGATTAAAATGCGACAACTATAAGACCTTGGTAGCCGCTTCCTCCATCATACGCCCGGGAGTAGCACAATCGGGAATGATGAGGGAATACATATTCCGGCATAACAACCCCGACAAGTTCGAGTATTTCCATGAGGTCTTCCGTGAACAGCTTGGGGAAACGTATGGGATTATGGTCTATCAGGAAGACGTCATCAAGATTGCCCTCCATTATGGCGGGCTTACCGCAGCGGATGGGGATATCCTAAGAAGGGCCATGAGCGGCAAAGGAAGGTCTAAGGCTGCGTTACAGAAAGTACGGGATGACTTTTTTATATCCTGTGCCAGAAAGGGCCATCCGCAGGAACTGAGCATGGAGATCTACAGACAGATAGAATCCTTTGCGGGCTATTCCTTCTGCAAGGCGCACTCGGCATCCTATGCCGTGGAAAGCTACCAGAGCCTGTATTTGAAGGTACACTACCCCATAGAGTTCATGGTAGCCGTTATCAATAACCAGGGCGGATTTTACCGTACGGAGGTCTACATACACGAGGCAAGGATGTCAGGGGCAACCATACACAATCCCTGCATCAACATGAGCGAATACGAAACGACGCTGTATGGCACCGACGTGTTTTTGGGGCTGATGCATTTGGAAGGATTGGAAACGAGACTGGCGCAGTCCATCATTACCGAACGTATCGAAAACGGGAACTATCTCTCCCTTGAAGATTTTATCAACCGCATACCGATAGGCATAGAATCCGTACAGATACTCATCTTTATCGGCGCGTTCCGCTTCACGGGCAAGAGCAAGAACGAGCTGCTGGTAGCAGCAAGGCTGATACTGGTGAACTACTGGCCAGAAAACAGAACCCTATCGCTGCTGAACGAACCCGTAAAGGAATATGCCCTGCCGAAACTGGAACGCTCGCCTTTTGAGGACGCTTTCGACGAGATCGAACTGCTCAGCTTTCCCGTGTCCTGCTCCCCTTTTGACCTGCTGGTCACAAAGTTCAGGGGAAACACGATGGTCTCGGAGCTTTTGCAGCACCATAAGAAAACAGTACGCATGCTGGCCTATCTCATTTCAAGGAAGCACGTGCCTACCAAAAAGGGCGTCATGTACTTTGGGACATGGATTGATGCCAACGGCGATTATTTCGATACCGCCCATTTTCCCGACTCGCTGAAAAATTACCCTTTTCAGGGCGGGGGCTGCTACCTGCTGTTGGGAACGGTGGAGGTAGATTTCCATTTTCCTACCATTACCATACACAAGATGGCAAAAATGCCGTTTATACCAGATCCGAGATATGCTAATTCCGATGCCAAACAATACAAGGCGCAGCAGAACATCAAGGAAGACGTCAGCATGACCCATCGGGCTCCCTATCCGCAGGAACATGAGATTGGACTGCCAAGGCATAAGATGAACAAAACCTAACAGAGAAAGCAAGATGAAGAAAAGAGAATATGCCATAGTAGATATAGAAACCACGGGAGGTAACGCCTCACATAGCCGCATTACCGAAATCTGTATCATCATTCATGACGGGCTAAATATCATTGACCGTTGGGAAACGCTGGTCAATCCGCAAAAGGATATACCGCCACCCATATTTGCCCTTACTGGTATCAATAACGAAATGGTTGCCGACGCGCCCATATTTGATGACATTTCTGAAAAGGTATTGGGAATGCTGCAAGACCGTATTTTTGTAGCCCACAACGTAAACTTCGACTATTCCTTTGTCCGTCATGAACTGGAATTATCGGGTTTTAAATGGACCGCAAGGAAATTATGCACGGTGCGCACAGCAAGGAAAATAAGGCCTGGGCTCTCATCTTACAGTTTGGGCAACCTGTGCCGTTCCCTAGACATACCATTGCTAAAAGCGCACCGTGCGGGTGGTGATGCCGATGCCACAGCCATCCTGTTCTCACGCTTGATGCTGTGGGATGAAGAGGGGCACATCCAAAAAATGATCAGTAGAAATTCGCACGACCAAAACTTACCGCCCAACCTACTGCCTTCAGATTTTGAACAGTTGCCCGAAAAGCCTGGCGTATATTATTTCTACGACCGATCAAAAAAGGTGGTTTACGTGGGAAAGGCAAAGAACCTGAAAAAAAGGGTGGCACAGCATTTCTCGGGACACAAGATCACACCCCAACGCCAAAATTTCATGCGAGATATCTACTCCATTTCCTATGAAATCTGTGCTACCGAATTTATGGCACTGTTGTTAGAATGTTGCGAAATCAAAAAGCTTTGGCCCATACATAACAAAGCTTTAAAACGGTTTGAACCCAAGTTTGCGCTTTACCATTACGAAGCACGTAACGGCTACCAATATCTGGCGATCGGCAAGCTGGCCAAAGGACAGGAAGGTGTCGAATTGTTCCACTCCCAATATGACGGCATTAACCTGTTACTAAAACTGGCAGGCGAATTTCTTATTGACCATCGGTTTTGCCACTACCATACGGCGGAACAAGGCGAATTTACTGCTAAGAAAGCACCCGACGATTTACCTTGTGTAGAGGAACATAATGATAAAGTAAACCAGGCACTTGATTACCTGCTGGCAGGTAGGCCAACTTTTGGCATTATAGATAGGGGACGAACTACCGATGAACGCAGTTGCATTTGGGTGGAAAACGGCCACTTTTTTGGCATGGGCTACATCCCATTAGACATCGGTATTTCCGATTCCTCGGAAATCAAAAGCTATCTTACCCGATATGGCAGCAACCAATATATCATGCAACTCATTGAAACCTACACGCAGAAGTATCCTGGAAAAATCTTCAGGCCAACTGTTTTGGTAGAACAATAACACATAAAAAAGCCAGAAACATGACCCTATTTAATGATACTTCACTCTTTTTTCAAGGTACACAGGGTAAAAAGATATTCGATTTGCCCGATACGGAACTGATGCTCATTGACGGCTTCTTCTCCAAGGAAGACGCTGACCGATATTATGAAACACTACTCCACCAAACAACATGGAAAGAATACCAGATGGAGATTTATGACAAAACCGTAACGGCTCCTCGAATGATTTCATGGTATGAAGATAAAAGCAACATTGGAGCCGACCCTAATGGGGCAGATTGGACTCCAGAACTGCTCCTCATCAGACAGAAGGTAGAACAGGAAACTGAATTGGGATTTAATAGTGTTTTACTCAACTTATATCGCAATGGCAGCGACGGCGTGGCATGGCACAGTGACCGTGAACACAATACGGGCAAAGACCCTATTATTGCTTCGGTAACTTTTGGAGAAACAAGAATGTTCAAACTGCGCCACAAATTCAGGAAGGATATTCCCATCATAGAAATACCGCTGCATCACGGCTCATTCCTTTTGATGGGCGGAACGACCAACAGCTTTTGGCAGCACCATGTGCCAAAGACTGCCAGGGATGTAAGGCCGAGGATTAATTTGACGTTTAGGCAGATGAGGAGGTTGCCGCAGACCCGGCTTACATCAATAATGGAGGCATAACAAAACGCTATGCAGATACCAAATGTAAATTCCAGCAATGCGGCGTGCATGGTCCACATAAAAAATCTTGAAACAATTTGTGAAGTAAGTATAAGACGCTTTCCTCCTATAGAAACTATCTTAGAACCCTAACAAAAATTCCATAATATGATCCTGTCAGACAAAGAAACAGCCATAAGGAAGGGATATAGCCGAACAAAGGAAGACCTCGAATTAAAGGTCCTTGGCGCCCTTGTCCTGTCCTTTTTCCTGCCTTTTATCGGTCCCATGATTGTATTTGCGATGGCCGTTAAAAATACCTTCAAAAAGACCGTCTATTTTACAAGGACAGAAGCCCACCGCCATCCACCTCTCGTGCCGATCCGGTTCGCAGCAGGGACTGCGGACATACTAATCGTACCTGCCGGAAGGCATGAACTCAGGAATACCCGCCTGAAGGCGGCAACCTACTATATTTTTGCCGTGGGTTCCTTTGTACTGCACCTGATAGTATGGCAAGCACATTGGAGTGCCGCTGGTTAACACCTCCACTATGGTAAACATGTAACAGAAAATTATTAAAATATAAGCCTTGCCAACTGCCATGAGCTAATTTTGCATCTCCTACCTGGGGAAAACACATGTAGATAAGTTAAGTTAGAGCGAAAGGATAGCATCAGATGCTATCCTTTTTTTGTGTACAGGTGTATATACTTTTCCGTCAGGCCTCCAACCCAACAATAGTCATTCTACAGCCATGCGCTGCCCCTTTTGCCCGAAAAAAAAGTTTTATAAAAAGGCAATGGGGCGGCCTTGTACAATTTAAAAGTTTTTCAGCTAAGGCCAAGGTGAAATAACAGCCTATTTTTCCCTAATATATGTTACGGTATATACGATTGGGACCTGGATGTTAAGTTCGCCAGTGCCTGAACTCGTATAGCCCTTGCCAAAAGTAAGCTGTTCGCGTACTCCGGTGGACGGCTTGGACTTAAAACTATTCACTGACAGAACTGGACCGATCATCTCAAAATCGGGATGGTTCATGATGTTCCTCAGCATCGCATTGAACTGTTCTATGTCGCTGGTATTCAATGTGGTCTTGAATACCGTCTTCATTGTGCTTCCGTCCTTATAATATTGGCTTTCCACTGTCAGCTTCTCTTTATCATTTCCGCTCTTCTGGAAGTAAAAGGTAAAGGACCTGTCGGTACCACTTGCGGTATTGGGCACAAACCTCATCATCGGGTAGCCCATCAGCTGCTGCGAATGACATGCGTCGATTTATGGGCGGGCGTTGATATCAACCATCCGATATAACAATTTTCTCTGACTGTACCAATATTCTTCAGGACAGCAAAAAAGCCGGGGGTGTTTTCCAATCGAAACGGATAAAAAGGCAGCCAAGGTATGGCGGTCAGCCCCTGCTCCTCCCAGCCAAAAGACTACCGCATAAACGGCCGCCGCCCCAAAGGGTCCCCTCCAATTATTCAGTTTCCTTTTGGCTCCTGCTCCTGACCGCTCTGATTGTCTGCTTTCTTTTTTTCCGTTTTTTCTTTTGGAAAAAACAAATCAAAAAAACTAAAGAGGACACGGGGAAAGGGAAGCGTAACAGGATTGTAAAACTAAAAAACAAAAATCATGGAAATTATCGGAAGACTGACAGCAGACAGCACAGTCAAAACAATCGGAGAAAACAGGCAGGTGTTGAACTTCAGCATTGCAATGAACGACAGCTACAAGCCAAAGGACGGAGAGAAAAAGGAAGTTACCACCTACGTGGACTGCTCATTTTGGCGTGATGCAAAAAGGGCGCAATGGCTCAAAAAAGGGGCTATGGTACAGCTAACGGGGCGTATCGGGCTGAATGCCTATATAGACCGAGAGGGAAATGCGGTAGCAAGGCTCACTTTCCACGTCAACGAAATCAACATCTTGGTTTTTGCCAAGAAGGAAGGACAGCCAATAGCGGTTAGGGAGGGAATGAACTTCGTACCCGATGTTAGCGAACTGCCAACCGAAGACCTACCATTTTAACTATTTATCCACCTAAATCACAGAAATCATGGGACACAATTTGAATTTAAACGAGAGAACGGGGAAATATTCATTTTTCAGCGTTAAGGAAAAGGCATGGCACGGACTTGGACAGATCGTGGAAGATTATCCGACAAGCGCACAGGCGCTAAAATTTGCGGGACTGGATTACGAGGTTGTCAAAGAGCCGAATATACATATACTGCCAAGCGGTAAGAGCGTCGTTTCGGACAGCAGTTTCTTCACCTACCGCACAGATAACGAAACCATATTGGGCGATAGGCTTGGCAAGGACTATCACATCGTACAGAACCGCGAAGCCTTCAATTTCTTCGACTCCATAGTCGGCAACGGGGAAGGCATCATGTACGAGACGGCGGGTGCATTGGGCAACGGGGAACGCATATTCATTACCGCCAAATTGCCGGGATATATCCGAGTGGGCAACGGTGACGATGTGACGGAAAAATATATTTTCCTTACCACCAGCCACGATGGAAGCGGAAGCATTACCGCGGCATTTACCCCTATCCGTATCGTTTGCCAAAATACCCTTAACGCTTCGCTCCGCAACATGAGCAACGTGGTGCGTATCAAGCATACATCGGGTGCGGGAGACCGTATTGCGGAAGCCCACAAAATCATGGGATTGGCAAACAAGCTGACCGACCAATTGGGCGACATCTTCAACAATTGGACGACCGTAAGGGTAACCGACCAAGAAGTGCGCAAGCTGATACAGTTGGCACTGTGCCCGAACAAGGAAAGCTACGAACTGATTAAAAAGGGTGCGGAGGACGAACTTTCGACCATTTTCAAGAACACGGTAGAGGACGCCTTTGCGTATGCGATGATGAGCGATACCCAACAGATGGAAACCACAAAAGGCACGCTGTTCGGAGCATACAATGCCGTAACGGGCTATTATCAGAATGTACGCAAATACAACGATGATGAGGCCAAATTGCAGTCCATCGTTTTGGGCGGTACGGCACAGCAGAACGGACAAAAGGCTTTTGAACTGTGCAGTAATATACACAAGAGCGGGACTGAAATCCTAAATCTGAACTAAGGCTAGAACAGGCTACCGCAATGGTGCGGTAGCCTTTACCAAAACAGTCATGGGAAAACCTTTCACACCCGAACGATTGGAGAACATCCGTAGGATGCGCAAGGCGAGACGGCTGTACCGAAAGGCTCCCCTTTTTGCCTTCGAGATGATGCGGGAGGAATACCCGCAGTACACCTACGAAAATTTCTGTGACGACCTCAGATACCGAACGGCTCGCAAGCGGAAACGTGGAAAGTCGCAATTGGCCCGCTATGGTCGGTACAGGCGGATGGAAAAATTGAGGGAGCAGTTTAGGCAGACGGGCAACAGCGATTTTGCTTTGCAGGCGCAGAAGCTACACAGGAACATGACCAAGCCATACAGAGTATTGGCAAGAGTATCGGGAGAAACATGGGAATATTCCCTCTCCCCACTGATACGGATTGAGGATATAGAAAAATTGGTGGCACTGCTCAATGACTGCCCAACGGTGGAAGATGCCCACGCTTTGGTAGGGCAGTTCCGAAATGGCGAATACTTGAAATAGGACTAAAAAATATCATTATGATACAATGGTGCAGGAACAGGGTAATCTTCTACGCAGATAGGGAAACCCGCAGAAAGCTGGCAAGCCTCTTTAGGGGCTTGGAAATGACGGAGCAGAAGGGATATGAACAGCTAGTTCCCTTCTTGAAGGACGCGCAGATGCCCTTTAGGAACATAAGGTGGTCGGACGAGGAGGAAGTCGTCTATTACGAAACGCCACAGTTGCCCAACCTTGACGAGCTTATAGAACTGGCCAATTTTTACGGTTGCCCCTTTGAATGTACCTACAGGCTTCCGCTTCGCAAAGAATACTATCGGGTACTCTATAGGGATGGCAAGCTGTCAGGCCCGTCGGAAGCCGAACCCATAGAGGACACTACGGAATTGACGGTTAGGGACATTGAGGGGAACGTGAAGGTAATAACAGATTTGGACTCCGCACTTGCGCTTGCCGAGGAGTTCATGGGCTACCGACCAATCGAAGGCAGACCGACCGCATTCGACAAAAGGATGTGCGCTTATTGGGCTGACCTGTACAGCAAGCTCAAAGCGCTCAAGGAAGATAACCACAACAATAAAAAACAATAGGAAAAATGAAAAATCTAAATAGAATATCAACGATAATCTTTTGCAGGCTGTTGGAAAACATGGGCAACGGCGATAGCTTGAGCATTGAAAACAGTCCCCACTTGACACTGATATTGGAGAGGGTACAAAGTGACGTGTACCTGTCACAAGTCAGCGAGGGCATACGGGCAACTACCTACAGCCTAAGGCAAGCCTATACCGACCTTGACGGCAAAGAGGTCGTCGAGACCGAAATGTACTTTGCCGTCAGCGGTTTCGGACAGCAAAGGCAGGGCAAAAGGACTGACATTCTTGTTGTTCCGTTCTCCTACCAATCCGCACTTAAAAAGGAAACGAGCATGTATCTGTCACAGCGCAGGAGACCGACCATAGCCCCACCGAAACAGGCAGAGCATGCCAAAATAGCCGAGGAATGGTTCGAGGAAATATTTGCCGACGGCTTTTTGGACGCCCTAATCTAATAACCCAATCTATAACCTATCGCCATTACGGTGGCGACCAAAACAGAACGAAATGGAAACGAATTTTTTTAGGATAGTTTCACAGATGGACATCAACGGAGAAATACATTTGATTATAAGCAAGGGGGAAAACAATTCCCTAGTAGTGGCTACGATGGTTCAGAATGACAAGTGTACCGACAGGGCTAAGGAGTTCATTACGCCCATTACCCTGCGGGGAACGGCAGAATTAATGGATAAGGGCTACTTCCTGCGGATAAGGCAACCGCTAAAGGACGCATCGGAACTTATGGACAATATGGAAGCCTTCAAAAAACAGATGGACGAGGCAAAAAGGAAATCGGCGATGGCGAGGGAAAGTGCCGACAGGGAGAAGAAGGCAAACGACGCAAAGGAGAAAAAATATGCCGAGGGCATGCAGAAAGCGGAGGAACTCGAAAGGGAGGGAAAATTTAGGGAAGCATGGATGAAGGTTCCCGACCCTTCCGAATATCCCGAAAGGGCTGACCTGCTCCGTACCCGCAGGGAGCAGTTGTCCGCAAGATTTGCGCCCGACCTTTTTGCACCGCCCGCCCCGCCACAGGACAATCGGCAGGAGGGCAAAGCCGATGATAACATTGCCCAATTGGAAACCTTTGCAACTACGGAGGAAATTGGGGATGATGAAGAAATTGAGTATTAACTAAAATCAGATTAGCCATGTTACTAGCAACAGAAATAGAAAGGGTTTTTGTGTTCGACAACAACGGAAATGAAATTACCCTCACCGACCCCGAACCGAGATGGAGCGAGGAAGCCGTACTGGATTTTTACGCTAACAGTTATCCAATACTGACCACCGCAAAAATCTCAGCACCCAAATTTAGGGACGACAAGATACTGTACCGCTTTGAGAGCGTGATTGGAACAAAGGGATAAACCTAATACTAAAAACCATGAATTATGTCGCAACATATCACATTGGGCAGGGCTGTCCTTCCCAAATCCGAAAGGCAGAAAAAACTGCACCGACAGTTGGGCGAGTTCGCCAGATGGATGCAACGACCAAAGGACACGGCAGAAATCAGAAGGGACAGGCGACAGCCGTTGCCCCCGTCAATGCTTCCGATGGTTTTCTGAGAAACCGATTTCTTCCAAAATTGGAAAGGACGGAAAGCACACAGGCTACCGAGGAAAGCACCAAAATGGAAAGGGATTTTTACAGGTCCCTTTCCCAATTGGCAAAGCATTACCACATCGAACCGATGGAAGCCCGACACTACAGCTATCCTTACAACATGGCACTATCGTTGTGGGATGCAAAAAAGCAGTTAAAGGCTACCCTGCCTTGTTTTTGCGGGCTTGAAATTATTACGGAAGGCAGTAGGCATTTTTTACAGTGCGAAGAACGCTACGGCATTGGTACAAACCTTTACTATATTCCCATAGTTCCGCTTTTCCTCATGTCGAGGAACAGGCAGACCAGACAGACTGCCAACCTTCTGTTTTCCGTTTGCTGTTATCTACGGCATATTGTAGATATTCCGTATTACCGTGATGGTAGCAGTTACCTGTCATGGCAGTACGAAATGATGTCCGAATGGGTAGCCAATGACGAGCAGACCGATACGACGGAGGAATACATGCAGGAAATCGAACAGGCTGAATGGATAGGAGATTTTATGGAACAGAAAATCTGCAATCCCAAAAATCTTGAGCATTTTGAAAAGCGGATTGGTCGGTTCAGAGCCGCAAGTACAATAGAGGTGCTATGCCACAAGGTTGCAAGGGAAGCGTACGCCCTTTACAAACAATATCCCAATACGCCCTATTACCGTTACGCCAAACCCTATGGCGACTATGAGGAGGATGAAGCCCCTGAGGTACTTGCCATAGATAGGTTTGTTTCCTTTTACGCCAATTGCGAGGGTTGGCTCAATGATAGCATGATAGAAAGCCTAAATTGTGAATTTGCCGAATATGGGGACACGGAAGAACCCGCGCTGACCAAGCGGTTTGATGGAAAGCCAATCGAAAATTCAAGCCTAGATTTTGAGAACAGGCTGTTCAATCTGATAGATGACCTTATCATCGTCCTACGAAAAATCTAAAAAATGAAATCATGGAAAACATTCAAGACCTATATCACCCGACCTCTGCCCTAGTATTCTATTCCTCAACTGGAAGCAGTACAGGGGGCTACGTAGAACATTATGACATGGACAGGAATGGCAACCCCATAAATGCCCATCCCCTTACCGTACGTGAAGCCGAACTGTTGGCAAAATCGTTGACCCTCACCAAGCAGGATAAAGAACCTTCCTTAAGAACGGAGACTATTCTTAATCCAAATATACTTTTTCTTGATGCTGTGAACGTGAAAGTAATATGGTACACCAAAAAGATGCGGAGGGATATGCTATTTACCGAACAGCTAGGATTAAAAAACGGCACTGCAAACGTACCTCCTATGCTGTGGGTCGCCACAAGACAGAGCCTATCTGTGTACGCACTACCAAATAACCGCAGACCCACCACCAAAACAAAACTATGCTATGCACCTTTCTTCAACGTCTACGAAAGTGGCAACGTATGCTTGGGAAACGTGGATGTACAGATTGCCCGCACCGCATCATTGGAAGAATTTACAAAGGCTTGGGAGGGTTACTTCTTCAACAGTTATTTCAGCCACTTGATGTCCAGCTACAATCCAGTAAAGGGCAATTGCGTAAGCCTATGGAAAAGCCTCCTGCAAAAAGAGAAAAACTTCCCGATGGAGGTGCTGAAGGAAAGCAATGTTAAACTTAATTCCCTGCTAAAATGAAAACAGAAAAGATAAATATCCACTATGCGCACAACAGTTTGCACGGGGCTACAAACCCAATATCGGTAAGCCTTATTGGTGCAGGCGGGACAGGTTCTAAAGTCCTCACCGCCCTCATTGAAATGAGCGAAAGCCTTATAGCTTTGGGACACCCAGGACTAAACGTAAAGCTATGGGATAATGATTTGGTTACGCAGGCCAATGTGGGCAGGCAACGTTTTGCAGAAAGTGAAGTGGGGCTGAACAAGGCGGTAGCCCTAATCAATAGGGCAAACCGTTGGTCGGGTTCCAATTGGAAAGCCGTGACAAGAAAATTTGAAAGGAGCGTTTCGGGTAATTTGCCCGAAAATGCAAGGGCTAAGATTTTTATCTCATGCATAGATAATGTGAAGGGACGTTTGGAAATCGACGAAATGTTGCGTTGGATGCAGGGCGCTAGGTACACTGATGACCAACCTTTATATTGGATGGATTTCGGGAACACCCTTTGTTCGGGACAGGTTCTTCTGTCCACCGTCGGGGAAATAGAACAGCCAGCTTCTGACAAGTATAGAACATTTTCTTCACTGCCCTTTATCACAGATGAATTTAAGCACCTGCTGAAGCTGTCGGAGAAAGAGGAAAATGAGCCAAGCTGTTCGCTTGCCGAAGCCTTGCAAAAACAGGACTTATATATCAACGGCACGTTAGCACAGATGGGATGCTCCCTACTTTGGAGCCTGTTCCGTACGGGAATGACCAGATATAGGGGCTTTTTTCTAAACCTTAAGGATTTCAAATCTCAGCCCATTCCAATTGGCTGAGATTTGTTTAGCTTTCAAAAAAAAATCGCCGATTTTCTGATCGAAAATCGGCGGTTCCTTTTCTAGTAGCCATCATCTTCTTGGGTCTTTCTAACGTCAAAGACACCAAAGGCCGTGAATCACCACTTTTTAGGAGGTATAAGAATAAAAGTGGAAAATCCTAAAATGTGCAAAAATTGCACATTCTCGCCAGCAGTTTTTTCTATGATTACTTCGGCCTCAAACATGCCTACATGATGATAACCATTGGGCTTTTCATCACCATTTCCCTTCTTTTTATCCAAAACAAAGCCCGTATCAATTTGCTGCTCTATGCCGTCATCGTACTCGCACTGTTTGAATGCATCCTTTGCTTCCTTCAGGCTATGGGTTTCGTGAAATCTCCTAACCGTTACTTTAAGGTTACGGGCAGCTGGTTAAATCCAAACGTAACAGCAATGTTCCTGGCTATGGCGCTTCCCGTATTCTTTGTATTTCTCAAAAATATGGTTTTATTGACATGAAAGGAAAGAGTATTACACCATTAGTATACGATGATGCGTTCCCTTTTTATAATGGTTATGCTTCCGTTAGGAAAGACGGCAACTGGTTTTATATAGACGAAAATGGTAACAAACCACTACCCGAAGACTACGTTTTGGGTTACGGACCAATTATCGACAGAAATGCAATTGTCTACGACAATGTAGTCCGTTCTTCCAATAAGATCAATCCGCTCCTATCGGCGACTTTGTAGTATACGAAAAAATTGTCAAAGCCAATTTTCGTCAAGGCCTCTATGATCTTAGCGTCTCAGTACCAGACATCAGGGCCATATTTATGTCCAAAGATTATATCGGGAATTTTATCATTTGCGCTAAGGTAGTCTATTACCTCAAGCCCGCTACTGGAAGTCCTCAAGAGATTACCTGAATTTATATCGTTGAACGCTTCGCGGAATATCTGCCTGTCATCCTCGTCGTCATCCGCTAGATAGATCTTTAGCTTTTCCATAAGTCCTAATTCTAGCCAGCTTATGTACCGGGGGAGCCGCGATGTAATGGCTTAAAATTTACACCTGAGTATACAATATCTGCTGCTACAGCCAGCATCACTAGAGCGGATCTCATGTTGCCGAAAAGCTCAACTATGTGGACGCAATCTCCACAAATGGAAAAGCTGTTTAAGAAGGAAAAAAACTAGCCTGCAAAAAATATCCGATCAAGCGACCAAAAAGAAAAACTGACAATACAGGCGCCGCCATCGGGCGGAGCACCTGTATTGAATGGTCAACGCTTCTTCATCCTCTTGGCTTCCTCCGTAATTTTACCAAATGACCTTGCCCGTTTGCGCTTTTCATGTTCCGAAGTAGAAAAATACCAGGACTCCTTTCTCAATTTAAGGTAATTTTTGTACGCTTCCAATTCTAAAAGACCACTATCTACTGCTTCAAGGACTGAGCAGCCGGGCTCGTTAACGTGAAGACAATCCGGAAAACGGCACGAAGCTGCAAAATCAGAAACATCAAAAACATTGGCCAGTGTCTCGGCACTGTCTGAAGCCAGGCCAAATTCCCTGACACCTGGGGTATCGATTAAAATTCTGCCACCCTCCATTAGCACCATCTCCCTTCGCGTGGAGGTATGCCTCCCCTTGCCTGAGGACCTGCTTACTTCAGATGTCGGAACCACGTTCTTCCCGCACAGGGCATTAATCAGGGAACTTTTCCCTACCCCGGAGGAGCCTACCAAAACGACCGATTCGCCCGGCATGATATATTCCTGCAGAGCTGATATCGTCTCAGGATACAGAATGCTCGCATAAAATACCGGGATCTCTGCACCGAGATGTCTAAGGGACTCCTCTACCCGATTGCGGCTGAATTCCAAATCCGATTTGGTAAGGACTAAAACAGGCCGTATATCTTCCTCCATCACCTGGACAATAAAGCGCTCTGTACGGCGGATGTTGAAATTTGAATCAAGGCTTTGCACTATAAATGCCTTGTCCACATGCGAGGCAATGGCCTGCCTGTCTGATATCGTACCGCTCCTTCTCCTATATAGTGTATGCTTGCGGGGTAAAATATCAACGATTATTCCCCTGTTATCGTCAAAAGGCTGGAAGATTATCCAGTCGCCTGTACACGGAAGTTCAAATGACGGTTTTCCATAAAGGACATTGCCCGCCAGTTCGCAGAAAAGCCGGCCACCCTCGGCTACAACTTCATAATTTGTCCTGTTGACAGCTGTGACGCGGCCATGGGAAAGATGCTTGTATGATGACGCTTGTTTAAGCTGGAACAGGTCCCCGTCCCAACCATATAATGATAGATTATTCACTTCTTGATAGTTTAAAATTGATGAAATAAAATTGCTCAAATCCTTATCATCCGGGTCGTTTGTTCAATAGAAGTCATATCTGGTAATAATGATACTACCAAACCAATGATTTCAGGACAAGACACCCGGAATTAGGCAATCATTCCGATCGCTAAACCGTAATATGTGAATAGTTGCTTTTTCATGAACTGCAAAGTTATAAAAAATTTAAAGCTAATTGGTCAGGAATACCGTGCTTTTCTTCTGAACCCTCGAACTTAATGTTGCCCGGCAGACATTTTTAGGCAATCATGTCTGCGATCAGGATAATCTCAAATCTTAGCATTTCCTTCTCCTTATCTGACTGTACGCAGCTATACTGCCTTATGTCATCGGCAAGAATCTCTAATGCCATTGCCCTGAGGCGGGTGTCTTCTATTCCAGTTTCCATCTCGTAAAGCGAACCGATTATCAGCTCGGCCATCTCCCGTCTTCGGGAAGATGATTCCAGAGAAAGGAAGAATTGCAACCGGCTACTGAAATTATTATCTGACGGCACTTTTTTATTTAAAGTTAGCGCAATTTCATTTTTCCGGTCTTATAGGATTCTAGATATAGTTTATAATTGATTATGATTATGGATATCTTTTTTATACCATTACAACACCTTATACATCAGAGAGATAGCGCACTAATCGGCATCTTTCAAAAAATCACAGTGAGCATGTACCTCCTGCTGCTTCCCATACCTCCTGCCCTGGGCAGGTATATTGCGAGCGCCTGCTACTGCTAACAGGACATGGGGACTTTTGCGAATTTAAGATGGTTCCGAGAATTCTTTAGACACTGTTCTTCGTGATAGAAAAGAAGCAGTCTCTCGGTATGTCCTTCGGAACAGAAAGTTACATATTCGATTCCAATTCCGTTTACGCATTTGGTGCGGGAAACCTGCCAGCGTCGTTCAATGTGCAGTCTGGAATCGAAGTCATACTGGTCAAGATGAAGCCCGGCATATCCTGCCTATTCCACAATGATGATGCACATCTTTCTGCGAACAAGCAGTTTGACATATCCGATATGGACCAGGCTACTAGAGATCTGAATGAAAAACTGGCCAACGCGGAATCTTTGGGTTTAAGATGGCAGCTCATTCAGGAATATCTTCTTAGAAAGTTTCGGCTAGATCTTCCTGACAAGTACGGTGCGACTGCAAGAGCAATAAATATCCTCTATCAAAATCAGGTCATTTCCCTATGGAAATCCTTAACTAACAGGTATTTACCAGCCACAGGAACCTAAACTATCTCTTTCTCATTAGTTCTACCAACTCATTATAGCTGTCTACAATAGCAATCAATTGATCGTCTAAAAATTTTACTTTCATTAAGAAAAGTTAAATTAAAAGTAGAAAACCAACTGATGAACTATCTTTGCATAAATCCTGAAGTTAAGATGCAAACTCGTAAAAAACTGCTTGGACTAAAATGGCTTAAGCTTGCTCTTGCAGCAGTACTGGTCGGTTTTTTGGCCTCATTTCTGGCCATTTCACTAAAACATGTAACAGAACATTATGAAGGCGTTTTTTACGGCAAAGCCGAAAAGTATAATTCCCTGCTTTTGGTACTTCCGTTTTTTGGCCTTTCTGTAATTTATTTTTTACGGCTTTATCTTTTTAAGAACAAGGAAAACAAAGGAATCAAAGAAGTATTTGAAAGTACCAAACCGGGTAAAAGCCTTCCTGCCTATAAAATCCCTTCCCATTTCATCAACGGACTGATTACCGTAGCTTTTGGCGGTTCTACAGGAATTGAAGTTTCTACCGTTGTGGCTTCTGCAGCTGTTGGTTCCATTGCACATTCTAAAGAAAGCTTCTTGAAAAAATACAAAACAGAATTAATCTGTGCAGGAGTTTCTGCAGGTGTTGCCGCTTTATTTGCAAGTCCAATAGCCGGTCTTTTGTTTGCTTATGAAGTCATTTCTAAAAAATTATCCAGATCATTTCTGTTCACAACCGTTATTGCGATAAGCGTGACATGGTTATTTTTGTTTTTTATGGATGAAAAGCCGCTCTTTGACGTTGGCATTTCAACATGGAACTATCATGCCATTCCTTATTTTATTATATTAGGTATTATTGCAGGTATAAATTCCGTTTATCTCACCAAATGTGTATTGCAATTCAAGGCCTGGTTTTCGAAAATAAAGACTCCTTATTACAGGGTCGTATTTGGAGCATTGCTAGTCGGAGTCGGATTGTTTCTTTTCCCACAATTGTTTGGTGATGGCTATCATGCTATAAAAGAAAACATAGCCAACTCAAGTTCCACACCTACTATTTCGGTACTTTTAACCCTGGCAGCCTGTATTGTTTTAAAGCCAATTATTACTTCCGTTACGCTTTCGTCTGGTGGCGATGGCGGAGTTTTTGCTCCAAGTATATTTATTGGGGCACTTCTTGGTCTTTTACTGGCTTTCGTGTCCAATCGTTTTTTTGATGCCGGGGTAATTCCATTAAATTTTATGGTTATAGGAATGGCCGCAATGCTTAGCGCCAGTATAAGTGCGCCTTTCACTGCCCTGTTTTTAGTTTGCGGATTAGTAGGCAGTTATGTTTTATTCTGGCCTTTATTGGTTGTTACTTTAGTTTCTAAATATGTAGCCCAAAGGCTTTGCCCATATACCGTATATACTTACGCTGCCCCCAACTACCTAATGCAAATCAAAAAGATACATTGCACCTACCTAAAATCAGATATGTTCTTTATAAAGAAACACTTGTTGATTGGAGTTGATAACTTTTTGCCACCAAAAGTTAAGGCACTTGTCCGAAATATATCGATCAAGTAGAGAACGAAAGGCTTACCGCCTATTAATTGGTATAGAGCAGGCAACAATCTTTTGATTTTAGGCAAGTTTAAGAAGCTATAAGGCATTCAAAATACCCAGCCCCCCTCGCGAACAATAATTTTAATGATTAAAATCCTTTAAAATCTGCCAAATGGTCACTTTTAAGCGAAATTAGGTGGCTACTTTAGAGCTTGATATGTGGCCAGTATCAAGAAAATGAATTTTGGAGTTGCTACCTAATTTGCTACAAAAGTTAACGCACTAAGCATACATCTTGGCCACATCTGCCGGATCGGCCTTATCATCCTTGTCCTGCACCGCTTTTGAACTGGGTTTACTGTTTTACGATTTTCAGTGTGTGTGCATTATCGACAGAGGTTACCTTTACCAAATAGGTTCCTGGCGACATAGCAGATAAATCGAGTGCTGCTTCATTGGCCTGAATGGACTTGCTGAATATTTCCTGGCCCAGCAGATTGTATATGGAAACGGCTGTAATTTCCTGCCCGTTAGAAAGATGCAGCAGGTCACGAACCGGATTAGGATAGGCTTTGACTTGCGATGCTCCAAATTCATTTACGCCCAGGGAAGTACAAACTACAGTTGTCAGCGTATTTTTGTTGGTGTTGGTCCCATCTCCCAATTCTCCATTTGCGTTGAAACCGGTTGCATACAGAAAACCATCAGTATTCATTATCAGTGAGAACTCTTTCCCAGATGAAATCAAGGTCTTATCTGCATTGGTATTTACCTGGGTAGGAACCTTTATGTCAGTAGTGCTGCTTGTTCCGAGACCCAGTTCACCGCTTTCATTTTTGCCCCAGCTCCAAAGGGTGCCATTGGTTTTCAGGGCAAGCGAATGATCTTCCCCTGCCACGGCCTTTGCCCAATCATTATCTGATC
>Ga0209922_100169_pt1 | contig 167510 bp, 152 predicted proteins | sample ThiBiot_500_biof_FD_183946 | JGI IMG/M metagenome (GOLD analysis project Ga0209922, IMG submission 183946) | Wastewater bioreactor microbial communities from Cape Town, South Africa - Thiocy_expt_500_biof (SPAdes) | ecosystem: Engineered > Bioreactor > Thiocyanate-remediating >... | reverse complement strand
TGTGCGCCCGAGCAGGCTTCCATGCCGATCAGGCACGGTGGCAGCGAGGCGATGAGCTCCAGCAGCTTGTCGCGTGCGACGCTGGGGCGCACCAGCACGGGTTTGCCGGCCGCATCCACGCCATGCACGGCGAAGACGTTCTTGGCCAGGTCGATGCCTACGGTTACGATGGTCATGGACTTCCCCTTTCGAGCGAGTTGATGAGAGGTTGCACTTCCCATCGTGGCACTTTGATGCCGTACCGCGCAAATGCGCCCTGCTTTCGGGACGGGGAAGTCCCTTTCATTCGTTAGGCGTCACAACCAACCACCTTACGACTCCGGAGGTTTGAATGTCCGCGCAGGTCGACTTCTTCTTCAATTTCGGCAGTACCTACAGCTATCTGAGCATCATGCGTCTCGAAGACGAGGCAGTCAAAGCGGGTGTGCAGATTCGTTGGCGCCCCTTCAATGTCCGCAAGCTCTTCGTAGAGCAGACAAACATTCCATTTCCGAAAGAGAAGGCAGCGAAGGTCGCCTACATATGGCGTGACATTGAGCGCCGTGCAGCTCGCTTCGGGCTTGAATGGAACGGCGTTCCTCCCTACCCGGTGGATCGTTCGGGGCTGGCGAACCGTCTCGGCGTGATCGCAGGCAAGGAAGGTTGGGCCTCAGCTTTCACGCAGGCAGCCTATCGAGCTTGGTTCATCGATCACAAGGACTTTGGGCAGCCCGAGGTTGCCTCTGCCTTGCTCTCGGACGTTGGAAAGGATCCGAGAGAGCTGATCGAACGTGCCGAAGGCAATGCCGGGAAGGCCGACTTCGAAGCTGAAACCGACGTCGCTCGTTCACTGGGCATATTCGGAGTCCCTACTTTTGTTGTTGGATCCGAGATCTTCTGGGGCCATGACCGCATGGAAGACGCGTTTGCCTGGGCACTGGGCCAAGGCGAGTGACGCTAACATGTCGCTCAAGCTGACCCGCTACGGCAAGCTGCGCCTGGCCGCTCCAGGCCACGGTGCTCATTGTCCTTCCGCGGCCAGTCATGTCTCGCCTCCGCGCGCAGCTTAGCCCTACGATCAAACGCAGGAGCGCCATCAAGCCAATGATCGGGCACATGAAGATGGACGGCAGGCTGGCCAGAAATCCGCTCAAGGGGCAACTTGGCGATGCCCTTCATGCGGTGATGTGCGGCGCGGGGCACAACCTGCGCCTGATCCTGGCCGCGCTGCGGTTTTGTTGCGCTCGATTCGGGCTGTCAATGCAGACATTGATCGCCGCGCTGATTGCCGAACAGGTCGATCACCGGCGTGTCTGCTGCTGAGAACGGAATTGTTCAGGGCGGACTCAGTAGGCGGCCTGGAAGATGCCGATCACCTCGTCCAGCGTGGGCTGCACCGGGTTGGTCAGGCCGCACACGTCCTTCATGGCGTTGCGGGCCAGGGTGTCGAAATCCTCGGGCTTGACGCCCAGCGCGCGCAGGTTGGGCGGGATGCCGACCTGCTGCGCCAGCTTCTGGATCGCCTCGATCGGCTCCAGCCCGGCCAGCCCGGCGTTGTGGGCGCCCAGGGTGCGGCCGATGTCGCCCAGCCGCGCCGCCGCCGCGCGCAGGTTGAAGCGCTCGACATGCGGCAGCAGCAAGGCGTTGCACACGCCGTGCGGCAGGTCGTAGAAGCCGCCCAGCTGGTGCGCCATGGCGTGCACGTAGCCCAGCGAGGCGTTGTTGAACGCCATGCCGGCCAGAAACTGCGCATACGCCATCTGCTCGCGCGCCGTGGCGTCGCCGGGTTGCTGCACGGCGGTGGGCAGGTGGCGCGCGATCAGGGCCACGGCCTGCAGCGCGCAGGCGTCGGTGATCGGGTTGGCCGCGGTCGACACATAGGCCTCCACCGCGTGCGTGAGCGCGTCCATGCCGGTGGCGGCGGTCAGGCCGGCGGGCATGCCGGTCATCAGTTGCGGGTCGTTGACCGACAGGATGGGCGTCACGTGCTTGTCGACGATGGCCATCTTCACGTGGCGGCTCTCGTCGGTGATGATGGTGAAGCGCGTCATCTCCGAGGCCGTGCCGGCCGTGGTGTTGACGGCGATCAGCGGCAACTGCGGCCGGGCGGACTTGTCCAGCCCTTCATAGTCCTCGATGCGCCCGCCGTTGGTGGCCAGCAGCGCGATGCCCTTGGCGCAGTCGTGCGGCGAGCCGCCACCCAGCGACACCACGCAGTCGGCCCCGAGCGCGCGCAGCGCGGCCAGGCCGGCGTTCACGTCGGCCACGCGCGGGTTGGGCTTGACCTGGTCGAACACGGCGCTGGCGATGCCCTGCGCCTTCAGCAAGCCAGCCAGCTGATCGGCCAGGCCCAGCTTGACCAGCGGCTCGTCGGTCACGATCAGGGCCTTCTTGAAGCCCAGGCCACCCATCTGCCGGACCGCCTCGGCCAGGGCACCGGCGCCCAGCAGGTTGCTGGAAGGCATGAAGAACTGTGCAACGCTCATGTCATCTCCTGGTTCATGCAGCCACCCCGACCACCATGGTGCGCGGCACCGCATCACTGATTTCATTGTCGGCCGCCCGCGCACAAAGCGCCTTGAGCCGGGTCAAGCAATGGGATAACGTGGCGACCCCCGACCGCCCCGCGGCTGATCTAATCGGGGCTGTCCGACCCCATCACTGCACCCACCTTCCCCATGCCCGAATTCGTCGACACCTCACCCGCCGGCACCTGTATCTTCTGCAAGCTGGTGGCCGGCCAGATTCCGTCCCAGCGCGTGCACGAGGACGCGCTGACGCTGGCCTTCATGGACCTCGGCCAGGTCAACCCGGGCCACGTGCTGGTGGCCACGCGGCGGCACGCCGCCACGCTGCTGGACATCACGCCCGAGGAAGCCGCCGCCGTCATGCAGACCACGCGCCGCGTGGCGCGCGCGGCGCAGGCTGCCTTTGCGCCGGACGGCCTCACCGTGCTGCAGGCCAGCGGCGCGGTGGCGGGGCAGACCGTGGGGCACTTCCACCTGCACGTGCTGCCGCGCCACAGCGGCGACGGGGTCGATCTGGCCTGGCCGCGCAAGGAGCCCGGCCCGGCCGCCCTGGCCGACTACGCCGAGCGGCTGCGCGCCGCGCTGACCCGCGAGGAGGCACAGCCATGACCGCCGTGCCCGCACTGCCCTACGCGGGCACGCTGACCGACGTGCAAGGCATCGAGGTCGGCCAGTTCACCGACCCGCGCCGCCCCACCGGCTGCAGCGTGGTGCTGGCACGCGCCGGCGCCGTGGGCGGGGTGGACGTGCGCGGCGCCGCGCCCGGCACGCGCGAGACCGACTTGCTCGACCCCGCCAACCTGGTCGGCGTGGTGCATGCCGTGCTGCTCGCCGGCGGCAGCGCCTGGGGGCTGGACGCCGCCGCCGGCGTGATGCGCTGGCTGGAGGAGCACGGCATCGGCCTGCCGGTGGGCGGCGCGCCGGGGCAGATCGTGCCCATCGTGCCGGCCGCCGTGCTGTTCGACTTGCACGTGGGCGACGCGCGCATCCGGCCCGACGCGGCGGCCGGCCACGCCGCCTGCCAGGCCGCCGGCCGCACGCCGCCCGAACAGGGCAACGTCGGCGCCGGCGCCGGCGCCACGGTGGGCAAGCTGTTCGGCAGCATGCACGCCATGAAGGGCGGCATCGGCAGCGCCAGCGTCAGCGTCGACGGCGTGACCGTGGGCGCGCTGATCGCCGTCAACGCGCTGGGCGACGTGGTCGATCCGGCCAGCGGCCGGCCGATCGCCGGGGCCCGCAGCGCCGACGGGCGGTTGCACGGCAGCGTGGCGCGCGCGCTGGCGGGCGAGCGGCCGCTGTCGATCCTGTCGGGCACGCAGACCACCATCGGCGTCATCGCCACCGACGCACCGCTGACCAAGGCCCAGTGCCAGCGCCTGGCCGGTGCCGGCCACGACGGACTGGCGCGCGCCATCCGCCCGGTGCACACCATGAGCGACGGCGACACGCTGTTCGCGCTGGCCACCGGGCAGGCGCGGGCGCTGGACTTCAACCTGCTGTGCGCCATGGCGGGCGAGGCGGTGGCGCGCGCCTGCGTCAACGCCGTGCGGGCCGCCCGGGGGCTGACGACAGGCGGCGTTTACCTGCCGTGTGCTATGGATATCGAAGCTGCTGGCGCGCGTCCAGACAGCGCTGGCGGCACTTTTCAATCATGATTCACCCCTTGCGCCGCACCCTGGTGCTGTGGCTGCTGTCGCTGCGCGACCTGCTGGCGTCGGCCGGGCCGGTGGCGTTGCTGGCGCTTGGCGTGCTGGTGGCCGCCTACTGGTGGCTCGATCCGCAGCCGCCACGCCACGTCACCCTGGCCACCGGGCCGGCGGGCAGCGCCTATGCGGAGTTCGGCACGCGCTACGCCCAGGCGCTGGCGCGCCAGGGCATCGCCGTGCGCCTGCTGACCACCGAGGGCTCGCAGGCCAACCTGCAGGCGCTGCGCGAGGGCAGCGCCGACGTCGCCTTCGTGCGCGGCGGCAGCGCCGACCCGACGGCCGATGGCGAGGCCGGCATCGGCTCGCTGGGGGCGCTGTTCTATGAACCTGTCTGGGTGTTCTATCGGCCTGAAGCGCTTGCCAGATCGGCGTCAGCAGCTCCCGTTTCAAGAGCATCCAACGCCCCGCCGGCCACCCTGCTGCGGCAGCTGCGGGGCCTGCGCATCAACCTCGACCAGCCCGGCAGCGGCGTGCCCGACCTGCTGCAACGCCTGCTGGCGGCCAACGGCATGGGCAGCGACGACATCGTGCCCAGCCAGCTGCCGCCCGAGGCCGCCGCCGAGGCGCTGCTGGGCGGCTACCTGGACGCGTTGGTGCTGGTCACCGCGCCCGAATCACCGGTGGTCGGCCGCCTGCTGCGGGCACCCGGCATCGCGCTGATGGAGCCGGCGCAAGCCGACGCCTACGCGCGCCGCTTCGCCTTCCTGCAGCCGGTCACCCTGCCGCGCGGCGTGGCCGACCTGGCGGCCGACCTGCCGCCACACGACATCGGCCTGCTGGCCACCACCACCTCGCTGCTGACGCGCGAGCAGACCCACCCCGCGCTGCGCCAGCTGTTCGCGCAGGCGGCGCAGCGGCTGCACGGCGATGCCGGCTGGTTCAACCGCGCGCGCGACTTTCCCAACACGCGCACCAGCGAGCTGCCGGTCAGCGCCGAGGGCGACCGCGCCATCAACGGCACGCCGCCGTTCTGGCAGCGCTACCTGCCGTTCTGGGCCAGCAACCTGCTCGAGCGCATGTGGCTGGTGATCGGCGGCCTGATCGTGCTGCTGCTGCCGCTGTCGCGCATCGTGCCGCCGCTGTACACCTACCGCGTGCGCCAGCGCGTGTTCCGCTGGTATGCGCGGCTGCGCCGCATCGAGGCGCGGCTGGACGAAGACCCGGGCGAGCGCGACGCCCTGCTGAACGAGCTGGACGAGCTCGACCGGCTGGCCAACCAGACCACCGTGCCGCTGGCCCACGCCGACGAGCTGTATGCGCTGCGTGGTCACATCGCCGCAGTGCGCCGGCGCGCCCTGGCGCAAGCCCGGCATCAGGCATGAAACAGGCCGCCAGCGCCCGTCTGGCGTGCGCCAGCAGCTATGTATTCAATAGCTGTTGAAAAGCCGCTGAATGGCCTGCGCGTCCTGCGTGCGCGTCAGCGCCAGCGCGGCCAGCAAGCGGGCGCGCGGCGGGTTCTGGTCGTCGGTGACGACCCAGCCGTGGGCGTCATCGTCGGCATTGGCATTGCGCACCAGCGCGCCAGCGCCAGTGCGCGAGGCGCGCACCAGCAGCACACCGCGCGCGCGCAGCGCGGCCAGCCGCGCCTTCAGGTAGTCCGGCACGGTGCCGCCGCCAAAGCCCGCGTGCACGATGGCGCGCGCGCCCTGGGCCACCCAGGCGTCGTGAATCTCGGCGCGCATGTTGCCGTGGCTGGTGACCACGCCGACCAGCGGCAGCGCGTCGAGCGCGGCGATGTCGAAGTCGCTGGCCGTGGTGTGCGGGCGCGTCAGCGCGCGGTACCAGCGTGGCGCACCTTCGGCCACCAGGCCCAGCGGGCCGTGCGGCGAGGCAAAGGCGTCCAGCCGCGCCGCGTGCACCTTGGCGACGTCGCGCGCGCTGTGGATTTCCTCGTTCATCACCACCAGCACGCCGCGCCCGGCGGAGGACGGATGCGCCGCCACGGCCACCGCGTGCAGCAGGTTGGCCGGGCCGTCGGCGGCCAGCGCCGTAGCCGGGCGCATGGCGCCGGTCAGCACGATGGGCTTGGAGCTGCGGACCGTGAGGTGCAGGAAGTAGGCCGACTCCTCCATGGTGTCGGTGCCGTGGGTGATGACCACGCCATCGACGTCGTCGCGCGCGCACAGCTCGGCCACGCGGCGGGCCAGGCGCAGCAGCAGCGCGTCGGTGAAGTCCGCCGAATCGATTTGCAGCAGCTGCTCGGCGCGCAGCTCGGCCAGCCGCGCCAGTGCCGGCACGCCGGCCACCAGCGCGTCGGCGCCGACCACGGCCGACTGGTAGGCCGCCGACATGCCGCCTTCGGGCGCCGTGCCGGCACCGGCAATGGTGCCGCCGGTGCCCACCAGGGCAAGGCTCGGGCGCCGGGGCCTGTTCATGCCGTCAACGAGCGCAGCCGGTGCGACCACTGCCCCACCGTTCAGCGGCCGTAGCCGCCGCGATTGCGCGGCTTGTTGCGACCACCGCCGCCACCACCGCCACCGCCCTTGCCGCGACCCATCAGGTCGATGCTGGTGCGCATGGGGTCGGGCTGGCCGACGGCGCCGTGGCTGGGTCCGCGCGGCGCGTTGCGGCGGCCGTGCAGGTTGGTCTGCAACGGGTCAATGTGGCGCGGCAGGTGGTCCAGGTCGCGGTCGTCCTCGTCGTCGAAACCGAACTCGCGCGTGGCCCTGGGCTGCGGCGCGCGCGACGGCTGACTGGCGTGATTGCCGCCCGTGCGCGGGCCCTGCTGCGGCGCCCCGCTGGCGCCACTGCCGCCCCGGCCACGGCGGCGACGGCCGCGGCCGCTGCGCTCGCCCTGCGGACCGGCGCCTTCGCGCGGCAGTCCATCGGCGCTGTCGGCAGCCATGGCGCCCGCCGGCAGCGGCTGGCCGTCGGCGCCGGCACGCGGAGCGGCCGCACGCGCGGGCGCCGCGCCGCGCCCGCGCTGGCCCTGCGTGGACTTGTTGTCGCGGATGCGCTGCATCATTTCCTGGCGGGCGGCGCGCGCGGCGGCCTGCATCACCTCGCGGCTGGGCGGCTTGCCCAGGCCACCCCACAGCGTCTGGCGACCCATGGCGATGGGCTCGGCGCGCTCGCCTTCCTCGGGGCCGAAGCCGTCGAGCACGCGCACCGGGATCTGCTGGCGCGTGAAACGCTCGATCTCGTGCATGAAGCCTTCCTCGTCCATGCACACCAGGCTGACGGCCTCACCGCTGGCGCCGGCGCGGCCCGTGCGGCCGATGCGGTGCACGTAGTCCTCGGGCACGTTGGGGATGTCGTAGTTCACCACGTGCGGCAGCTCGTCGATGTCGATGCCGCGCGCCGCGATGTCAGTGGCCACCAGGGCGCGCAGCTCGCCGCTCTTGAAGTCGGCCAGCGCCTGGGTGCGCGCGCTCTGGCTCTTGTTGCCGTGCAGCGCCATGGCCTTGATGCCCTGGTCGTTCAGGTAGTCGGCCACCTTGTTGGCGCCGAACTTGGTGCGCGTGAACACCAGCACCTGGCTCCACTGGCCTTCGCCGACCAGGTGCGCCAGCACGTCCTTCTTGCGCTGGCGGCCCACCGGGTAGATCACCTGGCGGATGCGCTCGACCGTGGTGTTGGGCGGCGTGACCTGGATGCTGCGCGGGTTGCGCAGCAGGCTGCCCGCCAGCTCGCGGATCTCGTCGCTGAAGGTGGCCGAGAACAGCAGGCTCTGCTTGTCCGCCGGCAGCAGCGCCAGCACCTTTTTCACGTCGTGGATGAAGCCCATGTCCAGCATGCGGTCGGCCTCGTCCAGCACCAGGATCTCGACGCCCGACAGGTCGATGTGGTTCTGGCCTTCCAGGTCCAGCAGGCGGCCGGGCGTGGCCACCAGGATGTCGACGCCCCGGCGGATGCGCTCGATCTGCGGGTTCATGCCGACGCCGCCGAAGATGACGGTGGATTTCAGCGTCAGGTGCTTGCCGTAGGTGCGCACCGACTCCTCGACCTGCGCCGCCAGCTCGCGCGTGGGCGTCAGCACCAGGGCGCGGATGGCACCGGGCCGGCGCGCCGGCGTGCTGCTCAGCTTGTGCAGCATCGGCAGCGTGAAGCCGGCCGTCTTGCCGGTGCCGGTCTGCGCGCCGGCCAGCAGGTCGTGGCCTTGCAACACGACGGGAATGGCTTGCGCCTGGACAGGGGTGGGCTCGGTATAGCCCTGCTCTTGCACCGCGCGCAGGATGGCGGGCGCCAGGTTCAGTTGGTCAAAGTTCATCAACGTGGATGCGCCGGTCTCTCGGCGGCGCGGGTGCTGGCTGCCTGTTCCGGCTGAAAAGCCGGCCAGTCAAAGGCAGCAGCGGGTTCTTCTTGAATCGGGCCGTCCGGCGACAGTGCCGCAGACCCCAGCGGAAGAGCTGGCATTGCGACGAACTGGTGAGCCGCAAGCCGCGCAATTATCGCATGTTCAGTCCGTCCGGGCCGCGGCGGCCCGAACCGGGCAGCCCCCGCCCACGTCAGGCCGGCTGCGGATTGCGCAGGCGGATGTGCAGCTCGCGCAGCTGCTTCTCGTCAACCGCGCTGGGCGCGTGCGTCAGCAGACACTGGGCGCGCTGGGTCTTGGGGAAGGCGATGACGTCGCGGATCGACTCTGCGCCGGTCATCAGCGTGATGAGGCGGTCCAGGCCGAAGGCCAGGCCGCCGTGGGGCGGCGCGCCGTACTGCAACGCATCGAGCAGAAAGCCGAACTTGGCCTGCGCCTCCTCGGGCCCGATCTTGAGCGCGGTGAACACCTTGCTCTGCACGTCGGCGCGGTGGATGCGCACCGAGCCGCCGCCCAGCTCCCAGCCGTTGAGCACCATGTCGTAGGCCTTGGCCACGCATTTGCCGGGGTCGGAGTCCATGTAGTCTTCGTGACCGTCCTTGGGCGCTGTGAACGGATGGTGCACGGCGTTCCAGCGCTGGGCCTCGTCGTCCCACTCGAACATCGGGAAATCGACCACCCACAGCGGCGCCCAGCGGTCCTCGAACAGGCCGGTCTGGCGCGCCAGGTCGCCGTGGCCGATCTTCAGGCGCAGCGCGCCGATGGCGTCGTTGACCACCTTGGCCTTGTCGGCGCCGAAGAACAGGATGTCGCCGCTTTGCGCGCCGCTGCGCTCCAGGATGGCGGCAATGGCCGCGTCGTGCAGGTTCTTGACGATCGGCGACTGCAGGCCGTCACGGCCCTTGCTGACGTCGTTGACCTTGATCCAGGCCAGGCCCTTGGCGCCGTAGATCTTGACGAATTCGGTGTAGCCGTCGATCTCGCCGCGGCTGATGTCGCCGCCGCCCGGCACGCGCAGGGCGACCACCCGCCCACCCGGCGTGGTGGCCGGGCCGCTGAAGACCTTGAAGTCGACGTCGCGCATGGCGTCGGTCAGCTCGGTGAACTCGAGCTTGACGCGCAGGTCGGGCTTGTCGGAACCGAAGCGGTGCATGGCCTCGGCGTGCGGCATGACCGGGAAAGCGCCCAGGTCCACATCCAGCGCCTGCTGGAACACGTGCACGATCATGCGCTCGAACAGCGCGCGGATGTCCTGCTCGCCCAGGAACGAGGTTTCGCAGTCGATCTGCGTGAACTCGGGCTGGCGGTCGGCGCGCAGGTCCTCGTCGCGGAAGCACTTGGTGATCTGGTAGTAGCGGTCGTAGCCAGCCACCATCAGCAGCTGCTTGAACAGCTGCGGCGACTGCGGCAGCGCGAAGAAGTGACCGTCATGCACGCGGCTGGGCACCAGGTAGTCGCGCGCGCCCTCGGGCGTGCTCTTGGTCAGCATGGGCGTCTCGATGTCGATGAAGCCCTGCTCGTCCAGAAACTTGCGCACCGCCATCGCCACGCGGTAGCGCAGCATCATGTTGTGCTGCATCACCGGGCGGCGCAGGTCCAGCACGCGGTGCGTCAGGCGGGTGGTTTCCGACAGGTTGTCGTCGTCGAGCTGGAACGGCGGCGTGACCGAGGCGTTGAGCACCGTCAGCTCGTGGCACAGCACCTCGATCTTGCCGCTCTTCAGGTTCTCGTTGGTGGTGCCTTCGGGACGCGCGCGCACCAGGCCCAAAACCCGGATGCAGAACTCGCCCCGCAGGTCCTCGGCGATCTTGAACATCTCGGGCCGGTCCGGGTCGCACACCACCTGCACGTAGCCCTCGCGATCGCGCAGGTCGACGAAGATCACGCCGCCGTGGTCGCGCCGGCGGTTGACCCAGCCGCACAGGCTCACGGTCTGACCGATCAGGGCCTCGGTCACGAGGCCGCAGTAATGGGAACGCATCGACATGGGAAGGGCTTTCAGGGTACGGGTCGGTTGCCGGCCGGATCAGCCAGCGGCGGAAAAGGGGTGGGTGTCGGCGGGCTCGGCCGCCGGCGCGCGCAACGGCCCGGTGATGCCGGGCACCTGCGGCGCGGGCAACGGCTCGTCGGCGCATGGCGTGCGCTGCGGCGGCGCCACCACGCCCATGGAAATCACGTACTTGAGCGCCTCGTCCACGCTCATGTTCAGTTCCACCACGTCGGCGCGCGGCACCATCAGGAAAAAGCCGGAGGTGGGGTTGGGCGTGGTGGGCACATAGACGCTGACGAAGTCGCCCTGCAGGTGGCAACTCACCTCGCCTTCCGGCTTGCCGGTGACGAAGGCGATGGTCCAGGCGCCAGCGCGCGGGTACTGGATCAGCAGCGCCTTGGAAAACGCCTGGCCGTTGCCGGAGAACAGCGTGTCCGACACCTGCTTGACGCTGGAATAGATGCTGCGCACCACGGGAATGCGCGTCATCAGCCGGTGCCACTGGCGCAGCCACCACTGGCCGAACATGTTGGCGACGAACAGGCCGGTGCCCAGGATGACGATGGCCACCAGGATCACGCCCAGTCCCGGGATATGCCGCAGCCGGTTGGCCAGGGGCCCCAGCGCCGGCACCATGGCCTCGGCGGCCGACAGCACCCCCAGAAAGATGCCGTCCAGGATGCCCAGCAGCCACAGCAGCACCCACACCGTCACGCCCATGGGCAGCCACACCAGCAGGCCGGTGATGAAGTATTGCTTCAGGCGGGACATCATGGCGTGCCGAGCGCGTTGCGGCTTCAGGCGCCCGACGAGGTCGAGCCACCACCTGCAGCGGGGCTGCTGGTCGGCGCGGGCGGCGACGCCGGTGCCGGCGCGGGTGCGGCCGCCTCAGGTGCCGGGGCGGCCGGGGCGCCGGCAGACTGGCCCTTGGCGCCGCCATCGCGGAAGTCGGTCACGTACCAGCCCGACCCCTTGAGTTGAAAACCCGCCGCGGTCAGTTGCTTCTGGAACGCCGCCTGCCCGCAGGAAGGGCACACGCTGAGCGGCGCATCGGACATTTTCTGCAGCACGTCCTTGGCAAAGCCGCAGGCGGCGCACTTGTAAGCGTAGATGGGCATGAACGAAAGGCGGGATTGGGCTGGCGCGAAAAACTTTTCATTATAAAAGTTTGTGTCCAGCGACGCCGCCACTGCGCTGATCAAGCCAGCGCCGGGCGTCAGCGCGCCGGCTGTGCCGGCTCGCCCAGCGCGGATTCGCCGCCCTCGTAGTGGTGCACGTAACCCTTGTGGTTGGGCAGCCATTGCGGCGCCAGCGAACCGAACACCATGCCGGCGATGGCGGCCAACACGCCCGCCAGTTGCTGCGGAAATGCCTGGTTCAGCATCGGACTGGCGACGAACAGCACCCACACGCCAATGCCCATCACCACCGCCAGCAGCGCCCCCTGGGTGGTGGCGCGCCGCCAGTAGACGCCGAACGCCAGCGGCACGAAGGCGCCCACCAGCGGCACCTGGTAGGCGCCGGACACCAGTTCGTAGATGGACGAACCCTCCATCGTGATGGAGTAGGTCAGCACGCACAGGGTGAACACCAGCACGCTGACGCGCATGGCCTTCAGCGTTTCGGCATCGCTCATGCCGGGTCGCAGGTTGCGCAGGATGTTCTCGACGAAGGTGGTGGACGGCGCCAGCAGCGTGGCCGAGGCGGTCGACATGATGGCCGACAGCAGCGCGCCGAAGAAGGCCACCTGCAGCAGCACCGGCATGTGACCCATCACCAGCGTCGGCAGCACCTTCTGCGGGTCGTCGGCCAGCAGCGCCGGCGTCTCGGGCATCACCATCAGGGCGGCCATGACGATGAACATGGGCACGAAGGCGAAGCCGATGTACAGCAGCCCGCCGATCACCGGGCCGCGCTGGGCGGTCTTGACGTCGCGCGAGGACATCACGCGCTGGAACACGTCCTGCTGCGGGATCGAGCCCAGCATCATGGTGATGCCGGCGGCGAAGAAGAACACCCATTCCTTCAGGCCGCCGGTGGGCAGGAAGTTGAACTTGCCCTCGCTGGCGGCGTAGGCCACCACCTTGTCGGCGCCGCCCGCCATGTTGCCCGCGTACCAGGCGATGGCCAGCAGGCCGGCGGCGATGACGATCATCTGCACGAAATCGGTCAGCGCCACCGACCACATGCCGCCATACAGCGTGTAGACCAGCACCACCAGGGTGCCGATGATCATGCCCATGGTCAGCGACACCGCGCCCTGACTGAGCAGGTTGAACACCAGGCCCAGGGCCGTGATCTGCGCGCCCACCCAGCCCAGGTAGCTGAAGATGATGATCAGCGAGCACAGCACCTCCACCACGCGCCCGTAGCGCTGGCGGTAGTAGTCGCCGATGGTGATGATGTTGCGCAGGTACAGCTTGCGGGCAAAGAACAGACCCACCAGCACCAGGCACAGGCCGGCGCCGAACGGGTCTTCCACCGTGCCGTGCAGGCCTTCCTTGACGAACTGCGCCGGCGCCCCCAGCACCGTTTCGGAGCCGAACCAGGTGGCGAAGGTGGTGGCGATGACCACCGCCAGCGGCAGGCTGCGCCCGGCCACCGCGTAGTCGGCCGTATTCTTCACCCGCGTCGCCGCGTACAGGCCGATGGCGATCGACACCACCAGGTACAGCACGATGAAGCTGATCAGCATGCCCCTGCCCCCCGCGCGGCCGCGGCCGTCCTCCGTTCACCCATCATCACACCCCCGAAAAATGCTAGGTTATTAATAGCTGTTTGCGCACGTCCATCAAGCGTTGCGAGCCGATTTCATTCAGAACCAATGGTCCTGCCAGGCCAGCAGCGCGCCACCCAGCGCCAGCACCAGCAGCAACCCGCCCCAGGCGATGGCACGCAGCAGGCGCCGCGTGCGGCGCTGCTCCTCGCGCAGTTCGCGCAATTCGCGGCGCAGCTCGTCGCCCGGTCGCTGCTGCAGATAGGTGTGCAGCAGGCGCGGCAGATCGGGCAGCATTTTGGCGTAATACGGCGCCTGGCTCCTGAGCTCGCGCCACAGGCGTCGCGGGCCGATCTGCTCGAGCATCCACTGCTCCAGAAATGGCTTGGCGGTGCTCCACAGGTCCAGCTCGGGGTCGAGCTGGCGCCCCAGGCCCTCGATGTTGAGCAGCGTCTTCTGCAGCAGCACCAGCTGCGGCTGGATCTCGACGTGAAAGCGCCGCGAGGTCTGGAACAGGCGCATCAGCACCATGCCGAGCGAGATGTCCTTCAGCGGCCGGTCGAAGTACGGCTCGCACACGCTGCGCACGGCCGATTCCAGCTCGTCCACCCGCGTGCTGGCGGGCACCCAGCCGCTTTCGATGTGCAGCTCGGCCACGCGCTTGTAGTCGCGCCGGAAGAAGGCGGTGAAGTTCTGCGCCAGGTATTCCTTGTCGACCTCGGTCAGCGTGCCGACGATGCCGAAGTCCAGCGAGATATAGCGCCCGAAGGTGGCCGGATCGACGCTGACCATGATGTTGCCCGGGTGCATGTCGGCGTGAAAGAAGCCGTCGCGAAACACCTGGGTGAAGAAGATGGTGACGCCGTCGCGCGCCAGCTTGGGGATATCCACCCCGGCCTCGCGCAGCCGCTCGACCTGGCTGATCGGGATGCCCTGCATGCGCTCCATCACCAGCACGTCGGGGCGCGCCAGCTCCCAGATCATCTCGGGGATCAGCACCAGGTCCAGCCCCGCCATGTTGCGCCGCAGCTGGGCGGCGCTGGCGGCCTCGCGCATCAGGTCGAGCTCGTCATGCAGGTACTTGTCGAACTCCGCCACCACCTCGCGTGGCTTCAGGCGCCTGCCGTCGGCCGACAGGCGCTCGATCCAGGTGGCCATCATGCGGATCAGGTCCAGGTCCTGCTCGATGACCTTGAGCATGCCCGGGCGCAGCACCTTCACCGCCACCTCGCGCTCGCGCCCGCCGGCGTCACGCAAGGTGGCGAAGTGCACTTGGGCGATGGAGGCGCTGGCCACCGGCTCGCGCTCGAACCGCGCGAACAGCTCGCCCAGCGGTTTGCCGAAGGCGCGCTCGATGGTGGCCACCGCCATCTCTCCCGGAAACGGCGGCACGCGGTCCTGCAGCAGCGCCAGCTCGTCGGCGATGTCGGGCGGCAGCAGGTCGCGCCGGGTCGACAACACCTGGCCGAATTTGACGAAGATCGGCCCCAGACGCTGCAATGCCTCGCGCAGACGCTGGCCGCGCGGCGCCGACAGGTCGCGCCCGATGGAGGCGATGCGCGCCATCAGCCGCAGGCCCGGGTGCTCGAAGCTGGTCAGCACCAGCTCGTCCAGGCCCTGGCGCAGGGCCACCCACACGATGGTGAGGGCACGCACGGGACGGGTCACCGGCGCACCCCCTCCGCGCCGCGCGCTGCGGGGGATCGCGCTTGGGAGCGGCCCGGCGCGCTCAAGGACACCCCCTCCGCGCCGCGCGCTGCGGGGGGTCGCGCTTGGGAGCGGCCCGGCGCGCTCAACGGAACCCCCTGCGCGCTCATGCCCCGCCGGCCCTGTCCTGGCCCGGCAGGCTGGCGACGAACTTGCGCAGGCCCTGGGCCAGGGTGCTGCCCAGGCGGGACAGCTGGTGCGCGGGCGCGTCGCCGATCAGGCGCGACAGGTCTTCCTCCAGGTCCCAGCGCACGTGATCGACCAGCCAGTTGACCTCGGCGGCAAACTGCACATCGCCCTCGATGCGCACGCCCGGCCGCTCGCCGCGCACGGCGCTGCGGGCCAGATCGAGCGGCGAGGTGTCGGTGACGGTCAGCAGCAGGTCGGGCGTGGCCTGCGGCACCCGCTCGCACAGGCCGGCCGGCGTGGCCGCCAGTTGCAGGTTGAAGTCGCGCCACTGCACGCGCACCACGCGCCCCTTCTGGCGCGCCAGGCGCGACTGGGCCTCGGGCTCCTGCATCAGCACGTGGTTGATGAACAGCACCACGCGGTGCTGCAACTCATCGACCAGCCAGTCGGGCGCCTTCAGCTGCTCGCCCAGCTTGCCGAATGCCTCGGCCACCAGTGAAAAAGGGGACTTCGTTGCCATGACCGCGATTATTCCTGACAAATGGCCGCGTCCAGCGCTGCCGTGCCCGTGCCCGCGCGCCTTCGGTCCGGCCAAGAAAAAGCCCGGCTTGCCGGGCTTCAGCTCACCAGGGCCATGTGGCCCGGGGGACGCTCACTGCAGCGCCTGCACCCCCGCCACCAGCCAGCCGCCACGGCCGCTGCGGGCCTTGGTCATGTTCCAGACCTCGCGGAAGGGGCCGGGGCCGGCGGACGCGTCCTCGCGGATCATGCCGCTGAACTCGACGCTGGCCATGTACACGTCGTCCTGCTCCTCGATGCCCAGCAACTGGGCCTCCAGCATCACCACGTCGGTCTTGCTGGGCTGCCCCGGCGCACTGCGTTCGCGCTCGGCCAGCTGGGACTGGATTTCGGCCAGCATCTCGTCGGTCATCATGGCGCGCAGCGCCGGGATGTCGGAGCGGTCCCAGGCGTCCTGCAGGGTGATGAAGTTGCGCTTGGCGGCCTCGGTGAAGCCGGCGATGTCGAAGTCGGCCGGCACGCCCCAGCCCTGCGCACCGCGCAAGCCCGAGCCGATGATGGAACCGCCCGTCGCCGCGCCGGCGTCGAACGGCGCCGCCTGCCCTTCCCAGGGACGCGCCGACGCGTCGTTGCCCACCTTGGTCGGGTTGTACTGGGGCGGGGTGACCGGGTTGCTGGCGCCGGCGCCCTGATAGGCCAGCGTCTGGCCGGCGCCGGCCGCCGCGCCGCGACCGCGGCGCAGCATGCCGACCACGGCCAGCACCACCACCACCAGCAGCATGAACAGCATCATGTTGGCGAACGCCGGACCCAGGCCCAGCGAATTGGCCAGCCAGGCCAGGCCCAGGCCAGCCGCCAGGCCGCCCAGCATGGCACCCCAGGGCCGGCGCGGCGCCGTGGCTCCGGTGGCCGCGCCCTTGCCGGCCGCCCCCGCCGTGGCCGCCGACTGCTGCGACGGGTTGGCCGGCGTGGCCGGCCGCACCGCCTCGCGCTGGGTCACGTTACCCGACTGGCGCCCGAAGGAGCTGCCACCACCCAGGCGCTTGGCCTCGGCATCGAAGCTGAAGGCGCCCACCAGCACCACCGCCAGCAGCAGCGTGAAAAGACTGGAGACGAAGTGCTTGAGTGTCATGTCCGAGCCAACTCCTGTGACGATGGGATGCCGAATGAAAATATCCATGGCTTTATAAAGGTTATCCGCATTGGATGCCGACATGCAAGGCAACAACCCCACCGGTCATGCTGTGATAGTCGACATGGCCAAAGCCATTGGACTTCATCAGCGCTTTTAGTTCCTCCTGATTGGGGTGCATGCGGATCGATTCGGCCAGATAGCGGTAGCTGTCGGCGTCGCCCGCCACCAGCCGGCCCAGCCGCGGCAGGATCTGGAAGGAATACAGGTCGTAGGCCTTGCGCAGCGGTTGCGCCACCTGGGAGAACTCCAACACCAGCAGCCGCCCGCCCGGCTTGAGCACGCGTGCCATCTCGCGCAGCGCCGTGTCCTTGTGCGTCATGTTGCGCAGACCGAAGGCGACACTGACGACGTCGAAGTATTCGTTGGGAAAAGGCAACGCTTCGGCGTCGCACACCGTGGTGGGCAGGATCACGCCGGCGTCCAGCAGGCGGTCGCGCCCGGTGCGCAGCATGGCCTCGTTGATGTCGGTGTGCACCACCTGGCCGTGCGGGCCGACCTTGCGCGCGAAGGCCAGCGCCAGATCGCCCGTGCCACCGGCGATGTCCAGCACGCGCTGGCCCGGCTGCGGATTGGCCACCATCACGGTGTAGGCCTTCCAGGCGCGGTGCAGGCCGCCGGACATCAGGTCGTTCATCAGGTCGTAGCGCGAGGCGACCGAGTCGAACACGCCGCGCACGCGGCGCGCCTTGTCCTGCTCGTCAACCGACTCGAAACCGAAATGCGTGGTGGCCATGGGCAATGCCGTCGTGGTGAATAGCTGCGAAGGTCGGCGCCGACCGCCCGCGCGGCTGACGCCCTGGCGTCAAGTGTACGGCGCCCCGTGCCGATAATGCCCCCATGCCACGCCCCAGCCAGCTCCTGCATCCGCAGCGCGAACCCGCGCCCCCCCGCCCCGCCGCCACCGTGCTGTTGCTGCGCGACTCGCCCCAGGGGGTCGAGGTGCTGATGACGCGCCGCTCACTGACCGCCAGCTTCGCGCCCGGCGCCTACGTGTTTCCGGGCGGCGGCATCGACGCCCAGGACGCCGCCGCCCACGGCCAGGCCACGCGCCGGCCAACGCAGAGCGACACGCACCTGACCCAGGCCATCGCCGCCATCCGCGAAAGCTTCGAGGAGCTGGGCGTGCTGCTGGCGCGCCGCGCCGACGGCTCGCCCGCCGACGCCAGCGACGTGGCGGCGCTCGACCGCCACGCCCCGTTCGCCGCCCAATGCGCGGCGCGCGGCCTGACGCTGGCGGCGGCCGACGTCTACGTGCTGGCGCACTGGATCACCGACCGCGACCTGCCGCGACGCTTCGACGTGCCCTTTCTGGTGGCGCGCATGCCCGCCGGCCAGACCCCGGTGGCCGACGACGCCGAGCAGTTCGAGCCCGTGTGGGTGCGCCCGGCCGACGCGCTGGCGCGCCACGAGGCGGGGCAGTTCTTCATCATCTTCCCCACCATCCGCACCCTGCAGCGCCTGCAGCCCTACCCCAACGTGGCCGCCGTCCTGGCCGCCTGCGCCAGCGAACGGCCGCTGTGGACCAGCTGCCCGCGCGCCGGCCTGCTGGCCGGCAAGGAAGCGCGCTACATGGAGCACGAAACGCCCTTTGGCGAACTGGAACTGGTCACCCCCGACGGCCAGCTGCTGCACGCGCTCGACTGGCAGGCCGAGCAGCCCGTTCCGCTGCTCAAGAACGTGCAGCGCCTGACCGCCCCCAACCCCGGCTTCATGACCGGCCCCGGCACCAACAGCTACCTGGTGGGCGACCCGCGCAGCGGCTACATCGCCATCGACCCCGGCCCGGCCGATGCGGCGCACATCGAGCGCCTGTGGCGCGCCGCCGGCGGGCGCATCCGCTACATCGTCTGCACCCACTCGCACCCCGACCACTCACCCGGCGCCCGGCCGCTGCAGGCGCTGTGCGAGCCGCTGCCGCCCATCCTGGGCCTGGCGTCGCAGCCCACGGCGCGCGCCCACAGCCAGTTCAGCCCCGACCGTTTGCTACAAGATCAGGAGCTTCTGACGCTGACTGGACAATCGCCAGACGGCGAAATCACCACCCATACCCTGCGCGCCATCCACACCCCCGGCCACGCCGCCAACCACCTGTGCCTGCTGCTGGAAGAAGACGGCCTGCTGTTCAGCGGCGACCACATCCTGAACGGCAGCACCACCGTCATCGACCCGCCCGACGGCGACATGACGGCCTACCTCGATTCGCTGGACAAGCTGGACGCCGCCTGCGCCGAGCATGGCGCCCGCTTCATCCTGCCCGCCCACGGCCATGTGCTGGGTCGGGCGCGCGAGACCATCGCCCACCTGAAGGCGCACCGCCTGGCGCGCGAAGCCAAGGTGCTGGCCGTGATGAAGGCCGACCCCCACGGCACCATGGACGACTGGGTGGCCAGGGCCTACGACGACGTGCCCGAGCGCGTGTGGCCGGTGGCCAGGCGCTCCCTGCAGGCGCATGTCGAGCGCATCCGGGCCATGGCGCCGGGCAACGACTGAGCGCAGCGGCGCAGTGGCGTAGCGCCAGAACACCAACATCCGGACGCGAAGGACGCGAAAAAGGAATCGGGCTCTTTCGCGCCCTTCGCGTGTTGTCGCGCCCTTCGCGTCCGGACGTCCGCCCCCAGGACGCCCCGAAAAAAGTGTGAAGCCCACCGATACGCCGGATTCTGTGCACCGCGGTTGCCCGCGGCGTGACCGCCATCAATCTGGGCCGGGGGTCGCCCACCCGGCTCGGTGCCACCTACCCGCACACTCCGGGGGCCCCGTCAACGTGTGCCTACTTGGTGTTGCTGCGCGCAGAGATTGCCCGTTTCACCCGCACTCAAGCGGCTCGTCTCTGTTGCTCTGATCCTCACCTCACGGTGGACAGGTGTTACCTGCTGCGCTGCCCTGTGCAGTCCGGACGTTCCTCCAGCGCGCCCTTTCGGGCCTTGCGCCAGCGGCGGTCTGGTGGGCTTCACAGCCGTGATTATCCCGCCAGCGGCCGCGCGCTGCACGCCGGCCCGCGCCCGACGCGCCTCACCGGACCATGGCCAGGATGGTGTAGGCGATCAGCAGCAGGGCGCCGGTGGTGCCCAGCACCATCAGGCCCAGGCCCCAGCGCGTTTCGCGCTGGGCAAAGCCGATCAGCATCATCAGGCAGCTGATGCCCAGCATGAGCATGGTGGAGTCGAACAGGGTCATGGTGGTGAGTCAGTGAAAGCTTCCGATGCCCCATTGTGGTCTGTCGCGCGGGCATATCCATATCACCCGGCGTTGGATCAAGCCTTGCACAATGGGCACCCTGCCCGCGCCGCCGGGTTCACCCCACCGACTGGAGCCACCGACCATGCCCGCCGACAACATCCTGCAAACCATCGGCCGCACGCCGCACGTGCGCATCAACCGCCTGTTCGGCCGCGAGGCGCGGGTGTGGGTCAAGTGCGAGCGCGCCAACCCGGGCGGATCCGTCAAGGACCGCATCGCGCTGGCCATGATCGAGGCCGCCGAGCAGGGCGGCCAGCTGCGGCCCGGTGGCACCATCATCGAGCCGACCAGCGGCAACACCGGCGTCGGCCTGGCCATGGTGGCCGCCGTCAAGGGCTACAAGCTGGTGCTGGTGATGCCCGACAGCATGAGCATCGAGCGGCGCCGGCTGATGCTGGCCTATGGCGCCACGTTCGATTTGACGCCGCGCGAAAAGGGCATGAAGGGCGCCATCGCCCGCGCCGAGGAACTGGCGGCGCAAACGCCCGGCGCCTGGATTCCGCAGCAGTTCGACAACCCGGCCAATGCGGCGGTGCACGAGCAGACCACGGCGCAGGAGATCCTGGCCGACTTCCCCGAAGGGCTGGACGCACTGATCACCGGCGTTGGCACCGGCGGGCACCTGACCGGCTGCGCGCGCCTGCTGAAGGCGCGCTGGCCCCAGCTCAAGGTGTTCGCGGTGGAGCCCGAGCAGTCGCCGGTGATCAGCGGCGGCGCCCCGGGGCCGCACCCGATCCAGGGGCTGGGCGCGGGCTTCATCCCGAAGAACCTGGACACCGGCCTGCTGGACGGCGTGATCCAGGTCGGCGCCGAGGCCGCGCGCGAGTACGGCCGCCGCAGCGCGCGCGAGGAAGGCCTGCTGGTGGGCATCAGCAGCGGCGCCACGCTGGCGGCCATCGCGCAGAAGCTGCCCGAGCTGCCGGCCGGCAGCCGCGTGCTGGGCTTCAACTACGACACCGGCGAGCGCTACCTGTCGGTGGAAGGCTATCTGCCGGCCTGAGCCTGAGCGCGGGCGGCGGCGGCGGGGCACCGGGTGGCGGCATAAAATCGCGGCTCGCGCGCCGCGCGCCCACAGCCTCTGGACAGACACCATGAACCGCTGCCCGAAATCCCCGGTCACTCCATTTTTCATAGCTGCTTGCGCGCTCCTGGTGGGCGCCAGCATGGTTTTTCATCAAGAAGCTCGGGCCGAGCGCGGGTTTCCGCTCAAGACCGAGCGGGCCGAGATGAAGTTCGTCGAGCTGCCCGACGTGCTGCTCAACGGCAAGCCCGAGCGGCTGGCGCACGCCGTGCGCGTGCGCGACGAGCGCAACGCCATCGTGATGCCGGGCACGGTCAACGGCCGCAGCGCCGTCGTCAACTACCTGCGCGACGCCCGCGGCCAGGTGCGCGAGGTGTGGATCCTGTCGCCGCAGGAAGCGGCCATCCCGCTCAAGCCGGTGCCGACCACGCTGCGGCCAGCCCCCAGCGCCGACGCCACCGCGTCCTACGCCAACTGACGCGGCGGCGCCCGCGCGCGCCACCTTCCCGGCGGCCGGCGCCCGTGCCGGCCCGCGTTGTCGCCCTTCCTCCGGAGACCCGCCATGTCCCGCAAAGTCTTCATCAAGACCTTCGGCTGCCAGATGAACGAGTACGACTCGGCCAAGATGGCCGACGTGCTGGGCGCCGCCCAGGGCTACGAGCCCACCGACGACCCCGAGGCGGCCGACCTGATCCTGTTCAACACCTGCTCGGTGCGCGAGAAGGCGCAGGAAAAGGTGTTTTCCGACCTCGGCCGCGTCAAGCACCTGAAGGCCAGGGGCACGCTGATCGGCGTCGGCGGCTGCGTGGCCAGCCAGGAGGGCGAGGCCATCATCCGGCGCGCGCCCTACGTGGACGTGGTGTTCGGCCCGCAGACCCTGCACCGCCTGCCCGAGCTGCTGGCCGAGCGCCAGCGCGCCCAGGCGCCGCAGGTGGACATCCGCTTTCCCGAGATCGAGAAGTTCGACCACCTGCCACCGGCGCGCGTCGAGGGCGCCAGCGCCTTTGTCTCGATCATGGAGGGTTGCTCCAAATACTGCAGCTACTGCGTGGTGCCCTACACGCGCGGCGAGGAGTTCAGCCGCCCGTTCGACGACGTGCTGACCGAAGTCGCCGGCCTGGCCGACCAGGGCGTCAAGGAAGTCACCCTGCTGGGCCAGAACGTCAATGCCTACCGCGGGCCGATGGGTGACAGCGGCGAGATCGCCGACTTCGCCCTGCTGATCGAATACGTGGCCGACATCCCCGGCATCGAGCGCATCCGCTACACCACCAGCCACCCCAACGAATTCACCCCGCGCCTGATCGAGGTGTATGGCAAGGTCGACAAGCTGGTCAGCCACCTGCACCTGCCGGTGCAGCACGGCAGCGACCGCATCCTGATGGCCATGAAGCGGGGCTACACCGCCATGGAATACAAGAGCATCATCCGCAAGCTGCGCGCGGTGCGGCCGGGCCTCAGCCTGTCGAGCGACTTCATCGTCGGCTTTCCGGGCGAGACCGCGCAGGACTTCGACAAGCTGATGAAGCTGATCGAGGACGTGGGCTACGACGCCTCCTTCAGCTTCATCTTCAGCCCGCGCCCCGGCACGCCGGCGGCCAACCTGCACGACGACACGCCACACGAGGTCAAGCTCCAGCGGCTGCGGCACCTGCAGGCGGTGGTCGAGCAGCACGTGCGCGCCATCAGTGCCAGCCGCGTGGGCACGCGCCAGCGCATCCTGGTGGAAGGCCCTTCGCGGCGCAACCCGCACGAGCTGATGGGCCGCACCGAGTGCAACCGCATCGTCAACTTCGACGCCGGCCTGCGGGGCGCGCGCCTGGTCGGCCAGATGATCGAGGTCGACATCACCGAGGCGCTGCCGCATTCGCTGCGCGGGCGGGTCGTGCTGGCGGCCGCCGACTGATGCGGTTTCTCACTCGACCGCCGCGCCGCATCGCCCGATGACGGCGTGATCCGGCGGGTGTTACATTGCACGCCAGCGCGCCGGTGCCGGCGCCGGGTTATTCCATAACGACAAGCTGGCGCCGCCGGTCGGGCGGCGCTTTCCACCCCACCGTGCCGCCCCTGACGATGCCGCCACGCCTCGAACTGACGCACATCAGCAAGCGCTATCCCGGCGTGCTGGCCAACGACGACGTGTCGCTGACCGTGCAGCCGGGCGAGATCCACGCCGTGCTGGGCGAAAACGGCGCCGGCAAGAGCACGCTGATGAAGATCATCTACGGCGCCGTCAAGCCCGACGCCGGCACGCTGCGCTTCGACGGCCAGGACGTGCGCATCACCAACCCGCAGCAGGCGCGCCAGCTGGGCATCGCCATGGTGTTCCAGCACTTCAGCCTGTTCGAGACGCTCAGCGTGGCCGAGAACGTGTGGCTGGGCCTGGACAAGTCGCTGGCGCTGGCCGAGGTGACGCGGCGCATCGCCCAGACCGCCGCCGCCTACGGCCTGGACATCGACCCGGCACGGCCGGTGCACACCCTGAGCGTGGGCGAGATGCAGCGGGTGGAGATCATCCGCGCCCTGCTGACCGAGCCGCGCCTGCTGATCCTGGACGAGCCCACCTCGGTGCTGACGCCGCAGGCGGTGGACAAGCTGTTCGTCACCCTGCGCCAGCTGGCGGCCGAAGGCTGCTCCATCCTCTACATCAGCCACAAGCTGCACGAGATCCGCGCCCTGTGCAGCGCCTGCACGGTGATGCGCGGCGGCCGCGTGACCGGCGTGTGCGACCCGCGTGCCGAGAGCAACGCCTCGCTGTCGCGCCTGATGATCGGCGCCGAGCCGCCCGCGCTGGCGCACCGCCAGCAGGCCCCGGGCGCCCTGGTGCTGCAGGTCGGCCGGCTGGACCTCAAGCGCGAATCGCCCTTCGGGGTCGACCTGGTGGACGTGTCGCTGCAGGTGCACGCGGGCGAGGTGGTGGGCATCGCCGGGGTCTCGGGCAACGGCCAGCGCGAGCTGCTGTATGCGCTGTCGGGCGAGGACCGGCGCGCGCCAGCAGCTTCTATTTCAATAGCAAACCAGCCAGCCGGGCGGCTGCCGCCCAGCCGGCGCCGGGCGCTGGGGCTGCACTTCGTGCCCGAAGAGCGCCTGGGCCGCGGCGCGGTGCCCGAGATGAGCCTGGCGCACAACCTGTTGCTGACGCGGCGCGAGGCCGTGGGCCCGCTGGGCTGGCTGCGCACCGGCGCGCTGCGGGCGCAGGCGCAGGCCATCATCGAGCGCTTTCGCGTCAAGGCCGCCGGGCCGCAGGCGCCGGCGCGCTCGCTGTCGGGCGGCAACCTGCAGAAGTTCATCATGGGACGCGAGATCGACGCCCGGCCGCGGCTGCTGATCGTCTCGCAGCCGACCTGGGGCGTGGACGTGGGCGCGGCGGCGCAGATCCGCGGCGAGCTGCTGGCGCTGCGCGACGCCGGCTGCGCGGTGCTGGTGGTGAGCGAGGAGCTGGACGAGCTGTTCGAGCTGTGCGATCGCCTGCACGTGATCGCCAAGGGCCGGCTGTCGCCGGCCATCGCGCGCCAGGACGCCACGGTCGAGCGCATCGGCGAATGGATGAGCGGGCTGTGGCACGGCGACGTGCAGCAGCACCTGTCGCGCATGGAGGCCGGCCATGTGGCGGCTTGAACCGCGCCCCGCGCCCTCGCGCGCCTGGACCTGGGGCTCGCCGCTGCTGGCGCTGAGCATCACCGTGCTGATCGGCGTCATGCTGTTCGTGGTGCTGGGCAAGGACCCGGTGCGCGGCCTGTCGGCGTTCTTCTGGGAGCCGGTGAGGTCGGCCTACGCGCTGGGCGAGCTGAGCATCAAGGCCACGCCGCTGCTGCTGATCGCGCTGGGGCTGGCGGTGTGCTTTCGCTCCAACGTCTGGAACATCGGCGCCGAGGGCCAGTTCATCATCGGCGCCGTCGCCGCCGGCGGCGTGGCGCTGCTGGCCGACCAGCACACCGGGCGCTGGATCGTCGGCGCGGTGCTGCTGGCCGGCGTGCTGGGCGGCATGGCCTGGGCGGCCATCACGGCCTTTCTGCGCGACCGCTTCAACGCCGGCGAGATCCTGGTCAGCCTGATGCTGGTGTACGTGGCCATCCAGCTGCTGGGCTATCTGGTCTACGGGCCGTGGAAGGACCCGGCGGGCTACAACTTTCCGCAGACGCGCGGCTTCGAGGCGGTGGCGCAGATCCCGCGCCTGCTGGCGGGCTCGCGCGCGCACATCGGCGTGCTGATCGCGCTGGGCGGCGCGGCGCTGCTGTGGGTCTACCTGTTTCGCACCCGCGGCGGCTTTGCCCAGCAGGTGGGCGGGCTGGCGCCGGCGGCGGCGCGCTACGCGGGCTTTTCGTCGCGCCGCGCGCTGTGGACGGCGCTGCTGGTGTCCGGCGGCACGGCCGGGCTGGCCGGCGCGCTGGAGGTGGCCGGGCCGCTGCGCCAGCTGACGCCGCACGTGCCGGCGGGCTACGGCTTTGCCGCCATCATCGTCGCCTTCGTCGGCCGGCTGCACCCCTTCGGCATGGTGCTGGCGGCGATCCTGATGAGCATGTTCTACATCGGCGGCGAGCTGGCGCAGTCGCGCCTGGGGCTGCCCAAGTCGCTGACCGGCGTGTTCCAGGGGCTGCTGCTGTTCACGCTGCTGGCCTGCGACGTGCTGGTCAACTACCGCCTGCGCCGCACCGGAGGAAGCCGCTGATGGACGCCTACGCCCTGCTGCTGGCCGCGACGCTGAACGCCGGCACGGTGCTGGCGATCGCCGCGCTGGGCCTGCTGATCAACGAAAAGGCCGGCATCGTCAACCTGGGGGCCGAGGGCCTCATGCTGTGCGCGGCCATCGCCGGCTTCGCCACCGTGGTGCACAGCGGCAGCGACTGGCTGGGCTTTGCCGCCGGCATGGCCGCCGGCGCGCTGCTGTCGGCGATCTTCGGCTGGCTGGTGATCTGGCTGAACACCAACCAGTACGCCACCGGGCTGGCGCTGTCGATGTTCGGCGTCGGCTTCTCGGCCTTCGTGGGCATTGGCCACGTGCAGGCGCAACTGCCGCAGCGGCCCCAGTTCAACTGGCTGGGTCTGGGCGAGCTGCCGGTCATCGGGCCGGCGCTGCTGCGCCACCACCCGCTGGTGTACGGCACCATGCTGCTGGCGGCCGCGCTGATCTGGTTCCTGTACCGCACGCGCGGCGGGCTGGTGCTGCGCTCGGTGGGCGAATCGCCCGAATCGGCGCACGCGCTGGGCTACCCGGTGCGGCGCATCCGCCTGCTGGCGGTGGTGGCCGGCGGCGCGCTGTGCGGGCTGGCCGGCGCCTACCTGTCGGTGATCTACACCCCGCTGTGGGTCGAAGGCATGGTGGCCGGCAAGGGCTGGATCGCGCTGGCGCTGACCACCTTTGCCACCTGGCGGCCGGCGCGCGTGCTGCTGGGCGCCTACCTGTTCGGCGGCGTGACCATGCTGCAATTTCACCTGCAGGGCCAGGGCGTGCAGGTGCCCAGCCAGTTCCTGACCATGCTGCCCTACCTGGCCACCATCGTGGTGCTGGCGCTGATCTCGCGCAACCCGACCTGGATCCGCGTCAACATGCCGGCCTCGCTGGGCAAACCCTTCTACCCGGGGGCGTGATGGCCGCCCGCCGCGGCGGCGCCCGCATCCCGGATCGATGGCGACGCACGGTCACCGGCACCCATAACTCACAAAACGATAGCTACCAGCGCTGTCTGGACGGGCGCAAAAACCGTTTTTCATTCACAAATCAGGGCGACGCCGGCGCGGTGCGCGTGGCGGCGCGTCCCGCATAATCGACCACTTGTTCTTTTTTTCACCCACCCTCAGGAGGTTCTCCCCGTGCTCGATCCGAAAAAACGCTCCCTGCTGAAACTGGCCGCCCTGGCCGCCGCCGCCAGCACGCTGGTGGCCTGCGGCAAGAAGGAGGAGCCGGCGCCCGCGCCTGCACCCGCGCCGGCCGCCGCCCCCGCCGCGGCCAAGCCCGAGCCGCTGAAGATCGCCTTCGCCTACATCGGCCCGGTGGGGGACGGCGGATGGACCTTCGCGCACGACAACGCGCGCAAGGCGGTCGAGAAGGAATTCGGCGACCGCGTGGTCACCAGCTTTGTCGAGAGCGTGCCCGAGAGCGCCGACGCCGAGCGCGTGATCCGCGACATGGTGGGCCAGGGCAACAAGCTGATCTTCGGCACCACCTTCGGCTACATGGAGTCGATGGTCAAGATCGCCGCCGACCACCCGGAGGTGAAGTTCGAGCACGCCACCGGCTACAAGACCGCGCCCAACCTGCGCACCTATGACAGCCGCACCTACGAGGGCGCCTACATGGCCGGCGTGATTGCCGGCAGGATGACGCAGTCCAACGTGCTGGGCGTGGTCGCCTCGGTGCCGATCCCCGAGGTGCTGCGCAACCTCAACAGCTTCACCCTGGGCGCGCAAAGCACCAACCCGAAGATCACCACCAAGGTGGTGTGGGTCAACGACTGGTTCAACCCGCCCAAGGAGACCGAGGCCGCCACCGCCCTGATCAACGCCGGCGCCGACGTGCTGTTCCAGAACACCGACTCGCCCGCCGTGCTGAAGACCGCGCAGGAAAAAGGCAAGCGCGCCTTCGGCTGGGACAGCGACATGACCGCCTACGGCCCCAAGGCGCACCTGGGCTCGGCCATCATCAACTGGGCGCCCTACTACATCAAGGCCGTGGGCGAGGCGCTGGACGGCAAGTGGAGCACCGGCCAGGCCTGGTGGGGCGTCAAGGAAGGCGCGATCGACCTGGTGTCGCTGGCCGAGGACGTGCCGGCCGACGCCAAGGCCAAGCTGGAAGAAGTCAAGGCGGGCCTGAAGGCCGGCACCTTCCCGATCTGGAAGGGCCCGATCAGCGACAACACCGGCAAGGAAGTGCTGGCCGCCGACCAGGTGGCGGACGACAAGTTCCTCTCCGGCATCAACTTCTACGTCAAGGGCGTGGAAGGCAAGGTGCCGGGCGGCGAGAAGAAGTAAGCACCGCGCCGCAGGCAAGCAGCCGCGCCTTCGGGCGCGGCTTTTTTGTGGCTGGACGGGGTTCCGGAGCCCGTCCGGTTAGCTACACTAAACGTAGCTGCTGGCGCTGACTCCGTCTGGGCCACACCCCGATGGGAGGCTCTTCTCGCGAATGATGGTGAGACACTCAATCAGTGCCGTATCGCGACATGCCCCACGAGAAAAATGAACAGCCATCCGCAGAGGACGCCAAGGATTCGCAGAGGACGCCAAGAAAACCGATGGATCTTCTGGCTTTCTGCGTCCTCTGCGAAATCTCCGCGTCCTCTGCGTTCGGAGGTTGGCGGTTTCCAATAAGCGACCATTCGAAGGCTTGTCTCGCAGGCCTTCACCATCATTCGCGAGAAGAGCCCGATGGGATGGTCAATCGCTCAAGCCCCCGGCCGCCAGCTGGCGCAACGCCTGCTCGAACACCTCGGGCGGCTGGCCGCCGCTGATCAGGTGGCGGCGGTTGAGGATCACCGCCGGCACCGACTGGATGCCGGCGTCCTGCCACTGGCGCTCGGCCTGGCGCACCTCGGCGGCAAATTCATCGCCGGCCAGAATCTGCGCCGCCAGCGCCTCGTCCAGCCCGGCCTGCCGCACGCAGGCCAGCAGCACGGCGTCGTGGTCGACCCGCTCGGCGTGGCCGTGGTAGGCCTGCAGCAGCGCCCGCTTGAGCGCCAGTTGCGGCGCCTGGCCCTGCTGGCCCGCCCAGTGCAGCAGGCGGTGCGCGTTGAAGGTGTTGACGATGCGCCCGCGCCCGTCGGGATGGAAGGCAAAGCCCACCGCCGCGCCGCGCTCGGCGATGGCGGCGCGGATCTGCGCCTGCTGCGCCAGGCTGGAGCCGTACTTGCGCGTCAGGTGCTCGCCGATGTCCTCGCCCTCGGGCGGCATGCCGGGGTTGAGCTCGAAGGGCTGAAAGCGCAGCGTCGGCTGCACCACGTCCTGGCAGCGCACCAGCGCCTGTTGCAGCGCCGCCAGACCGACCGCGCACCAGGGGCAGGCGATGTCGGACACAAAATCAATCTCGATCGACGTGGGCATGAAAGTCCTTCAATCACTACAAATTAAATAGCTGCTGGCGCTTGCCTGTTGGGCGCCAGACCCAGAAATCGCCAGAACCACACGCGCCGGCCGCGACGGCGCTGCCGGCACGACGGTTTCGCGACCTTCGCGTCCGGCTGCCGGTGTTGGGCCCGCGTGCCATCACTCCTCCAGCGCCCGCCGCAGCGCCGCGTCAAACGCCTCGGGCGCCTCGAACTGCACCCAGTGGCCCGCGCCCTCGATCAGCTGCAGGCCGCGAAAATCGGGCGCGCGGCGGGCAAATTCGCCCGCCAGCGCGTGGATGTACTGGCGGTAGATCGCATCATGCACGCCGTAGATCGCATGCACCGGGCACGCCAGCCGCGGCAGGCGGCGCGCCAGGATGTCGGTGTGCGCCAGCCGCCGGCGCGGCAGGCGGTCGCGCTGCACGTTGGCGATGTGCAGCTCCAGTGCCAGGCCGTCGATGAGCGCCGGGTCGTGCAGCATCAGCACGGCCAGGTTGTGGCGGTGCACCTCGGCCTGCGCCTCGGGCGTCTTCAGGTGGCGCCAGGCGCGCAATTCGAACTGCCGCTGCGGCACCAGCCCCATGGCCGGCGCGCCCACCAGCACCAGCTTGCGTGCCAGCGCCGGGTGCTCGGCCAGCAGCAGCCCGGCCGTCAGCCCGCCCAGCGAAAACCCCACCAGATCGACCGGCTCGCCGCCCAGCAGCGCGCCCAGGCCGGCGGCCAGCGGCGCCACCATGGCGTCGGCGTCGGTGCCGCCCGGCGGAGGGGCGGAATCGCCAAAGCCCGGCAAATCCGCCGCCAGCACCTGCCGGCCGGCATCCAGCAGCGGCCCGATGTTGCGCACCCAGTGCGTCCACGAGCCGCTGCCGCCATGCAACAGCACCACCGGCGGCTCGCCCGCCCGGCGCTCGCCCCACACATGCCACACCAGATCGCCCTGCCCGCCCGGCGTGGCCAGGCGCCGGCCCCGCGCCAGGCGCTCGCGCTGGGCCAGGGGCAGCAGGGATGGGGGATCAGCAAAGAAGGACATCGTGCGGGGGAGCGTGGGTAGCCCCAGAAAGGCGGAAAACGCGACGGCCGATTGTGCGCGTTTGCTGTGTGGCATTGACCCCGCGCCGCGCCGCGCGTCTCGCGCCGAGTTCTGGCCAATGACGGTGTTGGCCCAGCCGGGCAGGTCTTCGAGGTGCTGCAGGGCTTCGCGCCGCACGGTGGCGGCTTTGAGGGGCAACACGATGCCGAGTTCCGACAGCAGGCCGCGGATGCGGTTGAGGGTGGCGGTGCGTTGCTGGGCAAAGCCCTGGGGGCAGGTCAAAGCCGACCCGCCTACGACTGGCGGCTTACTTTCGGCGTTAGCAGGTATCCCCTGCAAGGCTCGCTATCCCGAGAAGGTCTTTTGGCCGCTGCCGCTTGCCGGAACTGCGCCAGCAGCTATCGTTTTGGAAGTGAGTCGCGGGTGTTCGCAGACCGGGCCGGGCCGCACCCCACGTCAAGCCCCGCCTTCAGGCCGGGCTGACCCAGCGGGCGACGGGCCGGGCGGGCGGCCCGGCTGACTTGGCCGGGGGCGGGCGCGCCGCGCTACCATTGCCGCATGACACAACACCCCATCGACGCCTGGCACGCCCTTGTCCGCTCTCACGACCCGCGCGGGCTGGACGCGCTGCTGGCCGATGACGCGGTGTTCATCTCGCCCATCGTCCACACGCCCCAGCGGGGCAAGGCCGTCACCCGGGCCTATCTGTCGGCGGCGTTTCAGGTGTTCGTCAACCCGACGTTCCGCTACGTGCGCGAGATTCGCGGCCCGTCGGACGCGATGCTGGAGTTCGAGACCGAGATCGACGGCATCCTGGTCAATGGCGTGGACATCATCCACTGGGGCGCGGACGGCCGCATTGCCGAGTTCAAGGTGATGGTGCGCCCGCTGAAGGCGATCGAGCTGATCCACCAGCGCATGGCGGCCCTGCTGACCGCCGCGCCGCGGCCCGCCTGACGCTGCACGCGCAGGCCCGCCGGGGCCAGGGCGCTTGTGCCCCCCTTGACGCGCGAGCCGCGACGAACGCGGCAGCGCGCCGGCTTACAGCGTCAGGATGGTCGAGCCGGTGGTCTGGCGCGCCTCCAGCGCGCGGTGGGCGGCCTGCACGTCGTGCAGGGCAAAGCGCTGGTCGATGTGGATTTTGACCTGGCCCGAGCGCACCACGGCAAACAGCTCGTCGGCCATGGCCTGGCAGCGCTCGCGCGTGGCGATGTGGGTGAACAAGGTGGCGCGCGTGACGTACAGGCACTTGGCCGCCAGCACGGCGGGGGCGAAGGGCGGCACCGGGCCGCTGGCGTTGCCAAAGCTGGCCATCAGCCCGAACGGGCGCAGGCACTTGAGCGAGCCTTCCCAGGTGTCCTTGCCGACCGAGTCGTACACCACCTTCACGCCCTGGCCGTCGGTGATCTGGGCGACGCGCTCGGCGAAATCTTCCGCTCTGTAATTGATAGCTGCCTGCGCGCCGTTGGCAAGCGCCAGCGCGCATTTTTCTGCTGAACCGGCGGTGGCGATGAGGCGATAGCCCAAGGCCTTGGCCCACTGGCAGGCGATCAGGCCCACGCCGCCGGCGGCGGCATGCCACAGGATGTGGTCGCCCGGCTGCAGGCCTTCGGCCGGCAGGGTGCGGCGCAGCAGGTATTGCGCCGTCAGGCCCTTGAGCATCATGGCGGCGGCGGTGTCGAAGCCGATGTCGTCGGGCAGCCGACACACCGTCAGCGCCGGCATCACGCGCACCTGGCTGTAGCTGCCGGGCGGGTTGCCGGCGTAGGCGGCGCGGTCGCCGGGCTTGAGGTGGGTGACGCCCTCGCCCACGGCCTCGATCTCGCCGGCGCCTTCCATGCCCAGGGTCAGGGGCATGGGCAGCGGGTACAGGCCGGTGCGCTGGTAGACGTCGATGAAGTTCAGGCCGATGGCGTGGTGGCGGATGCGCACCTGGCCGGGGCCGGGCTGGCCCACGGGCAGGTTGACCAGCTTCATTTCCTCGGGGCCGCCGGGGCGGTCGATCTGGACGGCGATGGGCATGACGGGGCTCCTGTGCGGCAAATGGGCGTGAGCCGCGATGTTGCCACGCCGGCAAGGGTGTTGCCGACCGTGGCAACATCGCCCCCTCCCATGGCCCCATCGCTGACGCTGAGAACCGCCGCCCTGCTGACCCTGCCGCCCCTGCTGTGGGCCAGCAACGCGGTGATCGGGCGCATGGTGGTGGAGCTGGTGCCGCCGGCGACGCTGAACTTTCTGCGCTGGCTGCTGGCCTTCTTCATCCTGCTGCCGATGGCCGGCTGGGTGCTGCGCCCGGGCAGCGGCCTGTGGCCCCACTGGCGGCGCTTTGCCGTGCTGGGCCTGCTGGGCGTGGGGCTGTACAACGCGCTGCAGTACCTGGCGCTGCACACTTCGACGCCGCTCAACGTGACGCTGGTGGCCTCCAGCATGCCGCTGTGGATGCTGGCGCTGGGGCGGCTGTTCTTCGCCACCCGGGTGACGCGGGCGCAGCTGCTGGGCGCGCTGCTGTCGATGGCCGGCGTGGCGGTGGTGCTGGCGCGCGGCGATCTGGCCAACCTGGCGCGGCTGCGACTGGTGCCGGGCGACGTGTACATCCTGGCGGCCACGCTGGCCTGGGCGCTGTATTCGTGGCTGCTGGCGCGGCCGGCCGAGCCGGCGGCGATCCGCGCCGACTGGGCGGCGTTCCTGCTGGCGCAGGTGACTTTCGGGCTGGGCTGGTCGGGCCTGCTGGCGGGCAGCGAATGGCTGCTGACCGACGCGCACATCCGCTGGGGCTGGCCGCTGGCGGGCACGCTGGTGTTCGTGGCCTGCGGGCCGGCGGTGCTGGCCTACCGCTGCTGGGGCCTGGGCGTGCAGCGCGCCGGGCCGGCGCTGGCGGGTTTCTTCTCCAACCTGACGCCGGTGTTCGCGGCGCTCATGTCCGCCCTGCTGCTGAACGAGGCGCCGCGCCCCTACCACGCGCTGGCGTTCGGGCTGATCGTGCTGTCGATCTGGGTGTCGTCACGGCGTTGAGCCGGCCCGCCACCGGTCTACACTGGCCATCCCCTATCCGACCACAAAGGCAAGCATGGCCCCGAACCTGAGCGAAGACGAAATGATGCTGCTGGCCACCCTGCCGCAGGCCATCGGCTCCTGCGTGGCCACGGCGGCGGGCAGCGGCCTGCTGGGCACGGGCAAGGAGCTGTTCGCCTCCGGCCAGGCGGTGATGGCGGGGCTGAAGGACTACCCCGGCAACGCGCTGATCCAGGCCCTGGTGCCGGACCCGTCGGCCGAGGACAAGTCGGCCGAACTGGCGCAGGCGCGCGCCACGCGCGACTGGGCGATGGCGCGCCTTCGGAGCAAGGGCATTCACACGCCGGCGCAGATGGCGGCGCTCACGCTGGAAGACGCGCGCGCCGTGGCGCGGCTGCTGGACAGCCGCGTCGACCCTGCCCAGGCCGCGCAGTACCGCGCCTGGGCGCTGTCGGTGGCCGAGAAGGTGGCGCAGGCCGCCACCGAGGGCGGTTTTCTGGGCTTTGGCGGCACCCGCCTGAGCGAGGCCGAGCAGGCGCTGATCGCCCAGCTGCGCGAGGCGCTGCGCGCCTGATCAGGGCCGCACCAGCCGGTGGTGCAGGGCCAGGCGCTTGGCCAGCACGGCCGAGGCCAGGTAGGCGTTGGCGCTGTCGTGGCGGTGCGTGACCACGGTGATGGGCACGCGCGCGCCCACGATCACCCCCGAGGCGGTGGCGCCGCCCAGGTACAGCAGCTGGCGCGCCAGCATGGAGCCGCTTTCCATGTCGGGCGCCAGCAGCACGTCGGCCTGCCCGGCGACGGCCGAGCGCGGGTGCTTGCTTTGCGCGGCGGGCAGCGACACGGCGCTGTCGAAGGCCAGCGGACCGTCGATCAGGCCGCCGCCGATCTGGCCCGAGTCGACCATCTTGCACAGCGCCGCCGCGTCGATGGTGGAGGGCACGGCGGCGTCGACTACCTCGGACGCCGACAGCACGGCCAGGCGCGGCTGCTCGATGCCCATCACCCGCAGCAGGTCGATGGCGTTGCGCGCGATGTCGGCCTTGTCGGCCAGCGAAGGCGCGGCGTGCAGCATGGCGTCGGTCAGCCACAGCGGGCGGGCGTGGCCCGGCACGTCGAGCCGGAACACGTGCGACAGGCGCCGGCTGGTGCGCAGCGCGGGCTGCGCGCGCACGGCGTCGAGCAGCTCGGGCAGGCCCAGGCTGCCGGCCATCAGGGCCTCCAGCCGGCCGTCGGCCGCCAGCCGCGCCGCCATGCCGGCGGCGGCGTCGCTGTGCGGGGCGTCGATGACGTCGATGCCGTGCAGGTCGAGCCCAGCCTGTTCGGCGGTGGCGCGGATGCGCTCGATCGGGCCGATCAGCTGCGGCACGATCAGCCCGGCGTGGGCGGCGCGCAGCGCGCCTTCCAGCACGCCGGCGTGGCAGGGGTGCACCACGCCGCAGCGCACGGCGGGCGTGCCTTCGGCCTGCGCCACCCAGGCCTTCAGTCGCGCCTCGGGGTCGAACAGGCGCAGCTGCGGCAGCGGCGTGCGCGGCTGGCGCACCTTCTCGGTGGGCGCCAGCACCCTGGCCACGCCGGACAGCACCTTCTCGCCATGCTGGTTGCTCACCAGGCAGTCGAGCTCGACGCGCTTCTTGGCCTCGTCCTTGCTCAGCACCGTGACGGTGACCGTGAGCGTGTCGCCCACCCGCACCGGGCGTGAAAAGCGCAGCGCCTGCTCCAGGTAGATGGTGCCGGGGCCGGGCAGCTGGGTGCCCAGCACGGCCGAGATCAGCGCGCCGCCCCACATGCCGTGGGCAATGACGCCCTGGAACAGCGTGGCGTCGGCGTACACCGGGTCCAGGTGGGCCGGGTTGGTGTCGCCCGAGACGGCGGCGAAGGCCTGGATGTCGGCCTGGCTGAGCGTGCGCACCAGGCGCGCGCACTGGCCGAGGCTCAGCTCGTCAAAGGTGATGTTCTCGATGAAGTCATCGCCGCCCGGGGCGATGCAGGCAACTGCGGTCATGCGGAAAGCTCGGAACAGGCGCCCAGCGCCGGTGGTCGGTCAAAAGGTGCCGGGGTAGGCACCGCCATCGGGCAGGATATTCTGGCCCGTGATGTAGCCCGCCTGCTGGCTGCACAGAAAGGCGCAGATGGCGCCAAATTCGTCCGGATTGCCGAAGCGACGCGCCGGCACCTGCGCCTGCTGCGCGGCGCGCACCGCCTCCAGCGGCTGGCCGGTCTTGAGCGCGGCGCCCTGGAAGGTGGCGGCCAGCCGATCGGTGTCGAACTTGCCGGGCAGCAGGTTGTTGACGGTCACGCCGCGGGCGGCGATCTGCGGGTTGCGCGCCAGCCCGGCGACGAAGCCCGTCAGCCCCGAGCGCGCGCCGTTGGACAGGCCCAGGATGTCGATCGGCGCCTTCACCGCGCTGGAGGTGATGTTGACGATGCGCCCGAAGCCGCGCGCCAGCATGCCGTCCAGCGTGGCGCGGATCAGCTCGATGGGCGTCAGCATGTTGGCATCCAGCGCCTTGATCCAGGCCTCGCGGTCCCAGTCGCGAAAGTCGCCCGTGGGCGGTCCGCCGGCGTTGGTGACCACGATGTCGAAGTCGGCGCGGTGCGCGAACACGGCCGCGCGGCCTTCCGGCGTGGTGATGTCCTGTGCCACATATTCAACGCTGGCGCCCGCCTGGCCAGCGCCAGCAGCTCTTATTTTCGTAGCAGCCTCGGCCAGGGCCGGTTCGCCGCGCGCCACCATCAGCACATTCACGCCCTCGCCCGCCAGCGCCCGCGCGCAGCCCAGGCCCAGCCCCTTGCTGGCGCCGCACACCAGCGCCCATTTGCCTGCAATGCCCAGATCCATGGTGATTTCTCCTTCAGTGATGGTCGGATGACGAAATGATCTCGCTTGCGCCTCGATGACGCGCCTTCGGCGCATGACGGACGGAATCACCCGGCGGCACGGGTCATTTCGTCATCCATTCAACGCCAGCCTACCCGAGCGAGCGCCCGGCGCGCCCGAACAGAAAAATGCCCATCACCACCAGCGCCGTGCCGGCGGCCAGCCCGGGCGTGAAGGGCTCGCCCAGCAGGGCGATGCCCATGACGATGGTCGACAGGGGCCCGATCATGCCCACCTGGGCGGCCAGGCCGGCGCCGATGCGCTCGACCCCCATCATCACCAGCAGCACCGGCAGCGCCGTGCACAGGGTCGAGTTGAGCAGCGACAGCCACAGCACCGGGGTGGCCACCTGCGCCGCCTGCCAGGGGTTGACCACCAGGAAATGCGCGATGCAGCAGACGCTGGCCACCGTCGAGGCCAGCCCCACCAGGCGCAGGCTGCCGATGCGCGCCACGAATTCGCCACTGAAGAACAGGTACAGCGCATACGAGGCCGCCGACAGGAACACCCAGAACGCGCCCCAGGCGGTGGCGCCGCCCGGCGCGTCGCGCCATTCGACGCCGAACACCAGTAGCGCGCCGCCGTAGCCGACCGCCGTGGCCAGCAGTTGCCCGGCCGTGATGCGGCGCCCGCGCAGGGCCCAGCCGCACAGCAGCACCAGCGTGGGGGTGAGGTACAGGATCAGCCGCTCCAGGCTGGCGGTGATGTACTGCAGGCCGATGAAGTCGAACATGCTGGCCAGGTAGTAGCCGCAGATGCCCAGGCCCAGCACGGCCCAGCGCTCGCGGCGCGCCAGCCGGGCCCGCCCGCGTCCGCCCCACCAGGCCATCAGCAAGAAGAACGGCAGCGCCATCAGCATGCGGTACATCAGCAGCGTGATCGGATCGACGCCCCAGCGGTAGGCCAGCTTGACGATGATCGCCTTGCCGCTGAAGCCGATGGCGCCCAGGGCCGCCATCAACAGCCCGGTTGCTATCTTGTCAGGAGCTGCTAGCGCTTGACTGGCGGGCGCTGCGGCCGGTTTTGATGTGGAACTGCTCAAGGCGCTTTCCGGCTGGCCTGGGCGGCGCCGTGCCCGACGATGCGGTGGTGCAGCCGCCGCATCGACCACCACACGGCCAGCACCACCAGCGGCACCGCGCCGGCAATGCTGGCCTCGGCGCCAAACGGCCAGCCGACGCGCTGCGCGCCCTTGAGCAGGTAGCCCAGCAGGCCCAGCACGTAGTAGGAGATCGCCGCCACCGACAGGCCTTCGACCGTCGATTGCAGCTTCAGCTGCAGCTCCTGGCGCTGGTTCATGCCGGCCAGCAGTTCGCGGCTGGACTGCTGCTGCTCGACCTCGACGCGGGTGCGCAGCAGGCCGCTGACGCGCTCGATGCGCGCCGACAGCGCGGCCTGGCGCCGCTCGGCCGAGCGGCAGGTGTGCATGGCCGGCATCAGGCGCCGCTGCATGAAGTCGTGCAGCGACTGCATGCCCTCGATGCGGGCTTCGGCGATGTCGGCCAGCCGCTGCTCCAGCAGGCTGAAGTAGGCCGCGCTGGCCGAAAAGCGCGTGTGCGTGGCGGCGTAATGGCTTTCCAGCTGGGCGGCCAGGCGGGTCAGGTGGTCCAGCAGCGCGGGCTCGTCGTCGCGCTCGGCCTGCTGCACGGCCTGCGCCAGGCGGGCCAGCTCGGCTTCGCCGCTGGCCAGCCAGGCCACCGACTGGCGCGCCGCCGGCAGGCCCATCAGCGCCGCCATGCGGTAGGTCTCGATGTCCAGCAGGCGCTGCACCAGCCGGCCCAGGCGGCGCGGCGTCACGCGGCCCGGCGCGCGCTCGCCCACCAGCACCAGCATGCGGATGCTGCCGTCGTCGTGCAACTGCATGTCGGTGTGCAGGTCGGAGCTGTGGCTGATGACGGTGGAGCCGGTGACGCTGCCGGGGTCGAACAGCGCGCGCACCGCCGCCGGCCCATCAATGGCCTCGCGCGGCACCGCCCACAGGCGCAGCTGGGTCAGGCATTCGCCCGGCAGGCTGGCCAGCCAGTCGGCCGGCACGCCGGCGGGGTCGACGGGCGGCGCGCCGGCCTGCAGCGCCTGCACGTCGGCGGCCGCCATGGGGCGCAGAAAGGTCCAGGCGACGAATTCGGTGTGCACCTCCCAGCGCAGCACCAGCCCGGGCAGCTGGGCGCGATGAAAGTTGGCGCCCGCCGGCGGCGCCGGCAGGCCGCAGGCGGCCAGCAGCGCGGACAGGTGGGCCCGGCTGCGTTCGCGCGCGGCGGCGTCGGCCCAGATCACGCAGTGCGTGATGGCCAGCGGCGCGGCCAGCGCCTCGGGCGGGCGCGCGTGCAGCTCGTGGTGCAGCTCGGCTCTCAGGGGGTGCGCGATGGGCATGCGGGTGAAATCAAAACGCGGATCGACCCGCATTGTGTCGGAGCCAGGGCGGCGCCGCCGGCGCCAAGCAAAACGGCACCCGCGGGTGCCGTCTTGCCAGCCACGCCGGGCGCGCGAGCGTCAGTCTTCGACGAAGGCTTCCTCGCGGCTGCGCTTGATCGCCGGCAGCAGCACGATCACCAGCAGCGCCGCGGCCAGCGCCAGCAGGGTGGCCGACAGCGGGCGCGTGACCAGGATGCTCCAGTCACCACGCGACAGCAGCAGCGCGCGGCGCAGGTTCTCTTCCATCATGGGGCCCAGGATCAGGCCCAGCAGCAGGGGCGCGGGCTCCATCGCCAGCTTGTGGAAGATGTAGCCAATGATGCCGAACCAGCCCATGATCCAGATGTCCCAGGTGTTGTTGTTCGTGGTGTACACGCCGATGGCGCAGAACAGCACGATGGCCGGGAACAGCCAGCGGTAGGGCACGGTGAGCAGCTTGATCCACAGGCCGATCAGCGGCAGGTTCAGGATGATCAGCATGGCGTTGCCGATCCACATCGAGGCGATCAGGCCCCAGAACAGCTCGGGGTTGCTGGTCATCACCTGCGGGCCGGGCTGGATGTTGTGGATGGTCATGGCCCCCACCATCAGCGCCATCACCGCATTGGGCGGGATGCCCAGCGTCAGCAGCGGGATGAAGGAGGTCTGCGAGCCGGCGTTGTTGGCCGACTCCGGCGCCGCCACGCCGCGGATGTTGCCCTTGCCGAAAGGCACTTCACCCGGCTTCAGCTTGGTCTTCTTCTCGATGGTGTAGGCCGCGAAGGCCGACAGCACCGCGCCGCCCCCCGGCAGGATGCCCAGCGCCGAGCCCAGCAGGGTGCCGCGCACGATGGAGGGGGTCATCAGCTTCCAGTCTTCCTTGGTCGGGTACAGGTGCTGCAGCTTGACGTCGAACACCTCGCGCTTGCCTTGGGCCTGTCCCAGGTTGGCGATGATCTCGCCGTAGCCAAACACGCCCATGGCGATGGCGATGAAGCCGATGCCGTCGGTGAGCTCCGGGATGTCGAAGCTGTAGCGCGCCACGCCCGAGTTGACGTCGGTGCCCACCAGGCCCAGCAGCAGGCCGAGCACGATCATGCCGATGGCCTTGACCAGCGAGCCCGAGGCCAGCACCACGGCGCCGATCAGGCCCAGCACCATGAGCGAGAAGTATTCGGCCGGGCCGAACTTGAAGGCCACCTCGGTCAGCGGCACGGCAAAGCCGGCCAGCACCAGGGTGCCGAAACAGCCCGCCAGGAACGAGCCTATGGCGGCCGAGGCCAGCGCCGGCCCGGCGCGGCCCCGGCGCGCCATCTGGTGGCCGTCGATCACCGTCACCACCGACGAGGCCTCGCCCGGCAGGTTGACCAGGATGGCGGTGGTCGAGCCGCCGTACTGCGCGCCGTAGTAGATGCCGGCCAGCATGATGAGCGCCGCCACCGGCGGCAGAACGTAGGTGGTGGGCAGCAGCATGGCGATGGTGGCCACCGGCCCCACGCCCGGCAACACGCCGATCAGCGTGCCCAGCAGGCAGCCGATGAAGGCGTACATGAGGTTCTGCAGCGTGAAGGCGACGCTGAAACCCAGTGCGAGGTTGTTGATCAGATCCATGGTGGGTGTCTCCTGCCGCTCAACCCGAGATGAAGCTCGGCCACACCTGCATCTGCAGGTTCAGGCCCCAGATGAAGACCACCCAGCTGCCGGCGGCCAGAATGATGGCCAGAATGATCACCTCCTTGAGATTGAACTCAGGCCCGGCCTTGGCCGCCACCAGGGTAATGACGATGATGCCGACGATCACCCCCAGCGACGGGATGCCCAGCGAGGGCACCCCCCCCAGCAGGATGCCGAACAGGAAGTTGGCCAGGATGATGAAGATCAGCGGCTTCCAGGCCCACTTGCCGATCTTGTCGCCGTCCGGCGTCTCGACCACCAGCGACTTGACGACGATGATGGCGCCCAGGATGGCGAGCAGGATGCCCACCAGCAAGGGAAAGTAGCCTGGGCCCATGCGGGCGGCGTTGCCGACGGTGTAGTTGGTGGCACCGATGGCGAAGCCGCCGCCGATGACCACGTACAGCAGGCCGGCAAAGAAGTCCTTCTGACTCTTGATGCGCACGAATGATCTCCTCGAGTGCAATACCCAAGCGGCATTGTCACCAGCGCATCGAGGCCGGTCGATGTGGATTTCACCTACTCGCCCCCCGGGATTTCCCGAAGTCGACCCTGGCGGACGCGCGGCCTGTCACGGGCCGATGGGCCATGGTGAAAACTATCAAATCAATAGCTGCTGACGCCAATCAGTCGGGCGCTACAGGCCGAAACGAACCACCGCTCAGGGGTGATGTCCCGGGTCCAGCGGCGGCGTGGCGGCGATCACCTCTTCCAGCGTGGTCAGGCCTTCGGCCGCGCGCAGGGCGCCGGCCAGCCGCAGCGGGCGCATGCCGTCGGCGATCGCCTGCTGGCGCAGCGCCGAGGGGTCGACGTCGGCGCGCACCCGCGCCTTGAAGGCCTCGGTGACGGTGAGCAGCTCGTAGATGCCCATGCGGCCACGAAAACCCGTCATCCGGCAGTCGATGCAGCCGACCGGCTTGTACGGACGGTAGTCGGCGGCCTTGATCTTCCAGGGCTGGATGACCTCGGACAGCAGCCCATAAGGACCTTGCTCGTCCGGCTGCCGGCAGTGCGGGCACAGGGTGCGCACCAGGCGCTGCGCCAGCACGCCCAGGATGGTGGCCGACAGCAGGTAGGGCGGCACGCCCAGCTCCATCAGGCGCGTCAGCGCCGAGGGCGCGTCGTTGGTGTGCAGGGTGCTGAACACCAGGTGGCCGGTGAGCGCGGCCTGCACCGCCATCTCGGCGGTCTCCAGGTCGCGGATCTCGCCGATCATGATGATGTCCGGGTCCTGCCGCATCAGCGCGCGCACGCCCTCGGCGAAGCTGAAGTCCAGCTGCGGCTGTACCTGGGTCTGGTTGAGCGCCGGATCAATGCGCTCAATCGGGTCCTCGATGGTGCTGACGTTGACCTCTTCGGTGGCCACGCGGCGCAGGGTGGAATACAGCGTGGTGGTCTTGCCCGAGCCGGTGGGGCCGGTCACCAGGACGATGCCGTGCGGTCGCTGCACCAGCGCTTGCCAGCGCTCGGCGTCGTGCGGGGTGAAGCCCAGCGCCGCCAGGTCCTTTACCGCGGTGTCGGGGTCGAAGATGCGCATCACCAGCTTTTCGCCAAACGCCGTGGGCAGGGTGGACAGGCGCATCTCGATTTCCTCGCCGCCCGGGTTGCGCGTCTTGATGCGGCCGTCCTGCGGGCGGCGGCGCTCGACCACGTCCATGCGCCCCAGCAGCTTGATGCGGGCGGTGATGGCGTTCATCACCCCGGCCGGCACCTGGTAGACCGGGTGCAGCACACCGTCGATGCGAAAGCGGATCACGCCCTGATCGCGCCGTGGCTCCAGGTGGATGTCGCTGGCGCGCTGGTCGAACGCGTACTGCCACAGCCAGTCCACCACCTGGATCACGCCCTGGTCGTTGGCGTCCAGCTGGCGGCCCGCCCGGCCCAGCTCGACCAGCTGCTCGAAGCTGGTGGCGGCGCTGCCGCCGCTGCCCTGCTTCTGCGCCACGCGCACCGACCTGGCCAGGGCAAAGAACTCGGCCGTGTAGCGCTTGATGTCCAGCGGGTTGGCCACCACGCGCCGCACCTGGCGGCGCGACTGGCGTTCGACCTCGGCCAGCCAGTCGTCGATGAAGGGCTCGCTGGTGGCCACCACCACCTCGCTGGGGGTGACCTGCACCGGCAGCACCTTGTGGCGCTCGGCGTAGCTGGCGCTCATGGTCTCGGACACCTTGCCGGCGTCCACGCGCAGCGGGTCAATGCGCAGGTAGGCCAGGCCGGCGCGGTCGGCCAGGTAGCGCGTCAGGGCCTCGACGTCCATGGCGGCGCCGTCTTCGGCGCGCGTGATGCCGACCGCCGCCAGCCGCACCAGGGCGTGCTGCGCGCTTTCGGCCTGGGCGCAGCGGGCGGTGACGCGGATGGCCTCGGCGGCGCTGATGACGCCGTCCTCGCGCAGCCAGTCCAGCAGCAGGCGCCAGTGCACCGGGCCGCGGTAGCTGTCGACCGGGCTCAAGGGGGCGGGACGGGTGGAGCGCTTCATTTCTCGATCGCCTTGAACACCTTCAGCCACTTGCGCGCCGGCAGGCCCCAGCGCGCCTCGATCCGCTCGGCCCGCTCGTGCAGCAGCGGCCGCTTGGGCCGCTGCGCGCCGCGCTGCGCCAGCACCACGGTGTTGCCTTCGCGCGTGGCCTTGAAGGCCCACACCGCCTGGGCGCCAAACGCCTCGGTGATCGACGCCAGGCTGCGCTCGAAACTGCTGGAGCGGCCGAACAGGTTGACCGTCATGCAGCCGTCGTCGCTCAGCAGGCGACGGCAGTCGGCGTAGAAGTCGGCCGAATCCAGCACCGGGGCGGCGGCCTCGTCGTCGTACAGGTCGACCGACAGCGCGTCGACCGTGCCCAGCCACTCGTCACGCCGGATTTCCTCGGCGGCGTCGGCGATCACCACGCGCAGCCGCTCGTCGTCGGGCGGCAGCTTGAGCCAGGCGCGGCAGACGTCGGCCACGCGCGGGTTGATCTCCACCGCCGTGCAGGTCATGCGCAGTTTCTTGTAGCTGAACTTGGTGATGGCGCCCGCCCCCAGGCCCAGCTGCATGGCGTGGCGCCCGGCCACGCTGCCTTCCGGCACGAACAGCAGCCAGGCCATCATGCGTTGCACGTAGTCCAGGTCGAGCTCGAACGGCGCGTCGATGCGCATCGAGCCCTGCACCCATTCGGTGCCCAGGTGCAGGTAGCGCACGCCGTCGTGCTCGGACAGGTTGACTTCGCTGAGAGTGGGGGACTGGCGTTTCAAGATGGAGCGAGGTTATCACCGCTGGCGCCCCACCAAGGCCCTGGCGCCTGACCGCGCCCGGCGGCGCTGGCCTGCCTGCGCCACGTCGGCGTGACTTGCGTCACGGAACACCGGGTCGGCCTCGGCTCAGGCGGCCCGGCCGTGGCACAGTCGCCCTGACTCCGCACCCGCACCTTGAGCACCGCCATGAACACCCAGGACATCCTGCACTTCATCACTACCCAGGGGGCCGAATTCGGCCTCAAGCTGCTGACCGCCATCGTCGCCTGGATCGTCGGCCGCTGGCTGATCGGACTGGCCGTCGGCCTGATGGGCAAGATCTTCGAGCGCGGCGGCAAGATCGACACCACGCTGGCGCACTACCTGAAGTCAATCACCTCGGTGCTGCTGAACATCGTCCTGATCCTGGCGATCCTGGACATCTTCGGCGTCAAGACCACCTCATTCGCCGCCCTGCTGGCCGGCGCCGGGCTGGCCATCGGCGCGGCCTGGAGCGGCATGCTGGGCAACTTTGCCGCCGGCGTGTTCATGCAGGTGCTGCGGCCGTACAAGGTGGGCGACTTCATCAGCGCTGGCGGCGTGACCGGCACCGTCAAGGAGCTGGGCCTGTTCGCCACCACTCTGGTGACGCCCGACAACGTGATGACCGTGATCGGCAACGGCAAGATCTTCGGCGACAACATCCAGAACTTCAGCGCCCTGCCGGTGCGCCGCGTCGACTGCGTGGCCAAGGTGGCCCACAGCGTGGACCCGCTGGACGCCATCGCGCGCCTGAAGCCGGTGATCGCCGCCATCCCCAACGTGGTGACCGAGCCGGCGCCGGACGTGGAGATCCTGGAGTTCACGCCCGAGGGCCCCAAGCTGTGCGTGCGCCCCTACACCCACACCGACCACTACTGGCAGGTGTATTTCGACACCCACAAGGCCATCGTCGAGACCTTTGGCGCGGCCGGCTACCCGGTGCCGGAGACGCCGGTGGCGTATCGCAGTGCGCCTTTTAAGGCCACTTGAAGTCGAACAACGGGGCACGAAGGGTCCGACAGATACAACAAATGCTGCGTTCGCGCTTGTCCATCAAGCGCGAGCAGCTATCAATTAAATAGTGATTCAGCCGGCGGCGGCGGCCGCCAGGCGTTCGGCGCAGCGCTGGGCCTGGACGCCATCGATCGCCTCGACCATCACGCGCAGCAGCGGCTCGGTGCCGCTGGCGCGGATCAGCAGACGGCCGCTGTCGCCCAGCTCCGCGGCCACCGCCTGCTGCTCGGCCGCCAGGCGCGTGTTGGCGCGCCAGTCGGCGCCGGCCTGCAGGCGCACGTTGATCAGCACCTGGGGGAACAGCGGCACCTCGGCCAGCATCTCGGCCAGGGTGCGGCCCTGCTGGGCACAGGCCTGCAGCACCTGCAGGGCGGAGATCAGGCCGTCGCCGGTGGTGTGCTTGTCCAGCACCAGCAGGTGGCCCGAGCCCTCGCCGCCCAGGATCCAGCCGCGCTGCACCAGCTCTTCGAGCACGTAGCGATCGCCAACCTTGGCGCGCACGAAATCGAAGCCGCGCGCGCGCAGCGCCTGCTCCACCGCCAGGTTGGTCATCAGCGTGCCGACCACGCCGGCCAGCGCCGGGTGGCGCGCCGCTCCGGCACCGCGCAGGGCGGCGTCGCGCGCCAGCCGGTCGATGGCCAGCACATACAGCAATTCGTCGCCATTGAACAGGCGGCCGGCCGCGTCCACCACCTGCAGGCGATCGGCGTCGCCGTCCAGCGCGACGCCGTAGTCGGCGCCGTGCTCGGCGACGGCGCGCACCAGCGCCTCGGGGTGGGTGGCGCCGACACCGTCGTTGATGTTCAGGCCGTCGGGGGCGCAGCCGATGGCCACCACGTCGGCACCCAGTTCATGGAACACCTTGGGCGCGATCTGGTAGGCCGCGCCATGGGCGGCGTCGACCACGACCTTCAGCCCGCGCAGGCTCAGCTCGTTGCTGAAGCTGCTCTTGCAGAACTCGATGTAGCGGCCAGCCGCGTCGTCCAGCCGGCGCGCGCGGCCCAGGGCGGCGGCGGTCGCCCACTGCGGCGGCTCGGCCAGCATGGCCTCGACCTCGCGCTCCCAGTCGTCGGACAGCTTGGTGCCCCGGGCGCTGAAGAACTTGATGCCGTTGTCGGGGTAGGCGTTGTGGCTGGCGCTGATCACCACCCCCAGCGCGGCGCGCTGGGCGCGTGTCAGGTAGGCCACCGCCGGCGTCGGCACCGGGCCGAGCAGCACCACGTCGACGCCGGCCGAGTTGAAGCCCGATTCGAGCGCGCTTTCCAGCATGTAGCCCGAGATGCGCGTGTCCTTGCCGATCAGCACCGTGGCGTCGGGCTGGGCGCGCCGCAGCACGCGCCCGACCGCATGGCCCAGGCGCAGCGCGAAGTCGGGCGTGATGGGCGCCTGCCCCACGGTGCCACGGATGCCGTCGGTGCCGAAATACTGTCGGGTCATGGATCGAACGCCCTCCTGGTGATTCAATGCGCATCACGCCCTTTTGGGGCAAGCGCGAACAGCTATTATTTTAGTAGTATTTCCGGGCCTGTCGCCAGACCGCCAGCGCCTGCACGGTCTCGCGCACGTCGTGCACGCGCACGATGCGAGCGCCGCGCTCGACCGCCAGCAGGGCCGCTGCCACGCTGCCGATCACGCGCTCAGCGGGCGGCGGCGGGGCCGGCGCGTCGCCCTGCAGGGCGGCGCCGATGCTGGACTTGCGCGACCAGCCGACCAGCAGCGGCCAGCCGGCCGCCAGCAGTTCGCGCTGGCGCGCCAACAGGCTGAAGTTCTGCGCCACGGTCTTGCCGAAGCCAATGCCGGGATCCAGCACGATGCGGTGCTTTTCGACCCCCAGCGCTTGCAGGGCCTGCGCGCGCAGCTCTAGAAATTGCAGCACCTGCGGCACCGCGTCGCCAGTCATTGGCGCGTTTTGCATGGTGGCTGGGTCGCCGTGCATGTGCATCAGGCAGACGCCACAGGACGGGTGGCGCGCCACCACGGCAGTGGCGCCCGGCTGGCGCAGCGCCCAGACGTCGTTGACGATGTCGGCGCCCAGGTCCAGCGCGGCCCGCATCACCTCGGGCTTGTAGGTATCGACCGACACCGGCACGCCCAACTGCAAGGCGCCGCGCAGCACCGGCAGCACGCGCGCCAGCTCATCGGCCAGCGGCAGCGGCGGGCTGCCGGGGCGGGTGGATTCGCCCCCGATGTCGAGCATGTCCGCGCCCTCGGCCAGCAGGCGCTCGCAGTGGCGCAGCGCCGAGTCGGTGTCGGCATGCGCGCCGCCGTCGGCGAATGAATCGGGCGTGACGTTGACGATGCCCATCACCCTGGGCTGGCCCAGGTCGATGGCGAAGCGGGTGGTCTGCCAGATCATGTGCCGGCCCAGTTGAATACCGGACGCGAAGGACGCAAAGAAAACGCGAAGGACGCGAAAGCGACAAAAATCAAATGGTCATTCTTTCGCGCTCTTCGCGCCGCTTTCGCGCCCTTCGCGTCCGGCTGTTCTGAGCGGTTGCTCAGGCCGCCGTCGGCGCCGGCTCGGCCGGCTTGGCTTCGGCGGGGGTGCCGCCGCTGGGGCCGCCGGTGGGTGGGGTGCGCGGCGTCCAGTCCTTGGGCGGGCGCGGGTCCCGGCCGGCCATGATGTCGTCCAGCTGCTCGCCGTCGATGGTTTCCCAGTCCAGCAGCGCCTTGGCCATGGCGTGCATCTTGTCCTGGTTCTCCTCGATCAGCCGGCGCGCCAGCGCGTACTGCTCGTCGATGATGCGGCGCACCTCGGCGTCGACCTTCTGCATGGTCTCCTCCGAGATATTGGTGGTCTTGGTGACGCTGCGGCCCAGGAACACCTCGCCCTCGTTCTCGGCGTACACCATGGGGCCCATGGCCTCGCTCATGCCGTAGCGCATCACCATGTCGCGCGCGATCTGGGTGGCGCGCTCGAAGTCGTTGCTGGCGCCGGTGGTCATCTGGTTCATGAACACTTCTTCGGCGATGCGCCCGCCAAACAGCATGCTGATCTGGTTCAGCATGTAGTGCTTGTCGTAGCTGTAGCGGTCGTTCTCGGGCAGGCTCATGGTCACGCCCAGGGCGCGTCCGCGCGGAATGATGGTGACCTTGTGCACCGGATCGCACTTGGGCAGCAGCTTGCCGATCAGCGCGTGGCCCGACTCGTGGTAGGCCGTGTTGCGGCGCTCTTCCTCGGGCATGACCATGCTCTTGCGCTCGGGGCCCATCAGGATCTTGTCCTTGGCGCGCTCGAAGTCCTGCATCTCGACCACGCGCGCGTTGCGGCGCGCGGCCATCAGCGCGGCCTCGTTGCACAGGTTGGCCAGGTCGGCCCCGCTCATGCCGGGCGTGCCGCGGGCGATGATGGCCGGGCTGACGTCCTGCCCGATCGGGATCTTGCGCATGTGCACGTTCAGGATCTGCTCGCGGCCGCGGATATCAGGCAGCGTGACATAGACCTGACGGTCGAAGCGGCCCGGGCGCAGCAGCGCGGCGTCGAGGATGTCGGGGCGGTTGGTGGCGGCCACGACGATCACGCCCAGGTTGGTCTCGAAGCCGTCCATCTCGACCAGCATCTGGTTCAGCGTCTGCTCGCGCTCGTCGTTGCCTCCCCCTAAGCCCGCACCGCGCTGGCGGCCCACGGCGTCGATCTCGTCGATGAAGATGATGCAGGGGGCGTTCTTCTTGGCGTTCTCGAACATGTCGCGCACGCGCGCCGCGCCCACGCCGACGAACATCTCGACGAAGTCCGAGCCCGAGATGCTGAAGAACGGCACCTTGGCCTCGCCCGCGATCGACTTGGCCAGCAGCGTCTTGCCAGTGCCGGGCGGGCCGACCAGCAGCAGGCCGCGCGGGATGCGACCGCCGAGCTTCTGGAATTTCTGCGGGTCCTTCAGGAAGTCCACCACTTCCTTGACCTCTTCCTTGGCCTCGTCGCAGCCGGCGACGTCGGCGAAGGTGACGCTGTTGTTGTTCTCGTCCAGCATGCGTGCCTTGGACTTGCCGAAGCTGAACGCCCCGCCCTTGCCGCCGCCCTGCATCTGGCGCATGAAGTAGATCCACACCCCGATCAGCAGCAGCATGGGGCCCCAGCTGACCAGCAGGGTCATCAGCAGCGAGCCTTCCTCGCGCGGCTTGACGTCGAACTTGACGTTGTGGTTGATCAGATCGCCCACCAGCCCGCGATCCAGGTAGGTAGCCTGGGTGCGCACGCGCCGGTCGTCGTTCATCACGGCCACGATGTCGGTGCCGCCCTGCCCTTCCTGGATGGTGGCCTGCTTGACGCGGTTGTTGCGCACTTCGTCCAGGAAGTCGGAGTAGGCCATGTGGTTGGCACTGGCCATGCGGCCGCCGTCAAACTGTTTGAACACAGTGAACAGCACCATGGCGATCACCATCCAGATGGCGATCTTCGAGAACCATTCGTTTTTCAAGGCCTTGCGCTCCAGTCGGTCATTCCGGCGATGCCGGACACATGCGGGCCATTTTAGGCATTTCAACCCATCCTGAGGGCCCGCGTGCCACGGTAGCCTTGCGCCCAAAATCCGTATTTGTGCCGGCATCCGGCCCCAAACCCGCGCCATCCGGGCGCGAAGCGGCGCAAATTGACGCGCGTCAATCCGCCGGGGATGCCCGCTTCAAGCCGATGCCGACCAGAAAGGTCTCGGCCGAGCGGTCGCGCGAGGCCTTGGGCTTGATCGGCTTGACCAGCTTGAAGTGCTGCTTGAACAGCTTGACCAGCTGGCTGTAACCGCTGCCGTGGAACAGCTTGACGACCAGCGCCCCCTCGGGCTTGAGGTGGTTTTGCGCAAACTCCAGCGCCAGCTCCACCAGGTGGGCGATGCGCGCCGAGTCGCTGGACTCGATGCCCGACAGGTTGGGCGCCATGTCGGACACCACCAGGTCCAGCGGCTGGCCACCGACGACTTCGGTCAGCCGCGCCAGCACCTCGTCGTCGCGAAAGTCGCCCTGCAAGAACGTGACGCCCTCGACCGGCTCCATCGGCAGGATGTCCAGCGCCACCAGGGTGCCGTCCAGCGCCCCCGCCGCCGCGCCCGCGGGCGCCATGCGCCGGCGCAGGTACTGGCTCCAGGCGCCGGGGGCACTGCCCAGGTCGACCACGCGCATGCCGGGCCGGATGAGGCCCAGCACCTCGTCGATCTCCTTCAGCTTGTAGGCGGCGCGCGCGCGGTAGCCCTCCTTCTGCGCCAGCTTGACGTAGGGATCGTTCAGGTGGTCGGCCAGCCAGGCCTTGTTGACCTTCTTGCTCTTGGTCTTGACTTTCATGCTGGCGGGATAATACGACCCATGCCGCACATCGAACTCACCCCCGCCGAACGCAAGGCCCACCGCGCCGAGGCGCACCACCTGGATCCCGTGGTCATGATCGGCGCCGACGGCCTGACACCGGCCGTCGTCAAGGAGACCGACGCGGCGCTGAACGCCCACGGCCTGATCAAGATTCGCGTGCTGGGCGACGACCGGGCCGCGCGCGAGGCCGTGTTCCAGCAACTGGCCGACCAGCTGAACGCCGCGCCCATCCAGCACATCGGCAAGCTGCTGGTGCTGTGGCGGCCCAAGCCGGCCAAGGAAAGGGCGGTGGACGAAGACCGCCGGCCCGGCCCCAAGGATGTCAAGGTCATCAAGCACAGCAAGCGCGGCGGCCAGCGGCCCGAAGTCAAGGTGGTGCGCGTGCTGGGCAACCAGCGCCTGACGCCCGGCGGCAAGGTGAAAAGGGTGCAACCGAAGCAGAAATCGGTCAAGAAGGGGCGCGCCGACTGAGAGGTTGAGAGTCTTTTGCCCATGCCCGCCTTGCACGCCAAAACACCGCTGCTCGTCGTTGCAAATGCTCGCCATGGCCCGAGCCATGGCTGCGCTTTGCGCCTAGATCAGCGGCGTTTTGACGCGCCTTTCGGGCAAGAACAAAAAACTCTCAACCTCTGATGGCGAGAAACTACGTTTTTGATAGCTGCTTGCGCATGTCCGACAACCGCCAACGCCATATTCTGTGCATGAAATGGGGCACCAAGTACGGCCCCGAGTACGTCAACCGCCTGTACGGCATGGTGCGCCGCCACCTGTCGGGCGATTTCGCCTTCATCTGCCTGACCGACGACGCCAGCGGCATCCGCCCCGAAGTGCGTTGCCTGCCGATCCCGCCGCTGAACCTGCAGCTCAAGCCCGGCCAGCGCGACGGCGCCTGGAAGAAGCTCACCACCTTCGAGGCCGACCTGCACGGCCTGCGCGGCACCGCCCTGTTCCTGGACCTGGACGTGGTCATCGTCGGCCCGCTGGACGACTTCTTCACCCAGCCGGGCGAGTTCCTCATCATCCACGACTACCCGCGCTTCTGGCGCTTTGGCGAGCGCGTGGTGGGCAACTCGTCGGTGTACCGCTTCGAGCTGGGCGCGCACGCCGACGCGCTGGCGTACTTTCGCGGCCACATGGACGAGGTGCCTCGGCAATACCGCAACGAGCAGGACTTCCTGTCGCACTTCCTGCACCGGCAGGGCAAGCTGAAATACTGGCCCGCGGCGTGGTGCCCCAGCTTCAAGTACCACAGCATCCCGACCTGGCCCAGCAACTACTGGAAGGCGCCGGTCGTGCCGCCGGGGGCGCGCATCGTCATCTTTCACGGCGAGGTCAACCCGCCAGACGCGCTGGTGGGCAAGCGCAACAAGCGCTTTGCCTTCATCAAGCCGGCGCTCTGGGTGGCCGACGCCTGGCAGGCCTGAGCCGGCACCGGCGGTCCGGCCTGATTCAGGGCATTTCAGAGCGCCAGCGCCCGTCCAGCGCGCGCCAGCAGCTACATAAATAATAGCGCCTTGATCAGCGCGGCGTGCCCGCCCCGACGCCCACCAGCGGCCGCCCCCGCAGGCGCGTGAGGATGGCCAGCGGGCTGGCTTGCGGGTTGGCTTCGCGCCCCGGCGGCAGGTGCAGGGTCTGCTCGACCATGAACTGGCCGCTCATCACCGCGTGCGTGGCCTGGTCGGAAAAGCACACCCAGGCGCTGCCGGCGGCAAACGGCATGCTGACCTGGCCGCCGCTGCGCTGATAGTGCTCGTCGAGCTTCATCAGGTCGTGCAGTTGCAGCATCAGGTGGTCGTATTCGCTGCGCAGCGACTTGGTGACGTGCAGCGCGTTGAGCACCCTGGCCTGCCAAAGGCGATAGGGCTTGGCACGCGGCAGGAACTGGCGCGCCACGGTCTCGAAGTCCTCGCCCACGCGCCACACGCGCGGCACGCCGTGCGGGTTGATGTTGGCGAACACGCGCAGGATGCGCTCACCGTAGTTGGGGCGGGAGGGAAAGGCATCGACATGCAGGCGCTGGTCGTCGGCGCGGACCGACTGCGCGCGCGTTTCCACCTGGCGCGGCCGAAAGCTGGTGGGCGCCACCCGCAGCAGGCCCCGGTAGGCCGGCAGCAGGCCATCGACCAGCCGCAGCGCCTGCTGGCGAAAGCGCCCGACCATGGCCGCCAGCGCCTGCTGCTCGGCGGCACTGCCACCCGCGCCCTTGAGCACGCCGTCGGCGCCCAGGCTGACGTTGCGGGTGCCAGCGGCCAGCATGTCCTCGCGCAGCAGGGCCTGCTCCTCGTCTCGCAGCTGAAAGCCCAGGCGGGGAAAGTACAGCACCTTGCCGGCCTCGACGGCGGCCGTCCACTCCGGCCGGCTGTGCGCGCGGGCCCAGTCGTCCAGCTCCAGTTCGATGATCTGCGCGCTCATCGGCTTCAACTCCGTCTTTCACCACCCAGCCGCCACAACACGACGGCGGCGCACAGCCACTGCAGCGCGAACATCGCCGTGCCCGTGCCATGCCACAGCGGCAGGTTGACGCGCGCCACGATGCGCGGGGCGACGGCGAACTCGATCAGCAGCGCCAGCAGCATGCCGGCCATGACGAAGGACATCGTGGTGCGGGCACGCGCCTCTCGTCCCGCGCCGGCGCGGCCCCTGAGCACCAGCAGCAGCAAGGCGCCGCAGCCCAGCGACACCCAGGCCTGCGCCGTGAACAGCCCCGCCGCCGCGTGGCCGGCCAGCGGCTTGCTGGGCAGCAGCCTGAACAGCAGCGGCACCACGAAGCCGATGACCGCCGACAGCGTGCCCCACCAGAGCGCGGCAGCGAACAGGGCCAGGCGTTCGGTCATCGGACGGCCCTCGGCGGCTGAGCGCTTTCTTGTTCGTGCCAGGCGGGCATGGGCAGATGATGCACGAGCCGCTCAAACGTAGCGCACGGCGATCACCTCGTAGTGCCGCACGCCGCCCGGCGCCTGCACCTCGGCGGTATCGCCCTCTTCCTTGCCGATCAGCGCGCGCGCGATCGGGCTGCCGACGTTGATCAGGCCCTGCTTCAGGTCGGCCTCGTCCTCGCCGACGATCTGGTAGGTGACCTGATCGCCGCTGTCCTCGTCCTCCAGCTGCACCGTGGCACCGAAGACGATGCGCCCGCCGGCGTCCAGCGCCGCCGGGTCGATGACCTGGGCGGCGGCCAGCTTGCCCTCGACCTCCTTGATGCGGCCCTCGATGAAACCCTGGCGGTCCTTGGCGGCCTCGTACTCGGCGTTCTCGCTCAGATCGCCCTGGGCACGCGCCTCGGCAATGGCGTTGATGACCTCGGGGCGGTCCTTGGTCTTGAGGCGGTGCAGCTCGGCCTTGAGCATCTCGGCGCCGCGCTTGGTGATGGGAAAGGTGGCCATGGCTGTGTCGTGAATCAAAAAGCAAACCGCCGAGGGCGTGGCCTCGGCGGTGATTGGGGGTTGCGCGCCATTATGCCGCGTCCGCTCCCCGGCGCAAGACGGTGTCAGGGCAGCTGCGCGTGCATCTCCTGCACCGAAATCACCCCCAGCCGGTCCATGAACTTCATGCCCTCGACGGCGGCTTCGGCGCCGAAGATGGTGGTGATGGTCGGCACGCGCGCGGCCAGTGAGCTGGTGCGGATGGCGCGGCTGTCGGTGATGGCGTTGCGGCGCTCCTCGACGGTGTTGATCACCAGCGAGATGCCATCGTTCTTGACCATGTCGACGATGTGCGGGCGGCCTTCGGTGACCTTGTTGACGGTCTCGCAGGCGATGCCGGCGTCGCGGATGGCCTGCGCCGTGCCGCGCGTGGCCACCAGGCCGAAGCCCAGGGCCACCAGCTCGCGCGCGATCTGCACCGCCTGCGGCTTGTCGCTGTTCTTCACCGTGAGGAACACCTTGCCGGCCGGCGTGCCGTCGGCCCGCAGCGCGCGCGGCAGGCGCTCGCCAGCGCCCATCTGGGCCTTGATGTAGGCCTCGCCAAAGGTCTTGCCGACGCCCATCACCTCGCCGGTGGATTTCATCTCGGGGCCCAGGATGGTGTCGACGCCCGGGAACTTGACGAAGGGGAACACCGCCTCCTTGACGCTGAAGTACGGCGGCGTGATTTCGGCGCCAACACCTTGCGCGTCCAGCGTCTGGCCGGCCATGCAGCGCGCGGCCACCTTGGCCAGCTGCACGCCGGTGGCCTTGCTGACGAAGGGCACGGTGCGACTGGCGCGGGGGTTGACCTCCAGCACGTAGATCACGTCCTGCACGCTGCCGTCGGCCCGCGGCTTTTCCTGGATGGCGAACTGCACGTTCATCAGGCCGACCACATTCAGCGCCTGTGCCATGGCGGCGGTCTGGCGCTTGAGTTCGGCCACGGTGGCGGCCTTCAGGTAGTACGGCGGCAGCGAGCAGGCCGAATCACCCGAGTGCACGCCGGCCTGCTCGATGTGCTCCATCACGCCGCCGATGTACACGCGCCCGGCGCTGTCGCGCACGGCGTCGACGTCGCACTCGATGGCGTCCGACAGGAAGCGGTCCAGCAGCACGGGCGAGTCGTTGCTGACCTTCACGGCTTCGCGCATGTAGCGCTCCAGGTCGCGCTGCTCGTGCACGATCTCCATGGCGCGGCCGCCCAGCACGTAGCTGGGACGCACCACCAGCGGATAGCCCAGCTCGCTGGCCTTGGCCAGCGCCTCGGCCTCGGTACGGGCGGTGGCGTTGGGCGGCTGGCGCAGGCCCAGCTCGTGCAGCAGCTGCTGGAAGCGCTCGCGATCCTCGGCGGCGTCGATCATGTCGGGCGTGGTGCCGATGATGGGCACGCCCTCGGCCTCCAGGCCCAGCGCCAGCTTCAGCGGCGTCTGGCCACCGTATTGCACGATCACGCCGGCGGGCTTTTCCTTGTCGACGATCTCCAGCACGTCTTCCAGCGTCAGCGGCTCGAAGTACAGGCGGTCGGACGTGTCGTAGTCGGTGGACACCGTCTCGGGGTTGCAGTTGACCATGATGGTCTCGTAGCCGTCCTCGCGCATGGCCAGCGCCGCGTGCACGCAGCAGTAGTCGAACTCGATGCCCTGGCCGATGCGGTTGGGCCCGCCGCCGAGCACCATGATCTTCTTCTGGTGGGTCGGCTCGGCCTCGCACTCGCTCTCGTAGGTGGAGTACAGGTAGGCGGTGTGGGTGGCGAACTCGGCGGCGCAGGTATCCACCCGCTTGTACACCGGGCGCACGCCCTGGGCGCGACGGGCCTGGCGCACCGCCTTGTCGTCGGTCTTCAGCAGCTTGGCCAGGCGACGATCTGAAAAGCCTTTCTGCTTGAGCGCCAGCAGCTCCGCTTTTGAGAGCATGGCAAGCGCCTGGGCGCCATGCTGCTCGGTGTGACGGTCCAGGTCGAGCTCGATCTTGACGATCTCCTCGATCTGCACCAGGAACCACTTGTCGATCTTGGTGAGCTGGTGCACCTCGTCCAGCGACCAGCCGGCGGCGAAGGCGTCGCCGACGAACCAGATGCGGTCGGGCCCCGGCTCGCCGAGTTCCTTCTCGAGCCACTCGCGGTCCTGCGTCTTCTCGTTCATGCCGTCGACGCCGACCTCCAGGCCGCGCAGCGCCTTCTGGAACGATTCCTGGAAGGTGCGGCCGATGGCCATGACCTCCCCCACGCTCTTCATCTGCGTGGTCAGGTGGCTGTCGGCGGCGGGGAACTTCTCGAACGCGAAGCGCGGGATCTTGGTGACCACGTAGTCGATGGTCGGCTCGAAGCTGGCCGGCGTGGCGCCGCCGGTGATGTCGTTGCGCAGCTCGTCCAGCGTGTAGCCCACGGCCAGCTTGGCCGCCACCTTGGCGATCGGAAAGCCGGTGGCCTTGGAGGCCAGCGCCGAGGAGCGCGACACGCGCGGGTTCATCTCGATCACGATCATGCGGCCGTCGGCCGGGTTGACCGCGAACTGCACGTTGGAGCCGCCGGTGTCGACGCCAATCTCGCGCAGCACCGCCAGGCTGGCGTTGCGCATCAGCTGGTACTCCTTGTCGGTCAGCGTCTGCGCCGGTGCCACGGTGATCGAGTCGCCCGTGTGCACGCCCATCGGGTCGAGGTTCTCGATCGAGCAGATGATGATGCAGTTGTCCGCCTTGTCGCGGATCACCTCCATCTCGAACTCCTTCCAGCCCAGCAGCGACTCCTCGATCAGCAGCTCGCTGGTGGGCGAGGCCTCCAGGCCGCGCTTGCAGATGGTCTCGAACTCCTCGGGGTTGTAGGCCACGCCGCCACCGGTGCCGCCCAGGGTGAAGCTGGGGCGGATGACGGTGGGAAAGCCGACGCGCTTTTGCACCGCCCACGCCTCGTCCATGCTGTGGGCTATCCCCGAGCGCGCCGACTCCAGGCCAATGCGCGTCATGGCGTCCTTGAACTTCAGGCGATCCTCGGCCTTGTCGATGGCCTCCGGCTTGGCGCCGATCAGCTCGACGTTGTACTTGGCCAGCACGCCGTGGCGCCACAGGTCGAGCGCGCAGTTCAGCGCGGTCTGCCCGCCCATGGTGGGCAGGATGGCGTCGGGGCGCTCTTTGGCGATGATCTTCTCGACCGTCTGCCAGGTGATGGGCTCGATGTAGGTGGCGTCGGCCGTGGCCGGGTCGGTCATGATCGTCGCCGGGTTGCTGTTGATCAGGATGACGCGGTAACCCTCCTCGCGCAGCGCCTTGCAGGCCTGCACGCCGGAGTAGTCGAACTCGCAGGCCTGACCGATGACGATCGGGCCGGCGCCGATGATGAGGATGGATTGCAGATCGGTACGCTTAGGCATGGCGGTCGGTGTCGATTTTGGTCAGCAGCGCTTGAAGGCGCTCGGCGGGCATGTTCTTCTGCATCAGCTGGATCAGGCCGTCGCCTTCGACCATGGGGCGCAGCACCGCGGCTTCGGCGTCGTAGAACTTCGCGTCCCAGGCGGCCAGTTCGGAGGCGAACTCCTCGTCGCTCCAGGTCTTGCCCTTGGCCAGCAGCGTGACCAGGGGCATGGCCTTGTGTTCCAGGAAGGACTTCTTGTAGGGCTTTTGCGACCAGCGGTCGGCAAACCACTCGCGGTGCGGCGACGGCAGGCTGAGCATGCGCCGGGCAATGGCCTTTTCCAGCGTGGCCTGGGGGAAGGCGTACAGCTTCATGTCGCGGACACTCCTTCTCTGATAGCTGCTGGCGCGGCACGGGCGCCCGCGCGCTCCATGTGATCGATGAAGCGATCGAACAGGTAGCCGACGTCGTGCGGCCCGGGCAGCGCCTCGGGGTGACCCTGGAAGCAGAACGCCGGGCGATCGACGAAGGTCAGCCCCTGCAGGCTGCCGTCGAACAGACTCAGGTGCGTGGCGCGCAGGTTGGCCGGCAGGCTGGCGGCGTCCACCGCGAAGCCGTGGTTCTGGCTGGTGATGGACACGCGGCCGTCGTCCAGGTCCTTGACCGGGTGGTTGGCGCCATGGTGGCCGAACTTCATCTTGTAGGTGCGCGCGCCGCTGGCCAGGGCCATGATCTGGTGGCCCAGGCAGATGCCGAACACCGGCGTGCCGCTGTCGATCAGCTGGCGCGTGGCGGCGATGGCGTAGTCGCAGGGCTCGGGGTCGCCCGGGCCGTTGGACAGGAACACGCCGTCGGGTCGCTGGGCCAGCACCTCGGCGGCCGGGGTTTGCGCCGGCACCACCGTGACGCGGCAGCCGCGCGCGGCCAGCATGCGCAGAATGTTCTTCTTGACGCCGAAGTCGTAGGCCACCACATGAAAGCGCGGCACCTGCTGGGTGCCGAAGCCGGCGCCCAGGCGCCACTCGGTCTGATCCCATTCGTAGACGCGGTCGGTGCTGACCACGCGCGCCAGGTCCAGCCCGGTCATCGAGGGCGCGGCGCGGGCGGCGGCAATCGCCGCTTCGATGCGCTCGGGCGTGGCCTGCTCACCGGCCGCCAGGCCGACGATGGCGCCGTTCTGCGCGCCGTGCGTGCGCAAGTGGCGCGTCAGCTGGCGGGTGTCGATGCCGGCGATGGCCACGGTGCCCTCGGCACCCAGGTAGTCGGGCAGCGAGCGTTCGGCGCGGAAGTTGCTGACCAGCGGCGACAGGTCCTTGATGACCAGGCCGGCGGCCTGCACGCGGGCGGATTCGATATCTTCGCCGTTGACACCGACGTTGCCGATGTGCGGGTAGGTGAGCGTCACGATCTGGCGGCAGTAGCTGGGGTCGGTCAGGATTTCCTGGTAGCCGGTCATGGCGGTGTTGAACACCACCTCGCCGACCGTGGTGCCGGGGGCACCGATGGATTGACCGATGAAGACACTGCCGTCCGCGAGGGCCAGGATGGCGGGCGGGAATTTTCCCTGGAGAGACGAAAGCACGGGGTTCTCCGATGGATGTCGGTCGCCCGGGCGCGCGGCTGGGACGCGGGGCGCGTCGCAACGGCTTCTCTGAGAGGGGATGGAATGCTTTGATGCGCTCGGGCGACGCGGTTTCGAGCAAAGCCAGTCATTATATTCCGGCGCCTCGACCGGCCCGCGCTCGCGGGGCTTTTCAGGCCGGCGGGCGGGCGGGCGCTGGGCCGCGCCTCAGGCGCGCGCCACCGCGCTGGCGTGCAGGCAGATCGCGGCCGCCGCCGCCACGTTCAGCGACTCCTCGCCGCCCGGCTGGGCGATGCGCAGCGCCAGCACGGCGCGCTCGGCCAGCGCCGGCTGCACGCCCTGCCCCTCGTGCCCCAGCACCCAGGCACAGGGCCAGGGCAGGCTGGCGCGGTGCAGCCACTGGCCCTGGTGCGAACTGGTCACCAGCAAGGGCACGCGCAGCGCGGCCAGCGCATCGGCCGTCAGCCCTTCGACCAGCCGCAGCCCGAACTGCGCGCCCATGCCGGCGCGCAGCACCTTGGGCGACCACAGCAGCGCCGTGCCGGTGAGCGCGGCGATCTGCGTGAAGCCGAAGGCCGCCGCGCTGCGCAGCATGGAGCCGACGTTGCCGGCGTCCTGCACGCGGTCCAGCACCACGGTGGGGGCGCCGGCATCCAGCGCCGGCGCCGGCGGCAGCGGCAGCACGAAGGCCAGCGGCGCGGGCGACGGCAGGCCGCTGACCGCCGCCATCAGGGCATCCGTCATCACTACATTTTTAATAGCTACTTGCGCAAATTCGGCGGGCGCCAAGGGCCAGAATGATTCGGAAAACACGGCCAGCTCGGGGCGCCAGCCGCGCGTCAGCGCGGCCCGGCACAGGTGATCGCCCTCGGCCCACACGCGGCCCTGCCGGCGCCAGGCGCCGCTGTCCTGCGCCAGGCGCTTGAAGTCCTTGAACAGCGCGTTGTCGCGCGACTGGATGCGCAGCGGCGCGGCGGGCATCATGGTGTCGGGCCTCCCCAGGCGACGGCCGCCGCCACCGGCGCAAAGGAGCGGCGGTGCCACGGGCAGGCGCCGTGCGCCCGCAGCGCCGCCAGGTGCGCCGCCGTGCCGTAGCCCTTGTGAGCGGCAAAGCCGTACTGTGGCCAGGCGGCGTCGACCTCGGCGCACCAGCGGTCGCGCTGCACCTTGGCCAGGATCGAGGCGGCCGAGATCGCCGGCACGCGGGCATCGCCGCCCACCACCGCCTCGGCGCGCACGGTCAGCAGCGGCAGGCGGTTGCCGTCCACCAGCACCTTGGTCGGCGGCAGGCGCAGCCCGGCCACCGCGCGCTGCATGGCCAGCAGCGTGGCCTGCAGGATGTTGAGGCGGTCGATCTCCTCGACCGACGCCTCGGCGACGGCGCAACACAGCGCCTTGGCGCGGATTTCGTCGTAGAGCTGCTCGCGCCGGCGTGCCGTCAGCTTCTTGGAATCGGCCAGGCCGGCGATGGGCTGGCGCGGATCCAGGATCACCGCCGCCGCCACCACCGGCCCGGCCAGCGGACCGCGCCCGGCCTCGTCCACGCCGGCCAGCAGGCCGGGGGCGTCCCAGTCCAGCGGCGCCTGTTCAGCGTGCAAGAAGCGTTTCGATCGCATCGGTGGCCAGGCGCGCGGTGTCGCGCCGCAGTTCATGGTGCAAGGCAGCAAAGCGCGCCTCGGTGGCGGCGATCCTCGAAGGCGCGGCCAGCCAGTCCAGCACGGCGCGCGCCAGCGCCTCGGGCGTGGCGGCGTCCTGCAGCAGTTCGGGCACGACGAAGGGGGCGTCGGGCCGGTCGGCCGCCTGGTGCGCGCTCAGGCCGGCCGGCGGCGCCAGCCAGTCCGGCGGCGCGCACAGGATGTTGGGCAGGCCGACCCAGGGCAGCTGGCGCTGGCGGCGCATCAGCCGGTAGCTCAGGCCCGGCATGGCGTAGGCGATGACCATCGGGCGCTTGAACAGCGCCGCCTCCAGCGTGGCGGTGCCGCTGGCGATCAGGGTCACGTCGCAGGCCGCCAGCGCGGCGTGCGACTGCCCGTGCAGCACCCGCAGCCGCGCGCCCAGGCCGCTGGCTGCGGCCAGCGCCCGCACCTGGGGCAGTCGCTCGGGCACCGTCGGCACTATGAATTGCGTAGCTGCTTGCGCTTGCTGCACAAGCGCTGCGGCCCGAAAGAACCTGAAACCCAGGTGCTGCACCTCGGCCGCCCGGCTGCCCGGCAGCAGGGCGACCACCGGCGCGCCGTCGGCCAGCCCCAAGACGCGGCGGGCGGCGGCGCGGTCGGGCTGCAGGGGAATCACGCTGGCCAGCGGGTGGCCGACGTAGCTGGCGGCAATGCCGGCGTCGGCCAGCAGCGCCGGCTCGAACGGGAACAGGCACAGCACATGGTCGGCGGCGGCCTTCAGCTTGAGCAGCTTTTCGGGCCGCCAGGCCCAGAACGAGGGGCTGACGAAATGCAGCGTCCGGATGCCGGCGGCCTTCAGCCGCGCCTCGAGGTCGAAGTTGAAGTCCGGGGCGTCGACGCCGATGAACAGGTCGGGCCGCTCGGCCAGCAGCCGCTCGGCCAGCTGGCGGCGGATGCGCAGCAGCTCGGGCAGGCGCGGCAGCACCTCCAGGTATCCACGCACCGACAGCTTTTCGGCCGGCCACCAGGCGTCGAAGCCGCGCGCCGCCATCTCGGCGCCGCCGATGCCCGCCGCGCGAAGGCCGGGCCAGCGCGCCTTCAGGGCATCGAGCAGGTGGCCGGCCAGCAGGTCGCCGGAGGCTTCGCCGGCCACCAGGGCCAGGCTCGGAGTGGTGCCAGCCATGTCACTCGTCCTGGCCGCTCTCGGGGCGTCTGCGCCAGCGGCCGCGGAGCAGGCCACGCCAGCGAACGCCATGCCCGGGCTTGCACCGGGCATCGGCGTTGTCCCCCCGGGGGGAAGACGCGCAGCGGCTCAGGGGGGGATTCATGTCACCGCACGATGCCGCGGCTGGCGGTTGCAAGAAAGTCCTGCATCAGCGCGATGTCGGCGTCGGCATCGGCCAGCTCGCCGCGCAGCGCCTCGATCTGCTCGCGCGCGGCGTCCAGCGTCAGGCCCTTGCGATACAGCAGGCGGTACATCTGCTTGATCAGCGTGATGCGCTCGGCCGAGAAGCCGCGCCGGCGCAGGCCTTCGGCGTTGATGCTCTGCGCCTCGGCCGGGTTGCCGCCGGCGGTGACGAAGGGCGGCACGTCCTGCGCCAGCCGGGTCTGGAACGCGGTCATCGCATGCGCGCCGACGCGCACGAACTGGTGCACGCCCGACAGCCCACCCAGGAACACCCAGTCACCCAGGTGCACGTGGCCGGCCAGCTGCACCGCGTTGGCCAGGATGATGTGGCTGCCCAGCCGGCAGTCGTGCGCGATGTGCACGTAGGCCATGATCCAGTTGTCGTCGCCCAGGCGCGTTTCGCCCTCGTCCTGCACCGTGCCGGTGTTGATGGTGACGTATTCGCGGATGGTGTTGCCGTCACCGATGCTCAGGCGGGTCGGCTCGCCGGCGTACTTCTTGTCCTGCGGCGCGCCGCCGATGCTGGCGAAGGGAAAGATGCGGTTGTCCCGCCCGAGGGTGGTGTGGCCGTCGATCACGCAGTGCGCGCCGACCACGGTGCCGGCACCGATGCGCACCCGCGGGCCGATGACGGCGTACGGGCCGACCTCGACCGAAGAATCCAGCTCGGCGCGCGGGTCGATCAGCGCAGTGGGATGGATCTGTGGCATTTCAATGATCCGACGGCCGCGGAGCAGGCCATGCCAGCGAACGCCGTGGCCGGACCTGCGCCGGCCACTGGCGTTGTCCCCCCCGCGGGGGGAAGGCGCGCAGCGACTCAGGGGGGGTCAACCCACGTCCCGCATGGTGCACATGATGGCCGCTTCGCAGGCCACCTCGTCGCCCACCGTGGCCTTGCAGTTGAAGCGGTAGATGCCGGCGCGCGCGCGGTCGATGGCGGCGTGCAGGATGAGCTGGTCGCCCGGCTCCACCGGTCGCTTGAAGCGCGCGCCGTCGATGCCGACGAAGTAGAACACCTGGTCGTCGCCCAGCGAGATGCCCTCGGTCTCGAACGACAGCAGCGCGCAGGCCTGGGCCATGGCCTCCAGCATCAGCACGCCGGGCATGACGGGACGCGCGGGAAAGTGGCCGGTGAAGAAGGGCTCGTTGACGGTGACGTTCTTCAGCGCGCGGATGGTGCGCGCCTGCAGGTCGATGTCAAGCACGCGGTCAACCAGCAGAAAGGGGTAGCGGTGCGGCAGCTTGGTCAGGATGCGATGAATGTCCATCATGGCGTTTGCTTCTATTTTGATAGCTGGTTGCGCCCGTTCAACGGGCGCGCGTGGCTTATTCTATGCCTCATCGGCCGGCGACTGCTGGCGCTCCAGCCGTTTGATGCGCTCGCGCAGGCCGTGCAACTGCTTGAGCGAGGCGGCGTTCTTCTCCCAGGCCTCGTTGTCGTCGAGCGGAAAGAAGCCGGTGTAGTGGCCAGGCTTGAGGATCGAGCGCGTGACCACCGAGGCGGAGGAGATGTGCACGTGGTCGGCGATGGTCAGGTGGCCCAGGATCATGCCGGCGCCGCCCACCGTGCAGTGCGCGCCGATGCGCGCGCTGCCGGCCACGCCCACGCAGCCGGCCATGGCCGTGTGCCGGCCGATGTGGCAGTTGTGACCGATCTGGATCAGGTTGTCGAGCTTGACGCCGTCCTCGATCACGGTGTCGTCGAGCGCACCGCGGTCGATGCAGGTGTTGGCGCCCACCTCCACGTCGTCGCCGATGCGCACCGCGCCCAGCTGCTCGATGCGCACCCAGGCGCCGTCGTCGGGCGCGAAGCCGAAGCCGTCGCCGCCGATCACCGCCCCGCTCTGGATCAGGCAGCGCGCGCCGATGACGCAGTCCTCGCCCACCGTGACGCGCGCCTTCAGCACGGTGCCGGCGCCGATGCGCGCGCCGCGGCCGATGAAGCAGAGCGCGCCCACGCTGGCGCTGGGATCGACCAAGGCGCCTTCTTCCACCACCGCGCTGGGATGAATGCCGGGCCGCGCCGCGCCACCATGCAGGCGCCGCCACAGCTGCGTGAGGCGGGCAAAGTACAGGTGCGGATCGGCCGCCACGATGCAGTCGCCGCGCGCGCGCGCCGCCTCGGCCAAGGCCGGCCCGACGATCACGCAGCCGGCGCGCGAGCTGACCAGCGCTGATGTCAGCCGAGGATTGACCAGGAAGCTGAGCTCGCCGGGTTGCGCCCGCTCCAGCGGCGCCAGGCGCGTGATCTGCCGATCGGGGTCGCCGAACAGCTCGCCGCCCAGGGCCTGGACGATGGCACCGGTACGCAGCGTCGTCATGGCCATGCGATCAGATAGGAAACACGGACATCCGCCGCGCCAGCGCGGCCGACCGGCCCGGGTTCACTTGCCGGCGTTCAACGCCTTGATCACCTTGTCGGTGATGTCCAGCCGCGGGTTGACGTACACCGCCTCCTGCAGGATGACGTCGTACTTCTCGGCCTCGGCGACCTGCTTGACCACGCGGTTGGCGCGATCGAGGATTTGCTGCAGCTCTTCCTGCTTGCGCGCGTTCAGGTCTTCCTGGAACTCGCGGCGCTTGCGCTGAAACTCGCGGTCCTGCTCCATCAGCTGGCGCTGGCGCGCCGCGCGCTGGCTTTCGCCCATGGTCGCGGCATCGCGCTCGAAGCGCTCGGAAGCGGTCTTGAGCGTGGCGCCGGCATCATCCAGCTCCTTCTCGCGGCGCGAGAATTCCTGCTCCAGCTTGGACTGCGCGGCCTTGGCGGGCACCGCCTCACGCAGCATGCGGTCGGTGTTGACGAAGCCGATGCGCGCGCTCTCCTGAGCCAGCACGACCGGCGCGGCAAAGAAGGCGCCACACAGCACTACGACCATCAGACGGCGAGACATGGACTGCTTCAAAACGAGGTTCCGATCTGGAATTGGAAGCGTTGAATTCTATCGCCCGGCCTCTTGCGCAGGGGGATGGCAAAGGCAAAGCGCAGCGGGCCGAGGGGGGAAATCCAGCTCAGGCCGACGCCGGTGGAATAGCGCAGCGCAGCGCCGCTGATCTTCTCGCCCTCGCCGTACAGCGCGCCGGCGTCGACGAAGCCGAACAGGCGCAGCGTGCGGTCGTTGCCGGCGCCCGGGAACGGGGTGATGAATTCGGTGTTGAGCACGAACTTGCGCGTGCCGCCGATGAAGGCGCCGGTGACGTCGCGCGGGCCCAGGGTGGACTGGTCGTAGCCGCGCACCGAGCCCAGACCACCGGCGTAGTAGTTCTTGAACACCGGGAACGGTCGACCGCCCAGACCCTTGCCCCAGCCGACCTCGCCATTGAAGGCCAGCGTGTACTGCTTGCTCAGCGGGATGTACTGTTGGTACTGGTAGTTGGCCTTGGCATAGCGCGCATCGCCGAACAGGCTCAGCTCGCCCAGCAGGCGCTGGTAGCGCCCCGAGTTGGGCGCCAGCGCGCTGTCGCGCGAATCGCGCGACCAGCCCAGCGTCAGCGGGAAGGCCGAGCTGGAATAGCCGAAGCGGTTGGCGTAGTCCAGGTACGCGGCCGGGATGTTGGTGCCCGGCTTGATGCGCGTGCGCTCCGCGTTCATGCCCAGGTAGACCGTGTCCAGTTCGGTCACCGGCACGCCGAACTTCAGGCCCACGCCCATGGTCACCAGGGTGTAGTTGCCGCCCTGGTCCTGGTACGGCTTCTGGGTGCGGTAGTACAGGTCGACCGTGCGCGACACGCCATTGGTCGTGAAATACGGATCGGTGGCGCTGACCACGACGGTGCGGTTGTACTTGCCGCTGTTCAGCTGCAGGTCCAGCTTGTTGCCGGAACCAAAGGCGTTGTCCTGCGACAGTCCGAAGGTGAGAGCCAGCTTTTCGGCCGACGAGTAGCCGGCGCCGACGCTGATGCTGCCGGTGGGCTTTTCCTTGACCTCGACGTTCAGGTCGACCTGGTCGGGCGCGCCGGGCACCTCGGCGGTGGTCACCGACAGCTCGGTGAAGTACCCCAGGCGATCCACCCGGTCGCGCGACAGCTTGATCTTCTCGGCGTCGTACCAGCTGGACTCGTACTGCCGGAACTCGCGCCGAACCACCTCGTCGCGCGTGCGCGTGTTGCCCTGGATATGGATGCGTCGCACGTAGGCGCGGCGCGAGGGTTCGGAGCGGATGACGAGGGCCACGCGGTTGTTGGCGCGGTCCACCTCGGGCACGGCCTCGACGCTGGCGAAGGCGTAGCCGAAGTTGCCGAAATGCTCGGTGAAGGCCTTGGTGGTCTCGGCCACCTGATCGGCGTTGTAGGCCTCGCCGGGGCGGATGCTGACCAGCGACTTGAACTCGTCGTCCTTGTCCAGGTAATTGCCTTCCAGCGAAACGCCCGACACCACGAAGCGCTGCCCCTCGGTGATGTTGACGGTGATGCCGATCGATTCCTTGTCGGGCGAAATGGCCACCTGCGTGGAGTCGATCTTGAAGTCCAGGTAGCCGCGCGCGAGGTAGAACGAGCGCAGCGCCTCCAGGTCGGCATTGAGCTTGGCGCGCGAATACTGGTCGCTCTTGGTGTACCACGACAGCCAGCCGCCGGTGTCGAGATCGAACAGATCCTTCAGCTGGCCGTCGGTGAACGCCTGGTTGCCGACGATGTCGATGTCCTTGATGCGCGCCGGGCGGCCTTCGGTGATGTTGAAGGTCAGGCGCACCTGGTTGCGCTCGGTCGGCGTCACCGTGGTCACCACCTCGGCGCCGTACAGGCTGCGGTTGATGTACTGGCGCTTGAGTTCCTGCTCGGCGCGGTCGATCAGCGCGCGGTCGTAGGGCCGGCCCGAAGTCAGCCCGGCGTCGCGCAGCACGCCCTGCAGCACTTCGTTGCTGAATTCCTTGTTGCCGGCGAACTCGACCGCGGCCACCGTCGGGCGCTCCTGCACGATCACCACCAGCACGTCGCCGCTGACTTCAAGCCGCACGTCGTTGAACAGGCCCAGGCCGAACAGCGCGCGAATCGCCGCCGCGCCCTTGTCGTCGTTGTAGGTTTCGCCCACGCGCAGCGGCAGCGAGCCGAACACGGTGCCGGGCTCCACCCGCTGCAGGCCTTCGACGCGAATGTCGCGCACGGTGAACGGCTCGACGGCCCAGGCCAGTTGCGAGGCCAGCAGCATGCCGGCCAGCGAGGCCGCGGAGCGCAGCCGAAAACGAGTTGCGAACGATGTCATGAAGGCTTCGGGGTATGGTGGCCGCGCAAGACCGGAGAAACTGTCGGTGAGGGAGATCAACCCAGGCGATTGACGATGTCGTTGTACATCGCGATGGCCATCATGGCCAGCAGCAGCGACATGCCGACATACTGCAGGCGCTCCATCCACACGCCTGCCACGGGCCGGCCTGTCACGGCCTCCCAAAGATAATACATCAGGTGCCCCCCATCGAGGACCGGCAGCGGCAGCAGGTTGAGCACGCCCAGGCTGACGCTGATGAAGGCCAGGAACGCCAGGTAATAGGTCAGCCCCAGGCTGGCCGACTTGCCGGCGTAGTCGGCGATGGCGATCGGCCCGCTCAGGTTGCGCAGCGACAGCTCGCCCACCAGCATGCGCCCCAGCAGCCGCAGCGACAGCGCCGACACCTCGCCGACGCGAACCACGCCGGCCCACAGGCCATCCATCGGGCCACGGCGCACCAGCACCATCTCCGGCAGGCTGCCAACGTAGGCACCGATGCGGCCCACCGGCTGGCCCTTGTCCACCTGCCGTTCGGGTTGCACCCGCAGCGACAGCTCGCGCCCGTCGCGTTCGATCAGCCATGCCGAGGCCGCCGGCGGCCCGCTGGCGCCGGCGGCGCGGATGAGTTCGCGCAGTTGCTGGCCATCGTGCACCGGCACGTCGCCCACCCGGCGCACCACATCGCCCTGGCGCAGACCGGCGCGCTCGGCGGCACCGCCGGCCATCACCTCGCCCACCGTCGGGCTGCTGAGCGGCGAGGTGAGGCCGATGGCGCGAAACAGCTGCGCATCGGGGTCGCGCGTGGCCAGCGTGGACAGCGGCAAGGTCAGCTCGCGCCCACGGCCATCGCCGCGCGACACCTCCAGCACCACGTCCTGGCCGTCCAGCGCGCCGCGCGTCAGCACCCAGCGCAACGACTCGAACGAGGCCACCGGCTCCAGCGCCTCGCCGGCCAGCGCCGCCTGGCGCACCAGCTCGCCGCCCTGCAGGCCAGCCTTGTCGGCCAGCGAGCCGGCCACCGGCGGCGACAGCAGGGCGCGCGGCTCCTGCACGCCGATCCAGTTCACCAGGGCATACAGCAGCACCGCCAGCACCAGGTTGGCCACCGGGCCGGCCGCCACGATCAGGGCGCGCGAGGCCAGCGGCTGCGTGTTGAACGCCTGGTGGCGATCTTCTTCGGCCACCGGCGCGTCGCGCTCGTCGAGCATCTTGACGTAGCCGCCAAACGGGATGGCGCCGATGACGAACTCGGTGTCCTGCCCCGGGCGCTGGCGGGCCGGCTTCCAGCGCACCAGCGTCTTGCCGAAGCCGATGGAAAAGCGCAGCACCCGCACGCCGCGCGCCACGGCCATGCGGTAGTGGCCCCACTCGTGCACGGCGATCAGCAGGCCGAGGGCGACCACGAAGGCGAACAAAGTCAGCAGCATGGGCCTATTGTCGGCGCTGGCGCCATCGGCAGTCAGGCGGAAAGCCGCTGCACGCCGGCCAGGGCAGCGGCGCGCGCGCGCGCATCCAGATCGAGCAGCGCCGGCAGATCGTGCGGCGCCTCGGGTGCCACGCTATCCAGGGTGGCGCGGTTGACGGCGTGGATCTGGTCGAAGCGGATGCGGCGCCCCAGGAAGGCGTCCACCGCGACTTCGTTGGCGGCGTTCAGCACGGCGCAGGTGCCGGGGGCCGCGCGCAGGGCCTCCCAGGCCAGCGCCAGGCCGGGGTAGCGCTCGCGGTGGCCATCGGCGTCGATGGGCTCGAAGCTCAGGCCGGCCAGGGCATGAAAGTCGAGCGCCGTCGCGCCCGAGGCCATGCGCTCGGGCCAGGCCAGGCCGTAGGCAATCGGCACCCGCATGTCGGGCGTGCCCAGTTGTGCCACCACCGAGGTGTCCTTGTACTGCACCATGGAGTGGATCACGCTCTGCGGGTGGATCACCACCTCGAGCTGCTCGGGCGCGACGCCGAACAGGTAGCGCGCCTCGATCACCTCCAGCGCCTTGTTCATCATGGTGGCCGAGTCGACCGAGATCTTGCGTCCCATCACCCAGTTGGGGTGGGCGCAGGCCTGCTCGGGCGTCACCGCGTGCAGCGTGTCCACCGCACGGGTGCGAAACGGGCCGCCCGAGGCGGTGAGGATGATCTTGTCGATGCGCGCCGCCCAAGTCGCCGGGTCCTCGGGCAGCGACTGGAAGATGGCCGAGTGCTCGCTGTCGATCGGCAGCAGGGTGGCCCCGCCTTCGCGCACGGCACGCAGGAACACCTCGCCGCCGACCACCAGCGCCTCCTTGTTGGCCAGCAGCAGCCGCTTGCCGGCGCGTGCCGCCGCCAGACAGGGCGCCAGCCCGGCGGCGCCGACGATGGCGGCCATGACGATGTCGACCTCGCTCCAGGATGCTACATCATTAATAGCTTCTGGCGCTTGCTCCACTTGCGTCGGGAGCCTTTTTTGCTTGATTTTTTCCGCCAGCTGAGCGGCATGCGGCGCACTGGCCATCACCGCCACTCGTGGCCGGAAGCGCTCGCACTGCGCCAGCATCGCATCGACCTGAGTGGCCGCGGTCAGCGCCACCACCTCGAAGCGCTCGGGGTGGCGCGCCACCACGTCGAGCGTGCTGGTGCCAATGGAGCCCGTGCTGCCCAGCACCGCCAGGCGCTGGCGCGTCATGCGCCGCCCCCGGACGCCCAGGTCGCCAGCAACATCACCAGGGGCAGCGTGGGCAGCAGCGCGTCGATGCGGTCGAGCACGCCGCCGTGGCCCGGCAGCAGCTGGCTGGAATCCTTCATGCCGGCGCTGCGCTTGACCAGGGACTCGAACAGATCACCCACCACGCTCATGGCGCACAGAAACAGCGCGCCGCCCACCAGCAGCGCCGGCCCGGCCTGGTAAAGGCGGGTGTACACACTGGGCGCCCCGAGCTCGTGCGCACGGTCCAGCCACAGCCACAGCGTCGCCAGCGCCAGCACGCCCAGCATCCCGCCCCATACGCCTTCCCAGCTCTTGCCCGGACTGATCGACGGCGCCAGCTTGCGGCCGCCGGTCAGCCGCCCGCCCAGGGCCCGGCCAGCAAAGTAGGCGAACACGTCGGCGGTCCACACCAGCACCATGGCCGACAACAGAAAATTAACGCCGATGCGCCGCGCCTGCGCCATGGCCAGCCAGGCCACGCACAGGATGGCCAGGCCCATGACCCAGCGCAGCCCCCGCGGCAACCGGGGCCAGCCGGGCACGCCGCGCGCCAGCACCCCGGCACCGGCCAGCACCCACGCCAGGCCGGCCGCCAGCCACAGACCCGGCAGCGGATGCTCGACCGCCCCCAACGCCCAGAGTCCCAGGCAGAGCGCGGCACACAGCGCCCCCGTGGCCAGCGCGGCGGCGCCGGTGACGCCATTCAGGCGCGCCCATTCCCAGGCCGCGGCGGCGATGAACAGCAGACTCAGCGCGATGAAGGGCGTCGCCGACCGGGCGAACAGTGCCGGCAGCAGGATGGCCAGCAGCACCAGCGCGGTGATGACACGTTGCCGCAACACGCTCGGGCTTCCTTGTCAGCCGGCCGCGGCCGTGCGCGCCAGCTGCTCCGAGGTGCGGCCAAAACGCCGCTCGCGTCCGGCAAAGGCGGCCAGCGCCTCATCCAGCGCGGCGTCGTCGAAATCGGGCCACAGGCAGTCGGTGAAGTACAGCTCGCTGTAGGCGCACTGCCACAGCAGGAAATTGCTGATGCGCTGCTCGCCGCCGGTGCGGATCAGCAGGTCGGGATCGGGCACATGGGCCAGCGCCATGGCGCTGGCCAGCGCGGACTCGGTGATCGGCGCGCCACGCTCGGCCAGCCGGGCGGCCGCCTGCGCGATGTCCCAGCGGCCGCCGTAGTTGAAACACACGTTCAGCACCATGCCGGCGTTGCCGGCGGTGTCGGCCTCGGCCTGGGACAGGGCGCGCCGCATGCCCTCGGACAGGGCCCGCCGCTCGCCCACGAAGTGCAGGCGGATGCCGGCGCGCAGCAGTTCGGGCACTTCGCGCACCAGCGCCTTGCCCATCAACTCCATCAGCCCGCTGACTTCGTCGGACGGGCGATTCCAGTTCTCGGAGGAAAAGGCAAACACCGTCAGCACCTGCACGCCGCGCTCGGCACAGCCACGAATGCAGCGGCGCAGCGACTCGACCCCCTGGCGGTGGCCGGCGATGCGCGGCAGCAGGCGCCGCCGCGCCCAACGGCCATTGCCGTCCATCACGATGGCGATGTGGCGCGGGAGGTCGCTGGAAGAAGATGCGTTTGCCATGTGCGCGGAACAAATCCAAGGGGCTGCGAAGCAAGCCCCAAAAGAGGCCGCAGAGCAGACCAAGCCAGAACGCGGTGGCCGGGGTTTCCCCGGTCACTCGCGTTGTCCCCCTGGGGGGAAGGCGCCGCAGGCGACTCAGGGGGGGGTCACTCCTCGGGGGTCAAACCTCCATGATGTCCTTTTCCTTGGCGGCCACCAGGGCGTCGATGTCGGCCACGTGGCGGTCGGTGACCTTCTGGATGTCCGCCTCGGAGCGCTTTTGCTCGTCCTCGGTGGCTTCCTTGTCCTTGACCAGTTTCTTGATGGCGTCGTTGGCGTCGCGGCGCAGATTGCGAATGGCGATCTTGGCCTGCTCGCCCTCGTGGCGCACCACCTTGGTCATCTCGCGGCGGCGCTCCTCGCTCATGGGCGGCATCGGCACGCGGATCAGATCGCCCATGTTGGCCGGGTTCAGGCCCAGCTCGCTCTCGCGGATGGCCTTCTCGATCTTGGCGCCCATGCCCTTTTCCCAGGGCTGCACGCTGATCGTGCGCGCGTCCAGCAGCGACACGTTGGCCACCTGCGACAGCGGCACGTGGTTGCCGTAGTACTCGACGTGGATGGTGTCCAGCAGCGCCGGGTTGGCGCGGCCGGTGCGGATCTTGGTCAGGTTGTGCTTGAAGGCGGCGATGGACTGGTTCATCTTGCCTTCGGCGTTCTTCTTGATGTCAGCAATGCTCATGTCGATGCTCCTTCAGTGACGGCCGGCTCAGACGTGCACCAGGGTACCCTCGTCGCTTCCGAGCACCACGCTCTTGAGCGCGCCGGGCTTGAAGATCGAGAACACCTTGATGGGCAGCTTCTGGTCGCGGCACAGGGCAAACGCGGTGGCGTCCATGATGCCGAGGTTGCGGCTCATGGCCTCGTCGAAGCTCAGGCGCGCGTAGCGCGTGGCCTTGGGGTCCTTGTTCGGGTCGGCGGTGTAGACGCCGTCCACCTTCGTGGCCTTGAGCACCAGCTCGGCGCCGATCTCGGCCCCGCGCAAGGCGGCGGCGGTGTCGGTGGTGAAGAAGGGGTTGCCGGTGCCGGCGGCAAACACGATCACCTTGCCCTCTTCCAGGTACTGCAGCGCCTTGGGCCGCACGTAGGGTTCGACCACCTGCTGGATGTCGATGGCCGACATCACGCGCGCCGTCAGGCCCTGGTGGTTCATGGCGTCGGCCAGCGCCAGCGCATTCATCACCGTGGCCAGCATGCCCATGTAGTCGGCGGTGGCGCGGTCCATGCCGACGGAGCCGCCGGCCACGCCGCGAAAGATGTTGCCGCCACCGATCACCACCGCCACCTGCACGCCCATGCGCGTGACCTCGGCGATCTCGCCGACGATGCGCTCGATGGTGCCCCGGTTGATGCCGAAAGCGTCATCGCCCATCAGGGCCTCGCCGGAGAGCTTGAGCAGGATGCGTCGATGGGCGGGTTTGGCTTTGGTCATGGGCGAAAAAGGGTGCGGCGGCAAACGATCAAGTTTAGCGGCTGACGGCCGGCGCTGCCGTCGGCCCGGATACAAGAAGGGCGCGCCACCTGCCGGCGGCGCGCCCGTTCAGATGCGACCGATCAGGCCTTGCCCTGGGCGGCGGCCACCTGGGCGGCCACTTCGGCGGCGAAGTCGTCCTGCTTCTTCTCGATGCCCTCGCCCACCACGTACAGGGTGAAGCCCTTCACGGCCGTGGCCTTTTCCTTCAGCATCTGCTCGACGCTCTGCTTGTCGTTCTTCACGAAGGGCTGATTGAACAGCGAGACTTCCTTCAGGAATTTCTGCACCGAACCCTCGACCATCTTGGCGGCGATGTCGGCCGGCTTGCCCGACTCGGCGGCCTTGGCCGCGGCCACGCTGCGCTCGGTCTCGACCAGCTCGGCCGGCACGTCGGCCGCCGTCAGCGCCTTGGGCTTCATGGCGGCCACGTGCATGGCCACGTCGCGCGCGGCCAGCTCGTCGCCGGCGTACTCGACCAGCACGCCGATGCGCGTGCCATGCAGGTAGCTGGTCAGCTGGCTGCCACCGGCCTTTCGCACGAAGCGGCGGAAGCTCATGTTCTCGCCGATCTTGCCGATCAGGCCGGTGCGCACGTCTTCCAGCGTCGGGCCGTAGCCGTCCTGCTCGTAGGGCAGCGCGGCCAGCGCGGCGACGTCGGCGGGGTTTTTCTCGGCCACCAGACGGGCCGCGGCGGCGGCCATGGCCAGGAACATGTCGTTCTTGGTCACGAAGTCGGTTTCGCAGTTGATCTCGATCATCGCACCGGTGTCGCCGGCGATGTGCGCGGCCACCACGCCCTCGGCGGCCACGCGGCTGGCAGCCTTGCCGGCCTTGGTGCCCAGCTTGACGCGCAACAGCTCTTCGGCCTTGACCATGTCGCCATCGGCCTCGGTCAGGGCTTTCTTGCACTCCATCATGGGGGCGTCGGTCTTGGCGCGCAGTTCGGCGACCATGCTTGCGGTGATTGCTGCCATGTGTGATTACTCCAGATGTAGGTGGGGATGCGCCGGCGTGGCGGGCCGCGTCCCCTTGAAAATCAAACCATTAAAAAAAAGGGGCCTTGACGCCCCTTTGCCGGCGGTCGCCAGGCTGGCGACGCTCAGGGCGATCAGGCGGCGCTGCCGTCCTCGACCTCGACGAACTCGTCCTCGCCCTCGGCCTGCACGGCCTTGATCACGTCGCTGACGGCATTGGCCTTGCCTTCCAGCACGGCGTCGGCCAGCGCGCGGGCGTACAGCGTGACGGCACGCGCCGAGTCGTCGTTGCCGGGGATGACGTAGTCGATGCCGTCGGGGTTGTGGTTGGAATCGACCACGCCGATCAGCGGCACGCCCAGCTTCTTGGCTTCGGACACGGCGATCTTGTGGTAGCCGACGTCGATCACGAAGATGGCGTCGGGCAGCGCGCCCATGTCCTGGATGCCACCGATGTCGCGCTCGAGCTTTTCCATCTCGCGCGAGAACATCAGCTGCTCCTTCTTGCTCATGCTGTCCAGCCCGGCTTCCTGCTGGGCCTGCATGTCCTTCAGGCGCTTGATGGAGGTCTTGACCGTCTTGAAGTTGGTCAGCATGCCGCCCAGCCAGCGCTGCTCGACATAGGGCATGCCGCAGCGGCGGGCTTCCTCGGCCACGATCTCGCGCGCCTGGCGCTTGGTGCCGACGAACAGGACGGTGCCGCGGTTGGCCGCCAGCTGGCGCGCGAACTTCTGCGCCTCCTGGAGCATCGGCAGCGACTTCTCCAGGTTGATGATGTGGATCTTGTTGCGATGGCCGAAAATGAAGGGGGCCATCTTGGGGTTCCAGAAGCGCGTCTGGTGGCCAAAGTGCACACCGGCTTCCAGCATTTGACGCATGGTCACGGACATGGAAAGTACCTTTTCAAGGTTGGGTCTTAAATCCGGCCCCCTCATCACCACCCGGACCATGGATCGGCCGGCGGCAACACCTCGTCGGGGCTGGTTTGGGATTGGTTCCGCAGCACGCACCCGGCGATCAGGCGCACGCGGCAAAACCATGGAATTATAGCCCGCAACTTGCTGCGCCGCAGCACAGCCCGCGGCGCCGGAGCGCGTTGACGGCCATCCTGCCGCATGCTCCGACACCAGCGCCCGTAGAATCGCCCGCGCCCTCCCGCACCGCCCCTGCCCCTCCCCCCTTCCATGAACATCGCCATCCTCGGCGCCGGCATCGTCGGCGTGACCACGGCCTATGAGCTGGCCACCGATGGCCACCAGGTGACGGTGTTCGAACGCCACGCCAGCGTGGCCGAGGGCAGCAGTTTCGCCAATGCCGGCGTGGTGGCGCCGGGCTACGTCACGCCCTGGGCGGCGCCGGGCATGCCGCTGAAGGTGCTGCGCTACCTGCTGGCGCGCCATGCGCCCGTGCGGGTGCGCCGGCCGCTGGCGCTGGCCGACATCGCCTGGATGCGCCAGTGGCTGGCCGCCTGCGACCGCGCCGCCTACGCCAGCAACCGGGCGCGCATGCAGCGCCTGGCGTTCTACAGCCGCCACCGGCTGCATCAGGTGGCCGGCGCCATGGCCTACGACTTCGACCGCAGCAGCGGCTACATGGTGCTGCTGCGCGCCGAGCGCGACCGCCGCCTGGCGCAGCCCGGCCTGGCCCTGCTGCGCGAGCTGGGCGTGCCGTTCCAGGAACTCGACGCCGATACGGCGCGCCGCATCGAGCCGGCCCTGCACCCCCACACCCCGCTGGCTGGCGCCATCCACCTGCCGCAGGACGAAGTGGGCAACTGCCGGCAGTTCGCCATCATCCTGCGCGACGCGGCCGAGCAACTGGGCGCGCGCTTTGTGTTCAACACCACGGTGACGGCCATCGACAGGGCGCAGCCCGCCACGCTTCATGTCGCAGGCGCGAGCTCGCCCCAGCGCTTCGACGCCGTCGTGCTGTGCGCCGGCGTCGGCTCGGCAAATCTGCTGCGGCCGCTGGGCCTGCGCCTGCCCCTGCGCCCCATCTACGGCTACTCGATCAGCGCCCACGTGCCCGAGCCCACGCTGGCACCGCGCAGCGGCGTGATGGACGAGCGCTACAAGGTCGCCATCACGCGCATGGGCCAGCGCGTGCGCGTGGCCGGCTCGGCCGAGATCGGCGGGCGGCCCGACGAAGTCCACCACGCCGCCCTGCAGACGCTGTATAAGGTGCTGGCAGACTGGTTCCCCGGCGCGGCGCGCCTGTCCAGCGGCGTGCAGGTCTGGAAAGGCGCGCGGCCCATGTTGCCCGACGGCCCGCCGGTGATCGGCGCCAGCGGTGTCCCAGGCCTGTGGCTCAACCTCGGCCACGGCTCCAGCGGCTGGGCGCTGTCCTGCGGCTCGGCGCGCGTGCTGTCCGACCTGATCGTCGGCCGCACACCCGAGATCGATACCGAAGGGCTGGGTGTCGAGCGCCGGCGGCGCTGACGAGTGAGCGTTGAGCGTGAACGCCAGCGCCCGCGCGGCCTTGACGAGGATCGCAAGCGGTCAACTGCCGCTTCTAGGCTCGGCTGCACCCGCCCGCATGGGCCGCCCGGTGGTAACACACCGCACCGCCCATGAGAAAGCCCGGCGTTGGGGCCTTGAGCCTGCCCGCCGGGCTTTCAGGCAGCGCGACAAAAGCGTCATGGTCTGCCAGGGTCCGCATCGGAAAGCTGCTTGTTTCCGGCTGCGGTGGAAGGCAAGAGATTGCCTCCATTCAATGGCTGGCCGCATGCCCATTCGGTGTATCAGCTACAGCCGACGGGTGCCTGCCAACCGGCGCCCGGATCACCCGGGCAACACCACTGTAGGCCCGAACCCGCCGCTTGGCCAAGCGCAAATCTCAATGCCCGAGCAGGGGCGGATTGGCGGTGTCAATGACCGCGCGCAGGCCGCTTGCCGCCGCAATGGCTTGCTCCGAACGGCTGAGCAGCAACGATTTGCATCCGTTTCATATATCAAAATTAGAATCAAAACTCAAAAAAACAGGGTTGACCAGATATTTGAGGGCCTCCTAGAATTCAGCGTTCCGACAAAGACCGTGGGGAAACCCTGATGTATCTGCCCGCCTGGGGCAGACCGGATCTGACGACTTTTGCTTCTTCGCGCCAGCTGTCACGGGCGCACGTCAGCCGGCTCAGGCCCCGACCAAGACTCTGACACACCCGCGCATCCCCGTTGCTCCCGCGTCCTGTGTGCCCACCGGCACGCCGGCCTGCGCCGTGGCGCCGTGTGTCGTGAATCAAGGAGAGCCATGACAGCGTCCACACGCCTTGCCGCTTTCGCCAGCGGCCTCAGGACCTTCGCCGGTGACGTGGCGGAAGGGTTTTTTGAACTCACGCACAACGGTCTGGCCCTGGTGGGCGTGGTCGTGGTGCTGGCGGTCGCCCTGCTCAGCGCCCGGCCCGAACTGCGCCAGCAGGGCGAGCAGCAGCTCGCCGAATGGCTGACGGCGCGCAAGGTCGCCACGCTCGGCATCACGCCCGAACTGGGCGCCATCGAGCGCGCCACCGCCGCCAACCCGCGCGATCTGCCGCGCGAGCAGGCCAACCTGGCCCTGTGGATCAGCAAGAAGTACCGCGTCGCGCCGGAGCCGGTGGCCGCGCTGGTGGCCGAGGCCTACGACGTCGGCCAGGCCAGCAAGCTCGACCCGACCCTGATCCTGGCGGTGATGGCGATCGAATCCAGCTTCAACCCCTTCGCGCAAAGCTCGGTCGGCGCCCAGGGCCTGATGCAGGTGATGACCCAGATCCATTCCGACAAGTACGAGCACTTCGGCGGCCAGTACGCCGCCTTCGACCCCAAGACCAACCTGCGCGTGGGCGTGAAGGTGCTGCAGGAGTACATCGGCCGCACCGGCTCGGTCGAAGCGGGCCTGAAGTGGTACGTGGGCGCGGCCAACCTGGCCAGCGACGGCGGCTACGCCGACAAGGTGCTGGCCGAGCACGCCCGCCTGTACCAGGTGGCCAAGGGCAAGCCGCGGCCCGACCTGCCCGGCCTGCGGGCGCTGAAGCCGGCGCCGGCCACCAACCCGAGCGACGACGGCACGCTGGTCAAGGTCGCCACGCTGTCCTGAGCGGCGGCGGCCGGCACGGCCTGGGCTAAACTCGCGCTCGTGCGCAACTGGCGATAGGCGACCGGCACGCTGCCGGCGCCGACGTGGGCCACCACGGGGAAGCGCGCCACCCGCCGCGCGGCGGGCGTCATCCGCCGTTCGCCTGGGCCGCCCTGGCTTGATGCCGGGAGCGACGTCACCCCAAGGACCGTCATGTTCAACCGTTCCACCCACACCATCGCCCACACCGACCCGGCGCTCTGGGCCGCCATTCAGGCCGAACACCAGCGCCAGGAAGACCACATCGAGCTGATCGCCAGCGAGAACTACGCCTCGCCCGCCGTCCTGCAAGCAGCCGGCACCCAGCTGACCAACAAGTACGCGGAGGGCTACCCCGGTCGCCGCTACTACGGTGGCTGCGAGCACGTCGACGTGGCCGAGCAGCTGGCCATCGACCGCGTCAAGCAGCTGTTTGGCGCCGAAGCCGCCAACGTGCAGCCGCACTGCGGCGCCAGCGCCAACATCGCCGTGCTGATGGCCTTCCTCAAGCCCGGCGACACCATCATGGGCATGAGCCTGGCCGAAGGCGGCCACCTGACCCACGGCATGCCGCTGAACATGAGCGGCAAGTGGTTCAACGTGGTGAGTTACGGCCTGAACGCGCAGGAAGCCATCGACTACGACGCGATGGAGCAAAAGGCGCGCGAGACCCGGCCCAAGCTGATCATCGCCGGCGCCAGCGCCTACAGCCTGGAGATCGACTTCGCGCGCTTTGCCAAGGTGGCCAAGGAAGTGGGCGCCATCTTCATGGTCGACATGGCACACTACGCCGGCCTGATCGCCGGCGGCGTGTATCCCAACCCGGTGCCGCACGCCGACGTCGTGACCAGCACCACGCACAAGAGCCTGCGCGGCCCGCGCGCCGGTTTCATATTGATGCGCGCCGAACACGAAAAAGCCATCAACAGCGCCGTCTTCCCCGGTCTGCAGGGCGGCCCGCTGATGCACATCATCGCCGCCAAGGCGATCGCCTTCAAGGAGGCGCTGCAACCCGAATTCAAGCAGTACGCCGCCCAGGTGAAGAAGAACGCGCAAGTGGTGGCCCAGACGCTGACCGAGCGCGGCCTGCGCATCGTCAGCGGCGGCACGCAAAGCCACGTCATGCTGGTTGACCTGCGCGCCAAGGGCATCACCGGCAAGGAAGCCGAGGCCGTGCTGGGCAGCGCCCACATGACGATCAACAAGAACGCCATCCCCAACGACCCGGAAAAGCCCATGGTCACCAGCGGCGTGCGCATCGGCACGCCGGCCATGACCACGCGCGGCTTCAAGGAAGACGAGGCGCGCGCCACCGCGCACCTGGTGGCCGACGTGCTGGACAAGCCGCGCGACGAGGCCCATCTTGCCGCCGTGCGCGCCAAGGTGGCCGAGCTGACGAAGCGCTTTCCGGTGTACGGCAACTGAAAGGCAAATCCTCCGAACGCAGAGGACGCAAAGGTTTCGCAGAGGACGCAGAAGAGAAACAGCAGGATTCTTGAATTCTTCTGCGTCTTCTGCGTGTCCTTTGCGCCCTCTGCGTTCGGCTGTTTCAAGACCCCATGCGCTGCCCCTTTTGCGCCCACACCGAAACCCAGGTGGTGGACAGCCGCGTGTCGGACGAGGGCGACTTCATCCGCCGCCGGCGCCAGTGCGCGCACTGCGGCAAGCGCTTCACCACCTATGAGCGGCCCGACGTCAGCTACCCCAGCATCGTCAAGAAGGACGGCCGGCGCGTGCCCTATGCGCGGCCCAAGCTGCAGGGCTCGCTGCAACTGGCGCTGCGCAAGCGCCCGGTCAGCACCGAGCAGATCGACGCCGTCATCGAGCGCATCGAGGAAAAGCTGCTGGCCAGCGGAGCGCGCGAAGTGCCCTCCTCGCGCCTGGGCGAATGGGTGATGCGCGAGCTGAAGAAGCTCGACAAAGTGGCCTACGTGCGCTTTGCCAGCGTCTACCGCAGCTTCGAGGACATCGACGAGTTCCGGGCGCTGGTGGACGAGGTCAAGCGCTGAGCCCCAAAAAAAAGCGTGCGCCCACGCGCACGCTCGTCTGTGCCGCCTCTGGCGCGCTCAGCCGTTTCGACGCAGTCGCCGCAGGCCCAGGCCGCCGGCCGCCGCCGCCAGTGCCAGCAGCGCCCATTCGCTCAGCGTGGGCACAGGTTGCACCGCCGCGGCGCCACCGGTTTGTGTGACCGTCACGTCGTCAAACGCGATGGTGCCGGTCCCGTTCGCCGTCCCGAACAGCAGATCCAGGCGCTCGGACGCGGCCGCCGCCGTGAAGCTGCCCGTGCACTGCGCCCAGACCCCGGCCGCCCCCATCGTGCACGCCACCGGCGTGTTGGCCGCGCCCAGCCGGATGCTGGCCACGTTGGCGGGGTCCACGACCGTCCGCGCCACCCAGGCGGACACGGCGTAGGTGCCTCCCGCGACGGTGGTGACGTTCTGCGACAGCCTGCCGATGCCGTCGTTGTCAAAAGCCCAGGCGAAATAGTTGCCCGTGTGCGGCAAAACCGCCCCCTGTGAGGTAGATACATCAGCGCCATTGCCGCCTCCGGCAAACGTGGCAACCCAAGGGGGCAACGCTCCCGTCTCGAACCCGGGGTTGGAGACGGGCTGCGCCCAAGCCGCCCCGCTGCCCAGCAACGCCACTGCCAGTGCCGGCCGCGCCAGTCTGGAAACCCAGTTTGTCTTGAACGTGAAATCCATCACCGCCTCCTGCGCATTTCGTTGTTTCGAAGCATCAATTATCCGGCAACTCCCCACGGATCTGGTCCTGGACGAGGCAGAACGATGATGCCGGCGAACGCACTGCGTTGTGCCAGCGCCACGGCCCGGCGGCAGACAAGCCGTGCCCGCCGCCCTCAACGCGGCAACTGCGCGCGCGCCCACTGCACGATCTGCGCCGGGTTGGTGAGCGCCCCCGGCTGGCGCGCCACTTCGCGCCCGCCGACGAACAGCGCCAGCGTCGGGATGCTGCGGATGTTGTAGCGGGCGCCGAGCGCCTGCGCGGCCTCGGTGTCGACCTTGGCGACCCGAAACCGCGGCTCCAGCAGGGCCGCCGCCTGGGCGTAGGCCGGCGCCATCATGCGGCAAGGGCCGCACCAGGGGGCCCAGAAGTCGACCAGCAGCGGCAACTGGCTGCGCGTCAGGTGCTTGTCGAACGCGGCGGCATCATTCAGCGCCACCGGCTGGCCCGCAAACAGCGGCTGCTTGCACTGGCCGCAGGTCGGGGCGCTGCCCAACTGGTCGGCGCGCACGCGGTTGGTGGTGTGGCAGTGGGGGCAGACGACGTGCAGGGGTTCGGTCATCGGGCATCCTTGCGGTCAATGGGTGGCGTCGCGCGGCGGTTCATCCGGTGCGGGGCGTGTACGACCCGCGGCAATGGCTTGGCTGGCCAGCAGCTCGGCACGCATCGCCGCATCCAATGGCGAACGACACAGGCCGGCGTCGCCGTAATGCAGGTTTTCATAGAGCGCCGCGGCGGCCGGACTGTCGGCCAGCAGCGGCTGCCAGTCGACGTCCGCATCGGCCAGCAGGGTGGCCAGGCGGGCGGCCACGGTCTGGTATTGGTGGGCGTCCACCGGCTCACGGCTGGCGTCCAGCCGCTCCAGCAGCCGCGCCAGCACGGTGGCGGTGCGAGGGGGAGAGAGCAGCGTTTTCATGCTGCTGAAGTTCGGGGCATCCGACCCGATTGCAAGAGCCGCCACAGTTGTGCCAAACCACCCAGAACGCTATTACATATATAGCTGCTGGCGCTTGATGTGTGGTGCCTGGACCTTGATTTGATATAAAGAATACGTTCCCTTGTCACTTCCCAGGAGACGCGCCATGAGCACCTTCACCCTGTCCAGCCCCGATATCCCGAGCGGCGGTTGCGTGCCACAGCATTTCGAATTCGACGGCTTCGGCTGCTCCGGCCAGAACCAGTCCCCTGTGCTGCGCTGGAGCGGCGCACCGGCCGAAACCAGGAGCTTCGCCGTGCATGTGTACGACCCCGACGCCCCCACGGGCTCGGGCTTCTGGCATTGGTACGTGATCGACCTGCCGGCCAGCGTGAGCGAGCTGCCCGCCAACGCCGGCGCCCAGGGCGGCGCCAGGCTGCCTGCCGGCGCGCGCCAGATCCGCAACGACTACGGCAGCTACGCCTGGGGCGGCGTGTGCCCGCCGCCGGGCGACAAGCCGCACCGCTACATCTTCACCGTGCACGCGCTGTCGGTGGAGCGCATCGATGTGCCGGACGACGCGCCGGCCGCGCTCACCGGCTTCATGGTCAACGCCCACACGCTGGCCAAGGCCTCGTTCACGGCGACCTACGGGCGTTGAGGCAGCGGCCTCAGCCTGGCTCGGGGATGCCGGGCATGAAGCGCAGCGGCTTGGCGCCCGTGGCCGGCGCCGTGACCGGCGGCACCAGGTCGGCCAGGGTGACACCGTCCAGCACCGCCAGATAGCCCTGCATGGCGCGGCCCAGCACGTTCTTGAGGTGGCAGTGGCTGCTCAGGCGGCAGGTGTTGAGCTCGGCGTTGAAACATTCGACCAGCTCGAAATCGCCTTCGGTGGCGCGCACCACCGCGCCCAGGTTGATCTGCTCGGCCGGCCGCATCAGCCGCATGCCGCCGCCGCGCCCGCGGGTGGTGTCCAGCAGGCCCAGCGCGGCCAGCTGCTGCACGATCTTGGTCAGGTGGCTGCGCGAGATGCCGTGCTTTTCGGCCACCTCGCTGATGGTCACCGGCTGCGCCCGCGCATGGCAGGCCGCGCAGTACATCAGCACCCGCAGGGCATAGTCGGTCCACTGGGTCAGTCGCATGGTGTCGTCCTCGGACCAAAAGATTCACACGCGATGAATTTTAATCAATAAAATAGCCAGGCCGAATGAACCTTTGAGGAACCCTCCCATGAACGCCACCACCGAAGCCGCGCGCCCTGCCCTGTCTGCCGAGCAGGCGATCGGCCAGATCGCCGTCGAACTGCCGGGGGCCACTGCCGTGTTTCGCCGTCTGAAGCTGGACTTCTGCTGCGGCGGCCAGCTCAGCCTGCGCCAGGCCAGCGCCGACAAGGGGCTGGATCTGCAGGCGGTGATGGACGAGTTGTCCACCCTGCAGCGCCCCAGCCAGCTGCCCGATGCGGGTACGCCGGGCGAGCTGATCGACCACATCCTGACGCGCTTTCACGACGTGCACCGCCAGCAGCTGCCCGAGCTGATCCGCATGGCGCACCGGGTGGAAGCCGTGCACCGCGGCAACCCCGACGTGCCGGCCGGCCTGGGCGACGCGCTGGAGGCCATGCAGCAGGAGCTGCTGACGCACATGCACAAGGAAGAGGCGATCCTGTTCCCCATGCTGCGCCAGGGCGGCAACAGCTTCGTCAGCCAGCCGATCGGCGTCATGCGCCACGAGCACAACGACCACGGCGCGGCGCTGGAGCACCTGGCCAGCCTGACGCACGACATGATCCCGCCGATGGGCGCCTGCAACACCTGGCGTGCCCTGTACACGGGTCTGGCCCAGCTGCGCGACGACCTGATCCAGCACATCCACCTGGAGAACAACGTGCTGTTCCCGCCCTTCGAAGCGGCCACCGCCGGCGGTTGCGGCTCTTCGGGCTGCGGCTGCAGCTGAGGCCGAGAGTCTTTTGCCCATGCCCGCGCTGCGTCGGCGCGGGCGGCCCGGTCAGTAGTGCGGCGGCAGCTCGTCGCGCAGGTTGCGCGGCGCCGCGCCGCTGCCCTCGGGCATCTGCTGGCGCAACTGCGCCAGCTCGCGCTGCAGGCGCTCGATCTGCTGCTGTTGGCGATACACCATCAGGTTGAGCTGCTCCAGCAGGTCCTCGGCAAACGCCGCCTTGATCTCCAGCGCGTCCAGCCGGCCCTCGGTCCGCGCGGCGTCGGCCATGGCGCTCAAGCGGTCAGCGCCTGCGCCAGGCGCGCCACGCCTTCGCGGATGCGGTCCTCGTCGGCGGTGGCGAACGACAGGCGCAGCGTGCTGACATCCGGGTTGGCGCAGTAGAACGGCGCCCCCGGCACGAAGGCCACGCCACGCTCGATGGCGCGCCGCGCCAGCTCGTTGCCGTCGCCCAGCGCGCCGCCGGCGCCGGTCAGCCGCGCCCACACGAACAGGCCGCCCTGCGGCTGCACGAAGTCGATCGCCGCGCCCAGCTCCCGGCGCAGCGCGTCGCCCATGGCGCGGGCGCGCGCGCCATACACCTGCCGCACGCGCGCCAGCGTGCCCGGCATGCGGCCGGCCGCCAGGTACTGCGCCGCCGTGGCCTGGGCGAAGGTGCTGGTGTGGGCGTCGGAAAACTGCTTGCACATGGTGGCCTTGGCCAGCAGCGCGGGCGGCGCCACCAGCCAGCCCACGCGCAGCCCGGGCGACAGCACCTTGCTCAGGCTGCCGCAGTGCACCAGCCAGTCGCGGCTGCCCGGCACCTCGTGCGACAGCGCCAGCAGGCTGGGCGGCGGCGGCGCGTCGAAGTACAGGTCGCCATAAGGGTCGTCCTCGATGATCAGGGTCTGGTACTGCACCGCCAGCTCCAGCACCCGCCTGCGCCGTTGCAGGCTCAGCATGGCGCCGCTGGGGTTGCCGAAGGTGGGGATCAGGTACACGAACCTGGGCCGGTGCGTCTGGATCAGGCGCTCCAGCTCGTCCACCCGCACGCCTTCGCCGTCGATCGGCGCGCTGATCAGCTCGGCCCCGTAGAGTCGAAAGCACTGGATGGTGGCCAGGAAGGTCGGCCCCTCGACGATGGCCTTGCTGCCCGGATCGACCAGGCACTTGCCCAGCAGGTCCAGCGCCTGCTGGCTGCCGGTGGTGACGATCAGCTGCTCCGGCGCCAGCCCGGTCACGCCCTTGGCCTGCATGAAACCGGCCAGCTGCTCGCGCAGCGGCTGGTAGCCCTCGGTGGCGCCGTATTGCAGCGCCGCGCCCGGTTCGGCGGCCAGGGCCGCGTTCACCGCTTCGCCAATGCCGGCGACGTCGAACATGGCGCTGTCCGGAAAGCCACCGGCAAAACTGATGATGCCGGGCTTGCCCAGCAGCTTGAACAGCTCGCGGATGGCGGAGGTTTCGACGTTGTCGAGGCGTTGGGCGAAGGGAAGGCTCATGGCGGCACCTGAAACACGGGTGCCCTATTGTGACGTGGCGCGCCGGTCTGTCGCGAGCGCCTGCCCGCGGCCGGACGCCATAATCCGCCCCGTGACACCCGCCCAGATCGACCGCTTCTTCGCCACCTTGCAGGCGGCCAACCCGCAACCGGCCAGCGAGCTGGAATACACCAGTGTGTTCGAGCTGCTGACGGCCGTGCTGCTGTCGGCGCAGGCCACGGACGTGGGGGTGAACAAGGCCACGCGGCGCCTGTTTCCGGTGGCCAACACGCCGCGGCAGATCCTGGCGCTGGGGCTGGAGCGGCTGGAGGGCCACATCAAGACCATCGGCCTGTACCGCAGCAAGGCGCGGCACCTGATGCAGACCTGCGCCATCCTGGTGGAGCGCCACGGTGGCGAAGTGCCGCGCACGCGCAGCGAACTGGAGGCCCTGCCCGGCGTGGGCCGCAAGACCGCCAACGTGGTGCTGAACGTGGCCTTTGGCGAGCCGACCATGGCGGTGGACACGCACATCTTCCGCGTGGGCAACCGCACCGGCCTGGCGCCCGGCAAGACGCCGCTGGCGGTGGAGCAGCAGCTGCTGCGCCGCGTGCCCGAGCGTTACCTGAAGCACGCGCACCACTGGCTGATCCTGCACGGCCGTTATGTCTGCCTGGCGCGCAAGCCGCGCTGCTGGGAATGCGCGGTGGCCGACTGCTGCGACTTCAAGCCCAAGACGCCAGCACTCTGACCCGACTCCATCCTGAACCAAAATCGGCTGCGGCGCCCGTCTGACAAGCGCCAGCAGCTACGGTTTTTGATACTGCCCGCAGCGCAGCGGAGGGACATGGCCAGTGGGAGCGCTTTTGTGTTCGCGGCGTCTGGCGCTTGCGTGGCCTGCGCAAGGCGCCATGGTTTTTGATGGCGCATCGAACAGGGCGGCGGGGCCGGGCGTGGCGATGGCGGCACCGGCGGGCATGCGCCGATCAAGACGGTTGCTCAGCGCGCCGCCTGCGCCCAGGGCGCCTGCCAGCCGCCGCCCAGGGCCTGAATCAGGCCCAGCGCCGCCTGCTGGCGCTGCAGTTGCAACTGCATCAGCGAGCGCCGCGCGCCCAGCGTGGCGGCCTGGGCCGTGACCACGTTGGTGTAGGCCGACAGGCCGGCCTGGTAGCTGTTCATGATGCGCTGCTCGGCCGCCGCAGCGGCGTCGGCGGCGGCGCGCACCTGCTCGATCTGCGTCGCCAACGTGGCCAGCGCCGTGAGTTGATCTTCCACCTGGCCCATGGCGGCCAGCGCGCTCTGGCGGTAGCGGGCGCTGGCGGCGGCGTGCGCGGCCATGGCCTGATCGACGGCGGCGTCGCGCGCGCCGGCGTCAAGCAGCGTCTGCGCCAGCGCCGCGCCCAGCGACCAGGCCAGCGTGGGTGCGGACGCCAGGCTGGCCAGGCTGCCGGCGCCGCCGCCCAGCGCCGCACTGAGGTTCAGGCTGGGAAACCAGGCCGCGCGCGCCACGCCGATGCGCGCGTTGGCCGCCGCCACATCGCGCTCGGCGGCGGCCAGGTCGGGGCGGCGCAGCAGCAGGGTGGACGGCAGCTCGGGCGGCACGGCCGGCACGCTGGCCACCCAGGGCGCCGGCGCCAGGGTGAAATCGGCCGGCGGCTGGCCCAGCAACAGCGCCATGGCGTGCTCCAGATGGGCGCGGCTGCGTTGCAGGCCGGCGCGCGTGGCGCGGGCGTTGGCCAGCGTGCTCTGGGCCTGCAGCAGGTCGGTGTGGGCGGCGATGCCGGCGCGGTAGCGGTTGCCGGTGATGGTGGCGGCGCGCTCGTAGCCGGTGATGATTTCGTCCAGCAGCGCCAGTTCGGCGTCGGCTTCGCGCAGCCCGAAGTAGGCCTGTGCCAGGCTGGTTTGCGCCGCCAGGCGGGCGCCGGCCAGGTCGGCCTGGCTGGCCTGCAGCTGCGCGCCCTGGGCGCGCGCGGCGTCGGCCAGGCGGCCCCACAGGTCGGGCGCCCAGCTGGCGCTCAGGCCCAGGCTGGCCGATCCGTGCGCCGGCCGGCCGCTGCGCTGGGTGCCGGCCTGTGCGCCCAGCGTGGGCCAGCGCTGCGCCTCGGCCTGACGCAGCAGCGCCTCGGCCTGCGCCACGTTGGCCGCCGCCAGCGCGACGCTGGCGTTGTCGACGTCGATGAGCGGCATCAACGCGTCGAGTGCGGCGTCGCCGAACAGCGTCCACCAGCGGCCTTCCTGCCAGGACTGGTGATCGGCGGTGCTGACCCAACCGGCCGGCGCGGCGCTCTTCCAGCCGCTGGCCAGCGGCAGCGCGGGCGCGCGCTCGGGCGGCGCCAGGCTGCAGGCGCCCAGCAGCGTGACTGCGGCCAGCGTTGCGGTCACAAGCAAAAACCGGCCCCGGCGCCCACCTGGAGAGCGCGAGCAGCTATCAAAACAAGAGTATTTCATCAGGTTGCTCCTGCCGCCCCGACGGCGCCCACGCCGCGCGCCAGGTGCGCCTGGTCACCGCGTCGGCGGCGCAGCCGGTCGAGCAGCACATAGACCACCGGCGTGGTCAGCAGGGTCAGCAACTGGCTGGCGATCAACCCGCCGACGATGGTCACGCCCAGCGGCTGGCGCAGCGCCGAGCCCTGGCCGAAGCCGATGGCCAGCGGCAGCGCGCCCAGGCCGGCGGCCAGGGTGGTCATCAAGATGGGGCGAAAGCGCAGCAGGCAGGCCTCGCGCACCGCCTGGGTGGCGCTGAGGCCGCGCGCGCGCTCGGCGTCGAGCGCGAAGTCGATGATGAGGATGGCGTTCTTCTTGACGATGCCGATTAGCAGGAACACGCCGATCAGCGCCATGATGGAAAACTCCATCTTCAGCAGCAGCAGCGCCAGCACGGCGCCAAAGCCGGCGCTGGGCAGGGTGGTGAGCACGGTGACGGGGTGGATCAGGCTTTCGTACAGGATGCCCAGCACGATGTAGATCACCACGACGGCGGCACCGATCAGCAGCGCCTGCTGTGCCTGCGTGTCCTGCGCCGCCGCCGCCGCGCCGCTGAAGGCGCCGCGCACGTTGTTGGGCAGGCCGATGGCGTCGACCGCGTCCTCCACCGCCTGGCGGCCCTGCTCGATCGACACGCCGTCGGCCAGGTCGAACGACAGCGTGCTGGACAGCTCGCCGCCGTCGTGCCAGACGCTGGTGGGCACGGCGCGTTCGCTGAAGCTGGCGATGGCCGACAGCGGCACCATGGCCGATGGCGCCAGCGAGATCGGCTGCCCGGTGGACGCCCCGCGCTGCGCCGGGTTGGCCGAGGTGGCGGCGGCAGTCGTGCCGGCCGCCGGCGCGGCGCCGCTGACACGCGCCGACTGCGCCGGCGACACCGGCAGCATGACGTCGCGCAGCGCCAGCGGCGAGCGCGTGTGGCCGGGCGCCCATTCGAGCACCACGGCGTACTGGTTCAGCTCGCTGTACATGGTGGCGGCCTGGCGCTGACCGAAGGCGTCGTACAGCGCGGCGTCGATGCTGGACAGCGGCACGCCCAGGCTGGCGGCGCGGTCGCGGTCGACCTGCACGAAGGCCTCGACGCTGTTGTCGCTCTGGTCGTCGTCGACCTCGGTCAGGCGCGCGTCGCGCTTCATCTGCTCGGACAGCCGGCGCGTCCAGGCCTTCAGGTCGGCCTGGTTGTCGGCCTTGAGCGTGTACTGGTAGGTGCTGTTGCTGCCGCGCCCGCCGATGCGCAGCTCCTGCACCGGGTTGAGGAACACGCGCAGCCCGGTGATGCGCCCCAGTTGCGGGCGCAGCCGGTTGATGACGGCGCGCGTGCTCTCGCCCGGCGGGCGCTGGCCGGGCGGCTTGAGCGCCGCCGACAGAAAACCACCGCCCGAGCGCCAGCCGCCCGAGAACGCCACCACCGTGCCCACCGACGGGTCGGCGCGCAGGATGTCCACCGCCTGCTGCAGCTTGTCGGCCATGGCGGCGGAGGAGATGCTCTGGTCGGCGCGCAGGCCGCCGGTCATCAGCCCGTTGTCCTGGTCGGGGAAAAAGCCCTTGCTGACGGCCGAGAACAGGTAGCCGTTCAGCCCGATCACCACCAGCAGCACGGCCACCACCAGCCAGGGCGAGGCCAGCGCCCAGTCCAGCGCGCCGACATAGGCGCGCGCCAGGCCCTGCTGGCCGCCGCGCGCCCAGCGGCCCAGGCGCTGGCGCAGCCAGCCGGCGGCGCTGCGGCGCGCCGGCGCACCGGCGGCGGGCGGGCGCAGCAGCAGCGCGCACAGCATGGGCGTGGTGGTCAGCGAGATCAGCAGCGAGATCATCACCGCCACCGACAGCGTGACCGCGAACTCGCGGAACATGCGCCCGACCTGCCCGCCCATGAACAGCAGCGGGATGAACACCGCCACCAGCGAGACGCTGATGGTCAGCACGGTGAAGCCGACCTCGCGCGCGCCATCCAGCGCCGCCTGGCGTCGCGCCGCGCCCTGCTCCAGGTGGCGCGTGATGTTTTCCAGCACCACGATGGCGTCGTCCACCACGAAGCCGGTGGCCACCGTCAGCGCCATCAGCGTCAGGTTGTTCAGGCTGAAGCCCAGCGCGTACATGGCGGCGAAGGTGCCCAGCAGCGACACCACCGTGGCCACCGCCGGGATCAGCGCCGCGCGCAGCGTGCGCAGGAACAGGCCGACCACGGCGATCACCAGCAGCACGGCGACCGCCAGGGTGATCTCGACCTCGCGCACCGAGGCGCGCACCGAGCCCGTGCGATCGACCGCCACGTGCAGCTCGATGTCGCTGGGCAGCTGCTCGCGCAGCTGCGGCAGCAGCGCGTCGATGGCGTCGGCCGTCTCGATCAGGTTGGCCGTGGACTGCTGGGTGATGTTGACCACGATCGCCGGCTGGCCGTTGAACATGCCGCGCGTGCGCGTGTCCTGCACGCTGTCGACAACGCGCGCCAGCTGCGACAGGCGCACCTCGCGGCCGTCGCGCATGGCGACGATCAGGTCGCGGTAATCGGCCGCGCGCAGACCCGGCGCCGGCGTCAGCACCTGCAGCGCGCGGCCGTCGTCGGCGCCGCCGGTTTCGATCACCCCTTTCGGCCGGTTGGCGTTGTGGGCCTGGATGGCGGCGCGCACGTCCTCGGCGCCGATGCCCAGCTCGTGCATGACGAAGGGGTTCAGCTCCACCCGCACGGCCGGCTGCGAGCCGCCGCCCAGCTCCACGTCGCCCACGCCCTCGACCTGCTGCAGGCGCTGGCTGACGATGTTGCTGACGGCGTCGTAGATCTGGCCCGGCGTGCGCGTGCTGGAGGTCAGCGCCAGCGTCATGAAGGGCTGCGCCGCCGGGTTGGCCTTGCGGTAGGTGGGGTTGCCGCGCAGGCTGGCCGGCAGGTCGATGCGGGCGGCGTTGATGGCCGCCTGCACGTCGCGCGCGGCGCTGTCGATGTTGCGGTTCAGGTCGAACTGCAGCACCACGCGGGACGAGCCGGTGTTGCTGCTGGAGGTCATTTCATTGACGCCGGAGATGGTGCCCAGCGTGCGCTCCAGCGGCGTGGCGACGGTGCGCGCCATGTCGGCCGGGCTGGCACCGGCCATGCTGGCGTTGACGAAGATGACCGGATATTCCACCGCCGGCAGGCGCGCCACCGGCAGCACGAAATACGCCGCGATGCCCGCCAGCGCCAGGCCGAGCGTGAGCAGCACGGTGGCGATGGGGCGGTTGATGAAGGGGTGCGACAGGTTCATGGGGTGGGTGTCGCGGGGGTGGGTGGGGGCGCTGTATGCCGGGATCTGCGCCCGGCGGCGCACCTACTTTCTTTTGCTTCGCCAAGAGAAAGTAGGCAAAGTTCGCGCAGCGGGGTTCGCTCACTTCGCGCAGCGAAGTTATGCGAACACAAAAGCGACCCCACTGGCCTTGTCCCTCCGCTTCGCTGCGGGCAACCTGCGATGCTCGCGCCTGGGGCGGTGCTGCGGAACTCGCTTTGTTCGCTGCGCTCACGCCGCTCAGACAACCGCAGCAAGCCAGAGCACGACGCACAGGCATGCTTCGCTGCCCGTGCCCGCCCCAGGCCCTGCACTTCTCGGCACGGCCAGAGGGGCGTTGAAGTCCACACGGGCCATCGCTGCGCTCGGCCCCGGGCACCCTCACCCCTGCCCTCTCCCGCGTGCGGGAGAGGGAGTGAAATGCGGAGCCGAGCGCAGCGATGGCCCGTACGTGGATGTCCCCCTGTGGCTGCGCCTGCGGCGCAGCGAAGGGGTCGCAGACTTGGGGGCGCTTTCTTTTGCCTACTTTTCTTGTGCGTACAAGAAAAGTAGGTGCGCCGCCGGGCGCACATCCCGGCCAGCGACGCATCCAGCGCCACCAGCCCCTCGCCCCACCCCACCCTTCGAGCCGGGGACAAGCTCCCTCCCCAAAGGGGCGAGGCAGCCAGGCCGCGCGAAGCCGTCACGGCCGCGCCTCCTGCACGCCATCCACCAGGGCGCCCGCGTCCTGATCACCCAGGCGGTGCACACCGCCCCCGAGCCGGTCGAACCACAGGTAGATCACCGGCGTGGTGAACAGCGTCAGCAGCTGCGACAGCACCAGCCCGCCGAAGATCGCGATGCCCAGCGGCCGGCGCAGCTCGCCGCCGTCGCCCCAGCTCAGCATCAGCGGCACGGCGGCGGCCAGCGCGGCCAGGGTGGTCATCAGGATGGGGCGAAAGCGCAGCAGCGCCGCCTGGTGGATCGCCTGCAGCGCCGGCTGGCCGGCGCGCTCGGCCTCGATGGCGAAGTCAATCATCATGATGGCGTTCTTCTTCACGATGCCGATCAGCAGCACCAGCCCGATGATGCCCACCACGTCCAGCGGGTGGCCGGTCAGCCACAGCGCCAGCAGCGCGCCCACGCCGGCCGAGGGCAGCGTGGACAGGATGGTCAGCGGGTGTACGTAGCTCTCGTACAGCACCCCCAGCACGATGTAGACGCACACCACCGCCGCCAGGATCAGCCACAGCTGGTTGGTCAGCGACTTCTGGTAGGCGCCGGCGGCGCCGGTCATGCGCAGCGTCAGCGCCGCCGGCAGGCCCTCGGCGCGCACCGCCGCCTCGATGGCGTGCACCGCCGCGCCCAGGCTGACGCCCGGCGCGGTGTCGAAGCCCACCGTGGCGGCCGGGTACTGGTCGACCCGCTGCACCTGCAGCGGCGACGGCTGCTCCACCACCTGGGCGAAGGCGTCCAGCGGCGTGGTGCCGCCGCCGCTGGTGCGCACCGGCAGCTCGCGCAGGATGCGCAGGCTGGCGTCCTCGGCGCGGGCAGCCTCCAGGATGACGCGGTACTGGTTGGTCTCGCTGAAGATGGTGGAGACGATGCGCTGGCCGAAGGCGTTGTACAGCGCGTTGTCCAGGCTGCTGGCGGTCACGCCCAGGCGCGCGGCGGTGTCGCGGTCCACCCGCACCATGGCGGCCAGGCCGGTGGCGCCAGCATCGGTGGTGACGTGGCGCAGCTCGGGCAGGGCCCGCAGGCGCGCCGCCAGCCGCCGCGCCCAGGTGTTGACCAGCTGGGTGTCCACGCCTTCCAGGTCGAAGCGCTGCGCGGTCGGGCCGCTGACCGAGTCGATGGTCAGATCCTGCGTCGGCTGCAGGTACAGGCTGACGCCGGCCACCTGCTCGGCCACGCGCTGGCGCAGCCGCTGCATGACGTCGGCCTGCGACTGGCCCCACGGGGTGCTCGGGCGCAGCTGGATCAGCAGCCGGCCGCTGGCCAGCGCGCCGTTGTTGGCCGCGTCCACCCCCACCACCGAGCTGACCGAGCGCACCGCCGCGTCCTGCAGCACCACCTGCGCGGCGGCTGCCTGCAGCGCCGACATGCGCTCGAACGACACGTCCGGCGCCGCCTGCAGCTGGCCCTGCAGCTGGCCGGTGCTCTGCGTCGGAAACAGGCCCTTGGGCATGCCCCAGTACAGCAGCACGGTGACCGCCAGCGTCAGCAGCGCCAGCGCCAGCGTCAGCGGCTGGTGCGCCAGCACCCAGCGCAGCGCGCGGTCGTAGCGGCCGATCAGCGCGTCCAGCCGCGCCTGGAGCCAGGCGCCCGCGCGGCCCCGCCCGTGGCCCAGCGGCTCCAGCCAGCGCGCCGACATCATGGGCACCAGGGTCAGCGACACCACGGCCGAAAACAGGATGGTGATGGCCAGCGTGACGGCGAATTCGCGAAACAGCCGCCCGATCACCTCCTGCATGAACAGCAGCGGAATCAGCACCGCGATCAGCGACACGGTGAGCGAGATGATGGTGAAGCCGATCTCGCCCGCCCCCGCCAGCGCCGCCGCCAGCGGCGGCTTGCCCAGCTCGCGATGCCTCGAAATGTTCTCGATCATCACGATCGCGTCGTCGACCACGAAGCCGCTGGCGATCGTCAGCGCCATCAGGCTCAGGTTGTTGAGCGAATAGCCCAGCAGGTACATGGCCGCCAGCGTGCCCAGCAGCGAGATCGGCACCGCGATGCTGGCGATCAGGGTGGCGCGCGCGCTGTGCAGGAAGGCCAGGATCACCAGCACCACCATCACCACCGCCAGCACCAGCTCCAGCCGGGCGTGCGCCACCGAGGCGCGGATGCCCTGCGTGCGGTCGCTCAGCACCGTCAGCCGCACACTGGCCGGCAGGCTTTGCCGCAGCTCGGGCAGCTGGCGCTGGATGGCGTCGACGGTGGCGATCACGTTGGCGCCCGGCTGGCGCTGCACGTTCAGCACGATGGCGGGCGCCAGCGGCAGCTCGAATTCGGACGATTTCGGGCTCTGGCCCGCCTGTGGCAAGCGCGAGCCGCTATCGTTCTTGACACTGACCCAGGCGCCCAGGCGGCGGTTCTCGGCGCCGTCCACCACCTGCGCCACGTCCTTCAGGCGCACTGGCTGGCCGGCCACGTAGGCGATGATCAGCTCGCGGTAGTCGCGCGCCGTCATCAGCTGGTCGTTGGCGTTGATGGTGTACTGGCGCGTCGGGCCGTCGAAGCTGCCCTTGGCCGAGCTGCTGTTGCCAGCGCTGATGGCGCTGCTGATGGCGTCCAGCCCCAGGCCCATGGCCGCCAGCGCCTGCAGGTTGGCCTGCACCCGCACGGCGGGGCGTTGGCCGCCGGCCAGCGTCACCAGGCCAACGCCGTTGATCTGGCTGATCTTCAGCGCCAGCCGGGTGTTGACCATGTTCTGCACCTCGGGCAGCGGCAGGCTGTCGGAGGTGACGGCCAGCTGCAGGATCGGCGCGTCCGCCGGGTTCACCTTGGCGTACACCGGCGGCGTGGGCAGGTCGGCCGGCAGCAGCGTGGCGGCGGCGTTCATGGCCGCCTGCACCTGCTGCTCGGCGGCGTCCATGTTCAGGTGCAGCGCGAACTGCAGCGTGATCAGCGACACGCCGGCGCTGCTGACGCTGCTCATGCGCTCCAGCCCCGGCATCTGCCCCAGCTGGCGCTCCAGCGGCGCGGTGACGGTGCGGCTCATCACGTCCGGGCTGCCGCCGGGGTAGAGCGTCTGCACCTGGATGGTGGGGTAATCCACCTGCGGCAGCGCCGCCACCGGCAGCAGGCGCAGGCCCACCAGCCCGGCCAGCACGATGGCCAGCATGCACAGCGCCGTCGCCACCGGGCGCTGGATGAACAGGCGCGAGACGTTCATCGCCGCCAGCGTCCCGTCGCCTCAGCGGTCCGATCCGGCCGCACTGGCCGCCGCGCGCCGCTGCTGCAGGAAGGCGCGGCGCTCCTCGGGCGACATGGCGCGCACCTTGTCGCGCAGCTCGGGCGGCAGGCGATCCAGCCAGGGCGGCGCGCTGGCGGCGTCCCGCGGCGGCGCGGCGCCCTCGCCCGCCGCCTTGTTTGCTCCTGCTTCAGGAGCTGCCGGCGCTCGCCCGGCGGGCGCTGAAGCGGCATTGGCCGCAGAAGCCGCGCCACGCGCGCCGCCCCCGCCCGCGGGCGTCTCGCCCGCCAGCCGCACCTTGCCGCCGTCCTTGACGCGGTCGCCCCCCTCGGTCACCACGCGCTCGCCGGGCTGCAGGCCCTGGGCGATCAGCACCTGCTCCACCGTGGCCATGCCGCGCGTCACCGGGCGCACACGCGCCACGCGCTCGTCGTCGATCACGTACACGTAATCGCCCCGCGGGCCGGTGCGCAGCGCCGTCACCGGCACCAGCACGCCGCTGTCGTGGCCCAGCTGCAGGCGCGCGTTGACGAACTGGTTGGGAAACAGCTCGCCGCCGGCGTTGGCAAAGCGCGCCTTGGCGCGCACCGTGCCGGTGGCGGTGCTGACCTGGTTGTCCAGCGTCAGAAAGCTGCCCTCGGCCAGTGGCTGGCTGCGCGCGCGGTCCAGCGCCAGCACCGGCAGCCGGCCGCGCCGCTGCGCCGCCTGCACGGCGGCGATGCGGTCCTGCGGCACCGAGAACACCACGTCGATCGGCGTGATCTGGGTAATGCTGGCGATGCCGCCGGCACAGCCCGCGCTCACCAGGTTGCCCGGGTCGATGGCACGCAGCCCGATGCGCCCGCTGATCGGCGCACGGATGCTGGCAAAGCCGACGTTCAGCTGCGCGGCGCGCTCGCTGGCGCGGTCGGCCTCCACCACGCCCTCCAGCTGCTTGACCAGCGCCGCCTGCGTGTCCACGTCCTGGCGCGCGATCGAATCCTGCTGCCACAGCGTCTGGTAGCGCGCCAGCGTCACCTTGGCGGCGGCCAGTTGCGCCTCGTCCTTGGCGCGCTGGCCGCGCGCCTGCGCCAGCGCCTGCTCGTACGGGCGAGCGTCGATGCGCGCCAGCACCTGGCCCTTGCTGACCATCTGCCCCTCGGTGAACAGCACCTCGGTCAGCACGCCGGCCACCTGTGGCACCAGCGTGGCGGTGACCGGCGGCGTGACGGTGCCCAGGGCGTCGATGACGATCGGCAGCTCGCCGCGCTGCGCGCGCGCCGCGCCCACGGTGACGCTGGCGCCAGCGCCGCCCGCGCCCCCGGGGCCGGCGGCCGGCGCGCCAGCCGGCGCCGGGGCCGCGGGCGCGCGCGCGCGCTGCACCAGCCACCAGGCGCTGCCCACCAGGGCGATGATCAACAGCAGCGTCAGCGTCATACCCAGCCCGCGGCGGCGTGGCGGGGCGGCGGCGGGGGCGTTGGAGGCGGTGTCGTCGGGCGTGGACATGGCGTGCGATGCGGTGCGGCGGCGGCCGCGCCGCCGGTTCAGCGCGCATCGTAGCGGCCCCGCGACGACGGGCGCGCCGCCGCCGGGTGAAGAAGTGCAAAGCTGGCACGGGCGCGGCACCGCCGGCGACGCGCCGGCCCGAAGCCCTCAATGGACCACGAAATACATCGCTGGCGCTTGACCAGCCTGCGCCAGCAGCTATGGTTTTGAATCGAGCGACCGCGCGCCAGCCGCACCGCATCGTCGCCTGCCCGGGCTGCCGGGGCCCGACCGCCCCGTACGCCCATGGCCCGACCGAGCAGGTGTTCTGGCGGGACCGCACGCACTGGCACCTGCTGGAGCTGCACCACGAGTCCTGATGCCCGCCGGCCAGCGGCCGCGCGGGCCGGCGTCACGGCGACGGCGGGCGCGGCGTGTCCGTCCACAAGGCGTTCAGGCGCGGCAGCGCCGCCCGCGCATTGGCGCTGCTGAGCGCGGCCCAGGCCGCCGGCTCGACGCCCCGCAGCGCCGCCAGCTCGGCGCCGATGCGCGGCAGCTCGCCCGGCTCGTTGCGGCCCTGGGCCGCGCCATGGGTGCGCTGGCCGGCGGTAGCGTACAGCCAGCGCGGCGGGATGTCGGGCGCGTCGGTTTCCATCACGATGGCTTCGGCCGGCAACCCGGCCGCCAGCGCGCGCAGGCGGGTGGCGCGCTCGTGGGTCATGGCGCCGCCAAAGCCCAGCTTGAAGCCGAGCGCCAGCAGCTGCTCGGCCTGCTGGCGGCTGCCGCTGAAGGCGTGGGCGATGCCGCCCGGCACGCCGGTCTCGCGCAGGCCCTGCAGCACCGCGTCCACCGCCCGCCGCAGGTGCAGCAGCACCGGCAGGCCGTGGCGCCGCGCCAGCCTGAGCTGCTCGCGAAACACCAGCTGCTGGCGCTGGCGCAGCGGCGCCTCGGTCAACTCGGGCACGAACAGGTCCAGCCCGATCTCGCCCACCGCCACCAGGCGCGGGTCGTCGGCATGGCGCGCCAGCGCCGCCTCCAGCTGCGCCAGCGCGTCGTCCGGGGCGCGCGCCACGTACATCGGGTGGATGCCCAGCGCGTAGGCATCGCCAAAGCGGTGCGCCAGCGCGCGCACCGCCTCGAAGGCCACCGGCTCGACCGCCGGGATCACGCACAGCGCTACGTTTTCAGTAGCTGCCCGCGCACGCACGGCGGCCACGTCGGCCGAAAATTCCGGCGCGTCCAGGTGGCAGTGGGTGTCGATCCAGGTGGCCATGCCACCGATCATGCCGCAGACGCGCCGCACCCGCGCCCGCCACAGTCAACGGCGCCGCAGCCAACCCACCAACCAGGGCGCGCAGGCCGTCACCAGCAGCACCAGCGGCCACAGGTTGCCGCCCTCGAAGCGGTAGGCCGCCAGGATTTCGTCCAGCGTCCGTCCGCGCAGCAGGCCGAACGAGAACTCGAAGCCCAGGGTCAGCGCCAGCCAGCCCAGCCCGGTCAGCAGCTGCGCCCGCCTGCCGCGCAGGCCGATCCACGGCAGCAGCCACCAGCTCAGCAGCAGGATCAGGCCCGACAGCAGCAGGCCGCTCAGCAGCAGGCCCGGCCGCGCGCTCAGGCGCGGGATCAGCAGCGCCTCGCGCAGCACGCCGTTGGCGATCGCGCACAGCAGAATCAGCCCCCACACGGCCAGCGCGCGGACCAGCATCGCCATGCGCATGCGTCACCTCCATCGCCCCTGCCGCGGGACGCCAAATCATGGTACCGTGACAGCCATCATCCACCCGCCGGGGCAAGTCCATGCGTCGCACCGCGCTGTACAGCCGATCGTCCCCCGCCGCGCCGCCCGCCGCCGCGCCCGCACCCGAGGCGGTGCCAGCGCCGGTGCCCGTGCCCTGGCGCCAGCGCCTGCGCCGCGGTCTGCGGCATCCGGGCGCCCTGTGGGCCGCCATCGGGGCGCTGGCCCTGGCGCTGGGGCTGGCCCAGGGACCGTGGCGCGCCACCGCCCCGCGCAAGCTGACGCAGGACGACATCCACGCCGCGGTGATGCACACGCTGAGCACCAAGGTGCTGCCCTCGCAGGCGGCGCGCGCCGCGGCCGCGGTGGCGCCTTCGGTGGTGCGCGTGGAGGGCGTGATCGAGGGCCGCAAGGGCAAGAAGGGCACTGGCGAAATCGGCCGCGGCATCGGCACCGGCGTGGTGATCATCGACAACGGCACCATCCTGACCAACCTGCACGTGGTACAGGGCGCCGAGCGCATCACCGTGACCTTCGCCGACGGCCTGGAGAGCGAGGCCGGCATCGTCAACATGCAGCCCGAGAACGACCTGGCGGTGCTGCGCGCGCACAAGCTGCCCGACGACCTGCAGGCCGCCACCATGCGCTCCACCGGCGATCTGGCGCCCGGCGACGAGGTGGTGGCGATCGGCTTTCCGTTCGGCCTCGGGCCGTCGGTGTCGGCTGGCGTGGTGTCGGGGCTCAAGCGCGGGTTTCGCTCGCCCGACGGCGGCCAGCTGATGAGCAACCTGATCCAGTTCGACGCCGCCGCCAACCCCGGCAATTCGGGTGGCCCGCTGGTGACCATGGACGGCCAGGTGGTGGGCATCGTCACCGCCATCCTCAACCCCACGCCGGCGCGCACCTTCCTGGGCATCGGCTTTGCCGTGCCGATCGAGAACGCCGCCGCCGGGGCGGGGCAGGTCCCCTTCTGACATCTTTTTTCGGAGCATTCCCCGCATGACCGACGCCGACCAACGCCGCTTCGAGGCCAGCCCCGACACCGCCGCGCTGATGGAGCGCATCCTCTACGAGGTCAAGCGCGTGGTGGTCGGCCAGGACCGCTTTCTGGAGCGCGTGATGGTGGCCCTGCTGGCCGGTGGCCACCTGCTGGTCGAGGGCGTGCCGGGCCTGGCCAAGACGCTCACCGTCAAGACGCTGGCCAGCGTGCTGCAAGGCCAGTTTCGCCGCATCCAGTTCACGCCCGATCTGGTGCCGGCCGACCTGATCGGCACCCGCATCTACAACCAGAAGACGGGCGAGTTCAGCACCGCCCTGGGCCCGGTGTTCACCCACCTGCTGCTGGCCGACGAGATCAACCGCGCGCCGGCCAAGGTGCAGAGCGCGCTGCTGGAGGTGATGCAGGAGCGCCAGGTCACCATCGCCGGCCAGACCCACTTCGTGCCCGAGCCGTTCCTGGTGATGGCGACGCAGAACCCGATCGAGACCGAGGGCACCTACCCGCTGCCCGAGGCCCAGGTGGACCGCTTCATGATGAAGGTGCTGGTCGACTACCCGAGCGACGAGGAGGAGTTCGTCATCGCCCAGCGCGTGACCGGCCCGCGCATCGAGGTCAGCCCGGTGGCCAGCATGGAGCAACTGGCGGCGCTGCAGCAGGAGTGCCGCCAGGTCTACGTCGATCCCGCGCTGACGCAGTACGCCGTCAAGCTGGTGGCCGCCACGCGCCGGCCGGCCGACGTCGGGCTGAAGGAGCTGGCGCCCATGCTGAGTTTTGGCGCCAGCCCGCGCGCCACCATCGGCCTGATCGAGGGCGCCAAGGCGCTGGCCATGATGCGCGGACGCGCCTACGCCCTGCCCGAGGACATGAGCGACCTGGCGGCCGACGTGCTGCGCCACCGGCTGGTGCTGTCCTACGAGGCGCTGTCCGAAGGCCTGTCGGCCGACCAGATCGTGCTGCGCCTGATGGGCAAGGTGACGCCGCCGCCCAAGCCGCTGGCGCACGAGCCGCTGGCGGCCTGAGCCTGCCCGCAAGAAGCCCGGAGGCCACTGATGCTGCGCTGGCTGCGCCGCCCACCGCCACCGCACGCGGTGCCCAACCCGCCGCCCGGCGGCATCGCGCAGCCGTCGCCTGGCGGGGCTGACCCCGAAGCCCTGCTGCGCCGCCTGGAATGGACCGTGCTGCGCCGCCTGGACGGCGTGCTGCAGGGCAGCGTGCGCACCCTGATGCGGGGCAGCGGGATGGACCTGGCCGACCTGCGCGAATACCAGCTGCACGATGACGTGCGCCACATCGACTGGAACGTCACGGCGCGCCTGCAGACCCCGCACGTGCGCGTGTACACCGAAGACCGCGAGATGGCGGCCTGGTTCCTGCTGGACCTGAGCCCGTCGGTGGACTTCGGCTCCGGCCCGCGGCTCAAGCGCCAGGTGCTGGCCGAGTTCGTCGCCGTGCTGGCGCGCCTGCTGACGCGACACGGCAACCGCGTCGGCGCGCTGCTGTACGGCGGGCGGGTGGAGCAGGTGATTGCGGCGCGCGCCGGCCGCCGCCATGTGCTGCACCTGCTGCACGCCATCGGCCACCGGCCCGGGCCGACACCGTCCGAGCCCGTCACCACCCGCCTGGCCGAGTTGCTGCGCGCGGCCGGCCATCTGGTGCACCGGCGCTCGACGCTGTTCGTGGTGTCGGACTTCATCAGCGCGCCCGGCTGGGAGCAGCCGCTGGCTCAACTGGCCAGCCGCCACGAGGTGGTGGCGGTGCGCCTGGTCGATCCGCTGGAGCGCGAGCTGCCCGACCTGGGCCTGATGACGCTGCGCGACCTGGAGTCCGGAGAGCAGTTGCTGGTGGACACGCACGATGCCGGCTTTCGCCAGCGCTTTGCCGCAGCGGCCGCGCGGCGCGAGGACGCGTTGCGTCAGGCGCTGGCGCGCGCCGGCGTCGACACGCTGGAGCTGTCGACCGAGGGCGAGCTGGGCGAGGCCATCGTGCGCTTCGTCGAACTGCGCCGCCAGCGCAGCCGGCTGGCCGCCGGCGGGGGCATGCCGGCCCACCTTCGCAAGCGCGGCTGATGGGGTCACAATGAAGCCGCAACCGAGCCGCCCATGAACCTCGCCTGGCCCGCCTTCCTGAATTGGCTCGCGGCGATCCCGCAGCCGGCTTTTCTGTGGCCGCGGTTCCTGTGGGCGCTGCTGGCGCTGCCGCTGCTGGTGCTGCTGTACGTCTGGCTGCTGCGCCGGCGCAAGAAGCTGGCCGTGCGCTACGCCAGCCTGTCCATCGTGCGCGAGGCGGCCGGGCGTGGCCCCGGCTGGCGCCGCCACCTGCCGCCGCTGCTGCTGCTGCTGGCGCTGGCGCTGCTGCTGCTGGCCAGCGCGCGGCCGGTGGCCGTGGTCGCCCTGCCCTCCAACCAGCAGACCATCGTGCTGGCCATGGACGTGTCGGCCAGCATGCGCGCCACCGACGTCGAGCCCAACCGCCTGGTGGCGGCCCAGGAAGCGGCCAAGGTGTTTCTGAAGGAGCTGCCGCGCGACGTCAAGGTCGGCATCGTGGCGTTTGCCGGCTCGGCCCAGGTGGCGCAGTTGCCGACGCTCAATCGCGAGGACCTGGTCACCGCCATCGACCGCTTCCAGATGCAGCGCGCCACCGCCACCGGCAACGCCATCGTGATCTCACTGGCCACGCTGTTTCCCAATGCCGGCATCGAGCTGCAGCAGCTCAGCGGCGATCGCCTGCGCGGCGGCATGGGCCGCTCGCTCGACCAGCCGCCGCCCAAGCAGAACGAGTTCGTGCCGGTGCCACCGGGCTCCTACGGCTCGGCCGCCATCATCATGCTGACCGACGGCCAGCGCACCACCGGCGTCGACCCTCTGGACGCGGCCAGGATGGCGGCCGACCGCGGCGTCAAGGTCTACACCGTGGGCATCGGCACCGTCGACGGCGAGATCATCGGCTTCGAGGGCTGGTCGATGCGCGTGCGGCTGGACGAGGAGACGCTCAAGACCATCGCCCAGAAGACCGCGGCCGAATACTTCTACGCCGGCACGGCGCAGGACCTGAAGAAGGTCTACCAGAGCCTGTCCAGCCGCCTGACGCTGGAAAAAAAGGAAACCGAGGTGTCCGCCCTGTTCGCCCTGGCCGGCGCGCTGCTGGCGCTGCTGGCGGGCGGGCTGTCGCTGCTGTGGTTCGGGCGGGTGCTCTGAGGCCGAGCGTCTTTTGCCCATGCGCGCCTTTCGGGCACGAACAAAAAGCGCTCAGCCTCTGATTTCTTGGTGGTTTTTCGGGCTCATACTCGCGAATGATGGTGAGGTACTCGATCAGTGCCGCACCGCCGGGGACGCCAAGGATTGGCAGAGGACGCCAAGAAAACCGATCGATCTTCTTGCTTGCTGCGTCCTCTGCGAAACCTCTGCGTCCTCTGCGTTCGGAGGTTGGCGGTTTCCAATAAACCACCCTTCAAAGCCGTGTCTTGCAGGCCATCACCATCATTCGCGAGTAGAGCCGTTTTTCGCCCACAACGCCCGCCAGGAAAGCGCCAGCAGCTATCTATTTTGATGTGCCCTACAACGCGCCTGCCTGGCGCCGCGCGTGGCCGGGCCGCGCACCGCCACCTTCCCCACCCATGAACGACGACCCCTTTGCCGGCCTGAGCAGCCTTGAGGCCACCGAACGCCTGGCGCGCTTCGGCCCGAATGCACTGAAGCCGCACCGCCAGGCCGTCTGGCGCCAGTTCCTGGGCCGCTTCGCCAACCCGCTGGTGCTGTTGCTGCTGGCGGCCAGCGCCGTCTCGGCAGCGACCGGCGACGCCACCAGCGCCGGCGTCATCGCCACCATCGTGGCGCTGTCGGTCATCCTCGACTTCACGCAGGAGCGCCGCGCCGGCCAGGCCGCCGAGCAGCTTGCGCGGCAGGTGGCGCAGCGCGTGCGCGTCTGGCGTGACGACCGCGAGCAGCAGGTGGCAGCCGACGCGCTGGTGCCGGGCGACGTGGTGCTGCTGTCGGCCGGCGACCTGATCCCGGCCGACTGCGAGCTGCTGCGGGCGCAAGACTTCTTCGTCAACCAGGCGCTGCTGACCGGCGAGCCCTACCCGGTCGAGCGCCGCCCCACCGCCGATGCGCTGCCCGAGCGCGGCGACTGGGACACGGATGCGCCCGGCGCGCTGTTTCGCGGCAGCTCGGTGGTCAGCGGCTCGGCGCGCGCGCTGGTGCGGCGCACCGCAAGGCGCACCGCCATCGGGCGCATCGCCAGCAGCCTGGAAAAACCACCGCCACCCACTGCCTTCGAGACCGGCACGCGGCGCTTCGGCCTGCTGATCATGCGCCTCACGCTGCTGCTGGTGCTGTTCACGCTGGGGGTGAACCTGGCGTTTCAGCGCCCGCTGCTGGAGTCCTTCATGTTCGCCGTGGCGCTGGCCGTGGGCCTGACGCCCGAGCTGCTGCCGATGGTGGTGTCGGTCACGCTGGCGCGCGGGGCGCTGCGCATGGCGCGCGCCCAGGTGATCGTCAAGCGCCTGTCGGCCATCCAGGACATGGGCGCCATGGACGTGCTGTGCACCGACAAGACGGGCACCCTGACCGAGGCGCGCATCCGGCTGGAGCGCCACGTCGACGCCCAGGGTCGCGACAGCGCGCACGTGCTGGAGCTGGCCTACCTCAACAGTTTCTTCGAAAGCGGCTTGAAGAGCCCGATGGACGAGGCCATCCTGGCGCACGAGCACCCCGATGTCGGCGCCTGGACCAAGATCGACGAGGTGCCGTTCGACTTCGAGCGCCGGCGCGTGTCGGTGCTGGTCGAGCGCGCCGGCGAGCGCCTGCTGGTGCTCAAGGGCGCGCCCGAAGACGTGCTGCGCCTGTGCACGCACTATGAAACCGAGAGCTGCTCGCGCACATCCGGTGCGGCTTGCGAGCTGAAATCGTTCGATGATGCGACCCGCGCCCAGGTGCAGGCGCGGTTCGACAGCCTGGGGCGCGAAGGCTTTCGCGTGCTGGCCATCGCCTGCAAGCGCGCGCCCGACACCCTGGTCGACGCCGTGGTGGACGATGAGAGCGAGCTGGTGCTGGCCGGCTTCGCCGCCTTCTTGGACCCGCCCAAAGCCAGCGCCCGCCCAGCGCTGCAGGCGCTGGCCGCCAGCGGCGTGGCGGTGAAGGTGGTCACCGGCGACAACGAGCAGGTGGCGCGCCACGTCATGGCCGAGCTGGGCATGCCGGCGAGCGGCGTGCTCACGGGCGCCGAGATCGCCGCCATGAATGACGACGCGCTGCGCGCGCGCGTGGAGGACGTCAACCTGTTCTGCCGCGCCAACCCGCAGCAGAAGAACCGCGTGCTGCTGGCCCTGAAGGCGCGCGGCCACGTGGTCGGCTACCTGGGCGACGGCATCAACGACGCGCCCTCGCTGCACACCGCCGACGTCGGCATCTCGGTCGATGGCGCGGTGGACGTGGCCAAGCAGGCCGCCGCCATGATCCTGCTGGAAAACGACCTGGGCGTGCTGCACGCCGGGATCCGCGAGGGGCGGCGCACCTTCGGCAACGTCATGAAGTACATCATGATGGCCACCAGCTCGAACTTCGGCAACATGTTCAGCATGGCGCTGGCCACGCTATTCCTGCCCTTCCTGCCGCTGCTGCCGCTGCAGATCCTGCTGAACAACTTCCTGTATGACCTGTCGGAGCTGGCGCTGCCGCTGGACCGCGTGGACGAGCCGGAGCTGGCCAGCCCGCGCCGCTGGGACATGAGCTTTATCCGCGACTTCATGATCCGCATCGGGCCCATCAGCTCGGTGTTCGACTTCGCCACCTTCCTCATCCTGCTGCAGGTGCTGCACGCCGACCAGGCGGAGTTTCGCACCGGCTGGTTCGTCGAGTCGCTGGCAACGCAGGTGCTGGTGATCTTCGTCGTTCGCACGCGCGGCAACCCGCTGGCCAGCCGGCCGCACCGCGCGCTGGTGCTGGCCGCACTGGCAGTCGTCGCGCTGGCGATCGCCCTGCCCTTCACGCCGCTGGCGTCGCTGCTGGGCTTCACGCCGCTGCCGCTGGAGTTCTTCGGCCTGCTGGCGCTGCTGGTGGTGGTCTACCTGGCGGTGGTGCAGTGGGCCAAGCGCGCGTTCTACCGGCACCGCGACGCCTTCCACGCGGCGCAAGCCGACAGTCAATAAGACCTTCAGCGGCCGCGCATACGGCGCGAGCAGCTATCGTTTCCATATCGGTGCAACTTTCCGCGCTGCCGCGCAAGGGCCGTCGCGCCACGCTGACTGCGTCCCCTCTGCCCGCATGGCCGGGCCATGCGAGAGCGGGGGTAGACGCAAAGCCCATCGGAGGGCGTTGCATTTGTCTCAGGTGCCACGGGCGCGCTGCGCCAGGTCGCCCTGCACCACGTACCAGGCGTCTTCCACCCAGTCGCACAACACGCGCCGTGTCTCGCGCGGGTCGATGATGTCGAGCACGCCGAACTTCTCGGCCGTGCGGAAGGGCGAGGTCAGCGCCAGGTAGTGCGCCTCCAGCTCGGCGCGCTTGGCGGCCGGATCGGGGGCGGCCTCGATCTCCGCCTTGTGCGCCGCCATCACGCCGCCTTCGATCGGGATCGAGCCCCAGCGCGCCGAAGGCCAGGCAAATCGGTGGTTCAGCCGATCGCCGCCCTTGGGGCCGTGCAGCGCACCGGCCATGCCGAAGCAGCGGCGCATCAGGATCGACACCCAGGGCGAGCGGCAGCGCGCCAGCGCCTCGCCCACCCGCACCGCCCCCAGCAAGGTGCCTGCAAGCTCGGCCTCCAGGCCCGTGGCGTTGCCGGGCTGATCGACGAAGTTGACCACCGGCAGGCCGAACTGGCTGCACAGCCGGGTGTGGCGCTCCATCTTGTAGGCGGCCTGCAGCGTCATGGCGCCGCCCTGCACTTTGGGGTCGTTGGCGATCACGCCCACCGGCACGCCGTTCAGGCGCCCCAGCATGGTGATGACCGAGCCACCCTGCCAGCGGCCGATCTCGAACAGGCTGCCCTGGTCGAACACGGCCGCCAGGATCCTGCGCGGGTCGTAGATCTTGCGGCGGTCGCGCGGAATCGCGTCCTTGAGCCAGTCGTCGGCGCGGTTCGGGTCGTCGTCGCAGGCCGTCACCGGCGCCAGCTCGTGCACGCTGCGGGGCAGGTAGGACAAAAAGCGCCGCACCTGCGCCAGCGCGTCGGCCTCGTCCTCGGCCTCGTTGTGCACCAGCGCGCTCTTGCGCTGCGCCTGGTGGCCGCCCAGCGCATTCTTGTCCACCTCGACGCCGTAGGCCTGGCGCACCACGTGCGGCCCCGCGGCCATGACCTGGGCCTGCTCGCGCACCAGCACCGAGAAGTGCGAGGACAGCACCTTGATCGCCCCCTGCCCGGCGCAGGCGCCCAGCGCCACGCCCACCACCGGCACGGTGTCCAGCAGCGGCTGGGCCGGCCAGGTGGTGTACTCGGGGATTTTGGTGCCGCCGATCTGCATCAGCAGCTTGACGCTGCCGCCGGCCGAGTCGACCAGCCGCACCAGCGGCATGCGCAGCTGGTGCGCCAGGCGTTCGATGTAGATCCACTTGTCGGCGATGGTGCCCTCGGAGCTGCCGGCGCGGATGGTGTAGTCGTCCACGTGCAGCGCCACCTTGCGGCCCGCGATGCGACCGGTGCCGACGATGGCGTTGGTCGGGTCGGTGTGGCTGTAGCGCCCCTGCGCGTCGTAGTGACCCTTGCCGGCCAGCATCCCCATCTCGTGGAAGCTGCCGGCGTCGACCAGCGCCGCGATGCGCTCGCGCGCGTTCAGGCGGCCGCTGGCGCGGAATTTCGCCAACGCCTCTGGCCCGCCCATGGCCAGCGCGCTGGCGCGGCGCGCGTGCAGTTCGGCCAGCTCGGCCGCCCATTCGCCGACCGGCGCCTGAGCCTGGCGGTCTGTCACGCTCATCGCGCCCCCTTCAGACCCAGCGTGCGGGCCAGTTCGGCGGCGGCATCCCACTCCGACATCATGTAGCGGTGCGATTCGACGTAGCCGCGGAAGATCGGCTGGTTGCCGGACTTTTCGACCAGCGCGCGCCACTGCGGGTCCTGCGACACCTTGCGCAGCGCCTCTTCCCAGAACCGGATCTGCTCGGCGTTGACGCCCGGCGGCAGCGTCACCCCGTTGTAGCTGACATAGTCGGCCGGCACGCCCTGCTCGCGCCAGGTCTTGACACCCGCCAGTGGCCCGCTGCCGGGCTCGCGCGCCGCGCTGGCGATGATGCGCAGCTTGCCCGCCGCCACCTGCGGCAGCACCACCGGCGCGGTGGCCGAGACCACGTCCACATGGCCGCCGATCAACGCCGTCACCGATTCGCCCGACGAGCGGAACGGCGCGATGGTGAGCTTGTCGATCGCCACCCCCGCCACGTGCAGCGGCTTGGCGATCGCCATGTGGATGTTCTGGCCCAGCGCCGGCGCCACCGCGATGCGCAGCGCGGCCGGGTCGGCCTTGAGCGCGTTGACCAGGTCGCTGCCGCTGTGCAGCGGCGAATCGGCGCGCACCGCCACCACCGAGGTCTCCTCCACCAGCATGGCCACCGGCATGAACTCGCGTGGATCGGCCTTGATCAGCCCGGTCACCGCGCCGGCGATGGCGCCGGTGTGGAAGGTGCCCAGGTAGTGGGCGTTGCCCTTGCCCGCACGCAACGCATTCATCGCCAGGGCACCACCGGCACCCACCTTGTTCTCGACGATGACGGGCTCGCCAGCAGTCAGCTTCAGACGGTCGAGGGCGTCCTTGATGGCGCGCGCATACAGATCGACCGTGCCGCCAGGCGCCACGCCGACGATGTAGTTGATGCGCTCGGTGGGTTTCCATGCGGTTTGCGCCAGCGCCGTGGCGGCCAGGCACAGGCTGCCGAGCATCAGGCCGGCCAGGGTTCGAAATTTCATGGCATCTCCTCGTCGGTGCGACAACGGTGGCGCCCGCCCAGGGCATGGGCCGGGTCCGGACTTCAAGGTGGCATTGAATCATTCAACATATGGATTGTCAACAATCTTTATGTTGTCTATGATCTGCATACTGCCCCATTTTCTGGAGAACCCATGCCGCGCATCCACCTGCCCTCCGAAGTCACCGGTACCGTCTGGAAAGTCGAGGTGCGCGCCGGTGACCCGGTGACCGCCGACCAGACCCTGGTCATCCTGGAAAGCATGAAGATGGAGATTCCGCTCACCGCCCCGCGCGCCGGCGTGGTGCTGGAACTGCTGGTGGCCGAGGGCGAAGGTGTCAGCGAAGGCCAGACGGTCGTGGTGCTGGAATGATCGCCGGGCACCTCATCACCTGGGCCGCGACGCAGCACGGCGCGCGCACCGCGGTGGTGTTTGGTGAGCAGCGCTTCAGCCACGCCGAGATCGAGACCCGCAGCAACCGCTTCGCCCAGGCCGCGCTGGCCCTGGGCCTGCAACCCGGCGAGCGGCTGGCGGTGCTGCTGGACAACTCGGTCGAGAGCCTGGACAGCGGCTTTGGCGCCGAAAAGGCGGGCCTGACCTACGTGGCCCTGAATGCCCGCCACACGCTGACCGAGCACCTGGAGATCCTGGCCGATGCTGGCGCCAGCGCGGTGCTGGTGGGGCGGCGCCATGGCGAACTGGCAACGGCCTTTGTCCAGGCCGCCGGCCGCGAGCTGCCGCGGTTGCGCCATGTGCTGGGCCTGGATGTGGACGCTCCCGGCGTGACCGACTGGCCGCGTGCCACGGCGGCGGCGCCCGACCGCCCGCCAGCCATCGAGATCGGGCCCGAGCACCTGATGCGCATCGCCTACACCAGCGGCACCACCGGCCGGCCCAAGGGCGTGGCCTACACGCTGGAGCGCTGGCAGGCGCGCCTGGCCAACCACTTCCTGGCGATGGAATACGGCCTGTCGGTGGACGACGCCATGCTGCATGTGGGGCCGCTCACCCACGCCGCCGGGGTGTATCTGTTCCCCTGCTTTCTGCGCGGCGCGCGCAACGTGGTGCTGGACCAGTTCGACCCGGCCGCCGTGCTGGCGGCGATCGAGCGCGAACGCATCACGCAGCTGATGCTGGTGCCGACCATGATGCTCCGGCTCGTGGAAGCAATCGAAGGCGGTGCGCGCGGCGACTGGTCGTCGCTCAAGCGCATCCACTACGGCACCGCGCCCACGCCGGTGGCCCTGATCCGGCGGGCGCAGGCCATCTTCGGCCCCATCCTGCGCCAGCAGTACGGCATGACCGAGGCGGTGCAGCCGCTGTGCGTGCTCTACCCGCACGAGCATGTGGGCGACAGCGCCGAAGACCCGATCGGCTCCTGTGGCCGGCCCAGCGCCAACGTGCGCATCGTGCTGCGCGATGCCAGCGGGCAGGAAGTGCCGCGGGGCGCGGTGGGCGAGATCACCCTGGCCCACGAGGGTGTCGCCCGGGTCGATTTCTGGCGCCGCCCCGAGCTGCTGGCCGAAAGCGTGCGCGGCGGCTGGTACTACAGCGGCGACCTGGGCCGCTTTGACCCCCAGGGCTTCCTGCACATCGTCGGCCGCAACAAGGACATGATCATCAGCGGCGGCTTCAACGTCTACGCGCGCGAGGTCGAGGACGCCCTGGCCGCGCACCCGGCCGTGCTGGAGGCCGCCGTATTGGGCCTGCCCGATCCGCAATGGGGCGAGGCGGTCGCGGCGGTGGTGGTGCTGCGCGCCGGCGCCAGGGCCAGCGTCCAGGAGCTGATCGCGCACTGCGGCCAGCGCATCGCCGGCTACAAGAAACCGCGCCACATCGCCTTTGCCGAGGCGCTGCCGCGCAACCTGGCGGGCAAGGTGCAAAAACCGGGCCTGCGCCAGCGGTTCCCGGCGCCACCGGCCTGAATCTCAGTCGTTGTCCGCGGGCTCCAGCCGCCGGGCGGCTTCCTCGGCCGACTCCTCGCTGCGCTGGCGCGCCAGCCGCAGCGTCTGCTCGACATCGCCGCGCTCCAGCGCCTTGAGCGCCTGGCGCCACAGCCTGACCGAGCGCTGGCGCCGCGCCACCGTGGCCAGCCCCAGCTTGCTGTAGCGCAGGCTTTGCAGCGACAGCTTGGCGATCATGCGGCGCAGTCGTTCGTTGCCGGCAAAGTGGGCGCCGATCTGGATCAGCCGGTACGTCGTCTCGGCATAGGCATCGCCGCCATCCGGCGCGTCGGCCAGCACTTCGAGCCGCGCCACGCCGGCACGCGTCACCACCAGCAACTCGGGCGGCAGGCCGGCGGCCATCACCTTGCGCAACGCGATCTCCACCAGCCCGGCGCGGATCTCGAACAGCTCGCGCAGCTCCTGGGCCGACAGGCTGCTGACCACCGCGCCGCGCCGCGGCAGCACCGCCACCAGGCCCTCTCGCTCCAGGATGCGGATGGCCTCGCGCACCGGCCCGCGGCTGATGGCGAACTCGTCGGCCAGCTCCTGCTCGCCGATGCGCGCACCCGGCGCCAGCGTGCCCGCGATGATGCGGTCGCCCACCTGCGCCGCCACCTGCTCGGGCACGGTGCGCGTCGGCTCCAGACTGTCGGCCAGCAGCCGGAACTGGATCGCGCGCTCCCAGCGCTCGAAGACTTCCTGATCAGACGCGGCTGTGGCCATGGCAGATGTCCCGTTCCACCGGCAAGTGGCTTGCCGGAACCCTGATTGTTGACAATTGACAGGAGTATAGAAACTGCACGGGGCCGGCCGCGGCGGCCCACCGGCTACGCCAGTGGCCCAAGCTTGCCCTGCACCAGCCTCAGCGTCCGCCCGCAGCGCGCCGCCATCTGCTCATCGTGCGTCACGACGACAAAGGCCGTGCCGTGCCGCGCAGCCAGATCCATCATCAAGGCGAACACCGCGTCGGCAGTGGCGCGGTCCAGGTTGCCCGTGGGTTCGTCGGCCAGCACGCAGGCCGGCTGCGTGACCAGGGCGCGGGCGATGGCCACGCGCTGGCGCTCGCCGCCGGACAGCTCGGACGGGCGGTGCTGCGCGCGCTCGGCCAGCCCGACCTGCGCCAGCATGCGCGCCGCCGTCTCGGCCGCCTGCGCGCGCGGCTGGCGGCGAATCCACAGCGGCATGGCGACATTCTCGAGCGCGCTGAATTCGGGCAGCAGGTGGTGAAACTGGTAGACGAAGCCCAGGTGGCGGTTGCGCAGCTCGCCCTGCACGGCCGGGGACAGTCCGGCCAGGTCCCGCCCCATCAGCCGTACGCGCCCGCCGGTGGGCGCGTCCAGCCCGCCCAGCAGGTGCAGCAGCGTGCTCTTGCCCGAGCCCGACTGGCCGACGATGGCCAGCGTCTCGCCCGCGCGCACCTGCAGATCGACGCCCTGCAACACGGTGACGTCGAGCGGCCCTTCCTGGAAACGCTTGCCCAGGTTATCGGCTTCCAATACGACTCCAGCGCTTGTCGGGTGAGCGCCAGCAGCTATCAATGATGTAGCGCGCTCATTCATAGCGCAGCGCCTCTGCCGGGTTGACGCGGCTGGCACGCCAGCTGGGGTAGATCGTCGCCACAAACGACAGCAGCAGCGAGATGACGCCGATCGGCACGATGTCGCCCGCCTGCGGGTCGCTGGGCATCTGGCTGATCAGGTAAATGTCCTTGGGCAGGAAGCTGGCGTGAAACAGCCGCTCCAGAAAGGGCACGATGACGTCGATGTTGAATGCGATCAGCAGGCCCAGCGCCAGCCCCGCCAGCGTGCCGATCACGCCCACCAGCGCGCCCTGCACGATGAAGACTTTCATGATCGACGCCGGGCTGGCCCCCAGCGTGCGCAGGATGGCGATGTCGGCGCGCTTGTCCTGCACTGTCATCACCAGCGTGCTGACCAGGTTGAAGGCGGCCACTGCCACGATCAGCGTCAGGATGATGAACATCATGCGTTTTTCCAGCTGCACGGCGGCAAACCAGGTGCGGTTCTGGCGCGTCCAGTCGAGGATCAGCAGGTGGCCGCTCAGGCTGGCCGCCAGCTGGTCGGCCACGGTGCGCGCCTGGTGCAGATCGCGCAGCTTCAGGCGGATGCCGGTGGGCCCTTCCAGGCGGAAGATGCGCGCCGCGTCCTCGATGTTCAGCATCGCCAGCGCCGAGTCGTATTCATAGTGCCCGCTGCTGAAGGTGCCCACCACCGTCATCTGCTTCAGGCGCGGCACCACGCCAGCGGGCGTGACCTGGCCGCTGGGGGCGATCAGCGTCACCGAGTCGCCCTCGCCCACGCCCAGCTTGCGCGCCAGATCGGTGCCCAACAGGATGCCGAAGCTGCCCGGCGCCAGGCGCGGCAGCAGCGTGTCCTTCAGTTGCGCGGCGACGTCGGTGACGAAGGGCTCGCGCGTCGGGTCGATGCCGCGCACGATGGCGCCCTGCATGGTCTCGCCGCGCGCCAGCAGCGCCTGCGCGCCGACGAAGGGCGCGGCGCCCACCACCTCGGGGTTGGCGCGCACCTCGGCCAGCGTGAGCGCCGGATCGGCCAGCGCCTGGCCGTCGGGCGAGAACACCTCGACGTGCGAGATGACGCTGAGCATGCGGTCGGTGACGTCCTTGCGAAAGCCGTTCATCACCGACAGCACCACGATCAGCGCCGCCACGCCCAGCGCGATGCCCAGCATCGAGGCCGCCGAGATGAAGGAGATGAAGCCGTTGCGCCGCGTGCCGCGGCCGGCGCGCGTGTAGCGCCAGCCAAGCAGCATCTCGTAGGGCAGGCTCTGTGCCAGGGACATCGGGGGGAAGGCGCGCACGCCGTGAACGACAAGCCCGGCATTGTGGCATCCCGGACAATACCGCCATGTCCGTTGCGCCCGCCTCGCCGCATGTCCTGATCCCCGACGCCGTGCTGGCCCTGCCCGCCGGCGCGGCGCAGCCGCCCTGGCCCGAACTGCCCACGCTGCGGGCCCTGGTCGGCCACCTGCGCCCCAGCGCCACGCTGGCGCTGGACGACGACAGCCCCGCCACCCCGTTCGAAGTGGCGCTGGCCCGTGCCCACGGCCTGCCCGACGAGCCCGGGCGCACGCCCTGGGCGGCGTTCGAGGCCGGCGTCGCCGGCACGCCCTGCGCCTGGCTGCTGCCCTGCCACTGGCAGATGGGCATGAACGACGTCCGCGTGCTGCACCCGGGCGAGCTGGGGCTGGACGAACACGCATCGCGCGCCCTGCTGGCCAGCGTCGAGCCGCTGCTGCGCGACGACGGGCTGACGCTGCACTACCTGCGCCCTGACGCCTGGCTGGCCCAGGGCGAGCTGCTGCGTGGCCTGTCGTGCTGGTCGCTGCGCCGGGCGCTGGCCCAGCCGGTCACGCGCGAGCAGCTGGCCCAGGCGCCGAACGACGTCCAGGGCCGCGCGCTGCGACGCCTGCAAAGCGAGCTGCAGATGCTGCTCTACACCCACCCCGTCAACGACGCGCGCGAACGCGAGCGGCGCTGGCCGGTGAACGCGCTGTGGATCGGCGGCGCGGGCGAGCTGCCGCAGGCCGTGGCACCCCGGCCGGGCGTGCAGGTTTGCACCGAGCTGCTGGACCTGCCGGCCCAGCTGGGCCTGGACGACTGGCAGCGCGCCTGGCGGGCGATCGAGACGAACGCGCTGGCGCCGCTGCTGCAGGCGGTGCGCGGTGGCGCGCAGGCCCAGCTCACCCTGTGCGGGCCGCGCCGTGCGCTGACGCTGTCGACCGACCCTGGGCTGCCACACAAGATCATGAGCAAAATCAGGCCTTTGCGCTTGTCCAGCCTGCGCGAACAGCTATGAAAATTGAAGTTCGAGACGTCCCCCCACGCGCCGCCTGGGCGCTGGAGCAGACCGGCGTGCACCCGTTGCTGGCGCGCCTGTACGCCGCCCGTGGCGTCACCTCGGCCGCCGAGCTGGACGACGGCCTGGCGCGCCTGCTGCCCCCCGCCGACCTGAAAGGCGCGCAGGCCGCCGCCGTGCTGCTGGCCGACGCCATCGCCGCCGGCAAGCGCCTGTGCATCGTCGCCGACTACGACTGCGACGGCGCCACCGCCTGCGCCGTCGGCCTGCGCGGCCTGCGGCTGCTGGGCGCGCGGCACGTCGACTACCTGGTGCCCGACCGCGTGGTCGACGGCTACGGCCTGACCCCACCCATCGCCGAGCGCGTGGCCGCGCGCGGCGCCGACCTGCTGATCACGGTGGACAACGGCATCGCCAGCGTGGAAGGCGTGGCGCGCGCGCGCCAACTGGGCCTGCAGGTGCTGGTGACCGACCACCATCTGCCCGGCGCGGAGCTGCCGCGGGCCGACGTCATCGTCAACCCCAACCAGCCCGGCTGCGCCTTTGCCAGCAAGGCGCTGGCCGGCGTCGGCGTGATGTTCTACGTGCTGCTGGCCCTGCGCGCCGAGCTGCGCCGGCGCGGTGTGTTCTCGGCAACCCACCAACCCAGGCTCGATTCGTTACTTCCCCTGGTCGCCCTGGGCACCGTCGCCGACGTGGTGCCGCTGGACGCCAACAACCGCCGCCTGGTCGCCCAGGGCCTGGCGCGCATCCGCGCCGGGCAGTTGCCGGCCGGCCTGGACGCTCTGTTTTCAATAGCTGGCCGCGCAGCACCCAAGGCCACGACCTTTGACTTCGGCTTTGCCCTGGGCCCGCGCATCAACGCCGCCGGGCGGCTGGCCGACATGACGCTGGGCATCGAGCTGCTGCTGAGCGACGACGCCGCGCGCGCCGATGAACTGGCGCGCCAGCTCGACGCCATCAACCGCGAGCGGCGCGAGATCGAAGGCGGCATGCGCGAGCAGGCGATGCAAATCGCCGAGGGCCTGATCGACGTCACGCAGGAGCCGCCGCCGGCCCTGGCGGTGTTCGACCCCGACTTCCACGAAGGCGTGGTCGGCATCGTCGCCGCCCGGCTGAAGGACCGCTGGCACCGCCCCGCCTTCGTGTTCGCCGCCAGCGGCGCGCCGGGACGCGAGCACGAGCTGAAGGGCTCGGGCCGCTCGATCGCCGGCTTTCACCTGCGCGACGCGCTGGACCTGCTGGCCAAGCGCCACCCCGGCGTGCTGCTGCGCTTTGGCGGCCACGCCATGGCGGCCGGCTGCACCATCGCCGAAGACCAGTTCGAGCGCTTCGAGCAGGCGCTGCAGGACATCGCCGCCGAATGGCTGGACGCCGCCACCCTGACGCGGCGCCTGCCCACCGACGGCCCGCTGCCTGCGCAGTACCGCCGCCCCGACGTGGCCGACACCCTGCACGCCGCCGTCTGGGGCCAGGGCTTTGCGCCGCCGCTGTTCAGCGAAGAACTGGAAGTCATCAGTCAGCGCCTGGTCGGCGAGCGGCACCTGGCGCTGAAGCTGCGCCATCAGGGCCAGCCGGTCGACGGCATCTGGTTCGGCCACACCGAGCCGCTGCCCGCCCGCGCCCTGCTGGCCTTCCGGTTGGAGGCCGACGAATGGCAGGGCGTGCGCCGCGTGCGGCTGCTGGTGGAGGGGCTGGGCGCCTGACAGGGCCTGCCGCGCCGGCACGCATGACGGTATGCCCGGCGGTTATTTGAACCGGGCGACAATAGCCGGTTTTCAACTGACTGGGCAGGCGCTGCCGCGCCGCCACCCGCCCCACACGCCATGGCCGCCTTCGACGACGAAAAAGTGCTCTCCGTCCACCACTGGACCGATCGCCTGTTTTCCTTCACCACCACGCGCAGCCAGAGCCTGCGCTTTTCCAACGGCCACTTCACCATGATCGGCCTGCGGGTGGACGGCAAGCCGCTGCTGCGTGCCTATTCCATCGTCAGCCCCAACTACGAGGAGACGCTGGAGTTCTTGAGCATCAAGGTGCCGGACGGCCCGCTGACCAGCCGCCTGCAGCACATCCAGCCGGGCGACAGCGTGATCGTCGGCCACAAGCCCACCGGCACGCTGCTGATCGACTACCTGCTGCCCGGCAAGCGCCTGTACCTGCTGGGCACCGGCACCGGGCTGGCGCCCTTCATGAGCATCATCCGCGACCCCGACACCTACGAGAAGTTCGACCAGGTCATCCTGGTGCACGGCTGCCGCCTGGTGAGCGAGCTGGCCTACCGCGACTACATCACCCAGGAGCTGCCCCAGCACGAGTTCCTGGGCGACATGGTGAGCAGCCAGCTCAAGTACTACCCCACGGTGACGCGCGAACCCTTCCCCACCCAGGGCCGCATTCCCGAGCTCATCGAAAGCGGCCGCATGGCGCGCGACCTGGGCCTGCCCGACCTGCACCCGCAGCTCGACCGCGTGATGCTGTGCGGCAGCCCCGAGATGCTCAAGTCGATCAAGGAAGTGCTGGAAAAGCGCGGCTTCAAGGAAGGCAACACCACCACGCCCGGCGACTTCGTGGTCGAGCGGGCTTTCGTTGAACAGTAAAGCCAAAAGATCGCCTGGCGCAGGCCCAGGCAGCGCCAGCAGCTCCTGATTTCGTAGTAGGCAGGCCGCCCCAGCCGGCCGGCTGCTCAGCCGCGTGCCCGTTCGCGTCGCTGGCGCTCCAGGTGTGCCAGCACCGGCGGCGACACGAACTGCGCCACCGCCCCGCCCAGCATGCTGATCTCGCGCACCAGCGTGCTGCTGATGTGCTGGGTGGCGCTGTCCGGAGTCAGGAACATGGTGTCGACCTCGGGCACCAGGGCGCGGTTCATGCCGGCCAGTTGCGCCTCGTAGTCGAAGTCGGTCACGCTGCGCACGCCGCGCACCATCACGCGCGCGCCCTGCGCCACGGCAAAGGCGGTCACCAGGCCGGTGAAGGGCTCCACGCTGACCTGCGGCAGGTCGGCCAGCGCCTCGCGCGTGATGGCCAGGCGCTCCTCCAGCGTGAACAGGGTCTTCTTGTGGTGCGCCGTGGCCACGGCGATGACCACGCGGTCGAACAGCCGCGCCGCGCGCCGCACGATGTCCTCATGCCCCAGGGTGATGGGGTCGAAGGTGCCGGGGTAGACGGCGATGACGGGCGAATTCTGGGACATGGCTCTCCGGCGCGCGGGCGCTCAGGCACTGAGGGCGATGGCCCGATTATGCGGAAGGCGCCGGCCGCGCCAGCAGGTGGGCGTGCACCGCCCCGGCCTTCAGGTGGCGGTGCGCGGCCAGGCCCAGCGCGTCCAGCGCCGCGTCGTCCCAGCGTTGCGGGGTTTCCAGGTAGATGAAGCCGCCGGGCCGCACGGCGCGGGCCGCGGCGGCCAGCGCCGGCGCCGGCAGCGCGGCCTGCTCGAACGGCGGATCGAGCAGCACCAGATCGACGCTGGCCGGCGCCAGCGCCGCCAGCGCCGCCACGCCATCGCCACCCTGCACGCGCACGGCGGCGGCGCCCAGCCGCTGCTTGAGGGCGCGCAGGTTGGCCAGCAGGCCGGCGTCCAGCTCGATGAGCAGCACGTCGGTGGCACCGCGCGAGGCGGCCTCCAGCCCCAGCGCGCCGGTGCCGGCAAAGGCGTCGACCACGCGCCAGCCGCCCAGGTCCTGCCCCAGCCAGTTGAACAGCGTCTCGCGCACGCGGTCGGGCGTGGGGCGCAGGCCGGGTCGATCGGGCACCGGCAGCAGGTGACGGCGCCACTGGCCGCCGATCACGCGCACCTGGCGCGGCAGGGTCGCCGCGCGTGGACGGGCGGCGGGCTTGGAAGGCTTGGACATGACGGCATTGTCTCGCGCGGGCGCAAAGCGCCGTGACCTGGATCAATAAAGCGCGCCGCCCGCCACGGCACGCCCCCATGAACCCGGCACTCGGATTAGACTCGAACGAATTCATTCGACCCTGGAGAATCGCCATGAGCGCCGCGCCCCAGAACCCGATCGACACCGACGCCCCGCTGACCAATTTCTCGCAATGCCACGCCGGCATCCTGCGGCACCTGAACGACTTCGGCCAGCTGCCCGAGTTGCTGGAGCCGGCGCAGCGGCTGCGCCAGATCGCCGAGCGCTTTGTCGAGTTCTTCCGCGAGGCGGTGTTCGAGCACCACCAGGAAGAAGAGCGCGAGCTATTCCCGGCCGTGCTGGCCAGCGCCGAGCCGGGCCCCGAGCGTCAGCGGGTGCAGCAGATGGTGGATCAGCTGACGCGCGAGCACCGCGACGTCGAGGCGCAGTGGAAGCAGCTGGAGCCACTGATCAAGAAGCTGGCCAAGGGCCAGCCGGCCGACGTCAACCCTCAGGCCGTCAGCAGCCTGGTGGCGCAGTACCAGGCGCACGCCCGCTTCGAGGAGCAGGAGTTCCTGCCGCTGTCGGAAAAAATCCTGTCGCGCAACGGCGACCACATGGCGGCGCTGGGCCTGTCGCTGCACATGCGGCATCAGCCGGTGTTCCTCAGCCACGTCTGATTGCTGCGTATTTCGTAGCTGCTGGCGCGCGTCCCGCCTGGGGCGCGCGCTTTTTTTCGGCCGATGACTCAGCGCCCACTGAAGCGTGCCGGGCGCTTTTCGACGAAGGCGCGCACGCCTTCGGCGGCGTCCTCGCTGGCGGCCAGGCGCGCCTGCACGGGGATGAAGTCGGCCACGGCGGCGGCCTGACCCAGCTCGATGGCCTTGAGCACGTTGCGGCGCGTCTCGATCACCGCCTGCGGCGCCTGGGCCGCGATCTGGCGCGCCAGCGCCAGCGTGGCGTCCAGCAGCTCGGGGCGCGGCACCACCCGCTGCACGAAATTACAGCGCAGGGCCTCGGCGCTGTCGAACACATCGGCGCTCAGCAGGTGCAGCAGCGCGTTGCCGACGCCGGCGCGCTCGGCCATGCGCAGCGTGGCGCCGCCGGTGGCCATGATGCCGCGTTGCACCTCCATCTGCGAGAAGCGGCAGTCGTCGGCCGCCAGCACGATGTCGGCGCCCAGCATCAGCTCGATGCCGACGGTGTAGCAGATGCCCTGCACCGCTACCAGCATGGGCTTGCTGCGCCGGCGGTAGCCGGGCATGCCGAAGTCATAGGGCTCGACCAGGCCGGGCGGCACCACCTTCTGGCCGCTGCGCAGGTACTCCACCATCGCCGGCAGGTCCAGCCCGGCGGTGAAGTGATCGCCAAAGGCGTGCAGCACGCCCACGCGCAGGCCGGGTTCGTCGTCCAGCCGGGTGTAGGCCTCGGCCAGCTGGCGGAACATGGGCGGCGTCCAGCCGTTGCGCTTGGCCGGGCGGTGGATACCGATCAGCAGGATCTGCCCGTCCAGCACCTGGGTGTCGATGCGGCCTTCGGGCGGCGCGGGCGTGGTGGGCGTGAGGGCGGTCATGGGCGGCGCTCTCCTGGGGTTGGTGCCCGCGAGCTTGCGGCACACACCGCGAGCGCGCAATCACCCCGGGGACAATTCACAAGCCAAAACCCGGCCTGGCGCTTATCCAGACTGCGCCAGCAGCTATCAAATCAGGACTATTTGCCGGCGGCCGCCGGCTGCGCCCCCACCACCACGGTGACCATGCGATCGGGTTGCAGCTTGCGCTGGAAGGCGGCGCGGATGTCGGCCGCGCTGACCCGGGCCACGCGCTCGGTCCAGTGCGCCAGATAGTCCAGCGGCAGGCCGTTCCAGGCGATGTTGGCGACGTTGGCCAGCAGCTTGCGGTTGCCGTCCAGCCGCAGCGCAAAGCCGCCGATCAGGTTGTCCTGCGCGGCCTTGAGTTCGGCGGCGGTTGGCCCCTGGGCCACAAAGTCGGCCAGCACCTGGCGCGCCACGGCGACGGCCGCGTCGGCCTGGTCGGGCCGCGTCTGCAGGCCGATGCTGAAGGCGCCGGCATGCAGCCCGGGCGAGAAGTCGCTGTACACGCCGTAGCTCAGGCCGCGCTTTTCGCGCACCTCGCTCATCAGGCGCGAGCTGAAGCCGCCACCGCCCAGGATGTGGTTGCCCACCAGCAGGGCAAGGAAGTCCGGGTCGCTGCGCTTGTAACCCGGCTGGCCGATCAGCACATGCGCCTGCGCCGACTGGAAGGGCATGCGGATCTCGCGCGCCGCGGCCAGCGGCGCCACCTCGGCCACCGGCGGCAGCGGCGGGCAGGCGGCGGCCGGCGGCAGGCGCGACAGCAGTTCGGTCACCAGCGCATCGGCCTGTGCGCGGTTGACGGCGCCCACCAGGCTGACCTTGGCGCGGCACGGCTGCACGTGCTGGCGATAAAAGGCGCGCAGGTCGGCCACCGAAATGCGCGCCAGCGTCTCGGGCGTGGTGTCCTGGCCGTAGGGATGGCTGCCGTAGACCGCCGGGTTGAAGGCCAGCGCCGCCTGCGTGGCGGGGCGCGTGCGCGCCTCCCGCAGGGCGGCCGACAGGCGCTCGCGCTCGCGCTGCCACACGGGCTCGGGCCAGGCCGGCTCGCCCAGCTCGCGCGCGGCCAGGGCCACGGCGCGGCGCAGCAGGTCGGGCTCGGTCAGGGTGCGCAGCGCAAAGCTCATGCGGTCGGCGCCGGCGCTGCCGCCAAACGAGGCGCCCAGGTCGGCCCAGGCCTCGCCCAGCTGGTTCTCGTCCAGCGCCGGCTGGCCGCCCTGCGCGGCCACGCCCTTGCCGGCCATCAGCGCGGTGGCGCTGGCCAGGCCGGCCTGGGGCGCCGGGTCGCGCCGGCTGCCGGCGTCGAAATCGAGCTGCACGTCCAGCATCGGAATGGCCGGGCTCTCGACCAGCCAGACCTGGGCGCCGCTGGGCTGCGTCCAGTGCTGAATGGGAATCGCCGCCCACGAAGATGTAGAGCAAAAAACGACTCCAGCGCCCGCCAGGAGCGCGCGAGCAGCTATTGTTTTGATAGTTTTCATGACCCTGATCCGAATCCGCGCATGGCCGGGTATGCGCCGCTCAATGCCGTGCCGGCGCCGCGGCCGGGCGCGGCGCCGCGCCGCCGGCACGCGGCTGCGGCAGCAGCGTGGCCACGGTGAGCTGGTCGTCGCCGAAATACTGGCGCGCCACCGCCTGCACCTGCGCCGCCGTGACCTGGCGCAGCCGCGCCACCAGCCGCTCGTCCGCATCCAGCGGCAGGCCCTGCACCCAAAGGTGGCCCAGTTCCTGCGCCTGGCCCATCACCGAGTCGCGCTTGTAGACCTCGCTGGCCACCCACTGGGTCTTCACGCGCGCCAGCTCGGTCTCGCTCACGCCCTGCTCGGCCACGCGCGCCACCTGGGCGCGCAGCGCCGCCTCGACCTGGGCGGCCGTCTTGCCCGCGGCCGGCACGGCGCCGAGCGTGAACAGCTGCGGCCCGCGCCCCAGCAGGCCGTTGCCGGCACTGGCCGAATCGGCCACGCGGTCGGGCCCCTGCGTCAGCGCCCGGTCCAGCCGCGCGCCGCTGTAGCCGTCCAGCACGGCCGCCAGCACGGTGAGCGCCAGCGCATCGTCGTTGTCGGCGCCGGGCTCCAGGCTGTCCATCTTCGGCACGCGAAACGCCAGCGACACCACCGCCTGCTCGGCCGGCGCCTTGACCTCGATGCGGCGCAGGCCGGGCTGCGCCGGCTCGGGGCGCGGCTTGCGCTCGGGCAGCGGGCGCGCGGCGATGCCGCCGTAGTGGCGCCGCGCCAGCGCCAGCACGGCCTGCGGCTCGACGTCGCCCACCACCACCACGGCGGCGTTGCCGGGCACGTACCAGCGACGGTAGAAGGCGCGCGCGTCGTCGGCCGTCATGGCCTGCAGATCGCCCATCCAGCCAACCACCGGGCGCCGGTAGGGCGAGGCGACGAAGGTGGCGGCGCGCTGCTGCTCGAACAGCAGCGCGCGCGGGTTGTCCTCGGTGCGCAGGCGGCGCTCTTCCTTGACGACTTCCAGCTCCTTGGCGAATTCCTCGTCGCTGTAGCGGTTGTGGGCAAAGCGGTCGGCCTCCAGCGCCATCACGTCGGCCAGCTTGTCGGCCGGCACCTGCTGGTAGTAGCCGGTGTAGTCCAGGCTGGTGAAGGCGTTCTCGCGCCCGCCCAGCGCGGCCACGCGGCGCGAGAACTCACCCGGCGCCAGCCGCTCGGTGCCCTTGAACAGCATGTGCTCCAGCACGTGCGCCACGCCGCTGGTGCCGTCGACCTCGTCCATGGCGCCCACGCGCAGCCACAGCATGTGCACCGCCGTCGGCGCCCGGCGGTCGGGCTTGACGATCACGGTCAGGCCGTTGTCGAGGGTGAAGCGCTGCACCGCGGCGGCAGCGACGGCAGGCTCGGTGGTGGCGGCGGCGGGTGCGACCGGCGGCAGGGGCGCGCAGGCACTCAGCAAGGTCACCAGCGCCAGCGCCGGCAGGAAGGCAAGGATTGGATGCATGTCGTCAGACCAGAGTCGGGCGCGGGCCGCCAGGTTCCCCACCGGCGGCCGCGAGCGGCGATTGTCGCCGCAGCGCCGTTTGCCACAATGGCGGCCCATGAACACCCCCACCGCCCCCGCCACGCCCACCGCCGAGCCACGCCTGACCTCCCTGTCGCACGGCGGCGGCTGCGGCTGCAAGATCGCCCCCGGCGTGCTGTCGGCGATCCTGAAGGACACCCTGGCCATGCCCATGCCGCCCGAGCTGCTGGTGGGCATCCAGACCGCCGACGACGCCGCCGTCTACCAGCTCAACGACGAGCAGGCGCTGGTGGCCACCACCGACTTTTTCATGCCCATCGTCGACGACCCGTTCGACTTCGGCCGCATCGCCGCCGCCAACGCGCTGTCCGACGTCTACGCCATGGGCGGCACGCCCATCATGGCGCTGGCGCTGGTGGGCATGCCGATCAACGTGCTGTCGCTGGCCACCATCGGCCGTATCCTGGAAGGCGGCGCCAGCGTGTGCCGCGACGCCGGCATCGTGGTCGCCGGCGGCCACACCATCGATTCGGTCGAGCCGATCTACGGCCTGGTCGCGCTGGGCCTGGTGCACCCCAGCCGCGTCAAGAAGAACAGCGGCGCCCGGGTGGGTGACCTGCTGGTGCTGGGCAAGCCGATCGGCGTCGGCGTGCAGTCGGCCGCGCTGAAGAAAGGCGCGCTGCCGCCCGAAGGCTACGCCGCCATGATCGCCAGCACGACCCAGCTGAACACCGCCGGCCCCGAGCTGGCGCGCCTGCCGGGCGTGCACGCCATCACCGACGTCACCGGCTTCGCCCTGGCCGGCCACGCGCTGGAACTGGCGCGCGGCGCCGGCCTGACGCTGCGCATCGACTGGCCGCGCGTGCCCCTGCTGCCGGGCGTGCGCGAACTGGCGGCGCAGGGCCTGGTCACCGGCGCCTCGGGGCGCAACTGGGCCGCCTACGGCCATGAGATCAGCCTGCCGGCCGGCTTTGCCGACGCCGAGCGCGCCCTGCTGACCGACCCGCAGACCAGCGGCGGCCTGCTGGTGGCCTGCGACACGACCAGCGTCGAAGCCGTGCTGGCCGCCTTCCGCCAGCGCGGCTTCGCGCAGGCGGCGGTGATCGGCCGGGTCGAGACCGCCGACGCCGCGCCGCTGGTGGTGGATGTCGCCTCCTAGAATCTCCCCGATGTTCAGCTTTTTCCGCCGCAAGAAGACCGCCGAACCGGCGCCCGAGACCGCCGCACCTGCTGCTGCCCCCGAGGTCCAGGCGCCGATCACCGCCGACGAGCTGGAGGCGCAGGCGCTGGCCGCGGCACCCGAGGACGCGGGCGCCCCATCCACCCCGGCCGCTATCGAAACAGAAGCTGCCGGCGCTGATCCCGCAAGCGCCGAAGCCGTATTTACCCAGGAGCCCGAGCACACCCCCGAGCCCGCCGCGCGCAGCGGCTGGCTCGACCGCCTGAAAAGCGGTCTGAAGAAGACCGGCAGCAGCATCACCACCGTCTTCACCGGCACGCGCATCGACGAGGCGCTGTACGAGGACCTGGAAACCGCCCTGCTGATGGCCGACGCCGGCGTGCCCGCCACCGAAACCCTGCTGGCCGACCTGAGGCGCCGCGTCAAGGACGCGCGCGCCACCGAGCCAGCCCAGGTCAAGGCGCTGCTGCAGGACGCCATCGCCGACCTGCTGGCGCCGCTGGAAAAGACGCTGGTGGTGGGCGAGTACCACCCGACGGTGATCATGGTGGCGGGCGTCAACGGCGCCGGCAAGACCACCAGCATCGGCAAGCTCACGCGCCACCTGGCCGATGCCGGCGCCAGCGTGCTGCTGGCCGCGGCCGACACCTTCCGCGCCGCCGCGCGCGAGCAGCTGGCGGTGTGGGCCGACCGCAACCAGGTCGAGATCATCAGCCAGCAGGACGCCGACCCCTCGGCCGTGGCCTTCGACGCCGTGGCCGCCGGGCGCGCGCGCGGCCGCGACGTGGTGCTGGTCGACACCGCCGGCCGCCTGCCGACGCAAAAGCACCTGATGGAGGAGCTGGCCAAGATCCGCCGCGTGGTGACCAAGGCCGACGTCACCGCCCCGCACGAGGTGCTGCTGGTGATCGACGGCAACACCGGCCAGAACGCGCTGGCGCAGGTCAAGGCCTTCGACGAGGCCGCGCAGCTCACGGGCCTGATCGTCACCAAGCTGGACGGCACGGCCAAGGGCGGCGTGCTGTGCGCCATCGCGCGCGAAAAACCGGTGCCGGTCTACTTCATCGGCGTGGGCGAAAAGCTGGAGGACCTGCAAACCTTCAAGGCGCGCGAATTCGCCCAGGCGCTGGTGGGCTGAGCAACGCGCTGCAACCGTTTGAAAGCACCCGCGTGGCGCTGCGCCCTGTCGATACACTCGGACGCATGAGCGTGAACCCCTCCCGCAAACACCTGGTGCTGCTGGGCGCCGGTCGGGCCCACATGCAGGTACTGGGCTCGCTGGCACGCCAGGGCAGCGGCAACCTGGCCATCACGCTGGTGGCCCCGCACCCCTACTACATCGAAAGCGCCATGCTCGCCGCCTACGTGGCCGGCGACTGCGCGCTGGACGAGCTGCGCCTGCCCATCGACCGCCTGGTCGAGCGCAGCGGCGCCGCCTTCGTGCCGGCGCACGTCATCGCGCTCGACCCCGACGGCCGCCGCGTGCAGCTGTCCAGCGGCGACGCCCTGCCCTACGACGTGCTGTCGATCAACCTGGAGCCGGCGGTGGAGCGCGAGCGCATCGAGCAGGCCATGCCCGGCGCGCGCGCCAATGCGCTGTTCACCCACCCGCTGGAGGCCTTCGTGCAGCTGTGGCCGCAGCTGCGGGCCCTGGCCGCCCAACGCGCCCTGCAGGTGGCCGTGGTGGGCGACGACGTGTCGGCGGTCGAGCTGGCCATGGCCGCGGCGCACGCGGTGGCAGCGCCGCACGGCAGCCGCGTCACGCTGGTGGCGGGCGAGGCGCCGCTGCTGGCCGAGCCCCCCAGCGCGCTGCAGCGGCGCCTGCTGGCGCGCCTGAAGAGCCTGAACGTCACCGTGCTGCACGACCGCTGCGCCGGCATCGACGCCGGCGTGATGCAGCTGGCCAGCGGCGCCACGCTGGCCTGCGACGCGCCGTTGCTGGCCACCGGCGGCGGCACGCCCGGCTGGCTGGCCCAGGCCGGACTGCTGGCCGACGAGGCGGGCGCACCGCTGGTCAACGAGCGGCTGCAAAGCGACAGCCACCGCCAGATCTTCATCGTGCCGACCGACGCCCCGGCCGAGGTCGGCCCGGTGCTGGACGCCAACCTGCGCACCGCGGTGGCCGGCGGCAACTTCCGCAAGGCACCCACCGAGCCGCCACGCCTGCGCCTGCTGAGCTGCGGCGGCGGCCACGCCATCGCGGCCTGGGGGCCGCTGGGGCTGGAAGGCCGCGAAGTCGGCCACTGGAAGGACCGGCGCGACCGGCGCCAGCTGGCGGCGCTGTTCGCGGCCTGATCCCCATCGCTTCTTGTTTGATAGCTGCTGGCGCACGCCGGGCCTGGCCTGGCGGCCAGAATGATTTATTTTCTGGCGACCGCCCGCATCACAACATCGGCCGCAGCTCGCGCGCCGTCTCGCGCAGGCGCGGCAGCAGTTCGGCCTGCAACAGGGCCGGGCTGTAGCGCGCCGGCGGCACGATGACGTTGAGCGCCGCCACCGTGGCGCCTTCGGCGTTGCGCAGCGGCACGGCGATGGCGTGCACGCCCAGTTCGTGCTCCTCGCTGGAGATGCCGCGGTCCTGCCGCGCCACTTCGGCCAGCAGGGCCTTGAAGGCGCGCGTGTCGGTGGTGGTGTGCGGCGTCAGGCGCGGCAGCGCCTCGTGGCGCGCCAGCCAGGCGGCCCGCTCGGCGTCGGGCAGCGCCGCCAGCAGCACCCGCCCGGTCGAGGTGGCGTGCGCCGGCATGCGCGCGCCCAGGTGCATGCCATAGGCCAGCAGCCGCGTGCCGGCCGCGCCCAGGCCGGCGCTGCGGGCGATGATGACCACCTCGTCACCGTCCAGCACCACGGCCGAATACACGTCCTGCGTGGCCGCCGCCAGCCGGTTGAGCGCCGGCTGGATCACCCGCGGCAGGCGCGAGGACGCCAGGTAGGCGCCCGCCAGCCGCAGCGCGCGCGCGCCCAGCCAGAAGAAGCTGCCGTCGGTCTCCAGGTAGCCCAGGTGCGCCAGCGTCAGCAGGTGGCGGCGCGCGGCCGCCCGCGTCAGGCCGGCGCGCTGCGCCGCCTGGGTGGCGTTCAGGCGCTGGCGTTCGGTGTCGAAGCTCTCCAGCACCGCCAGCCCCTTGACGAGTCCGGCAATGGTGTCCGCGTGGGCAAGGGTCATTGCGCGATCATCGCACAGATTGCGCGATGATCGCGCAATGACGGCTCGCCCCACTGGTGGCCCATGCGGCCTGCGCCTAAGCTTGCGGCTTGCCTGCCCCCATCGACCAAGGAGACCTCCATGACCACCACCCGCACCCAGGTTGCCATCGTCGGCGCCGGCCCCTCGGGCCTGCTGCTCGGCCAGCTGCTGCACAAGGCCGGCATCGACGCCGTGATCGTCGAGCGCGTCAGCGGCGACTACGTGCTGGGCCGCATCCGCGCCGGCATCCTGGAGCAGGTGTGCATCGACCTGATGGACGAAGCCGGCGTGGGCCAGCGCATGCACCGCGAAGGCCTGGTGCACGGCGGCATCGAGATGCTGTGGGACGGCCGCCGCCACCGGGTCGACCTGAACAAGTACAGCGGCGGCAAGAACGTGATGGTGTACGGCCAGACCGAGCTGACGCGCGACCTGATGGACGCGCGCGCCGCCGCCGGTCTGACCACCATCTATGAAGCCCAGAACACGGCGGTGCACGACTTCGACAGCGCCAGGCCCTACGTCACCTACGAGAAGGGCGGCGTCAGCCACCGCATCGACTGCGACTTCATCGCCGGCTGCGACGGCTTTCACGGCGTGTGCCGCGCCAGCGCGCCGCGCTCGGCGATCCGCGAGTTCGAGAAGGTCTACCCCTTCGGCTGGCTGGGCCTGCTGGCGGACACGCCGCCGGTCAGCGACGAGCTGATCTACGTCAACTCCGAGCGCGGCTTTGCCCTGTGCAGCCAGCGCAGCAAGACGCGCAGCCGCTACTACCTGCAGGTGCCGCTGACGCACCACGTGGAGGACTGGAGCGACGACGCCTTCTGGCAGGAGCTGAAGCTGCGCCTGGATGACGAGGCGCGCGAGCGGCTGGTCACCGGCCCCAGCCTGGAAAAGAGCATCGCCCCGCTGCGCAGCTTCGTCACCGAGCCGCTGCGCTTCGGCCGCATGTTCCTGGCGGGCGACGCCGGCCACATCGTGCCGCCCACCGGCGCCAAGGGCCTGAACCTGGCGGCCACCGACGTCAAGTACCTGTACGACGGCCTGGTCGAGTACTACCGTGATCGCAGCGAGGCCGGCCTGGACGCCTACTCGGCCAAGGCCCTGGCCCGCATCTGGCGCGCCGAGCGCTTCTCCTGGTGGTTCACCCAGCTGATGCACCGCTTCCCGCACGACGAGCAGATCACCGCCAAGTTCCAGCACGCCGAGCTGGACTACCTGATCCACTCCGAAGCCGGCCTGCGCACCATCGCCGAGAACTACGTCGGCCTGCCGCTGGACTTCGGCCAGCGCTGACGCCCGCCCGGAGCAAGACACCACCGACGGTCGGCAGCAAGCCGGCCATGCATGCGCCGCGCGGTGTCGCCGATGTTCGGCGCTGCGGAAATTTCAAGGCAAAATGGCTGCCAGCGCACACCTGTCGTGCCCCAGCAGCTATTGTTTTGGAAGTCCACGCCATGCCGACCCCCGCCTCCATCCGACCGCTGCGCGGCACGCGCATCGTCAGCCTCGCCCTCAACCTGCCCGGCCCGGCGGCGCTGATGCGCCTGCACGCGCTGGGCGCGCGCTGCCTGAAGGTGGAGCCGCCTGGCCCCGGCCGCACGGCGGCGGGGCGAGCGATCCCGGGCGACCCGATGGGCCAGTACGACATCGGCGCCTACAGCGTGCTGCACCAGGGCATCCGCACCGTGCAGATGGACCTGAAGAGCGAGCGCGGCCGCGCCCGTCTGGCCACCGAGCTGGCCAGCGCCGACCTGCTGCTGACCTCGTTTCGCCCCTCGGCGCTGGCCAAGCTGGGCCTGGGCTGGCGCGCGCTGCACCGGGCGCATCCGGCGCTGTCGCTGGTGGAGATCGTCGGCGCCCCCGGCGAGCGTGCCGAGGAGCCCGGCCACGACCTGACCTACCTGGCCGCGGCCGGCCTGGTCACCGGCACCGAGCTGCCACCCACCCTGCTGGCCGACATGGCCGGCGCGCTGCTGGCGGTGGAGGCGGCCCTGACCGCGCTGACGCAGGCACGCGCCAGCGGCCGCGGCGTGCACCGCCAGGTCGCGCTGTCGGACGCCGCCGCCTGGCTGGCGCTGCCGCGCACCTGGGGCCTGACCCTGCCCAGCGGCGCCGTGGGCGGCGCCCATGCCGGCTACCGCGTCTACCCCTGCAAGGACGGGCGGGTGGCCATCGCCGCGCTGGAGCCGCACTTCGCGCGCGCGCTGTTCGCCGTCGCCGGCCTGCCGCCGCCCGACCTGCGCACGCCGTTTGCCCCGCAAACGCGCGAGGCCATCGCCGCCTGGGCGCTGGGCAAGACGCGCAAACAGCTCGACGCGCTGGCCGCGCAGCACGACATTCCACTCCACACGCTATCCAACTGATAGCTACTGGCGCTTGCCAGTCAAGCGACAGAGGCCTTTCAAGCGAAAAATACGTGTGGGCGGCGGGCGGCCACCCACCACGGCGCGGCGCCGGCGCGGGCGCTCAACCGCCCACTTCGGCCCGCGCCGCCTCGACGTCCAGCCGCTCCATGGCGTCGGCCGGCGTGCACTGGGCGGCACGGGCGTAGAGCTGCTCGGCCTCCTTGATGCGCGACTTGCCGAACATCATGGCCAGGCCGTTGGCGTATTCGGTCATGGCGATGGGCGAGTCGGGGTTCAGCTGCAGCGCGGTCTTGAAATGCTTTTCCGCCGCGTCCTTCTTGGCGCCGTAGGTCAGACCGCCCACCATGGCGCCGACCTTGTTGATGATCTCGGCGTGCCAGGTGCCCAGCGCGATGTGGGCGTCGGCGTGCCGGGGCTCCAGCTCGACGGCCTTTTGCAGGCTGTCGCGCACCTTGCCGCCCAGGCCCTCGGCCAGCGCCTTGGCCACCGAGATGCCCTGGCTGTAGCGCCCCAGCGCATAGCCGTGGTAGTACCAGGCGTTGGCATTGTCCGGCTCGCTGGCCTGCAGCGCCTCGCAGCGGCGCGCGATCTCCTGGAACAGCGCCAGCTTGCGCGCCTCGTCGTCCTCGACCGAGGCGCCATGGATCATGGCGGCCTTGTTGGCGGCGTTGGTGCCGCTGGCGTTGCCCGCCTTCAGCCCCAGCTCCACCGCCTTGGCGAACTCGCCCGCGTGGTAGGCGCGCCAGGCCGCCTGCGCGCCGGTGTCGGACGGCCAGGGCTCGGCATCGCCCTGGTGCAGGCGGGCCCACTGCTTCTTCAGCGCGGTGCCGGCATAGACGTAGGCCGGGTCGGGATAGGGAAAGGCTTTCCAGGCGGTCTTGCTCATCGCGTGTCTCCTCGTGAAGATGAATGGACGTAGGCGTGGGACAGTTTTTCCAGCAGCTGGCGCGCCGGCTCGCGCAGCCAGGGCGCGGCCAGCGACAGCACCTGATGGGCACCGCGGCCGATGTCGGGCGGGCGGCGCGGATGGCGCGCGTGCTCGAACGACAGCCAGAAGGTGGTGACCAGGGCGATGTTGACCGCCAGCGCGGCGATCTCGTCGGGCGTGGCATCCAGCGCGCCGGCCGCCGCCAGGCCGTTGCACAGGGCCACGGCGGTCTGTTGCTTGTGCGCCAGGATGCGCTGGAAATGCGTCTCGACCAGCCGGTTGCGCGTCAGCAGGTCGTTGATGTCGCGGTAGATGAAGCGGTAGGTCGAGATGGTCTCGAACAGCAGGTGCAGGAAGAACCAGACGTCTTCCACCTCGCGTGGCGCGGTGTCGCGCAGCGTCAGCAGGCCGTCGATCTCGCGCTCGTAGCGCGTGAACAGCGCGTTGACGATCTCGTCCTTGTTGCGGTAGTGGTAGTACAGGTTGCCGGGGCTGATGTTCATCTCGTCGGCGATCACCGTGGTGGTGACGTTGGGTTCGCCGAACTCGTTGAACAGGCGCAGCGCGGTCTCCAGGATCCGCTCGGGGGTGCGTCGCTTGGGCTTGTTCATGGCGCCATTTCACCACGCCGCGGAAGCCGCCCCGGATGGCCCCGGCCTCTCAGGCCGCGCGGCGCGCGTCCAGCCAGCCCTGCAGGCGATCCAGCGTCTGCGACAGCCCCAGCGAGGCCGAACCGGGCGGTGGCGACCACGCCGGATCGCTGCCCAGCAGGGTGCGCCGCGCATCGCCCAGCACCTGCAGGTTCAGCGACAGCCCGTGGCGCGCCAGCACCGGCGCCAGCTCGTCGCGGCGCTGGTACAGGTCGGCGCGCGTGCGCTGGTAGGCATGCTCGCACAGGCGGGCGCGGTCGCGGTAGCTGAACAGGTTGGCGAAGAACATCGCCTCGTCGTCCTGCGCCGGCTCGAACAGCAGCACGTCGGCGTCCTTGAACTGGTGCTGGTAGCGGTCCATGCCCACGCGCATGCGCGAGCGGATGATGGCGCGAAAGGTCTGCGCCAGCACCACCGGCAGGCCGCCGTCGCTGAGTTGCCGCTGGCCGGCGCCATGCTGCTCGGCCAGCTGGGCGTCGAACGGCACCAGCGGGTTGATGCACAGCAGCAGGTCCACCCCGTCGCGCAGCGCCACCGAGGCGTGCAGGGTCTTGATCAGGGCACCGTCCACGTAGTGCCGGCCCTGGATCTCGACCGGCGGAAACAGGCCGGGCAGCGCCGCGCTGGCCTGCACCGCGGTGGAGATCGGCACGTCGTCGCGCCCGGGGCCGCCGAAGGCCACGGCCTGGCTGGAATCCAGGTCGGTCGCCACCACGTACAGCCGCGCCTTCAAATCGCGAAAATCGTTGGTGTGGCCCGGCGCGGAAAACATGCGGCGCAGCACGGCGTCCAGCCCCGCGCCGTCGAACAGGCCGGTAGGAATGGCGCGCGACAGGCGCTGGAACGACTCGAACAGACCGTGCTGCCAGGGGCTGCCCAGGTACTCCATGACGGCGCGCGCGGCCAGTCGCGGCACGGAGCGCGCCCGCGCCAGGTATTCGCGAAACGCCGGGCGCAGCAGCAGGCTGGGTTCGAAGACCTGGCTGCCGTCGCGACCCAGCAACATGCGCGCCAGTTGCCGCGGCTCGAAGCCGTTGGCCAGCGCCGCCGCCACGAAGCTGCCGGCGCTGACGCCCACGTAGACGTCGGCGTCCACCAGGCTCAGCCCGTCAATGGCCTCTTCCAGCGCCACGCAGGCGCCGACTTCATAAATCCCGCCGAGCGGACCACCGCCGGCCAGGGCTACGCCGATCTTGGACAAAGCAGCTACCTCCTCTCAGCCCAACGCATCGGTGGCGCCCCATGTCGGTGGCGCCACCGTCTCAGGCCCGCGTGGGCGCGGGCGGCGCGACGGATGGCCGCGGGCCGGCCGGCCCGCGGCGTCCGCGCGGCACTCAGGCGCTCTTGCGCGCCGCCTTCTTGGCCGCGGCCGCCTTCTTGGCCGGCGCGGCAGCCGGCTTGGCGGTCGTCGTCAGGGCGCGCGGGGCGGTCTTGCCCTTGCTCTGCGCCAGGTCCTGCACGGCGGCGGTCAGCTCGGCGATGCGCTTGGACAGCACGTCGACTTCCTTCTTGCTCGGCACGCCCAGGCTGCCCAGGGCGCGTGCCACGCGGTCCTCGAACACCTGCTCCAGACGGTCCCAGGTGTCGGCGGCGCGACCGGCCACCGCGGCGATGCGGGCGTCGGCGACGTCACGGGTCTTCTTCTGCATCGCCTCGCCTTCCTTGACCAGGGCGTCGAACATCTTGCCGCCCTCTTCCTGCGCCTTGGCGAAGGCACCCAGACCGGCCAGCCAGATCTGCTGGGTCGATTCCTTGATGGTGCTGGCGAGCTGGTTGTTGTCGGTGATGGTCTTCAGTTTGCTGGCCATGCTGGCCTCCTTCCTTGTGGTGGTGGACTGCGGATTGACCTCTTCCAACCCGCTGAAATGAAGTCTAGGGCAAGCCGTTAGAGCAAACATACTATTCGCGGCGTGTCGCGCCCCAACCACCCGCAGGCCAGCCCAGGGATGACCGCACGCCGCTGGCGGGATGTCCGGACGCCGCGCGGCGCTCCTAGAATTCGAACACCCCCACAACCCCAACGCACAGGAGACAGGCATGCAGTACTTCATCACCGGAGCCACCGGCTTCATCGGCAAGCGCCTGGTCGGCAAGCTGCTGGAGCGCGACGACGCGCGCATCTTCTTTCTGGTGCGCCAGCACGATCCCGAACGCCTGCAGGCGCTGTACGACTACTGGGGCTGCGACGACAGCCAGGTGACGCCCGTGGTGGGCGATCTGACGCAGGACCTGCTGGGCGTGTCGGCGGCCGATCGCCGCAAGCTGGGCAAGAAGACCACGCACTTCTTCCATGCCGCCGCCGTCTACGACCTGAGCGCCGACGCCGAAAGCCAGCTCAAGGTCAACGTCGAGGGCACGCGCCAGGCGGTGCGCTTTGCCGAGGCCATCGGCGCCAAGCACTTCCACCTGTTCAGCTCGATCGCCGCCGCCGGCATGTACGAGGGGGTGTTCCGCGAAGACATGTTCGAGCAGGCCGAGGGGCTGGATCACCCCTACTTCAAGACCAAGCACGATTCCGAGGGCATCGTGCGCGCCGAATGCAAGATCCCCTGGCGCGTGTACCGCCCGGCCATCGTGGTGGGCGATTCGCGCACCGGCGAAATGGACAAGATCGACGGCCCGTACTACTTCTTCAAGCTGATCCAGAAGCTGCGTCGCCTGCTGCCGGCCTGGATGCCCGCCATCGGCATCGAGGGCGGGCGCATCAACCTGGTGCCGGTGGATTTCGTCGTCGACGCGGTGGACCACATCGCGCACCTGAAGGGCGAGGACGGCCGCTGCTTCCACCTGGTCGACCCGCGACCGCGCCGCGTCGGCGACGTGCTCAACATCTTTGCCCGCGCCGGCCATGCGCCGCAGATGTCGGTGCGCATCAACGCGGCGCTGCTGGGCTTCATCCCCAAGTACATGCGCAAGGGGCTGCTGGCACTGACACCGGTGCGGCGCGTGCGCAATGTGCTGATGAAGGAGCTGGGCCTGCCCGACGACATCCTCAGCTTCGTCAACTACCCCACGCGCTTCGACAGCCGCGAGACCGAGCGCGCGCTCAAGGGCACGCGCATCGCCGTGCCGCCACTGGAGGACTACGCCTGGCGCCTGTGGGACTACTGGGAGCGCCACCTCGACCCCGACCTGTTCATCGACCGCAGCCTGAGCGGGCGCGTCAAGGGCCAGGTGGTGGTGGTCACCGGCGCTTCCTCCGGCATCGGCAAGGCGGTGGCGCTGCGGCTGGCCGAGGCCGGCGCCATCGTGGTCACCATGGCGCGCCGCAAGGAGGTGCTGGAGGCCGCCGCCGCCGAATTCGAGGCCCAGGGCCTGAAGCTGCACACCTACGAGGCCGACCTGGCCGACCTGGAACAGGTGGACGCGGTGGCACAGCAGATCCTGCAAGACCACGGCCCGGTGGCGATCCTGATCAACAACGCCGGCCGCTCGATCCGCCGCGCGATCGAGAACTCCTACGAGCGCTTCCACGACTTCGAGCGCACCATGCAGCTGAACTACTTCGGCGCCCTGCGGCTCAACATGAACCTGCTGCCCACGATGTCGCAGCAGCGCAACGGCCACATCATCAACATCTCCTCCATCGGCGTGCTGACCAATGCGCCGCGTTTTTCGGCCTACGTTGCCTCCAAGGCGGCGCTGGACGCGTGGACGCGCTGCGCGGCCTCGGAGTTCGCCGACCGCGGCATCCATTTCACGACTATCAACATGCCGCTGGTCAAAACGCCGATGATCGCGCCCACCTCGCTGTATGACCAGGTGCCCACGCTGGCGCCCGACGAGGCGGCGGACATGGTGTGCGAGGCCATCGTGCACCGCCCCACGCGCGTGGCCACGCGGCTGGGCATCACCGGCGAGGTGCTGCATGCGCTGATGCCCCGCGTGGCGCAGGCGGTCATGAACACCTCGTTTCGCATGTTCGGCGAGTCCGGCGCCGCCGCGTCGGGCGAGAAGACCGAGCCGACGCGCGACCAGCTGGCGCTGCAAAACTGGATGCGCGGCATCCACTTCTGATGCTCCGAGGGCCTTGGGCCCTCAACCGGTTCGGCGTCGTTCTGGGCCCTGGCGCACTGCTGGCAAGCGCAAGCAGCTATTGTTTTTGAAGCGATGCGTGGGCCAGCACCAGCCGCAGGACCCGCGCATCGCACAGCGCCGCCAGGTGTCCGACGCCGGGCAGCGGCTCGTCCCGCGCATCCGGATGGCGCTGCAAGTCCTGCGGCATGACGAAGTTGTCCTGCGGCGTGCGGACCGACACGAAGGGCACCGTCACGCGCTGCGCCGCCAGCCGCGCCAGCCAGGCCGAGCCGGGTGCCATCTGCCGCGCGCAGGTGCCCAGGCCCAGCCGCGCCAGCTGGCTGCCGCTATGCGGGCTGGCGATGCTGATCAGCCGCGCCACGCGCGCGTCGCCATGACGCGCCAGGTAAGCGCGTGACACCAGCCCGCCCATGCTGTGCGCCACCAGCGTCACGCGCGGCGCGCCAGTGGCGGCGCACACAGCCTCGATGCGCGCGTGCAGCTGCTCGGCAAAGCCGTCGATGCCGCCCCAGGGCGGCTCCAGGCTGATCGTGGCCACCACGTGCCCCGCCGCCTCCAGCCGCGGCCGCAGCCACCACCAGATGCCCCGGTTGCAACCATAGCCGTGCACCAGCAGCATGGGCTGCACGCTGGCGCGCAGGCGATCGGCCGGCATGCCGAGCCACACCCAGGGCTGGACGAGCACGAAGCCCCGGACGAACGCCCCGTACTCACGCAGCACCATCGCCAGCCGCTGACCGGCGCGCAGCGGCGGCGCCGCCGACGGGTGGCGCCAGGCCACCAGCCAGGTCACGGCCATCGTCAGCGCGCGGCCCAGCAGCATCGCGCCGAGCACCAGCGCCACCGTGGCGCCCCAGGACCAGCCCAGCACGCCGCGGCCGAGCGCGCCCAGCGCCAGCACCTCGACCATCATCCCCCACAGCAACATCGCCGACAGCATGCATCCACCCCCGCTCTTGTTTTCAGCGTGTTCAGTCTAGCCACGCCGGGTCGGGTGCATTAGGTGGGCGCTTCTAAACCCCGGCCATCCACCTTCCGATAATTGCCACATGACTGAAGCGTCCGACACGGTCAGCGAACGCCAGGCCTGCGCCCACGCGCTGACCCACTGGCTCACCGAGGCCCGTCACCTGCGCCAGCGCGCCACCGGCGAGCCAGTGCGCGCCGCGCGCCGGCAGGCCTTGCGCGCCTTCCAGGCGGCACGGCTGGCGCGCACCCACGCCGACCTGCGGCACAGCCCGCGCTACGGGCGCGCGGCCGAGTTCTTCCTGACCGACCTGTACAGTCCCCGTGACCTGGGCCCGCGCGATGCCGAGATCGAGCGCGTGCTGCCGCTGATGACCAACACCCTGCCCGTGTCCGGCCTGCGCGCGCTGCTGCTGGCGGCCGAAGTGGACGCCGTGTCCGAGCAGTTCGACGCCGCCATGGTGAACGCGCTGGGCCAGCGGCTGGACGCCGCGCTGGCCGACGCCGACTACGCGGCGGCCTATCGCGCCGTGGGCGACGCGCCGGGCCGCCAGCACCAGATCGACCTGATCCTGGGCACCGGCCAGACGCTGGACCGCCTGGCCCGCAAGCCCGGTCTGGCCGGCCTGCTGAAGATGATGCGCGGCCCGGCCCAACTCGCGGGCCTGGGCGAATTGCAGTCGTTCCTGGAGCGCGGCTTCACCGCCTTTCGCAGCATGGACAGCGCGCGGGTGTTTCTGGACACCATCATCGAGCGCGAGCGCGCGCTGTCGCGCCAGCTGTTCGGCGGCGGCCAGAGCCTGGAGCTGCCGCCCGCCTGAAGGCGGCGACAATGCCGCATGTTCGCCCCCAGCCAAGCCGACGTGCGCCGCTTCTTCTGTCACGCCTGGGCCAAGTCCCGGACCGGCCAGCCGATGGACGCCATCGAACAGCTGGCCGCCGGCTGGATCGCCGAGCACCCGCAATGGCACGCCGACTTCGCCGACGCCGAAGCCGCCGTGGCGCGCGACTATGGCGAGGGCGCGGTGGGCGGCAACCCGTTCCTGCACCTGTCGATGCACCTGTCGCTCAGCGAGCAGTGCAGCATCGACCAGCCGCGCGGCATCCGCCAGGCGGTGGAGCTGCTGACGCACCGCCGCGGCGACCTGCACGCCGCGCACCATGAGGCCATGGAATGCCTGGGCCAGATGCTGGCCGACGCGCAAAGCCGCCGCGCCGCGCCCGACGGCGACAGCTACGTGGCCTGCGTGCAGCGTCGCGCCACCCGCGACGGGGGATAGGATACTATTGATTTGATAGCTACTGGCGCTGACCAGTCAGGCGCTGGAGCCAGAAAAGACATCAAAAAGCCCGCGCGCGGCGGGCTGTCTGACGAAGCGGCGCGCGCTCAGCGAAAGCGCGACTGCGGCACGGTGCGCACCTCGCCCGGCAGGCTGGCGATGTAGCGCGCCATGGCCTTCAGCTCGGGGTCGGAGAACTGCTTGGCCATGCCGGCCATCACCGGGTTGCCGCGGCCCCAGGTGGCGTGGCTGTCGTCGCGGTAGGCGCGCAGCGCGGCGTACAGGTAGTCGGCGTACTGGCCGGCGATCTTGGGATAGCTGGGGTCGATCGGCTTGGAGTAGTTGTCGCCGTGGCAGGACACGCAGGCGCCCTTTTGCAGCAGCTGGGCCACCTGGGCGCCCGGCTCGCGCGGCGCGGGCAGCTCGGGCGCGCCCTCGATCTTGCCCAGCGCTTCGTAATAGGCGGCCACGTCGGCGATGTCCTGGTCGGTCATGGAGCCGGCGATGCCGCGCATGCTGGGGTGCTTTCGCGTGCCCTTGCGGTATTCTTCCAGCACGGTGCCGATGTACCTGGCGCTCTGGCCGGCGATCTTGGGCACGCGATACACCTCGGGAAAGCTCGCCTTGTAGCCGGAAATGCCATGACAGCCGATGCACATGGCGACCTTGCCCTCACCGGCGGCGATGTCCCCCTTCACCTGGGCCTGCGCGGGCAACGCCACGGCGACGGCGGCGACGAGTGCAGCGAACATCGGAGACAGGCTGAGTTTCATTTTGCGCGCACAATCCATGTTGTTTGATCCAGATCAGTGCCGGATTGTAATCACCCCGTCCACGCTGTCGACCCCTGGGTTTCCCCGCTCTCCACACCGCTGTCCGACATGAAATTTCAAGGCACCGATTCCTACGTCGCCACGCAAGACCTGATGCTGGCCGTCAACGCCTCCATCACGCTCAAGCGTCCGCTGCTGGTCAAGGGCGAGCCCGGCACCGGCAAGACCATGCTGGCCGAGGAAGTGGCGCAGGCGCTGAACCTGCCGCTGCTGCAATGGCACATCAAGAGCACCACCAAGGCGCAGCAGGGCCTGTACGAATACGACGCCGTCAGCCGCCTGCGCGACAGCCAGCTGGGCGACGACCGGGTCAAGGACATCCACAACTACATCGTCAAGGGCGTGCTGTGGCAGGCCTTCACCGCCGAGCAGCCGGTGGCGCTGCTGATCGACGAGATCGACAAGGCCGACATCGAGTTCCCCAACGACCTGCTGCGCGAGCTCGACCGCATGGAGTTCCACTGCTACGAAACGCGCGAGACCATCAAGGCCAGGCACCGCCCGGTGGTCTTCATCACCTCCAACAACGAGAAGGAGCTGCCCGACGCCTTCCTGCGTCGGTGCTTCTTCCACTACATCAAGTTCCCCGACGCCGAGACGATGAGGCAAATCGTCGACGTGCACTTCCCCGACCTCAAGAAAGACCTGCTGGCCGCCGCCATGAAGGTGTTCTTCGACGTGCGCGGCCTGCCGGGCTTGAAGAAAAAACCCTCCACCAGCGAACTGCTCGACTGGCTCAAGCTGCTGGTGGCCGAGGACATCCCAGCCGAGGCGCTGCACAGCCAGGACGACAAGGTGGCCGTGCCGCCGCTGGTGGGCGCGCTGCTGAAGAACGAGCAGGACGTGTCCCTGTTCGAGAAGCTGGTGTTCATGAACCAGCGCAACCGCTGAACCCTCGGGAGACGGCACCATGCACCCGCTGCTGATCGAAGGCCTGTCCGACGCGGTCGGTTTTGTCGGCGGCGCGCTGGCCGGCTTCTGGCTGGCGCGGCTGCTGGGCTTTGACCCGTTCGCCGAAGGCTATGACGGTGCCAGCGTGCTGGCCATTGCCGCCGTCGGCCTGGGCGGCGGCATGGGGCTGGGCGCGGCGCGCCGCTGGCGCCGCGCGCGCCAGGCCGGGCGCGACCAGCGCTAGGGCGAAGCCATGGCCTTCGTCGAGCCCGTCGTGCTGCAGGACCGCGGCGTCCGCCTGGAGCCGCTCGCGCTCGGGCATGAGGACGGCCTGCGCGCCGCCGCAGCCGATGGCCAGCTGTGGCGCATCCGCGTCACCAGCGTGCCCGAGCCCGACCAGACCCGCGCCTACATCGACGCCGCCCTGCAGGCCCGCGCCGAAGGCCAGCGCTTTGCCTTTGCCGTGATCGACGCCGCCAGCGGCCGCGTGCTGGGCTCCACCAGCTTTCACGACATCCTGCCCACCGTGCGGCGCGTGGAGATTGGCTACACCTGGTATGCCAGGAGCGTGCAGCGCAGCCACGTCAACACCACGGCCAAGCTGCTGATGATGGGCCACGCCTTCGACACCCTGGACTGCCAGGTGGTCGGCTGGCGCACCGACAACTACAACTTCGCGTCCCAGCGCGCCATCGAGCGCCTGGGCGCCCGCAAGGACGGCGTGATCCGCGGCCACGCACTGCGCCGCGACGGCACCATCCGCGACACCGTGATGTACAGCATGACGGCCGCCGAATGGCCCGAGGCACGCGCCCAATTGCTCTATTTATTGCAGCTGCGCGCGCAGGCCACGTAAGCGCTGGAGACCTGTTTCATGCTGATCGACTTCTTCTACGCCCTGCGCGCCGCCAAGCTGCCGGTGTCGGTCAAGGAATTCCTGACCCTGCTCGAAGCCCTGCAGGCCGGCGTGGTCGGCCCCGGCCAGCCCGAGGCTTGCAGCATCGACGACTTCTACTACCTGGCCCGCACCGCCCTGGTCAAGGACGAGAAGCACTTCGACAAGTTCGACCGCGCCTTTGCCGCCTACTTCAAGGGCGTCGAGATGCTGACCGACTTCACCAAGGAGATCCCGGCCGACTGGCTGCGCAAGGTGCTGGAGCGCGAGCTGACGCCCGAGCAGAAGGCCGCCATCGAGAAGATGGGCTGGGACGAGCTGATGGAGACGCTGAAAAAGCGCCTGGAAGAACAGAAGGGCCGCCACGAAGGCGGCAGCAAGTGGATCGGCACCGGCGGCACCAGCCCCTTCGGCCACGGCGGCTACAACCCGCAGGGCATTCGCATCGGCGGCAAGGGCGGCAACAAGAGCGCCGTCAAGGTGTGGGACCAGCGCGCCTACCGCGACTACGACGACCAGCAGGAACTGGGCACGCGCAACATCAAGGTGGCGCTGCGCCGGCTGCGCAAGTTCGCCCGCACCGGCAGCGATCTGGAGCTGGACCTGCCCGACACCATCAAGAGCACCGCCGCCAACGCTGGCTGGCTGGACATCAAGATGGTGCCCGAGCGCCACAACGCCGTGAAGGTGCTGCTGCTGATGGACGTCGGCGGCACCATGGACGAGCACATCCAGCGTGTCGAAGAGCTGTTTTCCGCCGTCAAGGCCGAGATGAAGCACCTGGAGTTCTACTACTTCCACAACTGCGTCTACGACTTCATGTGGAAGAACAACCGCCGGCGCTTTGCCGAGAAGTTTCCCACCTGGGACATCATCCGCAAGTACAACAAGGACTACAAGCTGATCTTCGTGGGCGACGCGACCATGAGCCCCTACGAGATCCTGCAGAGCGGCGGCAGCGTCGAATACAACAACGAAGAGCCCGGCGCCGAGTGGCTGCAGCGCCTCACGCACGCCTTCCCCAAGTTCGTCTGGATCAACCCCGAGCCGCAGGGCGTGTGGCAGTACCGCCAGAGCATCGCCATCATCCAGCAGCTGATGGGCCATCGCATGTTCCCGCTCACCCTCAAGGGGCTGGAAGATGCGATGCGGATACTCAGCAAGTAGCGCCGGCGCTCAGTCGGGGCGGTCGCCCGCGGGCCCCGCCGCTTCGGCCGGTTCGATTCGGGCGTTGAGCGACTGCGTCAGCCGCCTGAAATCGGGCGAGGCCAGCAGCACCTGGCGGCCGGCGGCAATCAGCTCGCTCACTTCCTGGTCGGGAATCGAGAACGCGGTCTCCACCTGCAGCAGGCGCGGGCGTCGGTCTTCCGGCGCATCACGCAGGTTGACGGTGATCACGTGAATCTCGGCGTCGGGCGCGAACACGTCGGCCCCGCCAGACTGCCCGCGGCTTTTCGCTTCCCGGTGCCAGGCACGCATGACGTCCTGCAGGTACTCCTGCGTTTCGTTGGTGGCGCGAGCGCCGGTGCCGAACAACAGCGCGTCTGCGACGTCCAGCATCCCCGGCACCTTGTCACTCAGGTCCAGGTTGCGGGTCGGGTCACGCTCGGCATTGACCACCACAAGCACCACCTTGCGCACGCTACCGGTGACCACCGCCATCTCGCGGAATGTGTCGCGCAGCCCGCGGTCCATCAATGCCCGATCCAGCAGGCGCTGCACGCCCAGGTTGTCGGCCAGGCCGCCGTCGACCAGGTGGATGTAGGGGCGCTTGCTGGCGTCCAGGTACTCGTTGATCTGTGCGCGGTACAGGCGCTGGCGGTAGTCGCCCGCTTCGCGCGCTGGACTGCCAGCGGCGCGCACCATCCGTTGCCTGGCCTCGGGCGGACACTGGTCGGCGAAGTTCTTGACCGTCAGGGGGCTAAGCACGATCGGCACGGCCGACGATGCGGCGACGGCAAACGACAGCGGCACCTGCCCGAGGTCCGAGCACAGCAGCGCGAACTGGTCCCAGGTGAACTCGAAACCGGTGCCTCGCGTCAGATCGGTCGCGGTAACGATCAGCTGCGGATGGCGCGGACGCGCCTCGACGTCGGCATAGGTCATGCCGCGGTACAGGCTATCGAGCTGGCGCTGCAGCAGATTGCTGCGTCCGAACCAGGGCGAAGTCAGGTCGTGCAGATTGCCCGGCCTCGCCAGCAGGGAGATCAGGTTCTGCTGGAAGTCATTTCTCAGGAACTCCGACTCGAAATTCGGCAGACCCTCGCGCCCGAACGCCGCGTAGTACGCCGACACGATGGAGCCGCCCGACACGCCACTGATCAGGTCGGTCGAATCCAGCAGCGTCAGGTGCTTGCCGTTCCAGTCGAAATGCACGCTGTCCAGTGCCCGCAGCACGCCGTAGCCAAAGGCCGCCGCGCGCGCCCCACCACCCGAGATGGTGACTGCCATCACCAAGCTGGGATCGCGCGCGCGATTGACGTGCGGCTCGTGCATTTGCCCCGGCGCCATCGGCGTGTTGATCCAGGGGCGCAGCGATGAGCAGCCTGACAGCAGCACCAGGCTCAACGCCAGACACAGGCCACGCCATGTGAACGTTGTCGGGCTGCCGTGTGTCGTTGCCTCCGCGGCGCGGCCCCTGGTGATGCAATTCGTGTGCATGGCCCGATTCTATGCATCGCGAACTGGCGCAATACCTGACTGGCGCGGCCGCCCGATCGCCCTCGGAATCCCTGCGCCACCACACCAGATTGCCATACAAAAAAGAGCAGCTTGCGAGCTATCCGCGCCGCCTGGCGGCCATTTCGGCACCGATTCGCCGCAGATCGTCGGGGCTGAACAAGGGACGCGCCGCCGGGTAGGCCAGCGCCTCCTCCAGCGCGATGTGGCGCGTGTAGCCGTCGCTGAACTGCCGCACCAGCGCTCGCTCGTCCTCGCCCACGGGCGGCGGCGCGTCGGCGGCGCGCCAGCGCAGCAGCACGGCGCGCAGGCGCTGCCACAGCGCGTGCAGGCGCGCGTGATCCTGCGCCAGCGTGGCCACCGCCTCACGCACGCGCGCATCGGGGTGATCGCGCAGCCGCGGGAACAGGTGGCGCTCCTCGTCCTCGTGGTGGTGCGGGCCGGCGAGGTCGAAGTAGCGCAGCACGTCACCGCAGGCGCCGCGCGAGGACGCGTCATGCCCCTGGTGCTCGACATGCTCGACGATGCGCGCGAGCAGCCCCAGGCTGCGCTGCACGCGCTGGTGGCAGGCTTCGAGCATCTCGAACGGCTGCTCGAAGCCCACGGCCGGGCTGCTGAAGCCGGGCAACTGGACGGATGAAGTGACCATGGCGGCATTGTCGCCCGCGCCCGTGCCTGATCACCCGATTGCCGGCGCAAGACCCCACCCGCGGGCACGCCACGTCGGGCCGGCGGCAGCGGCGCGGCCACTAAACTCGGCGCGGTGATGCTTGGCGTGGTCAATTTTTTTCGCCGGCGCGGCCGGTTGCTGGCCCTGTGGTGGGCGCTGCTGGCGCTGCCCGGCTGCGCCCTGCTGCCGAACGCCGACACCGGGCAGGCAGCCACGGCGCAAGCCGGTGCCGGCGAGGCCGGTGGCCAGCCCGCCGCCGCCAGCGCCTTCGACGTCCGCGTCGAATGCGCCGACGACGAACTGCGCGCGCTGGTGGAGCGCCACAACGACTTGCAGCGCTACCGCCGCATCGCCGACCTGGACGACGCCGAGTTCGCCCGGCTGATGGTGCTGGCCGAACGCGACGTGCGCAACCTGCTGGCCACCGAAGGGCACTTCAACCCCCAGGTGCGCCTGCATCGCCGCCCTGGCAACGGCCGCCCGCTGCTGGTGATCGCCATCGAGCCCGGCCCGCCGACCACGGTGGCCAGCGTGGCCATCGACTTCGAGGGCGACATCGCCCCCGGCGCCGACCCGGCCGACGCCGCGCAGCGCGAGGCCATCGTGGCCGACTGGGGCCTGCCCGAGGGGCGCCGCTTCACCCAGGCGCGCTGGGCCGACGCCAAGACCGACGCGCTGCGCGCCCTGGTGGCGCGTCGCTACCCGCGCGGGCGCATCAGCTACAGCCTGGCCGACGTCAGCGCCGCCGAGGCCCGGGCGCGGCTGCACCTGCGGCTGGACTCGGGCCCGCTGTTCCGCCTGGGTCCGGCCCGCGTGCAGGGCAGCGTGCGCTACCCGCCCGAGCTGGCCGAGCGCCTGTCCTGGCTGCGCCCGGGCGACCTCTATGACCAGAAGCAGCTGATCGACGCCCAGCAGCGCCTGACCGGCAGCGGCTACTACGACTCGGCCTACATCAGCATCGACCCCGAGGGCGATCCGGCCGCCGTGCCGGTCAGCTACACCGTCACCGAAGCCAGGCGCCACAAGCTGCAGCTGGGCGTGGGCTACAGCACCGACGGCGGCCCCCGCCTGTCGCTGGAGCACCGCGACAACCGCTTCGTCGGCACCACCTGGCGCGCCAACACCCGGCTGCACCTGGACCGCAAGGCGCCGCTGGCCGAGTGGCAGCTCACCTCGCTGCCCGACGCCGACGGCTGGCGCTGGGGCGGCCTGGCGCGCTACCAGCGGCAGGACGACGGCGTGCTCAACACCCTCTCGCGCACGCTGCGCATCGGCCGCACCCGGACCGAAGCGCGGTTCGACCGCAACCTCTACCTGCAGGTCGAGCACGCCACCGTCACCGGCTCGGCCACGCGCGCCGTGCCCGACGCGCTGCTGGGCGACGGCGCCGCCGTCAGCGTCGGCTATGCCTGGACCGGCCGCTACTTCGACCGCCAGCCGCTGCCCACGCGCGGCTGGGGCCTGGGCGTGGACGCCAGCGCCGGCCTCACCACCGCCGGCGCGCGTCGCCCCTTCGCGCGCCTGACCGGCCACTGGCTGGGCATCGTGCCCCTGGCCAGCGGAGACAGCCGGCTGGCGCTGCGCGTCGAAGGCGGCGCCGTCTTCGCCGACCGGCGCGCGCGCCTGCCGGGCAGCCACCTGTTTCGCACCGGCGGCGACACCACGGTGCGCGGCTACGGCTGGCGGCGCATCGGCGTGCCGGTGGGCAGCGGGCTGGTCGGGCCGGGCCGCTACATGGCGCTGGGCAGCGTCGAGTGGCAGCGCCCCATCCTGCGGCAGCGCTGGCCCGGCCTGCTGGAGCACACCCTGTTCATCGACGTCGGCAGCGTCGCCAACCAGGCCACCGCGCTGCGCCCGCACTGGGGCGTGGGCACCGGCCTGCGGCTGATCACCCCGGTGGGGCCCATGCAGCTGGACATCGCCTACGGCCTGAAGTCCAAGGAAATCCGCCTGCACATGACCGTGGGCTTCGTCTTCTGATGGCCGCACCAACCCCACCGGATGCTCCTGAATCAGTAGCTGCTGGCGCTCGCCCGACGGGCGCCAGCAGCCAATTTGATTCAGATTCACCCGCGCCTGCCGCAAGCCCGGCGTGCTGGCCGCGGCGCCTGCTGGCCGGGCTGCTGACGGCCGCCGCGCTGGCCGGGGGCGGCGCCTGGCTGTGGGCCGGCAGCGAAGGCTCGTTGGCCAGCGCGCTGACCTGGGTGGGGGCGCGCCAGCCACTGCAGGCCGAAGGCGTGACCGGCACCCTACGCGGCGGCGGCACGGTGCGGCGCCTGGTCTGGTCCCAGGACGGCCTGCGGGTGGAGGCCGACGAGGCCGAGCTGCGCTGGCGCCCCGCCGCCCTGCTGTCGCGCACCCTGCGCATCGAGCAGTTGTCGGCGCGTCGGCTCCTGATCGACGACCAGCGCCCCGCCAGCACCCCGCCGGCCGGCCCGCCCGAGGCGCTGACCCTGCCGCTGCATGTGCGCGTGGCCGCCCTGCGCGTGGACGAGCTGCACTGGGCGGGCCCACCCACCGTGCGCCTGGCGGGTGTCGCCGGTCACTACGCCTACGACGGTGGCCAGCACCAGCTGGCGCTGGACCACATCCAATTCGACCAGGGCCGCTACCGCCTGCTCGCCGCCCTCACCGCCCATGCACCGCTGCGGCTGGACATGGCGCTGGCCGGCGCGCTCACAGCCCCCGTGCCCGGCGCCGCGGCGCCATTGCCGCTGAGCGTGCAGGCCACGCTGCGTGGCCCCCTGACCGAGCTGCAGGCGCAGGCCGAGCTGCAGGCCACCACCGCCGACGCCGCGCCCGAACTGCCGACCCTGCCGCCGCTGGCCGGCTTTGCCGCGCGCGCGTCGCCGCCCGCCCTGCCGGCCGAGCTCCCGGCTGGCGAGCGGCCACAGGCCCGTGCCAGCGCCCGCCTCAGCCCCTGGGCCGCGCAGCCGCTGGCCGAGGCGCACGCCCGCGTGCACGCGCTCGACCTGGCTGCCCTGTGGTCCGAGGCCCCGCGCACGCTGCTGAGCGGCGCGCTCGACCTCATGCCCCTGCCTGGCAGCGGCTGGGCCGTGGTGGCCGACCTGAGCAACCGCGCCCCTGGCCCGTGGGACCAGGGCCGGCTGCCGGTGGACGAATTGCAGGCCGACGCCCTGTGGCAGGACGACACCGCCACCGTGCGCACGCTCAAGGCACGCACCGGCGGCGGCACGCTGCAAGTCACCGGCCAGTGGCACCGCGCGGCCGCCGCTGGCGCGCCGCCCTGGCGGCTCGACGCCCGCCTCGACGGCGTCGACCCTGCCCGGCTGCACAGGCAACTGGCGGCCTTGCCGGTCGACGGCACGGCGCGCCTGGGCGGCGCCGGCAGCGCCACCGACTTCGACGTGGCGCTGCAGGCACGCCCGACCCGCGCCACACCGCCGCCGCGCGCCGGCGAATCGGCCGCCCAGGCGCGGGCGCGCGAGCTGCGCGCGCTGCGCTTGCACAGCGCCAGCGCCCAGGGGCGCTGGGACGCCGGCCTGTTGCGCCTGGACGAGCTGCGCCTGCGCACCGACGATGCCGAGCTGGCCGGCACCGCCCGGCTGCACCTGCAGGGCGCCGACAGCCCCGCCGGCCAGGCCGATCTGCGCCTGACCGCCCCTGGCCTGCGCGCCCGCACGCAGGGCGAGCTGCACGCCAACCGGGGCGGCGGCAGCCTGAGCGCCGACTTGAACGATGCCGCACGCGCCCTGAGCTGGGCGCGCCAGCTACCGGGCAGCCAACGCTGGCTGGGCGACATCCAGACCCAGGGCCGCGCCAGCCTGCAGGCGCGTTGGCGCGGCGGCTGGCGCGACCCCGCGATCGAGGCCCGTCTGAGCGTGCCCACGCTAGCGGGGCGCGTCACCGGCAGCCCGCCGCTGCAACTGCGCGACGTGCTGCTGACGGCCGACGGGCGACTGGCGCAGGCGCGATGGAGCGCGCGCGGCGAAATCGCCCAGGGCGAGCGGCGCGTTCAGCTGTCGCTCAGCGCCAGCGGCGGACGCAGCACGCCCGAGGCGCCGCTGGCCGCCTCCGGCTGGCGCCTGCGCCTGGAGCCATGGCAGGCCAGCCTGCGCGATCCGGCGCTGGGCGCGGGCACCTGGCAACTGGCCGGCCGCGGCGAGCTGCCGCTCAGCTGGTCGCCGGCGCGCGGCGGCAGCTTCGAGGCCGGCGCCGGCGAACTCAGCGTCAGCTCCCCCGCGCCGACGGCGCAGGCGCTGCTGACCTGGGGCCCGCTGCGTTGGCAGGACGGCGAGCTGAGCAGCAGCGGCCGCCTGTCCGGCCTGCCATTGCAATGGGTTGAGCGCCTGGCCGGCACCCCTTTGCGAGACGCCGGACTGAGCGGCGACATCGTGTTCGACGGCGGCTGGAGCGCCACGCTGGGCCGCCAGCTGCGCCTGCAGGCCGAGCTGGCGCGCGTGCGCGGCGACGTCACCGTGCTGGCCACCGACGCCGAAACCGGCGTGCAGTCGCGCGTCGCCGCCGGCCTGCGCGAAGCGCGCCTGCGCCTGCGCGGCGACGGGCCGGCGCTGCAGGCCGAGCTGCGCTGGGACAGCGAGCGCGCCGGCCGCGCCGACGGCCAGTTGCACAGCACGCTGGCCGCCACCACCGACGCCGACGGCCGCACGCGCTGGTCCTGGCCCCAGGACGCCGCGCTGACCGGCAGCGTGCGCGCGCGGCTGCCACACATCGCCGCCTGGTCGGTGCTGGCGCCGCCGGGCTGGCGCCTGGGCGGCGCGCTGGCAGCCGAGCTGCAAATCGCCGGCACGCGGGCCGCCCCGGCCGTCACCGGCACGCTGAGCGCCGACGGCATGGCGCTGCGCTCGGTGGTCGACGGCCTGCAGTTTCAGGATGGCCGGCTGCGCGCGCGGCTGGACGGCACGCGGCTGCTGATCGACGAGTTCTCCCTGGCCGGCGCGGGCGGCGCGGCCAGCGGCGGACGTCTGAACGCCACCGGCGAGGCCGCCTGGCGCGACGGCCGCGCCCAGGCGCGGCTGAACGCCACCTTGCAGCGCCTGCGCGTGAGCGTGCGCGACGACCGGCAGCTGAGCGTCTCGGGCACGCTGCACGCCGCCCTGGACGGCCGCGCCCTGAGCGCCGACGGGCGCCTGAGCGTGGACCAGGCGCTGATCGTGCTGCCCGACGACAGCCGCCCGGCGCTGGGTGACGACGTCATCGTGCGCGGGCCGGACGGCACGATCATGCACGGCCGCCAGGCCGCCGCCGGCGTGGCCCGCCCCACCAGCGCGGCCGGCCAGCAGGACGCCGCTCGCGCCGAGGCCAGGGCCGAGCGCCCAGGCCCGCCGCTGACCGCGCGCGTGCAGGTCGAGATCGACCTGGGCCAGGACTTCCGGCTGCGCGGCATGGGCATCGACACGCGGCTGGCCGGCGTGCTGACGCTGGCCGCCGACGGTCCCGCCACCGCCATGCCGCGGGTCCGCGGCACGGTGCGCACCGTGGGCGGCAGCTTCCACGCCTACAGCCAGCAGCTGGTGATCGAACGCGGGCAACTGGTCTTTCAGGGCGCGGCCGACAACCCGGTGCTGGACATCGTGGCGCTGCGCCCGAAGCTCGGCAACGACCAGCGCGCGGGCGTGCAGGTGGCCGGCACGGCGCTGCTGCCGCGCGTGCGCCTGTATTCGGCGCCGTCACTGCCCGACAACCAGACCCTGGCCTGGCTGCTGCTGGGCCGCCCGGCGCCCGACAGCGGCGCCGAGGCCGCTATGCTGCAATCGGCCGCGCTGGCCCTGCTGGGCGGGCGCGAGGGGCGCGGGCTGGCGGCGCGCTTCGGGCTGGACGAGCTGAGTTTTTCCGGCGGCGGCGAGGGCGAGGTCAACCAGGCCAGCGTGACCCTGGGCAAGCGCCTGTCCGAGCGCCTGTACGCCGCCTACGAGCATGGCATCGCCGGCACCGGCGGCACGCTGATGATCTTCTACGAGCTGTCGCGCCGCTGGTCGCTGCGCGGCCAGGCCGGCGTCGAGAACTCGGCGCTCGACCTGATCTTCAAGCTGGCCTATGACTGAGCGCCGCTGAGCCGCTGGCGTAGCCAGTCGGGCAACGGAGCGGATTTCTGCGCCGGAAAGTCGACCCACACCACGGTGGCCCCGCCGGTGGCGCAGACCACGCCGTGCTGGTCCGTGCGCTCCATGGTGACCCAGGTGTCGAACGAGCTGCGCCCCAGGTCGCTGACGAAGGTCCTGATCAGGATGTCGCCCGGGTATTCGAACTGACGGATGAAGTTGCAGAAGGCGTTGACGATGACGATGCCCTCGCCGCGCGGATCAGGCTGGCAGCCGATGCCGCGAAACCAGTCGATGCGCGCCGTCTCCATGTAGCGGAAGTAGACCGCGTTGTTGACGTGGCCCATGGCGTCCATGTCGCCCCAGCGGATGGGGATGATCATTTCAGACACCAGCTGCTTGTGCTCGGGAATGTCGATCTTCATCGGTGCGCCTTGATGGATGCCAGGATTCCGGCGGTGAACAGGGCCGCCGCGGCCAGCGCCAGCGCGCCGGGCCAGCGGCCATCCCACAGAAAAGAATACAGCAGCGCGAACAGCGTCTCGCTGACGATGAGCTGGCCGCACAGGCTGGGCGGCAGGCGCTGGCTGGCCAGGTTCCACAGCACGGTGGCCAGCCAGCTCGACCCCAGGCCGATGGCCAGCACGACGAGCGCGAACAGCGGCCAGCCCGGCTGCGCCACCAGCCGCGGCAACGGCGTGCCCTGGGTCAGCGCCAGCGCCAGACCGCCCAGGCCGGTGGCCACGCCCAGCCAGTTGGCCCAGTCGGCGGCGCTGACCCGCGGGTGGCGGCGCAGCCAGCGGGCGTTGAGCAGGGCAAACGCCGTCCAGCACGCCATGGCCGCCAGCGCCAGCCCGATGCCGCGCCAGTACGTGCCGCTGTTTGCTATTGTTTCAGAAGCTGCTGGCGCAGGACTGGCGGTCGCCTGAACCGAATTGGACATCAACACCAGGCCGGCGGCGGTCAGCGCCAGCCCCGGCAGCAGGGCGCGCCAGCGCAGGCCGCGGGGCTTGCCCAGCAGCATCAGCCAGACCGGGATGGTGCCGACGATCAGCGCCGGCATGGCGCTGCCCGCGTCGCGGATGGCCAGCACCAGCAGCGCGTAATAGCCGGTGAAGCCCAGCACCGACAGCCACAGCGCGCCCCACGCCTGCGCCAGCGTGGGCCACCGGGCGCGCCGCCAGGACAGCGCCAGCAGCAGCAGCGACACCGCGCCGTAGACGACGAAGCGCCCGGCCGTCAGGTCGATGCCCGCGAAGCCGCCGACCATGCGCGGCGCCACGAACACCAGGCCCCACAGCGCGCCGGCGGCCAAGCCGGCAAGGATGCCGGAAAGCCTTTGATGAGCTATCAAGAAAGGATCTGCCGGCGCTTGCCACGCCGGCGCAAAATGCCCATCAGAGCGCAAAACCGTCGTCGGCCGCGATAACCGCGCCGTTGACGAAATGGCTCTGGTCCGAGGCCAGCATCATCAGCACCGCATCCAGGTCGGCCGGCTCGCCCACGCGCTTGCGCGGCAGCATGGCGATGAGCTTCCGGCCGCTGTCGGTCTGCCAGTGGTGGTGGTTGATCTCGGTGTCGATGTAGCCCGGGCAGATGGCGTTGACGTTGATGCCGAAGCGCCCCCACTCCAGCGCCATCGCCTTGGTCATCTGGATCACGGCGGCCTTGCTCATGCAGTACACGCCGATCTGCGGCAGCACGCGCAGTCCGGCCATGCTGGCGATGTTGATGATGCGCCCGCCGGTGAAGCTGCCCGGCGCCGCGCCGCGGGCACGCGCCAGCATGCGCTTGCCGACCTCCTGCGCCATGAAGAAGGCACCGCGCGCGTTGGTGCCGAAGACGAAGTCGTAATCCTGCTCCGTCACGTCCTGGATGCGCTGAGTGGTGGACACGCCCGAGTTGTTGACCAGGATGTCGATCGAGCCCATCTCGGTCTCGGCGTGGGCCACGGCGGCCTTGATGGAGGCCAGGTCGGTGACGTCGCACTCGACCACGTGGGCGTCGCCGCCGTCGCCCTCGATGCGCGCGCGCAGGTCCTTGAGCTTTTCCACCCGCCGGCTGGCCAGCACCACGCCGGCGCCGGCCGCCGCCAGCATGCGCGCGAACTGCGCCCCCAGGCCGCCCGAGGCGCCGGTGACCAGGGCCACGCGGCCGGACAAATCAATGCTGTAGCTCATGGGAAGACTCCGAATCAGGATGGGCAAGGAACGCCGGGGACAGGCCGTCGCCGATGGGGCGCGCGGCGCTGCATAAAATCGGTCGCACAGCCGACAGGCCCGGTGTGGGGCGCGCGCCGACCATGCCGCCCATTATTTCAAACCCCACGAGGAAGTCCCCATGACCCCCGAGCAGATCATCCAGCAGTACGGCCCGCGCGAAGCCATGGAATACGACGTGGTCATCGTCGGCGCCGGGCCGGCCGGCCTGTCGGCCGCCATCCGCATCAAGCAGCGCGCCGCCGAAAAAGGCCAGGACGTGTCGGTGGTGGTGCTGGAAAAAGGCTCGGAGCCGGGCGCGCACATCCTGTCCGGCGCGGTGATGGACCCGAAGGCGCTGACCGAGCTGATCCCCGACTGGAAGGAAAAGGGCGCGCCGCTGCACCAGCCGGTGACCGACGACGCCTACGTGTTCCTGAGCGAATCCGGCGGCGCGCGTGTGCCGGGCGCCTTCCTGCCGCCGTTCGCCAACAACCACGGCAACTACATCGTCAGCCTGGGCAACGTGGTGCGCTGGCTGGCCGAGCAGGCCGAAGGCCTGGGCGTGGAGATCTTCCCCGGCTTTGCCGCCGCCGAGGTGCTGTACAACGAGGATGGCAGCGTCAGGGGCGTGGCCACCGGCAACATGGGGATCGGCAAGGATGGCGAGCCGACCGAGAACTTCCAGCTCGGCATGGAGCTGCTGGCCAAGTACACGCTCTTTGCCGAGGGCTCGCGCGGCCACCTGGGCAAGCAGCTGATCGCGCGCTATCGGCTGGACGCGCAGAGCGATCCGCAGAGCTACGCCATCGGCATCAAGGAGCTGTGGGAGATCGATCCCAGCCGCCACACGCCCGGCTTCGTCATGCACACCGCTGGCTGGCCGATGGACGAGCAGACCTACGGCGGCGCCTTCCTCTACCACGCCGAGGACAACAAGGTCTATTGCGGCTACGTGGTGGGCCTGAACTACCGCAACCCGCACCTGAGCCCGTTCGAGGAGTTCCAGCGCTGGAAGACGCACCCGCGCGTCAAATGGTACTTCACCGACGACAGCGGCAAGGTCAACGCCAAGCGCCTGTCCTACGGCGCGCGCGCCATCACGGCCGGCGGCGTGCTGGCCCTGCCCAAGACCATCTTCCCCGGCGGCGCGCTGGTGGGCTGCGACGCCGGCTACCTGAACGTCAGTCGCATCAAGGGCAGCCACGCCGCCATCAAGACCGGCTCGCTGGCCGGCCAGGCCGCCGCGGATGCCGTGCTGGCCGGTCGCCAGCACGACGAGCTGACGGCCTACCCCGAGGCCTTCGACAACAGCTGGCTGGCGGCCGAGCTGAGCAAGGACCGCAACTTCAAGAACTGGTTCAAGAAGGGCCTGACGGTGGGCACGCTGATGAACGGCTTCGAGCAGTACGTGCTGCGCGGCCACGCGCCGTGGACGCTGCACCGCCCCGAGCCGGACCACGTGCAGCTGCGGGCCGCCGCCGAGTGTCCGCCCATCGACTACCCCAAGCCCGATGGCCAGCTGACCTTCGACCGCCTGTCCAGCGTGTTCATCAGCAACACCAACCACGAGGAAAACCAGCCCGCGCACCTGACGCTCAAGGACCCGAGCGTGCCGGTCAATGTCAACCTGGCCCGGTTCGCCGGCCCCGAGGGCCGCTACTGCCCGGCCGGGGTGTACGAGTTCGTGCCCGACGAGGCCAGCGGCGGCAACGCCCAGCGCCTGCAGATCAACGCGCAGAACTGCGTGCATTGCAAGACCTGCGACATCAAGGACCCGACGCAGAACATCGTCTGGGTCACGCCCGAGGGTGGCGGCGGCCCGAACTATTCGGGCATGTAAAAACGATAGCTGCCGGCGCTCGCCAGTAAAGCGCTGGCGGGCTTTTTCGCTGCAAAACCGCACGATCTTCGGGCACTGGGTAGACTTGGTGCTCCGGCGCGCGCCGCGAGCACATGGCGCGCCGTCCCCTTTTCAGCAACCCCGCATTCAAGAAGGACAAATCGCCATGCAGATGAACAAATTGCCGTGGATGTCATTGGGCGCCCTGGCGCTGGCCTTGACGGCCATGGCGCCGGCCAGCGCGCAGGAAAAGTCCGTGGCGGTAACCGCCATCGTGGAACACCCGGCGCTCGATTCGGTGCGCGACGGCGTGCAGACGGCACTCAAGGCCGCCGGCTTCGAAGTCGGCAAAAACCTCAAGTGGCAGTATCAGAGCGCCCAGGGCAACACCGGCACGGCGGCCCAGATCGCGCGCAAGTTCATCGGCGACAAGCCCGACGCCATCGTCGCCATCGCCACGCCCTCGGCGCAGGCGGTGGTGGCCGCCACCAAGAGCGTGCCGGTGGTGTTCTCGGCCGTCACCGACCCGGTGGCCGCCAAGCTGGTGCCCAGCTGGGAGGCCTCCAAGGGCAACGTCACCGGCGTGTCCGACCTGCTGGCGCTGGACAAGCAGATCGACCTGATCAAGCAGGTGGTGCCGAACGCCAAGCGCGTGGGCATGGTCTACAACCCGGGCGAAGCCAATTCGGTGGTGGTCGTCAAGCAGCTGCAGGAACTGTTGCCCAAGCAGGGCATGACGCTGGTGGAAGCCTCCGCTCCGCGCTCGGTGGACGTGAGCAGCGCCGCGCGCAGCCTGGTGGGCAAGGTCGACGTGATCTACACCAACACCGACAACAACGTGGTGTCGGCCTACGAGGCGCTGGTGAAAGTCGGCCAGGACGCCAAGCTGCCGCTGGTGGCCTCGGACACCGACAGCGTCAAGCGCGGCGCCATCGCGGCGCTGGGCATCAACTACCGCGACCTGGGCGAGCAGACCGGGCGCATGGTCGCGCGCATCCTGAAGGGCGAAAAGCCCGGCGACATCAAGCCCGAGACCAGCACCAAGCTCGAACTGTTCGTCAACCCGACCGCGGCCGAGAAGCAGGGCGTCAAGCTGTCCGACGCGCTGATCAAGTCGGCGGCCCAGGTGGTGCAATAAGTCGTTGCGCCGCGGCACCTGTCGTCCCGATCGTGTGCCCTGCAGGAGCCATGTCCCCCATGGCTCCTGCTTTGTTTTTGTTCCACGCCGCTGACCCATGTCGCTCTTTTCCCTGCTGGGTGCCCTTGAAATCGGCCTGATCTTCAGCCTGGTGGCGCTGGGGGTTCTGATCTCGTTTCGCCTGCTGCGCTTTCCCGACCTCACGGTGGACGGCAGCTTTCCGCTGGGCGGCGCGGTGTGCGCGGTGCTGATCGCCGGCGGCTACAGCCCCTTCGTGGCCACGCTGGCCGCCACGCTGGCGGGGGCGGTCGCCGGCCTGATCACCGGCTGGCTGAATGTACGCCTGAAGATCATGGACCTGCTGGCCTCGATCCTGATGATGATCGCGCTCTATTCGGTCAACCTGCGCATCATGGGCGGCCCCAACGTCCCGCTGATCAACGACCCCACGGTCTTCAACATGCTGCAGCCGGCCGGCCTGGACGACTATTGGTGGCGACCGCTGTTGCTGCTGCTGATCGTGATGGCCGCCAAGCTGGCCATGGACTGGTTCTTTTCCACCGAGCGCGGCCTGGCCATCCGCGCCACCGGCTCGAACGCGCGCATGGCGCGGGCGCAGGGCATCCACACCGGTGCCATGGTGCTGCTGGGCATGGCCATCTCCAACGGCCTGGTCGGGTTGGCCGGCGCGCTGTTCGCGCAGACCCAGGGCGGCTCCGACATCTCCATGGGCATCGGCACCATCGTCATCGGGTTGGCGGCCGTCATCGTGGGCGAGAGCATCCTGCCCTCGCGCCGTCTGGTGTGGGCCACGCTGGCGGTGATCCTGGGCGCCATCGTGTACCGCTTCTTCATCGCGCTGGCGCTCAACAGCGACTTCATCGGCCTGAAGGCGCAGGACCTGAACCTGGTCACCGCCGTGCTGGTCACCATCGCGCTGGTGATTCCGCAACTCAGGCGCAAGCTGGCCGCGCGCGGTCGCTGACCAGGGAGCCAAGATGCTGAGCGCACAGGACCTTCACCTCACCTTCAATCCTGGCACGCCGATCGAGACACGCGCGCTGCGCGGCATGTCGCTGGACATCGCGGCCGGCCAGTTCGTCACCGTGATCGGTTCCAACGGTGCCGGCAAGTCGACGTTTCTGAACGCCATCTCGGGCGACCAGATGGTGGACCGCGGTCGCATCGCCATTGACGGCCTGGATGTCACGAACCAGCCCGTATGGGCGCGCGCCCAGCGCGTGGCACGCGTGTTTCAGGACCCGATGGCGGGCACCTGCGAAGACCTGACGATCGAGGAAAACATGGCCCTGGCCCAGCAGCGCGGTCTGCGCCGCGGCCTGCGTCGCGCCGTCAAGCCGGCCGAGCGTGACATGTTCCGCGAACGCCTGGCCACACTGGGTCTCGGGCTGGAAAACCGCCTGAGCGACCGCATCGGCCTGCTGTCGGGTGGTCAGCGCCAGGCCGTCAGCCTGCTGATGGCCGCGCTGCAACCCTCGCGCATCCTGCTGCTGGACGAACACACTGCCGCGCTCGACCCGCGCACCGCCGACTTCGTGCTGCGGCTGACCAGCCGCATCGTGGCCGACAACCAGCTCACCACCATGATGGTGACCCACAGCATGCGCCAGGCGCTGGACGTGGGCCAGCGCACCGTGATGCTGCACCAGGGCCAGGTGGTGCTCGACGTCTCGGGCGAGCAGCGCGCACGGATGGACGTGCCCGACCTGCTGCACATGTTCGAGAAGGTGCGCGGCGAAAAACTGTCCGACGACGCGCTGCTGCTGGGCTGATCCCTTTACGGCGTCAGGTACGGCCGCATCCAGCCCAGGCCGTCGCGGGTGCCCCCGGGCACCGCGCCACGGGCCGGCCGGTATTCGCAGCCGATCCAGCCCTCATAGCCCAGCCGGTCCAGCAGCTCGAACAGGTAGGGGTGGTGGATCTCGCCCACGTCGGGCTCGTGGCGCTCAGGCACGCCGGCGATCTGGATGTGGCCGACACCGCCGGTGGGCAGGTAGCGGCGGATCTTCATGGCCAGGTCGCCCTCGACGATCTGGCAGTGGTAGAGGTCCATCTGCACCTTCACGTTCGGCCGGTCGATCTCGTCCAGCAGCGCATGCGCCTGGTCCTGGCGGTTGAGAAAGAAACCCGGCATGTCGCGCGGGTTGATCGGCTCGATCAGGATGTCAATGCCGTGCGGCGCCGCCAGATCGGCGGCACCGTTCAGGTTGGCCACGTAGGTGGCGCGCAGCGTGTCCGCATCAACGCCCTTCGGCATCAGCCCTGCCATGACATGGATGCGCGGGCACTCCAGCGCCTTGGCATAGGCGATGGCCTGCGCCAAGCCCTCACGAAACTCGCCCTCGCGGCCCGGGATGCAGGCCAGCCCGCGCTCACCGGCGTCCCAGTCGCCCGGCGGTGCGTTGAACAGCACCTGCCGTAGCCCGTGCTGGCGCAGCAGCCCAGCCAGCTGCGGCGCCGGCCAGGCGTAGGGAAACAGGTATTCCACCGCCTGGAAGCCGTCGCGCGCGGCAGCGGCAAAGCGATCGGTGAAGTCCAGTTCGCTGTAGAGCATGGACAGGTTGGCGGCAAAGCGGGGCATGGGTGGGTCCTTACCAGTTGGCGTTGAAGGTGCGACGCAGCTCGTCGATCTGCGCTTCGGTCAGTGGCGCGCACGGTGCCAGCAGCCAGAGTCGTGCGGTCTCCTCCAGCTCTTCCAGCGTGGCCATGGCGGCGGCGGGCGTGTCGTGCCACACGTTGGGCCCCAGCCGCGCCAGCATCACGGCACGGATCGGGTGGCCAGCGCGCGCGTGGTCGGCGATCGCCGTTGCCACCGCCTCGGCCGCCTCGGGCGCGCCGGGGCGCTGGTAGGCGATGTGCGGCACCCGTCCCACCTTCATCACGAAGTACGGCGTGATGGGCGGCAGCAGCAGCGCCTGGCCCGGCTCGGTGCGCAGCGAACAGGCGACCAGGTGCGTGCTGTGCGTGTGGATGATGCAGCCGGCCGGCGCGCCCGTGCCGGCGCTGGCCTCGTAGATGCGCCGGTGCAGCACGATGGTCTTGCTGGCGCGGTCGCCGCCGGTCTGTCGTCCCTGGGCGTCGAGCCGCGCCAGGCGATCGGCCTGCAGCGTTCCAAGACAGGCATCGGTCGGGGTGATCAGGTAGCCGTCGGCCAATCGCACACTGATGTTGCCGGCCGTGGCATGCACGTAGCCACGCTCGAACAGGGAGTGGCCGACGCGCACGATCTCCGCGCGTGCCTCGGCTTCGTCCATGAAGTCGCCGTTCATGCCGACAGCACCTCGAACGCCCGGGTGAAGAAATCCTCGCCCCCGAAGTTGCCCGACTTGAGCGTGAGGTGCAGGCCCTGCGGCGCCGCCGGGGACAAGGCGTGGCACCACGGCACGCCGGGGTCGATCTGGGCGCCGATGCGCAGCTGCGCGATGCCCAGCGCCTGCACGCAAGCCCCCGAGGTTTCGCCGCCGGCCACCACCAGCTGGCGTACGCCCTGCCCCACCAGGCCGCGGGCGATCGCCGCCAGCGTCTGCTCCACCAGCGCCCCGGCCTGCGCCACGCCCAGCCGGTCCTGGATGGTCTGGACGGCGGCGGGTTCGGCCGTCGAATAGACCAGCACCGGCGCGCCGTCGGCCAGCCGGCCCCGCGCCCAATCGAGCGCCTGGCCCGCCACGTCCTCGCCCACGGCGATGCGCAGCGGATCGAGCGCCAGCGCCGCGTGGCCGCGGGCGATGAAGTGCGCCACCTGGGCGTTGGTGGCCTGCGAGCAACTGCCGGACACCACCGCCTGCCAGCCCGACGCGGCCGGCAGGGCGGCCGCCTGGCTGGTCGGCGCCAAGCCAAAGTTGGCCGGCAGCGCGATGGCAACGCCCGAGCCGGCCGTGACCAACGGCAGGTCGGCCAGCGCCGGACCCAGGCGCCACAGGTCCTCGTTGGAGACGGCATCGACGATGGCGATGCCCACGCCTTCGGCGCGCAGCGCCGCCATGCGTGCGCGTGCGGCATCGGCACCCGCGGCGACGCTGCGGTGGTCGATCAGGCCGACGCGGCGGCGCGTCTGCGCCTGCAGCACCCGCACCAGGTTGGCATCGGTCATCGGCGTCAGCGGGTGCTGGCGCATGCCGCTTTCGTTCAGCAGCACATCGCCGACGAACAGGTAACCCTTGAACACGGTGCGACCGTTGTCCGGGAAAGCCGGCGTGGCGATGGTGAAGTCGCAGCCCAGCGCCTGCATCAGGGCTTCGGTCACCGGCCCGATGTTGCCGGCCGGCGTGCTGTCGAAGGTGGAGCAGTACTTGAAGTAGATCTGCCGCGCGCCCTGCGCGCGCAGCCAGTCAAGCGCCGCCAGCGACTGCGCGACCGCCTCGTTCGCCGGGATGGTGCGTGACTTCAGGGCCACCACCACGGCATCGGCGTCGGCCGCCCGCGCGGCATCGGGCACGCCGATGGTCTGCACCACGCGCATGCCGGCGCGCACCAGGTTGTTGGCCAGATCGGTGGCGCCGGTGAAGTCGTCGGCGATGCCGCCCAGCAGGATGGCGCGGCTCATGCGCCCTCCTTGCCGGCCGGTGCCGGCAGGCGGATGCCCGGGAAGATCTTGATCACCGCGCTGTCGTCCTCCTGCGCGTGGCCGGCGCTGGACGCCTGCATGAACATCTGGTGCGCGGTGGCCGCCAGCGGCAGCGGAAACTTGCTGGCGCGCGCCGTGTCCAGCACCAGGCCCAGGTCCTTGACGAAGATGTCGACCGCCGACAGCGGCGTGTAGTCGCCCGCCAGCACGTGGGCCATGCGATTCTCGAACATCCAGCTGTTGCCGGCGCTGTGGGTGATGACCTCGTACAGCGCCGCCGGATCGACGCCCTCGCGCAGGCCCAGCGCCATGGCCTCGGCGGCGGCGGCAATGTGCACGCCGGCCAGCAGCTGGTTGATGATCTTCACCTGGCTGCCCGCCCCTGCGCGGTCACCCAGGCGATACACCTTGCCGGCCATGGCCTCCAGCACCTCGCCGGCGGCGGCATAGGCGGTCGGCGTGGCGGCGGTCATCATGGTCATCTCGCCGCTGGCGGCGCGCACCGCGCCGCCGGAAATCGGTGCATCGACGTACAGGATGCCCTGCCGCGCCAGCCGCGCCTCCAGCGCGATCGACCAGTTCGGGTCAACGGTGGAGCACATCACGAACACGCTGCCGGGCGACATCGCGGCGGCGGCGCCATGGGGGCCGAACAGCACCTGTTCGGTCTGCACGGCATTGACCACCACCGACACCACCACGCGCGCCTGGGCCGCCACTTCGGCCGGTGAGGCACAGGCCACGCCGCCTTCGGCAGCAAAGGCCGTCGCCACGCCGTCGCGCGCATCGCAGACGTGCACCCGGTAGCCGCGCTGGCGCAAGGTACGGGCGATGCCCAGGCCCATGGCGCCCAGGCCGATCACCCCGACGGTTCGCTCATTCATGTGCAGGTCCTTTCCGCCGCGGCAAAAAAATGATGCCCGGACGACAGTTGGAATTCTGGCCCCAAACCCCGCTATCGTGGCATGTCACGGACGCCTATCATCGGCAATTGCTCGGAATAGTGGCGCATCCGTGCCCGCACTAAGGAGACGCACATGCATATCGTGATCACCGGCGGCGCCGGCTTTCTGGGGGTTCGGCTGGCCCGCGCGCTGCTGGCGCGCGCCACGCTGGCCCTGGCGGGCGACGCCCCCCGCCCCCTCACCCGGCTCACCCTGGTCGATCGCATCGCGCCACCGGCGGCACTGGCGCAGGACCCACGGGTGCACGTGGTGACAGGCGATCTGGATGAGCTGCTGGTGCCCGATACCAGCGGCCACGCGCGCGCCATGCCGCCCGATGCCGATGCCGTGGTGCACCTGGCGGCAGCCGTCAGCGGCGAGTGCGAGGCCGACTTCGACCTCGGCCTGCGTGCCAACCTGGACGCCACGCGCGCGCTGCTGCTGGCCTGCCGGGCATTGGGCACACGGCCGGTGTTCGTGTTCTCGTCCTCGCTGGCGGTGTTCGGCCACACGCCCGAGCAGCCGATGCCGCCCATCATCGAGGACGACACCTTGCCCACGCCGCAGAACAGCTACGGCACGCAGAAGTTCATGTGCGAACTGCTGGTGGCCGATGGCACGCGCAAGGGCTTCGTGCGCGGGCGCAACGTGCGCCTGATGACGGTGAGCGTGCGGCCGGGCCGGCCCAATGCGGCGGCGTCCAGCTTCCTGTCGGGCATCGTGCGCGAGCCGCTGGCCGGTGAACGCGCCACCTGCCCGGTGCCGCCCGACACCAAGGTTGCCCTGTCCTCGCCGGCGCGCACCATCGAAGGGCTGATTCGCGCACTGGAGGCGAGCGATGCCGACTGGGGCCCGCGCAGCGCGCTCAACCTGCCGGCGCTGTCCACCACCGCGGGCGAAATGGTGGCGGCGCTGGCGCGCGTGGCCGGTCCCGAGGTGGCCGCGCGCGTGGACTGGGTGCCCGACGCCAGCATCGCGCGCATCGTCGGCGCCTGGCCGGCCGGCATGAACGCGCGCCGGGCCGCGCGGCTGGGCCTGCATGCCGATGCCAGCTATGACGACATCATCCGTGCGTACCTGCGCGAAAACCCGGTGCCGCCGGCGGTGCCGGCACAGCCATAATGGCCGACCGTTGCAGCGCCCGTGCGGCGCGCCGATTGGCATTTTTCATCTACAGGAGTCGTTCCATGAAATTGCATCAACTCGCCCTCGGCCTGGGCCTGGCACTGGGCCTGATGGCTGGCGCGCAGGCGCAGACCACCATGAAGATCAGCATCTCGGTGGCGCAGAACTCGCACCAGGGCATCGCCATCGACACCTTCGCCAAGGAAGTCGAAAAGCGCACCGGCGGCCGCTACAAGGTCCAGACGTTCTACAACGGTGCCCTGGGCGGCGAGCGCGAGTCGATCGAGGCGGTACAGCTGGGCACGCAGGAGCTGGCGTTCAGTTCCACCGGCCCCATTCCCAACTTCGTGCCCGAGACCAAGATTCTCGACGTGCCCTTCCTGTTCCGCGACAAGGCCCACGCGCGCGCCGTGCTGGACGGTCCGATCGGCCAGGAGTTGCTGGCCAAGTTCGAGCCCAAGGGCTTCAAGGCGCTGGCCTGGGCCGAGAACGGCTTCCGCCACATGACCAACAGCAAGCGCGACGTCAAGGCGCCGGAGGACCTGAAGGGCCTGAAGATGCGCACCATGGAGAACCCGGTGCACGTGGCGGCCTACAAGGGCTTCGGCATCATCACCACGCCGATGGCCTTCCCCGAGGTGTTCACCGCGCTGCAGCAGGGCACGGTGGACGGTCAGGAAAACCCGCTGTCGGTCATCATCTCGGCTAAGTTCGACCAGGTGCAAAAGCACCTGACGCTGACTGGTCACGTGTATTCGCCGGCCATCTTCGTGATGAACAAGGGCGCCTTCGACAAGCTCAGCGCCGCCGACAAGCAGGCCTTCATCGACGCCGCCAGGGAAGGCACCAAGGCCAACCGCGCGCGCGTGGACGAGGACGATGCCAAGGGCGTGGCCGACCTGCGCGCCAAGGGCATGACGGTGATCGACACCATCGACAAGGCCAAGTTCGTTTCCGCCCTGGCGCCGGTCAACGCCCAGTTCGAGAAGGACTTCGGCAAGGCCAACCTCGACCGCATCCGCGACTACAAGTGAACCGGCGGCGATCGACCGGATCGTCCGCTCCCACGTTATTGATTTGATAGCATCCGGCGCCCGCTGCACAACGCAGACGGGCGCTTTTATTTGAGTGCACGCACCATGAAAGCGTTCATCCTCGTACTGGAAAGCTGGACCACCCGCATCGCCATGATGCTGGCCTGCCTGATGCTGGCCGTTGCCGCGGCGCTGGGGGTGTTCCAGATCTTCACCCGCTTCGTGCTGGAGCAACCAGCCGAATGGAGCGAGGTGCTGATCCGCTTCTCGCTCATCTGGATGGTGTTCCTCGGCATCCCCATGGCCTTCCGCCAGGGCGCCATGGTGAGCGTGGACGCGCTCTACCGCGCCGTGCCCACCGGCGCCAAGCGGGTGCTTGATCTCGTGGTGGCGCTGGCGGCGCTGACGCTGATGCTGATCGTGCTGTGGTGGGGCTGGGACTACGCCGTGCGCGGCCGGGTGCAGACCATGGCCGGGCTGGAATCGCTGTCGATGTTCTGGGCATACATCGCGCTGCCGGTGGGGGCGACGTTCTCGCTGCTGGGCATCGTCGCCAACTATCTGGACCCACGCCGCATGGAACTGGAGACCGCGCAATGACTTCCGCCATGCTGATCACCATGGTGCTGGGCTTTGCGCTCAGCGTCTCGGTCGCGGTGTCGATCGGGCTGGCCTCGATCGTCGGCATCCAGGCCAGCAACGCCCACATGCTGATCTCCGCCAAGGAGATGTTCAACGCCATCAACAAGTTTCCGCTGGCGGCCATCCCGTTCTTCATCCTGGCCGGCAACCTGATGGAAACCGGCGGCATCTCGCGTCGTCTGGTCGAATTTGCCAAGAGCCTGGTGGGCGGCGTGCAGGGCGGCCTGCCCATGACCTGCGTGCTGACCTGCATGATCTTCGCCGCCGTCTCGGGCTCGTCGGTGGCCACGACCTTTGCCATTGGCGCCATCCTGATCCCGGCGCTCATCAAGCACGGCTACCCCACCACCTGGGCGGCCGCGCTGCAGGCCACCAGCGCCGAGCTGGGGGTGATCATCCCGCCCTCGATCCCCATGATCCTGTTCGGCGTGTCGGCCGAAGTCTCGATCGGTGAGCTGTTCATCGCCGGCTTCGGCCCTGGCCTGCTGATTTCTGGCGCGCTGATGCTGTTCGTCTGGCTCTACTGCAAGTGGAAGGGCTGGGGCAAGAACGACGGCGATGGCCGCCTGGGCTTGTTCGCCGCCACGCGCCAGGCGGCCTGGGCGCTGCTGATGCCGGTGATCATCCTGGGTGGCATCTACGGCGGCATCTTCACGCCCACCGAGGCCTCGGCCGTGGCGGTGCTGTACGCACTCGTCGTGGGCATGCTGATCTACCGCGAGATCGGCGTGAAAGACCTGTATGTGACGCTGCGCAAGTCGGTGGTGTCGTCGGCGGTGATCATGTTCATCATCGCCAACGCCGGGCTGTTCGCCTTCCTGATCACGCGCGCCGGCGTGCCCGAGGCCATCGGCCACTGGCTGGAGGAGGTGCTCAAGAACCCCGCCATGTTCCTGCTGGGCGTGAACGCGGCGCTGTTCGTCATCGGCATGTTCATCGAGACCAGCGCCGCCATCATCGTGCTGGCGCCGATCCTGGCGCCGGTGGCGCAGCGCTTCGGCATCGACCCGGTGCACTTCGGACTGATCATGGTGGTCAACCTGGCGCTGGGCATGATCACGCCGCCCTTCGGCGTCAACCTGTTCGCGGCCTGCACCGTGGCGCGCGTGTCGCTGGACAAGATCATCCGCCACCTGGTGCCCTTCGTGGGCGTGGTGCTGGCTTGCCTGATGGTGATCACCTACGTGCCGGCGCTGTCGCTGGCGCTGCGCGATCTGGTCTACCGCTAGAATCACGTGGTCAGGAGAGAGCGCCCGCAGTCCGGGCGCCGCCGAAGGCCGAACGCTCAGGCAAAAGGACTGGCACACATGATTCTGCTGGAGAGAGGCCGCCGCCCACACTGGCGGCCCACCGAAGGGGCAAGACCGGCGCGCCGGATCGAATCTCTCAGGTAAAGAGGACAGCAGGGTTCCAGGCGGGGCGCGCGCGCCCGGCCGATGCCCCCCAACGCATTCCAGGAGCCCCGCCCATGTCCACCGACACCCCCCTGCTCAAGACCCCGCTGCACGCCCTGCACACCGAACTGGGCGCCCGCCTGGTGCCCTTTGCCGGCTACGAAATGCCCGTGCAGTACGCGGGCGGGCTGATCGCCGAGCACCGCCACACCCGCGAGGCCGCCGGCCTGTTCGACGTCTCGCACATGGGCCAGCTGCGGCTGGTTGGCGCCGATGCCGCTGCCGCGCTGGAAACGCTGATGCCGGTCGACGTGCTGGGCCTGGGCGTGGACCGGCAGCGCTACGGCCTGCTGCTGTCGGACGAAGGCAGCATCCTGGACGACCTGATGTTCGTCAACCGCGGGGACCACCTGTTCTTGATCGTCAACGGCGCCTGCAAGCAGGCCGACATCGCCCACATCCAGGCGCGCATCGGCGACCGCTGCCGGGTCGAACCGATGCCCGAGCAGGCGCTGCTGGCCCTGCAGGGCCCGCAGGCGGCGCGGGTGCTGGAGCGTCTGGTGCCGGGCGTCGGCGCGCTGGTGTTCATGACCGGCGGCGCCTTTGCGTGGCAAGGCGCGCCGCTGTACATCACGCGCAGCGGCTACACCGGCGAGGACGGCTTTGAAATCTCGCTGCCCGGCGATCGCGCCGAGGCCTTCGCCCGCGCCCTGCTGGCGCAGCCCGAAGTGCAGCCGATCGGCCTGGGCGCGCGCAATTCGCTGCGCCTGGAAGCCGGCCTGTGCCTGTACGGCAACGACATCGACACCACCACCACCCCGGTGGAGGCCGGCCTGAACTGGGCCATGCAGAAGGTGCGCAAGGGCGGCGGCGCGCGGGCCGGCGGCTTTCCGGGCGCGGCGCGCGTCCTGGCCCAGCTCGACGGCACGCAGCCGGTGGAGCGCCAGCGCGTGGCCCTGATGGCCAGGCAGCGCGTGCCGGTGCGCGAGCCGGCCGAGCTGCGGAACCTGGACGGTCAGACCATCGGCCAGGTGACCAGCGGCCTGCTCAGCCCGATGCTCGACAAACCCATCGCCATGGGCTACGTGCGGCCGGGTTACGCCCCCGTGGGCACCGAGCTGTTCGCCATGGTGCGCGGCAAGCCAGTGCCGATGGAAGTCGTGGCCACGCCCTTCGTGCCGACGCGGTACCACCGCGGTTGATTCGATCAAAACCCGCCGCAGCGCCCGCGCGGCCTGCGCCAGCAACTCACTTTTCAGGAGCACCCATGAGCCTCAAGTACACCGAAGACCACGAATGGCTGAAGATCGAGGGCGACATCGCCACCGTCGGCATCACGACCCACGCGCAGGACGCGCTGGGCGACGTGGTGTTCGTCGAGCTGCCCGAGATCGGGCGCGGCTATGCACAGAAGGACACGGCCGGCGTGGTCGAGAGCGTCAAGGCCGCGGCCGACGTCTACATGCCGGTCAGCGGCGAGGTGGTGGAAGTCAACGAGGCCCTGCGCGATGACCCGAGCCTGGCCAACAGCGACCCACAGGGCGCCGGCTGGTTCTTCAAGGTTCGGCTCGCCGAGCCGGCGCAGGTGGCGGCGCTGATGGACGAGGCCGCCTACACGGCGTTTAGCGCCGGCTGACCCGATTGCAAGCCAGATCGGCTGCTCGCGCTTGTCTGACGTGCGCGAGCAGCTTCTTTTTTTGAAGCAAATTCCCTTGCCCCATGAGCCACTCCACCCTGCCCGAACTGGAACACCCCGGTGAATTCATCGCCCGCCACATCGGCCCCAGCCCGGCCGAGGAGGCGCACATGCTGTCGGTCATCGGCGAGGCCTCGCGCCAGGCGCTGATCGACTCGATCCTGCCGCCGGACATCGCGCGCCGCGCGCCGATGGACCTGCCGCCGGCCTGCACCGAAGCCGAGGCGCTGGCCGAGCTGAAGGCCATGGCCAGCCGAAACCAGCATCGGATGAAGAGCTTCATCGGCCAGGGCTACTACGGCTGCCACCTGCCGGGCGTGATCCTGCGCAACATCCTGGAAAACCCCGCCTGGTACACCGCCTACACACCGTACCAGGCCGAGATCAGCCAGGGCCGCATGGAGGCGCTGGTCAACTTCCAGACCATGGTGTGCGACCTCACCGGCATGCCGATCGCCAACGCCTCCATGCTCGACGAAGCCACCGCCGCCGCCGAGGCCATGACGCTGGCGCGCCGCTCGGTCAAGGCCAAGGGCAACGCCATCGTGGTGTTCGGTGACGCGCACCCGCAGACCATCGAGGTGCTGCGCACGCGCGCCGCGCCGCTGGGCCTGACGGTCAAGCTCGCCAGCTCGGCCGCCGAGTGGGACGCCGCCATCGCCGCCGACGACTACTTCGCCGCCCTCATCCAGTACCCGGCCAGCAGCGGCTGGCTGATGGACTGGAGCGGCGAGGCGGACAAAATCCACGCCCGGGGCGCGGCCGCCATCTTCGCGGCCGACCTGCTGGCGCTCACCTTGCTCAAGACCCCGGGCGAGATGGGCGCCGACATCGTGGTCGGCAGCACGCAACGCCTGGGCATGCCGATGGGCGCCGGCGGCCCGCACGCGGCCTACATGGCCTGCCGCGACGACTACAAGCGCTCCATGCCCGGCCGGCTGGTCGGCGTCAGCGTCGACACGCACGGCAACCCGGCCTATCGCCTCGCGCTGCAGACGCGCGAGCAGCACATCCGCCGCGAAAAGGCCACCAGCAACATCTGCACCGCCCAGGTGCTGCCGGCGGTGATCGCCAGCATGTACGCGGTCTACCACGGCCCGCAAGGGCTCAAACGCATCGCCGAGCGCACGGCGCGCCTGACCGCCATCCTGAAAGCCGGCCTGGCGCAGCTCGGCTTCACGCACGGCCACCACGACAGCGCCTTCGACACGCTCAGCCTGAAGACCGGCGATGCTACTGATTCAATAGCTGCTCGCGCTGTCCAGATGGGCGCCAACCTGCGAAAAGCCTGGGATACCCACCTGTGCGTGTCGCTCGACGAGACCAGCACCCGCGCCGACGTCGAGCTGCTGTGGCGCATCTTCGCCGGCGAGGGCAAGGCGCTGCCCGACTTCGCGGCGCTCGAAGGCAGCGCGCCCGATCTGATCCCGCCCGCGCTGCGCCGCACCAGCGCCTACCTGACGCACCCGGTGTTCAACACCCACCATTCCGAAACCGCCATGCTGCGCTACATCCGTCAGCTGTCGGACAAGGACCTGGCGCTGGACCGCAGCATGATCCCGCTGGGCAGCTGCACCATGAAGCTCAACGCCACCAGCGAGATGATTCCCATCACCTGGCCGGAGTTCGCCCACATCCACCCGTTCGCCCCGGCCGATCAGCGCCAGGGCTATGCCGAGCTCGATCGCCAGCTGCGCCGCTGGCTGTCGTCCATCACCGGCTACGCCGACGTCAGCCTGCAACCCAACGCCGGCAGCCAGGGCGAATACGCCGGCCTGCTGGCCATCCGCGCCTACCACGCCGCGCAGGGCCAGGGCCAGCGCGACATCTGCCTGATCCCGGCCAGCGCGCACGGCACCAACCCGGCCAGCGCCATGATGGTGGGCATGCAGGTGGTGGTCACCAAGTGCGACGACAACGGCAACGTCGACCTGGCCGACCTGCAGGCCCAGTGCGAAAAGCACTCGGCCCGCCTGGCCTGCGTGATGATCACCTACCCCAGCACGCACGGCGTGTTCGAGACCCAGGTGCGGCGCCTGTGCGAGATCGTGCACCAGCACGGCGGCCGCGTGTACCTGGACGGCGCCAACCTGAACGCCATGGTCGGCCTGGCCGCGCCGGGCGAGTTCGGCGGCGACGTCAGCCACCTGAACCTGCACAAGACCTTCTGCATCCCGCACGGCGGCGGCGGCCCCGGCGTCGGCCCGGTGTGCGTGGTGCAGGACCTGGTGCCCTACCTGCCGGGCGCCGGCACGGTGGGCGCCGTCAGCGCCGCGCCGCTGGGCAACGCGGCGGTGCTGCCGATCTCGTGGATGTACATCCGCATGATGGGCGCCCAGGGCCTGACGCACGCCACCGAAACCGCCATCCTGAGCGCCAACTACATCAGCCGCCGCCTGGCCGGCCACTACCCCACGCTGTACGCCAGCGACAACGGCCACGTGGCCCACGAATGCATCCTGGACCTGCGCGGCTTCAAGGACAGCAGCGGCGTGATGGCCGAGGACGTGGCCAAGCGCCTGGCCGACTACGGCTTTCACGCGCCGACGCTGTCCTTCCCGGTCGCCAACACGCTGATGGTGGAGCCCACCGAAAGCGAGAACCTGGCCGAGCTGGACCGCTTCATCGACGCCATGATCGCCATCCGCGAGGAAATCCGCCATGTCGAGACCGGCACCTGGCCGCGCGAGGACAACCCGCTGAAGAATGCCCCGCACACCGCCGCCAGCCTGCTGCGGGGCGACTGGTCGCACCCCTACCCGCGCGAAGTCGGCGCCGCGCTGGCGCAGCAGGCGCCGGGCAGCGTCAAGTACTGGCCGCCGGTCGGGCGGGTGGACAACGTCTACGGCGACCGCAACCTGTTCTGCAGCTGCATCCCGGTCGAGGATCTGGCTTGAGTGTCCAGGCGTCTTGAGGGATGGCGACGATGTCCAGCGAAAACCTGAAACCGGACAAACTGGCCGTCCTGATCGACGCCGACAACACCACGGCCACGTGCGCGCAGGATCTGCTGGAGGAGATCGCCAAATACGGCATTGCCAGCGTCAAGCGCATCTACGGCGACTGGAGCAGCCCCGCGCTCAACGGTTGGCGAAGCGTCCTGCTCAAGCACGCGCTGGTACCGATCCAGCAGTTCGCCTACACGAAGGGCAAGGACGCCACCGACATGGGGCTGATCATCGATGCGATGGACCTGCTCTACAGCGGCCACTTCGACGGCTTTTGCCTGGTGTCGAGTGACAGCGATTTCACCCCGCTGGCCTCGCGTATCCGAGCGTCGGGGCGCGTGGTCTATGGTTTCGGCAGAGAAAAAACGCCCGAGGCATTCAGACAAGCCTGCGACAGGTTCTTCTATATTGAAAACCTCGGTGAAGCCG